>Ga0335077_10001573_pt1 | contig 27195 bp, 30 predicted proteins | sample Lox_Sample_31_FD_207151 | JGI IMG/M metagenome (GOLD analysis project Ga0335077, IMG submission 207151) | Soil microbial communities from Loxahatchee National Wildlife Refuge, Florida, United States - Lox_Sample_3.1 | ecosystem: Environmental > Terrestrial > Soil > Wetlands | place: USA... | reverse complement strand
CTCAATCAGCAAAGGGCGCGTAGCTCAATTGGCAGAGCAACTGACTCTTAATCAGTAGGTTGAAGGTTCGATTCCTTCCGCGCTCACCAAACCTTTTCAACGGTTTACCGACCATCGCCATTTCTCTCCATACGCTGCTGTGGCTGTTTTTGTGGCTGTTGGGTCCCTACATCGTGTACTTCTGCTGACTGAGCTGTTCAACCACATTCTGCTCGCTCAAACGGTCCGCGAACTTCTGCTGGTTGAGCCGATCAATCACAGCCTTGATCGCACTCGTTTCCGGATGCAGATAACCCATGGTTGTGGTGAGGCTCTCGTGCCCCATCACTTCCTTGACGAGTCCCGGGTCCCTCGTCTCGGCCATGGCCACGGTGCCGAACGTGTGCCGGGCGCAGTAGAGTTTCAGGGCATCAGGAATCCCGAGCTTGCGGGCTATTTTTCTGAACCTGTGCTCGAGTCCGCTGAGACCGATGTGGCCTGAATTCGAGCATTTCGACGGAAACACCCATCCTTCAGTCCCTCCCGATTTTTCCTGCTGGATCTTCCTGAGCAAAGCAATCACGCGTTCACTCAACGGCACCAACCGGCGAGCTTTACGCGTCTTGCCTTTGGGGTTGAAATAGTAGGCGCTCTCCCAATTGATGTGTTCGAGCCGCATCCTCGTAACTTCCCCATTCCTCAGGCCCGAATCGAGCATGATAGTCAGGACATCGCTCAACGGCCGTGGACAAGCCGGCAGCAGCCTCTTTTCGTCCTCCACAGTTACCATGCGATCCCTGGGAAAGACTTTGACCGTTTTGATTCTTGGCGCCTCCCGAATCACCTTCCAGTCGCGGGCCTTGCCTAACATTCGGCGCAGAGTCCGAATGGCGCAATTCCTGCTATAGGGTGATTCGTGAAACTTCGTGGTTGCAACATCATCTGCCGTGATCTGATCCATGCGCATCCCGGACAGAGCCGTTTTCAGAATCAATCGCCGTCCGTTCCTGTAATCGTCCTTGGTCTTCTTCTCAAGCGTAGTTTTGTCCAGCCATTCCAGGAATGGTTTGGCAAAGTCCCGGACGAGAGGAACCCGCCTGGGCCGTAACGACTCGCCGGCCTCTGCCGCGACCCTCTTTCTGGCCTCGACTCGCTCCGCTTGTTTCTCGTTTTTGGTTTTGGTGCTGCCGCGGTAACGCCTTCCATTGATGTAGAAGAGGTAGTACCAGACATCACCCCGCTGGTAGATAGACATTCCGTTCCTCCCTGCTTGCGCGCACAGAAGAAACGCGGATGCCCGACTGGATAAATTCATCCAGATCGGCAATATCATACAGTGCGCGCCCGCGGGGTTTGTAGAATTTCGGACCGATGCCCTGACACCTCCAGGCCCTCAGCGTGCCGGCCGGAATGCCGGAATATCTGGCTGCAGCTTTGGTGCCCAGGAATCGCGATGGATGTGGCGTATTTGGAAGGTTCGGGAATTGCGAACGTTCAGAATTTGACTTCACTGCGGCTGGTTGCATGTGAAGGCACTCCTTGGCGACGTTCTGCATGTTGTACCCGCTGACTCCGGCTGAGTCAAAACTTCACCGAACTGGCAGACCCGATTTGACCGAGATTCGCGTTCACTCTAAGTTCTCCGGCGTGGCGGACCGTTGCCGCCCCAAGGACGCGATGTGTTCACATCTGTGGATCAAGTCGAGAGCAGGCTCAGGGATACCGGCTATATCGCCGATTCAGTAGCGGCGACAACGGTCTACCTGGCCGACGCACTGCACCGGCCCCTTCTTCTCGAAGGGCCCGCCGGAAGCGGGAAGACTCAGTTGGCCTACGCGGTTGCAGCTGCCGGGCACACAACAGTTGAGCGCCTGCAGTGCTATGAAGGTATTAACGAGGAAAAAGCGATCGGCAAGTTTGATGAGTCATTGCAGCGCCTTTGTGTCGAACTCAAGTCCAGGTCCGCTATCGTCGACTGGGAATCTCTCCAGGCCGAATTGCATGGCAGGCAATTCTACGTGGCCGGGCCTCTGCTCCGCGCCCTGGAATGCGAGGAGCCGCGCGTTCTGCTCATTGACGAGCTGGATAAAGTAGACCAGGCATTTGAAGCCGTACTGCTGGAAATGCTCAGTGTGTGGAGATTGAGCATTCCGAAACTTGGAACTGTCGGCGCTCAGACTATTCCGTTTGTCGTGCTGACATCAAACGAAGAACGCCGTATCGGAGACCCCCTGAGGCGGCGGAGCTTCTACCTCCGAGTGGAACACCCATCGCCCGAACGGGAAGCCGAGATCTTGTCTTTGCAAACGCCGGAGGCGAGTGCGGAATTTCATGCGGGCATGGCGGGACTTGCAAAGGCCCTTCGCGGCTGGAGCCTGGAGAAACCACCGTCTATCTCTGAGATTCTCGATCTGGCGCAGGCCCTCAAAGTTCTCGGCGAAGAGCGCGTCACCTCAGAAATGCGCGATGTCTTGTTGCCTCTTCTGGCGAAGACCGAAGCCGATAGAAAGAAGCTTCTGTTGCGTGATGGCTTCGCCAGTTTGATCTATGACGCGCAGCAGTACACGCAGGAAGCACTCAGGAGCGTTGCATGAACAAGTTCCTTGTCGCGGCATTGTTCCTATGTCAGGTCTCGAGTTGCCAAGCCCAATCCCCACAACCCGTGATTCGGCGAGAAGCCGAATACTACGTTGCAGCATATGCCAGACATTACAGGCTGCCTGTTGCTTTCGTACGTGCAATCGTTGAGCAGGAATCGAATTGGAGGGCGTGTGCGATTTCTCCCAAAGGCGCCGCCGGCCTGATGCAGCTAATGCCTCTAACGGCCGAGCGGTTCGGAGTTCGCGACCGATGCAACGTGGGAGAGAACGTCGCAGGTGGCGTTCGTTACCTGGCGTGGCTCGCAAGAAGGTTTGCCGGCGATTTGAGACTGGTCGCGGCAGCGTATCTGACTGGCGAAGAGGTAATCGCGAGACGAGGTCTTCTCTACCGCAATCGGGAAGTTGTGGCCTATGTGTCTCGGGTTAGAAAGAGTTACGAGCGCCAAGTTGCGAAAGGCCACGGGAACGTTCCAGCCTCGTCAGGAGCAGAGTAATCCGATGAACATTCGTTGGCTTCTTGTGTATGTGATAACGCTGCCACATGCGTTCGCCCAGGTGGACAGGCCCAAGGTTCTTCCGGAGGGGCGGATCGTCAGGCTTGCGCTTGATGCGCAAGGCGTGAACGTTCTGCACCTGCGGCCCGGATTTATCAGCTGTGTCCGTTTGCCAGAGGACATCAGTACGGTTGTCTTGGGTAATCCCAGCACATTCAGGGCCGAGCATTCCGATGCGGAACCTCGCATGGTTTCGTTGAAACCGACAACACCCATGCGCGCAGAGACTAACGTCCTGATCACGACCAAGACCGGCCGCGAGGTCGCACTTCACCTTGTGAGTGGCGGAACAGACAATGCGGCACCAGTGGACTTCGTTCTCGAGTATGACCGGCCGCGAAGTTTTCTGATCGAACCCATAGGCCCGAGTTTCATAGTCAGTCAGACCGAAAACCTGACACCGCAGCCTTTGCCGAGCCCCGCGAAAGCGGAGATCTCCGTACCGAACAACGCGTTCCTCCTGAAACAACAACGCAACCGGAAACCGCATTGGCAAGGCAAACAACTGCGCGTCGATATCGGAGCAGTCACGATGGGCGACCAGCAGATGGCGGTGGCCTTTTCAGTCATGAATGCTTCGGAAAGAACGATTGAACTCCTTCCTCCGCAAGTGCAACTGGCGGGACGATCGAAGGGAGGGCACGGGAAAGCAATCAAAGCTGAACCCATAGCAATCAAAGATTTCGCCGTGACCAGTCGCCGATTGGGCCCTGGCGCCAGGGCGGACGGAATCGCCACGTTTGACCGTCCCTCGTTCAAGGAATCGAACGAACAAATGTTGCTGCAAATCGCTCAGGCAGAGGAGGTGGACCGGCCGGTGCTGGTACCGATCGCGTTTGTTCCGCCGGTTGAGGGAGGTGGGAAATGATTCAAGGAAACGGGAACAGTCGATCGGCAACGAGTGTAGCTGAGGGGCGCTCCGAACCTGCTACGGCGGAAGTTCAGACATCCGCTGCTGTCCTGGGCGAGCTTCCGACCCGCAGTAAACAGCGCGCGAAGCAGCGCTTTCAGCAAAACAAGTTCGTAATAGTCGGCGCGGGAGCGTTGGTAGTCGCCTTATTACTGTTTGTTGCAGTCTCTGTTCCTCACCGAAGACCGACAAAATCGAATACGACCGGGGACAGCTTTCACGCAGCCTCGAACACAGGACAACCAGTTGCGCCGACGGCGGACAAAAGCCTCCTGCCGATTATCGATTCTGGCAAACCAGTCGCTCAGGAAACTCATGAAGGCATGCTAGGCGAAGATGACGTCCAGCGAACGGCCACGAGAAAGCCGACACCGGCAAGATCCATTCCACCCCCCAAGGTAGGCCCTGACGCCTCTTTAGCTTCGATACCACCGTTCCCGGAGCAGTGGCAACCCTCTCCATATCGCGACGACGGCGAGGCAAAGACCTCGAGCCAGGACAAAGCGGAACACCAGACCCTTGAGGTCGCCTCGCTCGTGTATGCCCGGTCCGTGCAGTCCACACAACGCAACGCTACAGACCAGGCAGTAGTCAGTCACGAGCCTGTCCTTGGCCTCGGTCTACCTACCGGCACGCGGCTCCGTGCGCGGCTTGAATCAGCCGCCAGCACGGCGTTGCGAATGCCCGTTGTTGCTGTCGTCGAGTACAACTATGAGCGTGAGGGAGAAATCCTCGTACCTGCTGGGGCCAAGGCCGTCGGTCGTGTTCAGCAGGCCGATCGTTCCGGCTACGTGACGATCCAGTTCGATTCACTCATGATGCCCGATGGCACAAACGTTCCGATTCAGGGAGTCGCAACGGACTTGAGCCTCAGGCCTCCCAAAGGGCGAGTTGAAGGAAAGAACACCGGCAAGAACGTATTGCTGCGTTCTTTATCTGGCGTCGGTCAGGTTGGAGCGTTGCTGGTGGGCCGCGGCAACCTCAGTGAGCCATTGAGCGAAGGCGACATGTTGCGCGAGCGCGTAAGCAACAACATCGGCCGAGCCTCAGACGAGCAAATCTCGAGGCTGGTTCTCACCGAGCATCTGGTAGTCACGATTCCAGCCGGAACTTCGATCTACGTGGTACTGGAACAGACCGCAAAATCAAATTCAGAGTTGTCGGGAGCCTCCTCAAACATTTCGCGACCATCGAACTCCGTGAGCGTTGATGAATTGCGTCAGCTTCTTCAGCTCCAACGAGAATTGCAGGAGCCGAAGGCTGATCAATGACTCATCGCACTTGATGCCGAAGCTTCTCGGATATCACTTGACCAATTTTCCAACGAAGATTCATCTCACTGGCAAGCGAACGCCACCATGGTAGTTCGCGTTTGGCCGTTACTACCTTGGGCTGTCCCTAGCTTTGTTGGATGCGCAAGATCCCAACCTTCTTTCATCTGATTCCTCATCGTGTGGGCGCCAAAAGAGTGACGCTTATGAGCTGCGAAAGCGGCACAATTGCGTTCCGCATATACGCGCAATCGGATTCACTCACACCTGGCAATTGAAATAGCAATCGCATTCTCAGGTGCCGATTTGCCCGAGGATGCAATCCGACTTAGTGTTCCGGAACCGACGACGCGAGTGAACCAATCGCTGTCGTGAGAGGGACACTATGGAACTTCTGCAGGAGAAATGCACACGACGGCGACTGGCCTTCGCAGTTCTGCTGATGCTCATGAGCCTTCATCTGGCCTCGATTTGTTATGGGCAGAACCTGGGTGGGGCTCCAGCCACCGGTCAGGCCGTGCAGGGACAGACGGCGGCACAACCGGAGGGCACCGTCCTCAATCTCGTGAATTGGGTCGGCAACGTCATTGCACCAGTCGGTGCGGCGTTGGCCGTAGTCATGGCCGTCGTCGCGTATTCACAGGGACGCGGCGTGATGCGCTGGTCAGTGACTGCAGGCGGGCTCCTGGTCATTTCCGGACTGACGCGTCTGATTGAGTTCTGGATCGCGAATGGCACGGGTGGAGTGCAGTAGGGGAGCCCAATGACTCTGCCACAGATCATTGTCGACTTAATGAAACTGCTGTTCGATCTGGCAGTGCCGGCAGCGATTTGCGCTCTCGTGCTGGCCGGGATCGCGCTGAGACGGGAAGGTGGAGTGAACTTTGTCTCAGGCGGGGGATTCTCGAAGTGGGTGCTGTGGTCGGTCATCTTCCTCACATTGCCACAGATTGTGTCGTGGATGGCCGCTCAGGGGATCGTGCTGCCTCCACAGGGCGGAAATATCAATAGTCCATGGGTCAACGGCGTCGAGACCAGCGTCAACAACTTCGTTACCGACGTACTGGTTGCGCGCCTGGTTCCGGTGCTTGCCGCTTTCTTCGTCCTGAAAGCTGCGTTGGATGCAGCTCAGGGACACAACCCTCTGGGCTCAGCTGTGACCGCAATCTTCCTGCTGGCGACGTCGAGCACAGTCCAGCTGATGCAGACATGGAACAGCGGGACAACATTCGCCATGACCGACATGCTCGGCTCGATCTGGAATTTTCTGGCGGGAACGATACTGCCTGAAGCAGCGGGACTGGCGGTTGTTGGCGCGATCCTCAACTATGCCCGCCACCGGCCGTTCCTGCCGCTGGTGGGATCGGGTCTCGCGTTTCTGAGTGTCTCAGCCCTTTGGAGACTCGTGCAGGCGATGGCGGCGTGAACGCAAGGCGGAGGTGATTGTGTCGCTCGACGGTGGAATCCTCAATCTGACGAACTGGGCCGGCAACGTCATCATGCCGACCCTGGCCGGATTGTTCGGCGCCGCCGCGGTTTACCGTTTTGGCAAAGCGCAGCCTTGGCAGCACCTTGCGTGGGCAGGTCTCGCCTCACTTATGTGCTCCGGGTTGCTGCGGGTTCTTGAAGGCTTCAGCAATCAAGCAGCATGGAACGATCCCGACCGCTACTGGCTGGCTGTTCTAACGCTGGTGAATTGGGTGGGCAATGTTCTTCTGCCGGTTTACGGCGCGCTGCAAGTGGTTTTGAGCGTAGTGCATTTCTCCGGACTGCTGGAGCGCATGACTATCGGCGAGGCCTGGGTGCGCAACCTCGTCAGCGCCATGTGCTGCTTCGGTCTTTCGGGTTTGCTGCGGCTGGCGGAGTTCTGGATACAGAACGGGACTGCCGGAGTGCGCTAGGACAAGGAGAGGAAATGCCGCTCAACGTTACACCGGTAAACCGCAACCTGCGGACACGCGTGACCTTTATGTACCTGGAATTTGAGGATCTTTTTGTGGTGCTCGGAATTGCGGCCCTGACAAACGTCGGCGGACATTTTGTGTCGGGCGAGATTGCAGGGCTGCCTCTGAGCGTCGTGGTGCAGTACGGCGTCCCGATATCCATCGTTCCGCTGTTGATGCTGTTCAAGTACGGAAGGCCGCGTGGCTACATTCGAGACCTGGCGCTCTGGTACCTGAAGCCGCGCCAATATTCCGCAACCTCGAGAGACCGCCAACTGGCGGTCGCCTATATCAGGGAGGATTCGTAGTGCCGCTCACACTCGATCAACGGGAAACTGAGGTTCGGGAGCCCGCTCTGTGCGAGCAACTTCCTGTCCGCGACTACCTGGACAACGTGGTCGTGAGGACGAATGGGAGTTTTGCCGCAGGCTACGAACTGAAGGGCTTGACTTCCTACTTTGCCACTGATGAAGAACGCAACCGGGGCAAGCTCATGCTGGAGGCTCTGCTGCGGTCCATCCCCGAGCAAAGCATGCGCGTGCAGCTCCGCTACGAAGTAGTGGAGGATCTGGGCGGCTTGCTCGACCAATACGTCTCTAATCGACACTCAGAACATGCGGAGACATGCGCGTTCGATGAATTGCGTGTTGAAAGATGGAAGGACAAGGAAGCTGCCAATCACTACCGCCGCCCCCTCTTGCATGCGTATTTCATCTGGGACCCCGTTCTCCATCGCCGCATCCTGGGCAAACCTTTGAAGCCGAGCGGAGATATCTTCAGCCTGTCCGCGCGCAAGTGCATCGAGCGCAGCTGGCAAGAGCACCAGGACCTGCTGGCCGAGTTTGAGAGCCTACTGCACGGAGTGGAAGCCGCGCTGCAGGCAGCAGAACTTGGCGCCAGAAGGCTGAGCGATGACGAACTGTTCCTTGAGACAAAACGTGCCCTTAATCCGTTGCGCCCGGACCAACTGCCGTATCGGAGAAGCGACGATTTCCTGGACTACCGCAGCGCCCGCCAGCAGATCACGGACGTCAGCATCGTTGATGAGACCGATAGCTATCTCAACATTGACGGCGTTCTTTATACCTTCGTGAGCCTGAAGGAACTGCCGGACGCGACATTCCCGGGAACCCTCCGGGAGTTGACCGCCCTCGATTTCCCAATCATCGTCAATGCCCAACTGACGATCCCTGACCAGGCAAAGGTTCTCAAGGCCTACAAGAGTCGATTGCGCAAGATGCAAGCGGCACAGCGTGACTCGCATGGCGGGTTCAAGGTGAATGTCGAAGCCCAGGTCGCCGAGACACAACTGTTTAGGGTCCAGCAGGACATCATTTCCAGTTCGGTGAAAACCGCCCGGTTGAGCGTGGTCATCGGGACGCGGACCTCGCAACCTGCCGTGACAACTTCCGACCTCGAAGGGTCCGAACGAATTATCGAGAATCGCCGTCAGCAACTCCTGTATGCCATTGCGCGAATGAACGGCGGGAAGGGCGTCGCGGAGACTTTAGCAAAAACGCGGCTCTTCTTCAGTTCGCTGCCGGCAATGGGCGACGCAGACAAGCGCGACCAGGATCTTCTGACCACGAATGCCGCGGATCTCCTGCCAGTCGAAATGCCCTGGTCGGGAACTCCACGATCTCCGCTCTTCCTGTTGGAAACTCCCTACCGCCAGCTCATTCCGTTCTCGTTGTTCGATCCGTCTCTGAGTGACGCCAACATGCTTGTGATGGCGAAGAGTGGTGGGGGAAAGACGTTCATGGTGCAGCAATTTCTGCTGATGGCGGCACGGGACAATCCGCTGATCTCGATCATCGAACGCGGGGATTCGTATCGGCCACTGGTAGAACTCATGGGCGGACGGATGGTCACGATGTCCCTGGACGCCGATCAGACAATCAACCCATGGGACCTGGCGCAGGGTCAACGCGAACCCAGCAAAGACCAGGTGGCCTTTCTAAAGAACCTAACCCGCCACATGTTGGGAGACAGCGGCGCACAGGATGCCGAACTACTCGACAATTTGATCACCGAGGCGATTCTCCGAACCTACAAGCGCGCTGCCATCCGCCCTTCGAACCCGATTCCCACATTCTCGGATCTGCGCGACGAGCTATCGCAGTGGCGGGACGAAGAGAAGAACCAGAGGGTCATGGACGAAGCGCAACTGGCGGCTATCAAGCTGCGGAGTTGGACGGGCGAGAAGGGTGTGTACTCGAAACTGTTTGACCGGCCAACAACCATTTCTCTCGACAACCCGTGGTTGTTCTTCAACGTGGAGCAACTCAGCGACGATCCGCGCCTTGAGACCGCGATGAGCCTGCTGATCGCCAACGCTACGGCGCAACGAGCATCGGGAAGCGCCGGCAGGCGCAACATCACGGTCTTGGACGAGTGCTGGTTTCTGCTCGACTCACCCGTGCTCGCGCCGGAAGTCGTTCAGCTTTTCCGCACCGCGCGAAAACGGAACGCCAGCATCTGGGGCATTTCGCAGACCGCCGAGGACTTTGTGGGAACGGAATCCAGCCCGCGAGTACACGGGGCGGGAATCGTGAAGAACTCGAATACCAAAATCATCGGACAGCAACCCGGTGACATATCGGCCTTGCGGGACCACCTGCATCTGAATGAGACGGCACTGAACGAGATCAAGCACTTCAGCGCTCCCGTCAAAGGAAAAAGCGCCGATGCGCTGCTTGCGATTGGCGAGAAGGCGGAGACAACCCACACCATTCGTATGTCTCCCACGCCAGTCGAGTACTGGATCATGACCACCTATGCACGCGAGCGGGTCTATCGAGCTTGGTGGTTGGAGCGGAATCAGGGTTTGCCTCGAATCGAAGCGTATCGCCGGCTCGCCGACGCCTTCCCCCAAGGCTTGGCAGACCTTGATCCGCTCCCCGAGGAAATAACTGGTGAAGTTGTGAGGGGAGCCAAAACGATATGAAGAAGATTCTTATTTTGTGGGGAAATCTGACACGCAAGCTCTCGGGCAAGCAGTTCATTGCCGTTCTGGCAATCGTGCTTGTACTGGCTCCAGTCAGTGCGCAAGCCATCGGGCTTGGAGACATAGTGTCGCTGATCAAAACCATCACCGGCACCCTCCAGGATGCCGTTGGCACTGTACTGAGCGAAATTCAGGGCATACAGACGACGATCAACAACTACCGGCAGCAGATCATCTGGCCCCTCAATGAACTGAACCGGGCACGTGGATTTGTCAGCGCAACCCGGGCTCGATACTCGGGCCTGATGTCCCAAATCCAGAGCATCAAGAACAACAGCGCAAGCCTGGTGAATCCCAAACAATTGGAATCGTTGCTCCGTGGCGGACAGGCGGGTGGAATTCCTCAGTTCCAGCAGTTTTACACGCGGGTGTACGCGGCCGTACCGGAGGCGAATGCCGCCCGGCCGATACACCGCGACATGATGGACATTGACGATGCGCTGGCCATGGACGCGCTAAAGACGACCGTTGTCTCGGACCAGGCAACCGCACAGCTGTTCACCCTGGCTGACTCCCTTGAGCAGCAATCAGCAAGTGCCGCGCCGGGGTCCGCCCCGCTTCTGGCCACTCAGGCCCGCTTGACCGACGTGGTGGCCCAAGCCCAGATGGCAAAGATGCTCGCTGCCGAACTGCGCCAGGAAGCAGCGAAGCTCGCACACCAAAACGCGCTGCTCAAACAGAGCGCGACGGCTACCCGAAATCTACAGAACCAGATGCAGCAGGTACTAAGGCATCCCTAGGAGCAGCGATGAAACTACTAGCAAACTCGTGGACGTTTCTCAGGAATACAGTCCTACTCGCCTTTGCCCTGGCCGTCGCAGTTCTGATTCTGCCCAGCAAGGCGCGCAGCCAGCTCGGTCTCGATCCGTGCTGCGCCATTATCTCGGCGGGTCTGGATGCGATCTCCGGTTTGTTGAAGAGTGTCGTAGCCAAGCCTCTGGCTTCGATTCAGCAGATCGAACAGCAAGCGGCGGACTTCGAACGGCAAGTGGTGTGGCCTTCCGCCGCGATCAATCAAGCCCGAAACCTGGCTGTTCAAGCCCAGGGACAGTTCGTGCAGATGCGCCAAGTCTTTCAAATACCAGTATCTAGTGCGACCCTTCCGACCCCGCAACAGCTCGAACAGAGCCTGCTTTCGCGCAATCCCGGAGCGGTAGCACAGATCAGCAATTACTATTCGGCTCTATACGGTCCAGTCGTGGCACAGACAGACGCACCGCAGCCGGTCCGTGATCTTGTAGACATGACCGATGCCGCGGCGCAGGCAGCCATGAAGAGGGCGGTGGAAATTGACGCTCTCGCGGATCTTGAGCTGCAGGCAGCCGAGCAGATTAATCATCAACTGCAAACTGCCGCTCCTGGCAGCGCGGACATTCTGGAGGCTCAGACATCAGCATGGCTCGTCAGGGCCAACGCCTACACGCAATCCGCCATGGCGGAACTCATTCGCGTGCGTTCGATTGAGCTGGCGAATGAAGGTGCGCGACTCAAGTTCAGCACCTCCCACACGGGCACGCTGCATAGCACGGGTGGTCAGGTTCTGCAGCAGGGGGTTCGATAGCCGTGTTCTATTTCCAGCAACTTCTGAACATGGCGATGACCGGGATCGATGGCACGGCCATCATCTCGACAATGACCAATTTCGCCTTTGCCATCCTCCTGATCGGCTTCTTGATTGGGCTCTACCAGGCGGCATTTCGCGGCGGAGACTTGCAGGGACTAGCGGTAACGGCGATCAAGTACGTCGTGGTTGCCATGATCATCTCCAACTGGACGACGGTATTTCGAGACGTTAACGGCTCGTTCAACTCAGTCGCGGATTTTGTTGGAAACAGCTCTGGCGCGGGCGACATGTTTCAGAGCTGGATGGGCCAGCTTCAACAACAATTCGTAAATAATCCATCCCTCACGTTGTGGGACATCATTACTGGAGATCCTGCCGGCACAATCACCGTTCTGCTTCTGCTGGTCGCATATGTCGTATACGCCTTAGCGATCATCGTGTTCTGCTTCTTCTATGTACTGTTTGGTTCGTTGCTCTACGTTCTCGGGCCTCTCGTGCTGGCTCTTATTCCGATCGCCGGCATTGGGCAACTTGGGAGGTCGTACGCCATTAACCTCATGGTCTGGAACGCCTGGGGCATTCTCTATGCCGTGTTCGGCGCTCTGATTACCGCGATCCAGTTCAATCGGGTCGATGATGTGCTGGGTATTGGATTTCTCGGCTACCTAAAGGGACTCCCAGATTCCACGCTGCTCGGCCTGGTCAGCATCTTCTACGCTCTGGCCGTTGCGCTGATTCCATTTATCGCCAAGAGAATCATTTCTGGCGACGTGGGATCCACTGTCTACTCGCTTGTCCGCGCCGGGACCTTTGCACTGGGAGCAACCGTTGCCGCGGCGGTTGGCATGAGCGCCGGCGCCGCGGCGCCAGTCAGTGCGGCAGGTGGCGCTTCGGGAGCCGGAGGTTCGTCAGGTTCCGCGGCGGCCACTGGCATGGGGGATTTCATCCGTGGCGGCGTAACAAGCGCGATGAGCAGTAACGCAAGCCCGCCGGCACCGCCAGCTTCGTCATCGAGTGCGCCACGCAGGCCCTCCGGGTTCGTGTATAGGCCCCATGGTCCAGCTCAAGCTCTGAGCTACATGGCCGGGCGCAGACTCGCAATGGCCGTTGCGAGCGATTCTCAGCAGGAGGGATAGGAGACCGCCGTGAATTTCCAGTTCAGGAAGCGGGAGTCAGAGGATAAAGAAGGGTCGGAGAAGCTCCGCTACAGCCGGTACTACGAGCATGACGGAGCACTTCGCGCATACGCCAACCGCGCCATGATTTTGGCCTTCTTGTGTGTGCCAACAACTCTGCTTGCCCTGGTCTTTGCCGTTTACGTTCGATTGCAGCCGCCCACGGTAGTTCGCGTCGATCCCAATGGTGATGCAACAGTTGTGGGCAGGACGAAGCCGGAGATCACGGTGGTGCGGGATCAGGACTCCGAGCCCAGCGAGTTTGAGAAGCGCGCCTTTGTGCGACGTTTCCTTGAAAGGTATCTCGATTTCTCCGCTTCGAACGTCAGTCGCAACTGGGCGGAAGGGCTGAACATGATGACCGCCAATCTGCGCCGTGCGGCGCTTGCGGCCATGCAGAAAGAAAACACGGTCGGGCAGGTACAGGAGGACCAGACGACCTCGGAGTTTCAGTTGCGATCGCTCGACGCAGCCAAAGATGACCCACTGGCCTACGTCGCCTTCGGCGTCAAGGAAATCCACCATCTGCACAATCAGAACGAGACCATCGACAAGGTCGTGAGCGAATTCCACGTGCGACTGGTGCAGGAGAAGCGGTCGGAAGCGAATCCGAACGGGCTCTTGGTTGGCGAGTATTGGGAACGGATCATTGAGGGGGAGAAGCGAAATTGGGTCTTACAACAGACGAGCCTGGCAGCCCAGCAGTAAGAGCAACAAGAGGACACGTGATGGAAACGACAACCCAAGACGCACTTGGAGAACAGCCGGTAAGCGCACCCTCGCGGCGCAAAAAGCGCGGCCAAGAGAACGGCGCTCTCCGCTTCTTCTTGCCGAAAGCAGGTTCTTCTCCCGGAAAGCCGGAGCTTGGCCAGGAGATGGCAAGTGAGGGCGAAGCACTGATTGAAGCATTCAAAAGCGGCCAGCCCTTTTACACGCTTACCGCGTGGAAGGCAGTGCCTGAGGTCAATGGAGGTAGTAGTCCGGTAATTGTGAAGCAGGCGCTTGCCCGAACCTAGTTCGTGGCATGCCCCGTCGGCACAGACAGTTCTCAAATGACCAATCAAAAATTGGTCTCTTGAGCACCCTACGGCTTTACGTGGGGATATGTGCTGACCCGGCTTTTACCACTCGAAGCTTGGCCAGAAACCCGAACAACAATGGGGGCCAGGCGAGAGAGAAGCCAGCGGTCACGCGGACTCCTTAACTCGACGGGTATCCCCGGCAAAAAGTTAAGGAGAACAAAATGAACACGAAGAATCACAAACTCTCGGTCGACCAGATTCAAAACCTGGAGATCGACCGCAATGGAAGAGTGATGCCCAGACTGAATGATCTCGATCCCTTGGAGAACACGCTGCTCAGCGTACTTTATCCGGGTATCAAGGTTGCCAGCGTCAATGTACCGGTTGAGCCACTCGACGAGTACGAAGAGTCGAAAGTGGAGAACGCGTTGGCAAAGCTGGTTTGGAGGGGCATTCACTACAAACTGGTTGGAGCAAGTGGTTCCGCAAAGAAGGGAAAGTTCTACTTTGTCGACCATGAGCACAGTCGAGCGATTGCAGAACGGTTTCAGCACTGGCCACAAGCGGCAATTGTCTACTTCGGAATCCTTGTCTCACCCTGCAGGGTGATGATCGAGGAACTGGACGCGCGTGTACTGGTGGTTCCCGAGCATGCGCTAGGGACGAACGACTGTCGCGGATGGATCAGGCGGTCAGCATTCGCCAGGCTGCAACAGAAACACGATGCCGAGCTTTTGGACAAACAGGTGCGAAGACTCGTTCGGCAACAATCCCCCGATAAGAGCCTTCCTCTGAATGGACAGGAAATGTCGGCATTGGAGGAGCAGGCGAAACGCGAGATCGCCGGCAAGACTTTGCGGGCGCAGCGGTTTTACCAATTCCGCATGGCCTTTCACGATACGCAGGCGAAGGGCGCCTTCAAGATTATGGAGGACGACGTCGCCGACGAACTGGAGGCCGATTTCGTCCTGCCGGAGAGCGCCGTTAAGCCATGTCTGAAAATGCCCACCGCGATGTACTCGATCTTTGGGCCGGGCAGAAGATTTCGCGGACGTATCGCAGTGGGAATCCGCGAATTTTCCCGCCAACTCGAGTTCGAGTCCAGCTACACCCTTGTCGAACATGCGCCACATGATTCCATTCAACTCGAGATCCTGCCGCAGGCCATGGATCAGGTGCGGAAGTTGAGTGGCGCAGTCGGAGAAGGCCGCTACGGGGAGTTGCTGGAAATCCTGGGCCGTCCGCAGGAGGGGTCGCTGGGCGATGGTTTGGAACAGGCCGACAAGGACGAACTCAACGTCATTGAAGGATTGCTCCTTGCTGATGCCAGCGGGCATATCGTCCGCCATCCCTACGTCAACAATCAACTCAATAAACTGCTCGCCAGATGGGCGTTCCGGGTTGCGACAGGAGGAGGATTCCGTCTGCCGGCATTTGCGCTTGCCGACGACGGGTACCTGTTCCTTAAAGACGGCAAGGTCTTCCACGGTTCCGATTGGATCCCGCAGCACAAAGCTCTCGTGCCGCTGAGCTCAAAACGGGGCCTGTGCGTCCGCTACCCCATACGGATGTTCGACGATCTTCTGCCATTTGAAAATCTCTCCGACAGTGAAGTTGACGCTCACCTGCGGCATGACCTTCATCGGCAGAGGTGCGAAATGACCACCCCGGAACTGGAACGCCTGATCGCACGACAACTCCGGCTGGAGGGCACTTACGTTCTCCATTCGGACACAGCGAAGAAGAATGGCGGTGACTACGACTTTGACTGGATCTGCGTGATCGAGTCGGACCGCTTTCCGCGATTCGTGGAAACCCGGTTTCGCAGAGGTGAGGGACAACAACAGGGCAAGACCAAGTTGAACAAGGCCAAAGATCCATGGTTCAACCTGGAACATGTCGCCATGAAGGCTCGCGGAAACCATATCGGATCGATCACCGATTTGATGACCTCGTGCAGGGCTGACGGACGAGAAGACTTGGCGGACCTATTGGCCAAGGAACTTCAGAACGCGCTCGACAGCCTCAAGTGGCAAGTCCAACCCAACCTCACGCTAGTCGCCGACATCCGCCAGCAGGTCAACCAGGCGCCGTGGCTCCGCTACAAGAACGAGCGGCGCATTTCCGACTTGCCATTACATCTCGATGTTGCCGGTACCGACCGCATCGGGAAACTCTACAACCATGTCCGCAAGGACATCGAAGACTTGCTGACCAACAAGGCGCCAATTGAGGCATTCAAGGGCCTTGTCGTGGGAGAAGAAGTCACCCGCGAGATGCTCGAGGACTGCCATTTCGTCAATCGGGCCTATGCGGCTGTTGTCAGCAAGATTGCTGAACGGCACGAGCAACTCAAACAACAACTGGAAACGGCCAGGGCCGATTGGGACACAGTGCGAAAAAGCTCCGACCGTGACCTGCGGAAGCAGAAACTCTTTGCCAAGGCGCAGGCTCAGGGTGCTTATCGTTTTGATGAGGACCGGGGCAGGTACGAGATGAAGGCGATCCTCGCCTACATTCGCATCTGGGCACAGAACAAGTCGGAGAATCGCAAAGCCTGGTTGCAGGCTTTGAATCGCGTTGTCTGCGGTGGCAAAGGCAGCGGATCGATCCTCTTTCTTTCTTTTCCGCAGGAATTGATCGACAAACTGGCAGAACGCACAGGCGGCAGGTTTGTCCGCGTGCATCTTCCACGGTTAGCGGAGGGCTTCGTTCAAACAGATTCCAAAGGCCGAACCTTTCTAGTGGAACCACTTGACAGAGGAGGAGAGAAACAAACGTTCTTGTGGAAATACAAGGACGGAAAAGTCCTTCTCGACGATGACAACCCAGCCATAGAGGCTGACAACCCAACTCCAGATCATGACCCTTCCGTGACGGCCACACTTCGTGAGGCCGATCTGGATGACGTGTCGTTTCCTCCTGTAACGACGGACGAGGATGTGAACGACGCGCCTTGGGTCATGTGAGGAACAACTGCTGCGAGCGGAATCCTTGTGATTCCGCCCGCGGCAACAAAGGCAGACCATGAAGCGATACCTGACTCCGATTCTGACTGGCTCGCTGTGGGTTGTTCTCATTGCTGCCGCAGCCTCGCAGGACAACAAGAGCAACACAGTTCGCGTTGCAACCGCTCTCAACCATCTGACCGTCTTGGAATTCCAGGAACCGGTGACCTTGGTAGCGGCCGGCGGTTCGGACTTCCAGATTGAACGCCAGGAGAACAAGGTCTTTATCAAGCCTCTGAAGTCTGATGTTTCCACAAATCTGTTTGTGTGGACCGCATCGCGTCGCTTCAGCTACGAACTCGAGCCTCCGGGGGAGGTGAAGAACATGAATTTTGCCATCGACAACGCCGTCACAGCGGCGAAACCAGCGGTTGACCCACAAGCCCAAGTTGATCAACTGGCCGACATGATGCTCACCCGAGCTTTCTTGGGTTCCGAACCGATTGACTCCGCAAGAGTTCCCGTGACGAAGAACCGTGTCACTCTGCGCGTCGAGCAGGTGTTTCGCACCAAAAATAGTCTCTACGTCCACTACTCGATCGAGAATGGAACCAAGAATACCTATCAGGTGAAGGCTCCCAACGCATACCAGTTAAAGGTGAGCCGTCCAGCGGTTTCCTTGCCGGGTCTGCGAGGCCGTCAGCTAGACGAGCAGACGGTCCGAAAGCTGCGAGACACGAAAGAATTCGCTCTACCAATTGGCCACGCGGAGGCCAACCCAGAAGTTCTGTCGCCCGGTGAATCAGCCAACGGGATAGTGGCAATCCGGAAGGACCTAGACTCGCCAGCAGTAGTGCAACTCGTATTTGACGGAGGCATCAAGGCAACCTTGGTGTTGTAAGGATGAGTCGGGAAAAAGATCCCGCGGTGGTCGCGATGCAGGAGCGCTTCAACACCTTCCTCAAAGAAGATCCGGAGGGACGGATTTCCGGATACTTGGCTAGAGTGATTCAGGATCCCCTGAAGCCACTCACCACGAGCGGCCGCCCGTGCGTCAACCCGCTGTTACTAATCCTGACGGCGATCACGCTATTTGCGGGCGGAGTTTTCCTGTTCTTTGCCTTTGCCGAGTCATGACACCTGCCTATGAGGATCGACTTGGTCGCCCGCCTTACTATCGTGACCGGGAGGAAAATCTTGCGGTTGTTGCCGCCGTTGCAGTCGTTGTCTTTCTTTCTGCTCTGTCATATGTACTCGTTGTCCGTTTTCACTTTCGGCCAATCCAACTGGTTGAGCTTTCGCTCTACGCGGTGTGTGTGCTGGCCGCGGGTTTTTCAGTCACGTGGTACGCGGCGACAGCGAGAAGGCGCCGCGAGGTCAGTTGGCCCCATCCCCCTTTATTCATTAGCCAGTCCAAAGATCGCGCCGCTGTGAGAGCGGCATTCGGACAAAACGCCATCGTGCTTGGTTACGATGTGCACGGCAAGCCGTGGTTGTGGCCCGATTCCACCCGGATCATGCAGGCGGTCGTCTGCGGTGCGACCGGTTCCGGCAAAACCACTTTATTAAGGAACATCATTACGCAGGATCTCTTTCGCACCTGGGGTCCTCCCGAACAACCGCACCGGATGCCGATGTTGATTGTCGATGGCAAAGCAGATAGCGAGTATCTTGCGGACCTTCTTCCAGCAATTGAGGCCGCAGGCCGCATGAAGCAGTTGCGGGTCTTGAATCCCTCCCGCCCAGACATCTCCGTGCGCTACAACCCGTTCTTTGCGGACGAGGGACTTTACCAGGAGCACGCCAATTTTGTCTTTGAGTCGTTCGATCTGAAGCAAGACTTTTTCCACGGCCATCAGGCCACCTACCTCAACGACCTGGTTCGAGTGCTCACCTACACCGGGAAGCGCTTCAACATCTACGACGTAATGGTAATGGCGCTCGACCAACAGGTCCTAAGGGAACAGATTGCTGTTGCTCGGGCGAGATTGCAGACGCTCGAGGGCGTCAGCCATCAGCGCCGCCTGAATCTCGAAATGTCCGTCAAGATGCTGCAGAAGTCGTTCGAAGATCGTGAACGCGTAACCAAGATTCAGGGTTTGCTGAATGAGCTCATGACTTTTCTCGATGACGAACTCTCAATCATCACCGGCGCGTACGACGAGATGCTTTCTCTCGATGAAGTCATCGACCAGGAATTGATCCTGTTTGTTTCGCTAAATACCAACAAGAACTCCAAGGCTGTCACAGCGCTCGGGCGGATGCTGCTACAGAACATGCAGCTGATGATCGGCAAGCGCTACGAACGTCCAGTAGAGGGCGCGCGCGAGGGCCATCCGATGGTGAGCGTAATCCTGGACGAGTTTGCGCCCTTCGCCTATTCCAACTTCGCCCAGATTGTGCAGACCGCCCGCGGCACTAACACCGCTTTCCTGTTCTCATTGCAAGCAATTCCACAACTTCTCACGGTGGGTCGCGGATTCCGTGACGACGTGGCTTCGGCCCCTAACACCAACATGATCTTGCGCACCAAGGACGAAGAGACGACGCAGTATTTCCTCAAGGCATCGGCGCGTGTACGCCAAAAACGACGCACTTTGGCTGTCCAGCGACGCGGTCTTTTCCAGGAACGATACGAGACCACCGGCTCCGGGAGTGAAACCGACATCAAGGACACACGAGCACAGGACGAGCACATTAAGAACCTACCTGTTGGCCAAATGGAAATCCTGATGGCTGATAACCGCCAGGGAACACTTCATTCTCACCTGCACGTGCGAGTGCCGCAACAGTATCGCTTCCCGGGTCTGGTTCCCAGGATCTATCCGGCACTTCACTCTATCCACGCTCAGCGCGAGGGTGCGAACCTGCGTTTCAAAGATCCCGAAGTTGTCCGGCGCAGCGGCAGTCCATGGTTGAGAAGCGGACGGTCGGCATGATCCTGAAGGCCACAAGGCGATTGGCCGGTTCATGTCTGTTGCTGACATCCGTGTGCCTCGCCATGGCGCAACCCGACCGCCCGGCGTACGACCCTGGGACACACGGTGCGACGGCAAAACCGAAGCGGAGCTTCATAGATTTCACGCTCCAGCGCATCAACCCATCCGATAAGGACTATGGCGAGCGCTTCCATGAAGCACGCAAGATGATCCTGAAAGAGACCATACAGAACGGACTCTTCTGGTCAAACGTTGTCAGCTTGAGCTTCCTCGGTTTTCTCTTCGTAATTGTCATTTACCAGCACCGGCAGAGAGTTCGGCGGGAGTGGACCATAGCCGAGGTGCTTCAGCAATACGAACACGCCTTGTCACGCGCCAATGCCCAGGTAGATGCGGCTACCAAGCGAAACCATGAGCTCGCGGAAGCGCTGACTTCTGCGCGAGAAACCCTTTCCCAGTCGCCCATGCGTTCGCTTGAGCATCGGGAATTGCCGATACCCAAAGCCGGTTTGAAGCGCGCTCCGGAAGCACAGTCCGTCGACATGAGCGCTGCGAAGGCAGCGGTGGTCGTCCCCGGCCCCGAGTCCGCTGCAGGAAGTGGAAATGGGAACAGAGCCGGGAATCAAATGGGGTTGTTCAAGCCGGAAGTAGATCTCATTCTGAAGGTCAACTCGCTGGAGCAGCAACTGGGACGCTCCCAGGAGCAGGAGAAACAGTTGCGTCGGCAACTGACGCAAGCTGACCAGAGATTGCAGGCAGAGCAACAAAGAAACCGCGCTCTCAAGGGTGCCTGACGGTCACCCCTTCGTGCAGGAGGATCGGAAAACATGTCCAAAGAAAAAGAGCGGGACAAGCAGGGATCGGATACAGGAAGCCTGAGCAGGTTTCTTCCGGGCGGAGAATGTGGCCCGATCACAGACCGCCCGGAGTTTGAGCAGCGATTAAACGCTTTGCCTCTCGAGCAGCGGGAATTTGCCGAGGAGAGTGCCCGATTCGCCGACATCTGGCAGTACTTCTCTGAGCACAGGATGCAGCTGCCAAAGGACGTTGTGGATGAGGTGAGTGGTCTCTCGAAACTCGCAACGACACAGCAGATTGTTGTCCTGCGCCGCGTCAACCAGCGGCTGATGGAGTACCTCAATGATGTCGGTGAAGATTCTGGCGTTCGGCAGTAATTGGTGGATGCGGCACGGCCGTCATTGCAGCGACGCCTACCGCTACACCCGTCACGCGGCTTACTACAACTCCGCGGGTGTTCGATGTGGGCAGAAGATCAAACGGCATTGGATTTTTCCAGGTCTGATCCGGTTCAACGGCGTTGGCGATTTCGATCCCCATTTCCCGGGACGGTCCATCGGCGAAATATTCCGGTGCTCGGATATGGAATTCGCCTGCGGCGGGAATCGCATTCTGTTTGTCAGAAGAATCCCTAAGACTACAGTTCCGGATCGTTACCTTGTAGTCGTATCGGGTGAGCGTTTCGGAGGTCTTGATTTCGCAAATCCAAATTGGAAGTCAGAATTCACGGAACCCATCTCCATCAGTCAATTGAGAGCAAGCCAAGAAGCGATGCTGCTAATGAGCGACGGAGATTCACTGTGCACCAGACTGGGAGTTTGGCAGCTCCGAGTTCGATCCGGCCTGCCGAATGGAGCGGCGCTTGAGTTGGTTGAAGCGCCTTTTCTCGCTCGTTGAGAGATACATGCGATACGCCAAAGGCAGTTTCGTCGTAAACCCAGAGCGAGACATTCCGTTGCTGCGTCAGGTACGAAACTCCAAGTTTGTAAGCCACCACCAGCTATTTGAGTTTATGAAGCTGGGGGGCTTCGACCATTCCCGCAACAGTTTCAATTGGCGCGTCAAGAGACTGCTGGATTCGGGCCACATTGGTGTTTGCCAGCGTGTCTATGGCGCGGGATCAACGGTTTACCACGTGACCAAGGAGGGCGTCATGTTGCTCGAACATCATGGCCAGTTCACTGCCGTCCTGCACTCAGCTACCGCCCACTTGCCGCACCCTTCCCAGGTCTTCCACTCCCTGCAACTGAATGCCATACAGTTGGCTTTGGCACGTGCGAACGTGCTCGCAAGCTGGCAGACTGAGCTTGAAATCGCGTCGTTTAACAACATTTCGCGGACTCCTTACCAGAAGGACTATGACGCGATTGTGGATGTGTGGGTCAAGCAAGGTACTGCGCGCTTTGCTCTGGAGTACGAACGCACGTTGAAAGGTCTCAAGCAGTACGAGCACATACGAACCGCACTACAGGCCGAACAGCAGATTGAATTTGTCCTGTATCTCACTTCCGGGATGGAAATCTTGGTTCACCTGTTGCACGAGTTCCAATCGGTCCAGAAAAAGCTGGCTTTTGCCAACGCGAAATCGTTCGAGCAACAGCTGCTGGATACGGTTGTGACAGGCCGCGATGGGACCGCGATCAAGTTTTGGGACCTGCTCCAGTGAGCGGACTTCTCAACATTGCATGGTTTTTGTCTCCTCTTAGCCTTGTGCCTGTGCTGTTCTCGCGTTGTTATCGGAGTGGATATGCCGTGTAACGATGGCCTGCAAGTGTCCGGGTGGCGGCAGCATGAGCCCTGACTACCCTCTTGATTCGACGTTGTGTGGACGCCGCATTGGGCTAGTGGTTCTCGGATAGACGCGATCTTGCCAATGTTGCGCGACGCAGCAGATCAGGCGACTTCAGTCGCTGGCAATGTTCCTCAAAACTCGGCCCCGGTCCTTTCCAGCGGAGATCCTCGACCGTATCGAAGACGGGCACATCCAATCGCAGGGTTGCGAGGGTACGAAACAACAGAGCGTTGTTCCATCCGCTGAACAGGGATTCGGATAGCACGCGGGCCCTACGGATTGATGGATGCCACTCTTTCCAATCTTTGGGGATGTCTTCCACGTGGGGATATTGAGACAACGTCAGAGCCGCAGCCTTTTCGCCCCAACCAGGCAATCCTGGGAAGCCATCTGCGCTGTCGCCAACCACCGCAAGGTAATCCGGAATCGATTGAGGCTTCACTCCGAACTTGGCGACAACCCCATCTTCATCGCGTAAGAGGTCGCGCCTGCGATCTAGTTGCACGACTCGCGCACCCACAACACACTGACTGAGATCTTTGTCCGGTGTACAGATGAGGACCTGTCTCACACCGTCATCCTTCGCTGCTTTAGTGGCGGCAGAAGCAAGCGCATCATCCGCTTCAAACTCAACCATGGGCCATACCACTACTCCCATTGCTTGCAACGCTTCCTCGAGTATGGGGAACTGCGACAGCAACTCCGGCGCTACACCTTCACTGGTCTTGTATCCCGGATACAGATCGTTGCGAAACGACTCCACAACATGATCCGTTGCAACGCCAATGTGGGTTGCGCCGCCCTCGATCATGGACAGAACGGAAGCGAGGACGCCGCGTACTGCGCCGACTTCCCGACCGTTTGCATCTTTTGCAGCCGGCACGGCGAAAAAGTACCGGAACAACTCGTAGGTTCCGTCAATCAGGCGCACATCCATGCGGCTCCGATCAGCTTTCTGGAAGCGATGTTATACGATCCCGCTGGTCGGCCGCCCAATTGATTCCCAATCGCGAAACGCTACGCCCAAACGAAGAATGAACTCAACTCAAACAATGAAAGGAGAAATCGGCCATGTCACGGAGTCGCGGAAACATGTCGATATACCATCTGTTCCATGCCGAAGAGATAGGCGTGGCAAAAGAACCCAATCTTGACCGGCTGGTCAAAGTCTTTCTGCAGATCAGCGAGGGCATTCCCGCACGCTGGATACAAATGCCCAAGGGACTACTGCTGCTAGTGATGGTGCCCGACAACCCTGCGTCCGGCGCCATCTACATCTATGACCGCGTGGAGCAAAAGTTCTCTTTGGTCTCGTTCGAGGGAGCTGATGACACGCTGACGGTGCAAGAGTTTGAAAATCTGCTCCGCGAGTACCAGCTGATGGACTATGCCGCCAACCCTGCCCTAATTCGAGGATCGGTTCAGCCCTGTGCGATGGCCTGAACTCTGCCGTTGTCGGACCAATTTGACCGAGATTCCGGCCTGTCGTAAGAAGCATTCCCAGTGAGGTGACGCCATGGAGAGAGGGGATTTTGCCACTCCTGAAATGGCGAGGCGGTATTGGCAATTGTTCGTTAACCGCACGGCTCACACCGTGCAGTCCGAAAAACCGGGAGGCAACGGCAAACACTACTACTACCGGCCAAGAGCGGGACGCGGGCTCTCTCTCGAAACGATCCGGCAACATCTCGCTGGCCAGACCACGATCGCCCTATATGCAATCAATCCCAAAACTCAGCGCTCCAAGTGGGTGGCTATCGATGCCGACTACGCGGATGCACTCGAAGACCTGCTGAAGCTCCAATGGGAGCTGCATCTGGACGGCGTTCAGGCAGCGCTGGAAAAATCGCGGCGGGGTGCGCACCTGTGGATCTTCGCCAACCAGCCGCTCCTCGCGCGTGATTGCCGGGTTTACATCTACAACCTGGCCACGCGTTTGCGAGTGCCGGTGAAGGGTTGTGCTGGCCTGGCAGAGGGCATCGAGGTATTCCCGCGCCAGGATGAACTAGGAGCAGGCGAATTCGGCAACGCGATCCGCGGTCCATTGGGCATCCATCGTGCCGCCAGGAAACGCTATTGGTTCTATGGCGCCAACTACAGCCTGGAGGCGCAGATCGAGTACCTCTGTAGCCTGAGAAAGGTCACAGAAGAGGAGATGACGCGGTTCGTTACCGGGCTTGCGATGCCGGAAGAATTCCAACCCAAACCAAAGGCAGTCCTGCCGCCCTACGACCCCGCTCGCCACGAGTTTCGCATCCTCGATCACGTCGGACCAGTACGGCGCCGTTCAGGGAATTACTGGACCAAGTGTCCGTCATGCGCGCAGCAGGGCCTCGACCGAAGCGGTGACAACCTGGCAATTTGTGTCTCTGATCCACGCAAATACAAGTGCTGGGCCGGCTGCACCAAAGAGATGATACGGACCGCATTAGGCTGCCCCATCCGAACCAGAATTGCGAGTTGAGTATGAGTAGACAGGCACGATCGGAAGCGAAGCAAATGAACCACAATCAAGTTCTGGCTCTGCGTGGTTTGCGCATGCCAGCGATCACTTTGAAAGGCTTGCAGCGCGTAGGAATCTATTGCCAGCCCTCTATTTCTATCGAGCATCAGCATCTGGCAGGAAGGTACGTGCTGCGTGGCATGGAATCAGGCGGATCTGTGGCTGACCTGGGAGCGTATTGCAGCTTTGTGGACGAAGACGGCCGAACGATTTCTTGGCTGCAACGAGTGGACAGTATCGCTGTCAATGGCGTGCACGCGATCGTTGTGGCGCCGGGATTGGTACGGCTGCAAATGGTACGGGTTCGACACACGTACGACCTGCTGATTACGAAGCACGTGTTGGTACCAGTTGATAGTGCGAAGCGACCGACGTTGCAGAGTTCGATTGTCTTTTACGGCAGGCGCGGCACATTGGAAATGGATCTCTGCGAGAAGGATTCGGGATTCTGTGGTTCTGTTCGCCCACTGTTTCTCAGCCGGAGCGGAGAACCAGTGTGTCTTCCCGCGGCATTTGAGGATGCCGTTGCGCGCGTCACGGCCGCTGCCAGTTGCATCGGATGTCGGCACTCACACTTGCTTCAACCCGCCGCGCCGAGTGGCGGTGGGGCGGCTGCGGAACGCGAGCGAGTCCTGCCCTGAACAGCATTGTCATGACCAAACAACCTGAGATCGACCACGTTCTAGCAGACCCGGCAGCGTCCGTCTGGCTGAGAGATGCTCTACGCTCCGCCCTCGATCGCGATCCCGTGGACGCGGCCAACGATGCAGAAGTGTTGGCCCAACTGCTAGACCAAAGATGCCAAGAGACACTCAGGCGAGGTTGAGCCAGTCTCTTACATTGCTTCAGCTGTTTGGTGGCAGCAGCATTTCATTCCCTTCATCTCACGCTTTTCATTTCATTCCTGGGAGAACAGCCATGAGTGGTGCAAATGGACGCGCGGACCCGAGCACAGGTCCGCTCACGAAGGCGGAACACTTACCAACGAACGCTGCCCTGGTGAACTCGCCGGCAGTACAGCGATTCAGCCCAGACAAGATCAAAGGGCTTGTCGCCGAACTGGAAGTGCCATTCGACCCGTCAGTCATCGAGTGGCGCGTCACCAATACAGCGAACGGACAACCGCGGGGACGGATCGTCCCATACGCCGGTCCGCGAGCCTATACGGACAGGCTCAACGCGATCTTTACTCCCGCCGGGTGGACCAGGAAGTACGCAGTCCACACAAGCGCGAACTTCGAGCGTGCCAAGGAGAAGAAGATGGTTGCCAAAGTGTTTGTCACATGCGAGCTGACGATCTTTGGACTCGGCTCACACTCAGCAACCGGAGAAGAATGGGCGGATAGCGAAAATGCGGGGACGGCTGCCGAAGCCCAATCATTCAAACGGGCTGCGAGTTGTTTCGGGCTTGGACGTTATCTGTACTACTTCGCGGGAGTGTGGGTGGACTTGGACGACCGGAAACGACCCAAGGACATTCCACACTTGTTCGACTGGGCCACACCCCAAGGCTGGCGTGAAGGGAAACGGCCAAATGCTGCAAATCCGTCGCGGCCTAGCGCCGCGGCAGAGAGTTCAGACAGTGCCAGATCAGGCTCGCTCGTTCGCGAGATCGAGGGAATGGCCGACGCTGTTGGCAAACGCTTCTATCGTGGTGTGCTAAAGAGGATCGCCAGGGTCTGGAACCCCAGTCAGATTCGTGAACCGGCAGTCCTCCAGAATGTATTGAACGAGATGCGTGCCGTAGATGCGGAACTGCGCCGACTCGACGAGGTTCTGAACCATGTTGAGCCGAGTACCGTGACCGCAATTCTTCGATCGCTTGGGCTGCGGTCACTTGACCAGCTGGATGGCCTCGAGATCCTTCAGCGAGTCTTGGCTGAAGTTGATCGGGCGGCACAAAACGGCGGGTCGTGACAACGTACTCCATTGAATCCAAACGTCTTATCCTTGGCATGCAAAATATGCAATCACATTGGATATTAAGCGCGTACGCCTACGCCTACGCTTGCCCAATCCCTCATTTAATAGCAAGTTTGCTTATTAAAGGATAAGGCATTATCATTTAATAACAAGATTCCTTATTAAAGGATGAGCTTTCAATATGTCAGCCCAAACACCGCAAAACCGGCTGGGAACGTATGTCACCAGTACCGTGACAGGGGAGACCGTTCGTGCTTTCATTCCGCC
>Ga0335077_10001572_pt1 | contig 27197 bp, 25 predicted proteins | sample Lox_Sample_31_FD_207151 | JGI IMG/M metagenome (GOLD analysis project Ga0335077, IMG submission 207151) | Soil microbial communities from Loxahatchee National Wildlife Refuge, Florida, United States - Lox_Sample_3.1 | ecosystem: Environmental > Terrestrial > Soil > Wetlands | place: USA... | reverse complement strand
GGCTGGCCGACCGCGACATCGTGTTCGCCACCGTCGGCACCCCGCAGGATCTGCTGGACGCGGTGCTGGGGCCGGCCGGGCTGATCTCCGGCGGGGGCGCCCCGAAGATCGTGGTGGATGCCTCGACAATCTCGGTGGAGGCCTCACAGCAGGTGCGCGAGCAGCTGGCGGATCACGGCACCGACCTGCTGGCCGCGCCCGTGATGGGCAACCCCAAGGTGGCGAGCGTGGGCAGGCTGACGCTGGCCGTCTCCGGGCCCCGCGCCGCCTTCGACACCGCCCAGCCCTACCTGGACATGCTCGGCTCCGGCGCGACCTATGTCGGTGAGGGGGAGCTCGCCCGGACGGTAAAGATTTGTCACAATCTTTTCCTTGGCGTGGTAACGCAGTCGCTGGCAGAGGTCACGATCCTGGCCCAGCGGAGCGGAATCAGCAGGGAAGCGTTCCTGGCCTGCCTCAACAACAGCGTGATGGGCTCGACATTCACCCGTTACAAGTCACCCGCCTTTGTCAACCTCGATTTCCATCCCACCTTTACGGCCACCCTGCTGCGCAAGGACTTTGACCTCGGGCTGGCCGCGGCCCGGGAACAGCAGGTCCCGCTCCCGGTGGCAGCCCTGGTTCACCAGCTCATCCAGTGCCTGATCGGCCGGGGGCACGGCGACAGCGACTTCGCGGCCCTGCTCGAGCTCGAGGCGGCATCGGCCGGATTGGAACTCGTCAGCGAAAACGCGGAAATATCGGATGGGCTGGACCCAGCCGACACGAACAACACCGACAGCGCACATGCAGTACGGTGATGCCCCGGCGCCACTATCCGTGGCCGGCCGTTGACTCGCCCTGCTGGGCCCCCCGCCGAAGCACCCGGTGACCGGGCGCGGGCGGCGGCCGGCTTGACAACTGGTCATTCATTAACTGGAAGGAGGACCGGATGAGACCACACGGCCTCCGGTTCTTGGCTCTGACGGCTGCCGCTTCTGCCGCGGCGATGGTGGCTGCTGCCTGCAGCAGCAGCAGTACCAGCACCACCGGCACCAGCGGCGCCACCAAATCCCCGATCACCATCGGCACCTCCCTGTCGCTGACCGGTGACTTCTCCGACGACGGCCAGGCCTTCAAGCGCGGCTACGAGCTGTGGGTGCAGGAGATCAACAAGAGCGGCGGCCTGCTCGGCCACAAGGTCGTCCTGAAGATCGTGAATGACAACAGCGACCCGGGCACGGTCACCACCAACTACACCCAGCTGATCAACGCCGACCATGCGGCCTTTGTGTTCGGCCCGTTCTCCACTCTGCTGACGGCCCCGGCCGCGCAGGTGGCGGCGCGCTACCACTACGCATTCATCGAGGGCGCGGGCGGGGGGCCCTTGGTGTTCGGGCTGAAGCTGCCGAACCTGTTCGCCGTCAGCCCGGTCATCGCCGACCAGCTGATCCCGTTCGCCGACTGGGTCGCCTCGCTGCCGGCCAGCCAGCGCCCGAAGACCGCCGCCTACCCGATGGTGACCGACCCGTTCGCGGTTCCCATGGTCCAGACCGCGCAGGCGATCCTGCAGAAGGCCGGCGTCAAGACGGTGTACTCCAAGATCTTCCCGGCGGAGAACCCGGCCTACAAGGCGGGCGCCGATCAGATCGCCGCGCTGCATCCCGACATGGTCGTCATCGGCTCACCGGACGTGCCCGGCGTCCAGTCGATCATGCAGGCGTTCATGCAGCAGCACTACAACCCGAAGATCCTCGCCGCCTCGGCAGGCCCGGACCAGGGCGCGGCGTTCCTGTCCGCGATCGGCGGGGCCAAGAACGCCACCGGCACCATGGTGCCCAACGGCTGGTACCCCGGTTTCCAGAACCCGCTGAGCCAGGCGTTCGTCAAGGCCTACAACACCACCTACGGCGGCACGCCGGCCGACATCAACGCCGACGCGGCCGAGGCGTACTCGGTCGGCGAGACGCTCGCGGCCGCGGTCAAGGCGACCAACAGCCTGACCAACGCGAAGGTCATCACCTACCTGCACAGCGGCGTCACCGTGCAGACCGTGCAGGGGCCAGCGAAGTTCAACGCCATCGGCGAGAACGTCGTGGCCGCGCACTACATCTTCCAGTGGCAGGCCGGAGGAAAGTTCGTCCAGGTGCTGCCGACCAGCGCGACTGGTTCGGTGGCGATTGTGAATCCCAAGCCAGCCTGGGGCCAGGGCTGATTCACTGGTGCGCGGGGCGCGCGCGGCGCGCCCCGCGCACCAGCCAGCATGTGAGGGAGGAATTACTATGAGGCGCCCCAGCGCCATGGCCACGCGCCTCGCGGCGGTCACGATCCTGGCCGCCGCCAGCGCCACCGCCTGCGGCATCACCAGCACCGGTACCCCGAGCACCAACATCAACGGCGGCCCCAGCGGCACCCCGATCACGGTCGGCTTCTCGGAGCCCCTGACCGGCTCATTCTCCGCGGACGGCCAGGCGTCCCTGAAGGGCTACCAACTGTGGGCCAGCGACGTCAATGCCCACGGCGGACTGCTGGGGCGGCCGGTCAAGCTCGTGTACCTCAACGACAACAGCGACCCGAACACCGCCACCAAGGACTACACCACCCTGATCACGCAGGACCATGTCGACCTGACGCTGGGCCCGTTCTCCTCGCTGCTGACGATCCCGGCGGGGCAGGTGACCCACCGGTACGGCTACGCGCTGGTGGAGGGATCCGGCGGCGCGCCCACGGTGTTCAGCGCGAGCCTGTCCAACCTGTTCGGCGTGAGCGCGCCGGTGGCGAACCAGATGGTCCCGTTCGCCAAGTGGGTCGTGTCGCTGCCGCCCGGCGAGCGGCCGAGGACCGCCGCCTACGTGATGGTGGACGACCCGTTCGCCGACCCGCCGGTGGAGACGGCGCAGACCATCCTGGCCAAGGCCGGGATCACCACCGTCTATGACAACTCGGGCCTGCCGGGGTCGACGGCCAAGCTGCTGGAGCCGAACTCATCCGGAACCGTCTCGCCGGCCGTCCTGGCGGCCGCCGCGGACAAGGTGATCGCGGCGAACCCGCAGGTCGTCCTCATCGGCTCGGTGGACGTGCCGACAGTGTCGGGGATCCTCAAGGAGTTCGTCCGGCAGCGCTTCAACCCGAAGATGATCATCGCCGCGTCCGGCCCGGACCAGGGCCAGACCTTCCTCAACGCGGTCGGCACGGGCAACGCGGACGGGATCATGGTCCCGGACGGCTGGTACGGCGGCTTCCCGAACGCGCTCAGCCATGTGATGGTGCAGGAATACATCGCCAAGTACGGCGGCACCGCCTCGGACGTCAACGCCGACGTGGCGGAGGCGTACTCGTCGGGCGAGGTGCTGGCGGACGCGGTCCAGAACGTGGGCCTGTCCAACGCCAAGATCATCGCATTCCTGCACAGCGGCGCGAGGCTGAACACCGTCCAGGGGCCGGCCCGGTGGGGCCGGTACGTCGCTCACCAGCCGAGCGGCATGAACAACCAGGCGGTCAGCTTCGTCTTCCAGTGGCAGTCCGGGGCCCGCTTCGTGAAGGTGCTGCCCGCCGGCGGGGGCTCCATCGCGATCACGGCCACCAAGCCGCTGTGGACGACCGGCTGACGCCTGCTGGGGTGGCATGCACGGCCCAGCACAGCGGCTGAGGCCCGGAAAGGAGAACAGGGCATTCAGGTGAACGGGGCGGCGTGCTGACATGGGATCCCTCATCCGGGCCATCACCGACGGCGTGCTCGGCGGCGGCGTCTATGGCCTGATGGCGGTGGGGCTGACGCTGATCTTCGGCGTGCTCGACATCATCAACATCGCCCAGGGCATCCTGGTCGTGCTCGGCGCCTACCTCACCTATGTGCTCTGGGCCCATCTGCACATCGACCAGTTCCTCGGCCTGCTGATCACCATCCCGGGGATGTTCATCCTCGGGGTGGCGATCCAGTACCTGTTCATCCGGCCGCTGCGGGGCCGCGAGCGAACCTCGATGTCCCTGCTCGCCTGCTACTCGGTGGCGATCATCATCGAGGGGATCCTGTACCAGATCTTCGGGTCGAACTATGTGTCGATCAATGACTACTGGACCAGCCCGCAGGCGACGGTGCAGATCTTCGGGTACTACCTGCCCTACATCTACCTGCTCGGCTTCGCGCTCGCGGTGGTGTCCGTGATGGCGATCTACCTGATGCTGTACCGGACCCAGTTCGGCCGCAGCGTGCGTGCCACCATGCAGGACCACACCGCGGCGCGGCTGGTCGGGATCGATGTGAACCGGGTCGCCGCGGTCACCTTCGGGATCGGGGTGGCGGTGACCGCGGCGGGCGGCATGGTGTTCGGGTCGCTCAACGCCTTCAACCCGAACACCGGGTACGACCTGATCTCCCGGCTGCTGGCGATCGTCATCCTCGGCGGCATGGGCAGCATCGGCGGCGCGCTCGGGGCGGCCGTGCTCATGATCACGCTCGAGTCGCTGGTGGACGTGTACTGGAACCCGGAGTGGTCGGTGGTGGTGTTCTACGCGGTGCTCGTGGCCGTGCTCGTGTTCCGGCCGCAGGGCCTGTTCGGGCGCAAAGAGGCGAGGGCGCAGTGAAGCCCGCCGCCATCTGGCGGGCCGCGGGCCTGGTGGTGCTGGTGGGTGCCGCCGCCGTCATCCCGCTGGCGAAGAACGTGACGGTGACGCACGTCGGGGTGTTCGTGCTGCTGTACGTCGGCGCCGCGGTCGGCTGGAACATCTTCTCCGGGTTCACCGGCTACATCTCGCTCGGGGCCGCCGTGTTCTTCGGGGTCGGCGTGTACACGGTCGCGCTCATCAGCAAGCACCTGGACCTGGTGGGCGGGGTGGTGTTCGCGCTCTACCCGCTGGCCGGGCTGGCCGCCGCCGTGGTCGCGGTGCCGTTCGGGCTGGTCGCGCTGCGGGTCCGCCGGCACACCTTCGTGGTGGTGACCATCGCCATCTTCTTCATCTTCCAGTTCATGGCCTCCAACTTCAGCTGGACGGGCGGGGTGAGCGGGATCTTCCCGCCGTTCCTCGACTGGGACCCGAACACGTTCGACATGCCCTTCTACTACACGGCCCTGGTCGTCGCGGTCGCGTCGGCGGTGCTCGCCTGGGCGATCTGGGGCTCGCGGTTCGGCCTCCAGCTCCGGGCGATCCGCGATGACGAGGACCGGGCCCGCGGGCTCGGGGTCAAGACCATGCGGGTCAAGCTGACCGCATTCGTGATCTCCGGCTTCATCATCGGGATCCTGGGCGGGCTGTACTTCTACTTCCAGTCAGAGGCGCTGCCGGAGTACGCGTTCAACCCGTTCTTCGACCTGACCGTCGCCCTGATGGCGTTCATTGGCGGGTTCGGTACCCTGTCCGGGCCCATCTTCGGCGCGCTGCTGCTCGAGCCCTATCTCGGCTACGCCCAGTACCAGGTGACCAACGCGTACGTGGCCGAGATCGTCCTGGGCGCGCTGTTCCTGGTCGTGATCATCTTCCTGCCGCGCGGGATCCTGCCCACGGCGGGGGAGAAGCTGACCGCCCTGGCCGCGGGCTGGCAGCGGCGGGCGGCCAGCCGGGACACCGGCCCGCCGCCCGGGACGCCCGGGTCGCCCGCGGGCGCGGCGGCGGCCGGCAGTACGGCCAGCACGGGACCGGCGCCATGACGGCGCTGCTGCGGACGGAGAACGTCTCGAAGGCCTTCGGCGGCGTGCAGGCGCTGGCCGGCTGCACGCTCGAGGTGGACCGCGGCAGCATCGCGGGCCTGATCGGGCCGAACGGCTCCGGGAAGACCACCCTGTTCAACATGATCACCGGGTACGGGCGGGTGGACAGCGGCGATGTCTACCTGGGCGGCACCAGGATCACCAACCTGGCCCCGGACAAGGTCTTCGCGCTGGGGATCGGCAGGACGTTCCAGCTGACCCGGGTCTTCTCCCGGCTGACGGTCATGGAGAACATGATCGTCGCCGCGCACTACAAGGAGCGCTCCCGGCAGCAGGGCGGGCGGATCCGCAACCCGTTCGCCCGCGCGGGCGGCACAGCCACCCGGCAGCGGGCGATGGAACTGCTCGAGTTCACCGGCATCGCCAAGCTGGCCGGCGCACGCGCGGAGACCCTGTCCTACGGTCAGCGCAAGCTGCTGGAGCTGTCGTATGTGCTGATCGCCGAGCCGGAGATCATCCTGCTCGACGAGCCGGCCGGCGGGGTGAACCCGACCCTGGTCGGCACCATCGCCGACCGGATCCGCGAGCTGAACCGGCGGGGAACCACGTTCCTCATCGTGGAGCACAACATGGAGTTCGTGATGGGCCTGTGTGACCGGGTGACCGTGCTCGACTACGGGACCGCGGTGGTCTCCGGCACGCCGGATGAGGTCCGCAACGACCACCGCGTGCTCGACGCCTACCTCGGGACGGCAGAGGAGGACGATGACAGCCCCGCAGCCTGAGCAGGGCCGGGCCCCGGTAGGCGGCCCTCCCGGCCCGCCCGGGCCAGCCCCGGGGACGTGCGCGCTCGAGGTGGCCGGCGTGGTCGCCGGCTACGGCGGCGGCGACGTGCTGCGGGGGGTGTCCCTGCGGGTCATGCAAGGCGGCATCACGTGCGTGGTGGGGCCGAACGGGGCGGGCAAGTCAACGCTGCTCGCCACCATCAGCGGGCTGCTCCGGCCGCGGCTGGGCGAGATCACGCTGAACGGCGAGCGGCTGACCGGCCGGACGCCACGCCAGATCCTGCAGGCCGGCGTGGTCCAGGTGCCGCAGAACCACAGCCTGTTCCGCGAGATGACGGTGCGGGAGAACATCTGGCTCGGCGGCTACATCCTGCGCGACCGCGGCCTCGCTGATGAGCGCCTCACCGCGGTGCTGCAGATGTTCCCCCAGGTCACCGAGTGGCTGGACAAGAAGGCTGGCAGCCTGTCGGGCGGGCAGCAGCGGCTGGTGGAGTTCGCCCGCTGCCTGATGCTCGACCCCAGGCTGGTGATCCTGGACGAGCCGTCGATGGGGCTGGCGCCCAAGGTGCTCAAGTCGGTCTTCGACGCGGTCCGGATGATGAACGCGCAGGGCAAGACGATCCTGCTGGTGGAGCAGAACGCGCGGGCCGGGCTGCGCCTGTCCACGCACGGGGTGGTGCTGGAGAACGGCGTGGTGCGGCTGTCCGGCACCGGCCAGGAGGTACTCGAGCACCCGGAGATCGGCGCGCTCTACCTCGGCGGCGCGGTGCCGGGCGGCGAAGCTGCGCACTAACGGCCGACGTCGGACGGTTCACCCATGCCGCAGGCGCCGGGCCACGGCACTTGCCGGCGCGCCTCCGGCACGGCCCAGCGTCAGCGGTGTCCCGGCGCCGAGGACCAGCCTCCCGCCCTGCTGGCTGGCACGCCTGCGGCACGACCAAGCGCAGTATTTCCTTGCGCGCCTTCGGCACGACGCACCGTGAGGGAGGCAATTATGATGAGCGCCGTGCCGGCCACGATGCGGGCCGCGCTGCTGCGCGACTTCGGCTCGCTCAGCGTGGCAGAGGTCGCGACGCCGGTGCCCGGCCCCGGCGAGGTGCTGGTCCGCGTGCGGGCCTGCGGGATCTGCGGCACCGACCTGAAGATCGTGGCCGGCGCCTACCGGGGAACCTGGCCGCCGGAACTGCCGTTCATCATCGGCCACGAGTGGTCGGGGGAGGTCGCCGCGCTCGGCCCGGGCACGGAGCGCAGCGGCCTGGCCGTGGGCGACCGGGTCGTGGCCGAGAACCACACCGGCTGCGGCGCCTGCCCGATGTGCCGGGCGGGCCGCTACAACCTGTGCGAGCGGGTGCGTGAGCCCGGCTTCAAGCTGTACGGGCACACCGCCCCTGGCGCGCTCGCCGAGTACGCGGTCCGGCCCGCGGTGGCGCTGCACACGATCCCTCCCCATGTCACTGACCTGGCAGCCGCGCTGGTCAACCAGGGCGCGCTGGCGGCGCACGCCGCCCGCCGGGCCCGGCTGGGGCCCGGTACGAGCGTGGCGGTCTTCGGGCCCGGGCTGCTCGGCCTGCTCATGCTCCAGGTGGCGCGGGCGGCCGGGGCCACCACCGTGGTCGTGGTGGGCCGGGGCGGGCGGCTGGCTGTCGCCCGCGAGCTCGGCTGCACCGCCGTCGTCGACTATGAGCAGCAGGACCCGGTGGCCGGCGTGCGGGCGGCGGCCGGTGGCCGCGGCGTGGACTGCGTGCTCGACTGCTCGGGCAACCCGGCCGCCGTCGGCCAGCTGCTGCGCTCCGTCCGCCGCGGCGGGACCGTCGCGCTGCTGGGGCTGGCCGGGGGCGCGACCGCGGAGCTCCCGGTCGACCTGGTCACCCTCGATGAGCTGGACGTGCTCGGGATACGTTCGAGCCCGAACGCCTATCCCGCGATGATCGCCCTGCTCGCCTCGGGCGCGGTCCGTACCGAGCCGCTCACCACCCACGTGTACCCGCTCGCCGATGTCACCACCGCCTTTGACGCGCTGGCGCGGCGGGAGGCGATCCGCCCGATCATCACCATGTGACGGAGCCGTCATCACCGCCGCCGGCGCGGCGCAGGAGGAGACCGATGGTGGATTACCCCAGGAGCGAGGCCAAGCGGGCGGCGCGGGAACGGCTCACCGGCCTGTGGGCGGCGATCACCACCCCGTTCGCCGCCGACGGGTCGCTGGACGAGGCCGCGCTGCGCCGTGACCTGGACCGGCTCACCGGCGACCTGCGGATCGACGGGATCTTCTGCGGCGGGGTCATGGGCGAGTTCTGGGCGCTGTCCGGCGCCGAGCGGCGGCGGCTGGTGGAGGTCGTGGTGGACTGCTGCCGGGGCAGGTGCCCGGTCCTCGCGCATACCGGCCACCACTCCGCGGCCGAGACGATCGAGCTGACCCGGCACGCCGAGCAGGCCGGTGCCGACTTCGCGGTCGTGATCAACCCGTACTACCCGCCCGCCTCCGGCGAGGGCCTGCTGGCCTGGTACAGGCACGTCTGCGCGAACGTCAGCATCGGTGTCTGGCTGTTCGACACCAGTTACTCCGGGGTGGCGCTGCCCGACGACCTGATCGCCCGGCTGGCCGCGATCGAGAACGTGGCCGGGATCAAGGTCGGCCGCCCGCACGCCCGCTACCTGGAACTGCTTGGCCGGTTCGGGGACCAGATCCTGGTCTGCTCGCCGCACGAGGAGACCTGGCTGGAGAACATGCGCGACCACGGCCAGCGGCTGTACATGTCCTCGGCGGCGCCCTACCTGTACCAGACGCCGGGCTGGCAGCCGATGCGCGAGTACACCGCGCTGGCGCTGGGCGGCGCCACCGGCAAGGCGGAGCAGGTCGCGGCCACCCTGGACCCGGTGCGGGCGGTCGCGGGCACATGGCTGCGGGGCAGGCAGCGGCAGATCGACAACATCGCCTCGATCAAGGCCTGGGCAGGGCTGGCCGGCATGTCCGGCGGCGCGGTCCGCCCGCCGCTGGTCCCGCACACCCCGGCCGAGCTGGCCGGGCTCGCCGCCGACCTGGCCGCGGCCGGGCTGCGGGCCGGCTGATCCGCGCGGTCAGCGCGCCTGCAGCAGCTGGCTGGCCAGCCAGTCCGCGGCCTGCGGCCGCCACCGGTAGGCCAGGTTCATGCACACGTGGTTGCCCTCGTCGAACAGCCACAGCTCCGCGCTGCGCGCTTCGGCCGCCACCTGGGCCGCATGCTGCCACGGGACGAGGCGGTCGAGCTTGCCGGAGACCACGACCATCGGCTGGGTGATCCGCTCCGCCACGCCCGCCAGCGTCATCTGGCCGGCTACCTCGTACGCCTCCTCCCGGGTGGCGGCACCGCAGGCATAGGCGAACGTCGCGAAGCTGTGCGCCGGGCGGCCCCGGATCAGGGCACCGAAGTCGTAACAGCCGCCGGAGACGGCGACCGCCCGCAGCCGCGGCTCGAACGCCGCCGCCCGGGCGCCGTAGTAGCCGCCCAGGCTGACCCCGAGCAGGCCGGCCCGGCCGCCGTCGAGGTCCGGCCGCTCGCACAGCACATCGAGCACCGCCGCCACCGGGGCCTCGAAGTCCGGCCGGATCTTCAGCCGGGCTGCGGTCTCGCCCTGCCCCGGCCCGTCCAGTGAGAAGGTCGCCATGCCGCGGGCGAGGAAGATGTTCTCCACCGCGAAGAACTCCTCCTTGGTGGAATCGAGCCCGGCGATCAGCAGCACCAGCGGCGGGCGTTCCGCGCCCGCCGGCCGGCGCAGGTGGCCAGCCATGGTGGTGCCGCCGAAGGCCACCTCGATCCGCTCGGCGGCCGGGTCGAGCAGCCGCAGGCCGTTGGCCATGGCGGCGACCGCCCGCGCGGCCGCGGCGTCGTGGGCGGCCATGTCGACCATCCAGACGAACTTCGCGAAGTGGAAGCTGAGCGCCGCGGCGATCCACGCCTCGCCAGCCGTCCGCCAGCAGCCGCGCTCCTCGGCCTCACGGGCGAGTCCCGCGTGCAGGTCGCCGTTGGCGCACCAGGCGCCCAGCCAGTCCTCCCAGCGCTCGATGCCGGCGGTCACCCGGGTGAAGTCATTGACGTCCACACCCTGGGCGGTGAACCTCGGCGCCCAGTTGGCTATGGCGGACCGGACCTGCTCGTCAGGCATGGGCCCGCCCCCCCGGCATGGTGCGGCCCGCGCCGGTCGCGCCGGCCGGGGCGGACATGACCGCGGCCGGGTCGTGGCCGAGGTCGGTGAGCAGCACGATGGCCGCGTTGCGGCCGGGTGCGCCGGTGATGGAGCCGCCGGGGTGGGTGCTGCCGCCGGTCTGGTACAGGCCCGGGATGGGCATCCGGTGGCTCGCCCAGCCCGGTGCCGGGCGCAGCGCGCCGCTGAACGCCGGGCCCCGGTTCCCGCCGTGGAACGCGCCGTGGATCATGTGCGGGTTGAGCCGCTCGATGTCGGCCGGGGACTTGGTCAGCTGGCCGCCGATCACCTCGTCGGTGAAGTTCGGCGCGTGCCTGCGCAGAGTCTCCAGCAGGTGGCGCGCGTGCCGCTCCTTGACGGCGTCCCAGCCGCCCATTCCCTCCGGAAGCTGGTAGGTCTGCGGGGTGAGGACCTTGACCGTGTGCTGGCCGGCCGGGGCGCGGCCCGGGTCGGCCAGGGTCGGGGTCGCCACCAGCACCCAGGCGGGATCGGCCAGGAAGGCGCCGGCCCGCAGGCCGGCACCCATGGAGATCATGTCCTCCGGCCAGCCGGCCATCCCGGCGGACACGGCGCTGCGCGGGCCGTGCGGTGAGGCGAACTCCGGCGCGGCGGTGGCGCAGTAGTAGCTGGCAAACCCGGGCACGCCCACGTCGTATGTGTCGATGCCGTAGTGGAACTCCTCCGGCCAGGCCCCGGCCGGCGCCATGTCCCGCAGGTGCACCGCATGGATGGTGGACACCACGGCGGTGCCCGCCCGGTACCGCTCGCCGCCATCGGTCTCCACGCCGGCGCAGCGCCCATGCTCCAGCAGCAGCCGGGTGACCCGGCGCCCGCACAGTACGGTGCCGCCGTGGTCGGCCAGGTAGCCGGTCAGCGCGGCGGTGAGCCGTCCGGACCCGCCGACCGGGATCGACCAGCTGCGCTGCTGGCGGCCGAAGGTCTGCTGGTAGGGGAGCACCCCGGAGCCGGGTGCGTCGACCGGCTGGAAGACCTGGAACGCCATCCAGAGCAGGAAGGCCTGGACGTGGCGGCTGGTGAACTCGTGCCGGACCACCTCCACCGCGGACAGCTGCCGCCGCCGCGCCCAGATCGGCCCGCGCGGGTGCTCGGCGAGCATCGCCTCCAGCGGCGGGCCAAAGCCGACCGGGGTGAACTGCCACCGGCTGAAGATGGACTTGACCTCGTCGTAGTCGTTCAGCAGGCGGCGGTAGGCAGCAGCGTCCGCGGGGCACAAGCGCGCCACCTCCTCGACCGTGCGCTCGCGGTCCAGCCACATGGTGAGCTGCTCGCCGTCGGGGAAGGCGACCTGGGCCACCGGGTCGGGCTCGGCGTAGCTCAGCCCGTAGCCGGCGATGAGCCCGAGTTCGTCGGCCTGCAGCGCCGGGTTGACCCGGATCATGGTGTGGCCGGTGGCACAGGTGTCGATGCCGAACCCGGGCAGCACGAGCTCCTCGGTGGCCGCGCCGCCGCCGGGGATGTGCCGGGCGTCGAGCACCAGGCAGCGGTAGCCCGCCTTCGCCAGGTAGCACGCGGTGAGCAGGCTGTTGTGCCCGGCCCCGGCCACCACGATGTCGGCATCCGGGCTCACGGGCGCCCCCGGCGCGCTGCCTCTTCCGCCATACTGCAAACCATTGCAGCTCCGGCCGCCCCCGGCAAGACGGGGCCAGCCCGGGCCCGGCCGGTGGCCCCCGGGGTCAGCTGGCGCTGGCGGCGAGCGCGTGCAGGGCGGGACCGGCCAGCCGGTAGGCCGTCCATTCCGCCATTCCCGCCGCGCCCAGCGACTCGTAGAAGCGGCGGGTCGGAGCGTTCCAGTCCAGCACCGACCACTGGAGCCGCGGGTACCCGCGCTCTACGCAGATCCTGGCCAGCTCCGCGAGCAGGGCCCTGCCGTGGCCCTGGCCGCGCCGCTCCGGCCTGACATAGAGATCTTCCAGGTAGATGCCGTGCCTGCCGAGCCAGGTCGAGTAGCTGAGAAACCACAGCGCGAAGCCCACGGCCTGGCCGTCTTCCTCCGCGACATGGCCGAACAGCGACGGCTGGGCGCCCGGCGCGGCCAGCAGCGCCGCGCGCAGGTCGTCCTCGGTCGCGCTGACCTCGCGCAGGCTCCGCTCGTACCCGGCCAGGTCCCTGATCATCTGGTGGATCGCCGGGATGTCGGCCGCCCGCGCCGGGCGGATCATGCTGGCATGCCCGCACCGGCGGGTGTGGCACCGGGGACCGCGGGCCGGGCGGCGACGGCGGCCAGCGCGGCCGCGCCCGGCTGGGCGACCGGGATCCGGTAGCGGAGCGTGAACCGGTCCGCGGAGATCACGATCTCGCTGGTCTCGACGGCCCGCCTGCCCGCCCGGTGCTCGCGGGCCACCACCAGCACCGGCGCGCCGGTGCGGATGCCCAGGGCGGCCGCTTCCGCGGACAGGCACGGCCGGACCGCAACGTCTTCGACCAGCTGGTCGACTGTCACGCCGATGGCCCGCATCCGCTCCACCACGCCCCGGCCTGCGAACGGGCCCTCCTCCGGCGACGCCACGGCGGTCCCGGCGGTCACCTCGGCAGGCTCATAGCTGGTCGCCAGCTGGACCGGGCTGCCGTCGGCGGTGAGCAGGTACCTGGTCCTGGTCACCAGGTGGCCTTCGGCCAGCCCGAGCCTGCGCGCCACCTGCCGGGGCGGCCGCACCCGCTGCGTCTGGTGCTCCCAGGCCATCACCGCCCGCTCGTCCACCAGGCCGAACGGGGACCCGGGGAAGTGCGGCCGGTCGTGCTCGAGACGGGAGATGGTGGGCACCTGGCGCACATACGATCCCGATCCGGCCCTCGCCTCGATCAGGCCCTCGGTGGCCAGCACCTGCAGCGCGTGTTTGGCCGCGGTCTCACCGACCCCGTAGCGGGCGATGATCCCGTTCCGGGAAGGGACCCGCGCCCCCGGCTCCAGCACGCCGTCGCGGATCTGCGCCCGCAGGTCTTCCAGCACCCGGAGATATACCGGGTCGGTACCGGCACCCATCCGGTCATTGTGGCCGACCCGGGCCCGGCCCGTGCCCCGATGACCAACTTGTATGGCTTCGCCGCGATGCATGCCCGGCCGGCGCGCCCGGCTGCCCCGCCGGGCTCACGTCCGGCGGGCCATCGCCAGGCCGTCGGCGATCGGGAGCATCGCCAGCACGACCCGGTCGTCGGCGAGCGCATGCTCGTTGAACTGCCTGACCGCGAGGGCCTCGGCGTCCGGCTCCGGTTCGAAGATGCGGCCGTGCAGCAGCACGTTGTCCACCAGGATCACCCCGCCGGGGCGCATGCGCGGGACTATCTCCTCCCAGTACCCGGTGAGCCCGGCCCGGTCGGCGTCGATGAACGCGAGGTCCAGCCATGCCCCGCCCGGCAGCGCGCGCAGGGTGTCCAGCGCCGGGCCGAGGCGGAGATCGATCCGGCCGGCCAGGCCCGCCTTCTGCCAGTAGGCGCGTGCCAGCGATGTCCACTCCTGGCTGATGTCGCAGCAGATGAGCTTGCCGTCCGTGGCCATCCCGCGGGCCAGGCAGATCGACGAGTATCCGGTGAAGGTGCCGACCTCGACCGCGTGGCGTGCTCCCATCAGGCCGGCCAGCATGGACATGAACGTGCCCTGTTCCTGGCTGATCTGCATGCGGCCGCGGCCGGGGAAGCGGCGGGCGGTCTCGGCCTTCAGATCCCGCAGCAGGGCATCGGGCGGCGTGCTGTGGCCGGTGAGGTAGTCGTCCACCCCGGGGGCGAGGTGCTCGTTTCCATCGGACATGTGCCCACGCTATGCCCGTCCCAGACGATCTTGTCTGGCCGGATGCTTGCGGCCGGGACCGCGGCGTGGTGGCATTCGTGCATGACCGGGGCGGCGCTGGCCGCCGCCGGATCGGACCGGGGAGGGGACCACGTGACGACCGAGATACTCGAGCAACGGGCCGTGATCGAGCGCGAGATCGCTGGCCGGACGGTCTGCGACCTGATGCGGGAGACAGCGGAGGGCTCGGGCGACGCGCCCGCCCTGTCCAACCAGGCGGCCGGTGACGGCGGGGCGGCCGGCGCTGGCTGGCAGACCCTGACCTGGGGACAGGCCCGCCAGCAGATGCTGGAGCTGGCGGCCGGCTTCGCCGCCCTGGGCCTGGCCAGGGGTGAGCGGGTGGCGCTCATGCTCCCCAACTGCGCCGAGCACGTGCTCGCCGACGGTGGCGCCGTGCACGCGGGCGGGACCCCGGTCACCTTCTACGCCACGCTGGCGGCGGACCAGATCGCCTACGTGGCCGGCGACTGTGACGCCCGGATCGCGGTGCTGGACGGCGCCGCCGAACTCGGCCGCTGGCAGCAGATCCTCGACCGGCTGCCCGGCCTGGCGAAGATCATCGTCAGGGACCCGGCCGCCTGCCCGGCGGGGGAGCCGTATATGACCTGGGCCGACTTCGCCGCGCTGGGCAAGGAGCGGTACGCGGCCGATCCCGGCGGCGTCAGCGCGCGAGTCGCGGGCATCCGGCCGGAGGACCCGGTGACCTTGCTGTACACCTCGGGCACCACCGGCAACCCCAAGGGGGTGCTGCTCACCCACCGCAACATCCTGTACGAGGTGGCGGTGACGATCGCCAACGGCTCTGCCTCCACCCGCGAGCGCCTGGTGTCCTACCTGCCGCTGGCCCACATCGCCGAGCGGCTGCTGAGCATCTACCTGCCCATCGCCACCGCCAGCCACGTCCACTTCTGCCCGGTGCCGACCGAGCTGATCGGGACGGTCGGGGCGGCCAAGCCGACCAGCTTCTTCGGCGTGCCGAGGGTGTGGGAGAAGGTGCGGGCCGGCATCCAGGCGCTGCTCACCATGGAGCAGGACGAGAGCCGCCGGGAGGCGGTCGCCCGCGCCATGGACACCGGGCGGCGCTATGTCGAGAGCCGCCAGTTCGGCCACTCGGCACCGCCTGGCCTGGACGAGGAGTTCGCCCAGGCCGACCAGGCCGTGCTGGGTCCGATCCGCTCGCTGCTCGGCCTGGGCGAGGCGACGGCGGTCTTCAGCGCGGCGGCGCCGCTGCCGCCGGACGTGAGCGACTTCTTCGCCGGCCTGGGCATGGCGATCCTGGACGTCTACGGGATGACCGAGACCACCGGCGCGTTCACCGCCAACACCGCGGACGCCTACAAGCTCGGCACGGTCGGCCGGGTGTTCCGCGGCGTAGAGGCCAGGATCGCCGAGGACGGCGAGATCTGCGTGCGCGGCCCGCTCGTCACCCCGGGCTACCTCAGCCTGCCCGAGCAGACCGCCGCCCTCATCGACGCCGACGGCTGGCTGCACACCGGCGACATCGGCCGCATCGACGAGGACGGGTTCATGTCGGTGGTGGACCGCAAGAAGGAACTGATCATCACGGCCGGCGGGGAGAACATCTCACCCGCCGCGATCGAGAGCCTGTTGGTGGCCCACCCGCTGATCGGGCAGGCGCTCGCGTTCGGCGACCGGCGCCCCTACGTGGTGGCGCTGCTCACGCTGGATGGCGAGGTGGCCCCCGCCTGGGCCAAGGCGCACGGCATCGAGGCCGACTCGGTGGCGGCGCTGGCCGCCGACCCGGCGGTGCTCGCGGCGGTCGGGGAAGCGGTGAGCGCCGCGAACGGGCGGCTGGCCCGGGTCCAGCAGGTGAAGCGCTGGCGGCTGCTGCCGGTGGAGTGGACGGCCGATACCGAGGAACTGACCCCCACCCTCAAGCTGAAGCGCCGCATCGTGCACGCGAAATACGCCGACGACCTCGACGTCCTCTACACCGGCTGACCGGACGGGCCGCGGTCCCTGACGCCGGACGAGCGGGCGGCCCGGGCACTGGCTGACCGGCCTCCCGCCTCATGTGCCGGCCGGCCGGCCGGCGGGCCGCTGCCCATCGCCAGCGCGGGCAAGCCGGGCTATGGTCGGTGGTGGAGGCGCCCGGGTGCCTGGTGGCCCCCCGGTCTTCACACCGGTAGACGGCGCGGCGCGCCGTTGGCGGGTTCGATTCCCGCCCGCCTCCGCCCAGGCTCACCCGGGCGCGCCCGGGCCCGCGGGCAGGTCCTGGCTGCCGCGGTAGCGCCGGTACTCGCGCTCGGGATCGGGCAGGTCCTCGCCGGTCTCCAGGACCAGGTGCGCCGCGCGCTGGAGCCGGTCCGCCAGCAGCAGGGCCTCCTCCGCCGTGAGCAGGCAGGTCGCCCTGGCGGCGGGCCGCGCGCGGTCGGCGTCGGCGGTGTCGTCTTCGGTGATCGTGAGGCCCACGTAGCCCGGGTCGTCATCCGGGCTGGCTCCCATCGTGAACACGTGGTCGACCCAGATCATGGTGTCGTCGTCCACCGGAACGGATCCGACGATGCGGATGCGCTCGCGCTTTTCGCTCACGGCATCGATTGTCCCGTGCGATGCCGACACGCCCGGGCGGACACGCCTGGCCCGTGGCGCGCACGGCGCACGACGGTGCCTGCGCGCACACAGCCGCGAAGCATGATCGGTCACGTGCCGTGTGATGCGATTGTGACCGGTGCTCGCTGCCGTGACGTCCCCGCCCCGGGACAAATACACTGGCGTAATTCCAGATACGACCACTAGCTTCTCGCCGGGCACTCGCAATCCGCAGGCCCCGCGGCGGACGGCCGGGCCGGCCCGCGGCGGATGGCACCGATCTTGAGGTCATGCATCAATGCGTCTTTTCCCGCCAGCCGCCACGTTGCTCGCTGCCGCGGCGCTGCCACTGAGCCTCGCCGCCTGCTCACCCGGTGCACCGGCCGCCACCGCGACCGCCCCGGTCACCACCGCGGCGCCCCCCGCCGCCACCGCGACGGCCCCGGCACCCACGGCGACGGCCCCTGCTGCGACGGCGCAGGCCACACCGGCACCGGCGGCCAGCGCGAATCCGGACGCGAGCCTGCTGACCGGAGCACAGCTCATGGCGCTGCTCGAGCCCGCGTCGTACTTCCCGCCCGGCTACCGGCGCGACCCGGCGGGCACCCGCGATACCGGGACCGGATACCAGGCACCGGGCACCGCCAAAGCCAGCAAGCCGAAATGCCGCCTGCTCGGCGTCACCGCCTGGACGTCGATCACCGGTATCGGCGGGGTGTCGTTCGCGCAGGACGACTACGTCGACAGGCACATCCCGGCGGAGATCGCCCAGGAGATCGACGTGTACCCCGGGACCACGTCCCGGGCCGTCATGCGCAAGCTGGGCGCGATCTCCGCTATCTGCCCGTCCTACACCGATCCGCAGACGGGCAGCCGGGCGCAGGTCCGCGAGCAGCCCAGCCCGCAGCTCGGGGAGGGCGGGTACGTCATCACCGTGACCGACCCCGCCTGGCGCGGCGGCACCACGCTGGTGGCGGCGCGGGCCGGGACCGCAGTGGTGACGGTGCTGGCCACCGGCGGCGCCGACAACGGGCACGCCAGCGCGGTGAGGCTGGCCCGGGCGCTGGTGGGGGTGCTCCGGGGCATGACCTGACCGGCGGCGGGGAGCCGACGCCAGGGAGCCGAGGGGGCGCCGGTGTCGCGGGCAGCACCGGTCCGCTCCGCGTCGCGGGGCAGCGCCGGTGGCATGCCCCGCACAGCGGATTAGGAGCGGCGGGCTACCAGCCAGCGGCCGAAACCGGGGAGGGAGCGCGGGCGGCCGGTGCTCGTGGTGGCGGTCTTGGCCGAGGTGGTGGTCGTGGTGGTGGCCGTGTCGGCGGTCACCGGCTCCGGCTCCGGCTCGGCCACGGGCGCGGCCCGTTCGGCCAGCCGGGCGTCGCGGACACCGACCACGGTCAGGCGGCCCAGCGCGAGCGCGGCCACGAACACGATCACGACCCCCAGGCCAGTGAAGAACCCGAGGTGCTCAAGCTGCCGGATCAGCGTGGTGGTGCCCGCCGGCGAACCCGGGCTCAGCGCGCTCGCCGCCGGCCAGATCGGGCTGAGCACCGTGCCGAGCGCGAACCACGCGCCTCCAGCGGCCGCGAGCCAGGCACCGAACATGGCGGTCGGCCGTGAGGCGCTGACCATCAGGAAGAACCCGCCAACCAGCACGGCCGCGCCGGGCACGATCTCCAGCCAGATCCGTCCGGCCGTCAGATGCCAGGCGGCATCGGGTGTGTAGGCATAGTGGAAATAAGGACCGGCAAGCGGGATCAGCGCACCCCACAGCCCGAGCAGCATCAGCAGCAGGCCGCTGACGGCGCCGCGGCTGCGGGGGACTTGCAGCATCGATGTCATGACATTCACTCCCTGCGGGGACGGTACCTGCGGGCCACGTCTACCCAGCGGGCTGGCTGTTATGCGGCGCGGGGCCGGGCAAGATCACCGGTGGGCGAACCGGGCGCTGCTCCAGGCGGAGGCCTCGGCCGGCGGCTGGTCGCTGGCGATCCAGCGCGAGATCACGTGTGCGGTGATCGGGGCCATGAGGATGCCGGTCCGGAAGTGCCCCGAGGTGAGCCAGGCGTTGTCCAGCCCGGGGACGCGGTCGATGACCGGCCGGCCGTCCGGATGGCGCGGGCGGAAGCAGCACCACTGGTAGGCGGCCTTCAGGCCACGGACGGCCGGCAGGGTCGCGTACAGCGCCGCGAGGATGGACTCGATCACGTCCGGCTGGACCCGGGGGGTCTCGTCGCCGGCGTCGAAGGTGCCGCCGACCAGCAGCCGGCCGTCTTCAAGCTGGGTGGCCACCGGCGCGACCGTGCCCGGCAGCCGCAGCGACGTCGGCTCGGTCGCCAGCAGATGGCCCTTGACCTGGCTGGCCGGCAGGTCAAGCGCCAGCCCGTCCAGGAGCGGGGGCAGCCCGGTGGCGAACACCACCGCGCCGGGATGGATGTCACCTGAGGTGGTGGTGACCGACACCACCCTGCTCCCGCTGACCGCGACCGAGATGGCCGCGATGCCGGTCGCGACCGCGGGCAGGCCAGCGGCCAGCCGGGCCAGCGAGCGCAGCGGGTTGACCCTGGCCTGGTGGCGGATGAGCGCGCCCGCCATCGGCCGCGCCAGGCCGGGGACCAGGCTGGCGACCTCGCCCGGCTCGAGCCATTCCACGGCGGGCTGCAGGTGCGGGGCGAATCCGCCCGGGTCGGGCGCCAGGCCGATCCAGTCCAGCTCGACCAGGCCGACCCCGCCCGGCACGCTCTGGTCGAGCTGGCTCCACCGGTCCAGGCTGGCCCGGGCCAGCTCCACGAACGGCTCCGGGTCGCTCCACTCGTGCGGCTCGGGGGTGAGCAGGCCGGCCGCGCCGCCGGTGGCGCCCGAGCCCAGCCGTCCCGCCTCGATGAGGAGCACGGAGCCGAGATCCGCCTCATGGCATGCCACCGCGGTGGCCACTCCCGCGATCCCCCCGCCCACCACCAGGATGTCCGGGCGGGCGAGCGGGATGACGCCAGCACCGCGCCCGAGTTCGGCCCGCTCCTGTGCGGTGAGCTGATCGCGCCAGATGGCAGTGTCTGTGGCCATGACCCTATTCTCCGTGACTAGATCACTGTCCAGCACCACATTGGGCCCCAACAGGCGTGTCTGCCGCTGCGTGGGTGGTGGCGGGCGCGGCGCGGAGAGGACCACACTGTCGCGGCAGCCGCATAGGCTGAGGAATGCCAGGGCGGTTGCTGCGGTTGCTGCTGACCAGTGCGGTTGCGGCCGCTGAGGAGGTGACGGGAGATTGCTCGCTGATTCGTACGGACGGATCGCGACCGATCTGCGGGTGTCCCTGACCGACCGGTGCAACCTGCGGTGCGCCTACTGCATGCCGCCGGAGGGCCTGGACTGGCTGCCCGCCCCGACCCTGCTGACCGACGACGAGGTGGTCCGCCTGGCCCGGATCGGGGTCGAGCGGCTGGGGATCACCGAGATCCGCTTCACCGGCGGGGAACCGCTGCTGCGCCGGGGGCTGCCGGGCATCGTCGCCCGCACCGCCGCGCTCCGGCCCCGCCCGGAAATCTCGCTGACCACCAACGGGATCGGGCTGGCCCGGGTCGCTGGCGCCCTCGCCGAGGGCGGCCTGGACCGGATCAACGTCTCACTCGACACGCTGCGAGCTGAGGTCTTCCGCTCGCTCGCCAGGCGGGACCGGCTCGCCGACGTGCTCGCGGGGCTGGCCGCCGCGGCCCAGGCCGGGCTGACACCGGTCAAGGTGAACGCGGTCCTGATGCACGGCATCAACGACGACGAGATGGTGCCGCTGCTGCGCTTCTGCCTCCAGCATGGGTACCAGCTGCGGTTCATCGAGCAGATGCCGCTGGACGCGCAGCACGGCTGGCGCCGGGAGAACATGGTCACCGCCGACGAGATCCTGGCGGCGCTGTCAGCGGAGTTCTCGCTCACCCCTGACGATTCCCGCACCCGGGGCTCGGCGCCCGCCGAGACGTTCCTGGTGGACGGCGGGCCCGCCCGGGTAGGCGTGATCGGGTCGGTGACCAGGCCTTTCTGCGGGGCGTGCGACCGGGTGCGGCTGACCGCGGACGGCCAGGTGCGCAACTGCCTGTTCGCGCGCACCGAGAGCAACCTGCGCGACCCGATGCGGGCCGGGGCCAGCGACGAGCAGCTGGCCGGGATCTGGCAGCGGGCGGTCGCCGGGAAGCTGCCCGGTCACGGGATCAACGAGCCCGGCTTCCTCCAGCCGGCCCGGCCGATGTCGGCCATCGGCGGCTGACCACAGCGGCAGGCGAGCCACCAGCGGCGCCTTCCTGCCTGGCTGCTGACGCGCCCGGGCAGCGGGCCAGCCCGCAAGCTCACTCCACCCACGCCTGGCCCGGGACTTGCCCTGAAGAGTATTCCGATATATCGTTGAGATGTCTAGAAGTAAAGCGATGGTTCTGGGAAGTGCGATGAACGCCGCCGGGACCAGACGGAGGGAGCATGGCCATGCATGACGAAGAGGCATGGGAAGAGCGGGGCGAGCACGAGGGCCGGCGGCACCGGCACGGTGGCCGGACCAGGATGCGGACGGGCCCGCCCGGGCCCGGCGGCCCGCGCAGGCGCGGTGGATGGGGCCCCGGCTTTGGCCCGGGACCGGAGATGTGGTTCGGGCGCGCGAAGTTCATGCGCGGCCCGCGCGTCAAGCGCGGTGATGTCCGCGCCGCCGCGCTCGCGCTGCTGGCCGAGGAGCCGCGGAACGGCTATCAGATCATCCAGGAGATCGGCGAGCGCAGCGGGGGAGTCTGGCGGCCCAGTCCCGGGTCGGTCTATCCCGCCCTGCAGCAGCTCGAGGACGAGGGACTGGTCCAGGCCGAGACCCCCGAGGGCGGGCGCCGCAGGTACACGCTGACCGAGGAGGGCCGCGCGTACGTCGCGGCACACCCGGATGAGGTCAGCGCACCCTGGGACGTGGTCGCCCGCAGCGTGGGCGACGACGCGATCGAGCTGCGGGCGCTGATCGGGCAGGTGGCGATGGCGGCGGTCCAGGTGACCCAGGTGGGCAGCGACCCCCAGGTCGCCCAGGCGCACAAGATCCTCACCGACGCCCGGCGCAGCCTGTACCGGATTCTCGCGGCTGACGACGAGCCGGCCGGGGAGCAGGACGGCGGGCCGGCCGGGGAGTAACCGGCCAGGGCGGCGGCCGGACGAGGGGCGTGTCCCGGTGGATCTGCGCGTCCGCGCAGCGGGCCGGCGGCCCGCGGGACATGCCCTAAGCTCGGATTGGATCTAGGGAGGCGGCACAGGTGGCAGTGCATGGTCCGCGCGGCGCCGCGGGCGGAGTGGACGGCAGGGACGGGGCCGGCGGCACGGCAGCGGCGGCGGATGCGGGCAGCGCCGCGGCCGCGGCCGGCCCGGTCGCCGCTGGCAACGGGCAGGGCCCGCCGATGGCGATCACGGTCGCCGGCCTGACCAAGAACTACGGCGAGATCGAGGCGGTGCGCGGCATCGACTTCGAGGTGCCCGTCGGGCAGACGTTCGGCTTCCTCGGCCCGAACGGCGCGGGCAAGTCCACCACCATCAAGATCTTGTGCACGCTGGCCCTGCCCACCGCCGGATCGGCGCGGGTCGCGGGCCACGACGTGGTCAGGGAGCGGGACGCGGTCCGGCGCAGCATCGGGCTGGTGTTCCAGGACACCACGCTGGACAACTACCTCACCGGCGCCCAGAACCTTCGCTTCCATGCCGAGCTATACGGGGTGCCGCCGGCGGCGGTGGCGCCGCGGATGCAGCAGGTCATGGAGATGGTCGGCCTGTGGGAACGGCGGGACAGCCTGGTGATGACGTACTCGGGCGGCATGCAGCGCCGGCTCGAGATCGCCCGTGGCCTGCTGCACGCACCGCGGGTGCTGTTCCTTGACGAGCCGACGGTCGGCCTTGACCCGCAGACCCGCACCTCGATCTGGGAGTACATCAACGAGCTCAAGAGCCGCGAGGACATCACGATCTTCCTCACCACGCATTACATGGACGAGGCCGAGCACTGCGACCGGATCGCGATCATCGACCACGGGAAGATCGTGGCGATCGACACGCCGGAGGCGCTCAAGGCGAGCGTCGGCAAGGACCGGGTGCAGATCCGCACCGGTGACGACGCGGCCGCCATCGCCGAACTCGGCCGCGAGTTCGGCATCGAGGCGGGCGTCCACGAGGGCGCGGTCACGTTCTCGGTCGACAGCGGCGAGCAGTTCGTGCCCCGGCTGTTCGCTGGGCTCTCGGTTCCCATCCAGGCGGTCAGCGTGTCCCGCCCGTCGCTCGACGACGTGTTCATGTCCTACACCGGCAAGACCATCCGCGACGCGGAGGCGACGGGTGCTGACGCGATGCGCCAGATAGCGGCACACTGGCGGGGGAGGCGGTAGATCATGGCGACCCAGACCACCCCGGTGGCGACGGCCACGGACGAGGCGGCCCTGGCCGGGCAGATCAGGGTTGCGGTTCCCGAGCACAGCCTCCGGTCGGACCTGCGGGCCGTCAGCATCGTCTGGCGGCGGGAGCTGATCAGGTTCCGGCGTGACCGGCTGCGGGCGGTCACCTCGCTCATCCAGCCGCTGCTGTTCCTGCTCGTGCTCGGGACCGGCCTGTCGTCGCTCGCCAGCCACAGCATGCCGTCCGGCGTGAACTTCAAGACCTTCATCTACCCCGGCGTGCTGGCCATGTCGGTGATGTTCACCGCGATCTTCTCGGCGGCCTCGATCGTCTGGGACCGGGAGTTCGGGTTCCTGCGGGAGATGCTGGTCGCCCCCGTGAGCCGGTCGGCCATCGTCGTCGGCAAGATCCTGGGCGGCGCGACCATCGCGACCTTCCAGGGCATCATCATGCTGGCGCTGGCCGGCCTGGCCGACGTGCCCTACAACCCCGTCCTGATGATCACGCTGGCGGGCGAGCTGTTCCTGCTCGCGTTCACGCTGACCGCGTTCGGCGTGATGATGGCGGCCAGGATCACCCAGTTCCAGGCCTTCATGGCGCTCACCCAGATGCTCGTGCTGCCGCTGTTCTTCCTGTCCGGCGCGCTCTACCCGCTGCACGGGCTGCCAGCCTGGCTCAGCTTCCTCACCCGCATCGACCCTCTCACCTACGTCGTGGGCCCGATGAGGCACGCGGTGTTCAGCCACCTGAACCTGGGTGAGGCCGCCATGCAGGCGCTGTCGCCGGGCATCACGTGGGCCGGCTGGGTGGTGCCGATAGGCCTGGCGCTGGGGATCGTGGCGGTCATGGGGCTGGTCATGATGGGTGTGGCCATTGTCACATTCAGTAGGCCTGAGTAGTGGCTCTCGGTAATAGCTAAGAAATAGTTAATTTCCCCGTCTCGTAATGAGTCAGTTCGGCCATACCGAACGCTGCAGTTTGCTGTCCGGAAATGGCCGTGGCGGTAGTGCACGCCGGTTGTGGATTGCGCGCGAAGTCCCGCCGTGATGGCGGCGAAGGTTGCACTGCAAGAGGGCAGGACGGCACCCCGGCTACGCACCGTGCTCGGCGGGCGGAGCGGACGGCGGCCCGGCCGGGACGGGGCGCCACGGGTGTGGACCGAGGGGCGGCCGGGGCTCCGGAGGCGAACATAAGGTAACAGCGGGACAGTGGGCGAGGCGGGCGACCAGGGTGCCCGGCAGCGGAGCCGGGCGGCTGGCGGCCCGGCGCGGCGATCGGCGGGCACGTCCCAGCAGCGGCGATGCGAGACGGCTGGGGCGCCTAGGGAAATAGCGCGGGCTAGGGCGAAGCCGGCTAAATGTCACCGAAGATGGGGCGACGCCGGGTGGCTACGGGGGCAAACCACCCGGCGTCGCATTCATCGGCGTTCCGACGGGGGCCCGGAACGCCGGCAGGTGCTCCGACGGGGGACCAGAGCACCATGTGCATGGTACACCGAAACCCCCCCTTGTACGTCAAGACCGGATTACGGACTCACCGTGCCGGCGGTGTTTTTTCTAACCTCGGCACAGGGTTGTCCGCACCGGGCATCCGGTCTCCGGCGGCAGCCGGTTGCTGGCGATCCCGGGGCTAAGTGCCGCCGCCGGAACTGCCATCACCTGGCCCGTGGCCGTCCGGGCCGCCAGCGGCGGAATCGTCGCCCGGTGGATGGTAAAGCGACGGCAAGTTCGGTTCATAGGGATGGAAACCCGCAGTGCTGGTGGGCTCGCGGCCGCCGTTTGCGAACACAACGGCGAAATACGGGATCGCGATGGCGCCGGCGGCGGGGATGGCCGTCAGCCAGCCGCCGCCTTCGGCGAACACGATCACCGCAACCACGAAGCAGGCCACCCGGATCGCCATCATGATCAGGTACCGGCGCTCGCGGTAGGAGATGTCCGCTGACTTCGACCGTTGCGCCTCGGTGACCAGATGTGCGCTGGGGCGGCGGACCCTGCGCCTGACCATCACCACTTCAAGCTATGCCCACCCGCCGGCCACGTCATCCCCCCGGGCCCGGGATCCGGGCCTGCGGGGCGGCGGTCCGGGTGTGCCTGGGGCGGGTCCGGCCGTGCCCGGTTCAGCGCGTGTCCCGGGATAGGCAAGGCCGGGGACGTCGGCCAGGCTGGCGGCGCCCGCCAGCGCCATCGCGTGGGCCAGGCCACCAGTCAGGCCGGTCAGCAGGTCCCGCACCCCGGGCGCGCCGCCGCAGGCCAGGGCCCAGAGCACCGGCCGCCCAACGAACACCGCCGCCGCGCCCGCCGCGAGCGCGGCCAGCACGTCTTCCCCGGTGCGCACGCCGCCATCCACGAACACCGCTGACCGCCCAGCGGGGCCGGCCGGGGCTGCCCCGTCCCGGAGCGCGCCGGCCACCGGCGCCAGCGCGAGCGCGGTCGGCAGCGCCCGGTCGAGCTGGCGGCCGCCGTGGTTGGAGACGATCACGCCGGCCGCGCCGGCCGCCACGCAGGCCTGTGCGTCATCGGGCCGGAGCACGCCCTTGACCAGCACCGGAATACCGCCGCCCAGGCTGGACAGCCACCCGATGTCGGCGAATGTGACATCCGCGGCCTGCTCCGCGTCTCCCGCATCGGCCAGCGGCCCGGTGTTGACGAAGAACTCCGCGGGCGTGACCACATCCTCACCGCGGTCGCGCCGCTTGCGGCCGATCACCGGCGCGTCGGCGGTCAGCACCAGCGCCGCCGCCCCGGCCGCGACCGCGCGCCTCACCAGGGCCGCGGTGAGGCCGCGGTCACGCATCACGTAGACCTGGAACCACCAGGTCCCGCCGGGCTCCGCCACGGCGGCGCCGACGTCCTCGATCCGGCAGCTGGAGCGGGTGGAGAGCACGAACAGCGCGCCCGCCTGGGCGGCGGCCGCCGCGGTCGCCACTTCACCCTCGGGGTGGGCCAGGCGCTGGAAGGCGGTGGGCGCGACCGCGACCGGGGTCCGCAGCGCCGTGCCCCACAGTGAGAGGCTGGTGTCCACGCTGGACACATCGCGCAGCACATGGGGCAGCAGCCAGCGGCGCCGCCAGGCCTTCACGTTGGCCCGCAGCGTCTCCTCACGCCCCGAGCCCCCCGCGTAGAAGTCATAGATCTCGCGGGGGAGCAGCGCCCGCGCGCGCCGCTCCAGCTGGGCGATATCGGGAACCATAGCGACAACGATGCCATGATCATCGAGCGGGCACGGCCCTTGCGCGGCGCCCGCGGATGGTGAACAGGCAGCACTGGGACGGAGGGATCATGACCGACCGCACGTACCGAGTGACGGAGATCGTCGGCACCTCGACCGAGGGCGTCGAGCCCGCGATCCACAACGCCCTGCACCGGGCGGCGGAGACCCTGCGGCACCTGGACTGGTTCGAGGTGACCGAGATCCGGGGCCAGATCGAGGACGGCCGGGTGGCCCACTACCAGGTCGGCCTGAAGCTCGGGTTCCGGCTCGAGGACGCCTGAGGGACCAGCCCTAGCTCGCCTGGCTCACCGACGACATGTTGAAGCCTTCCACCCGGAGCGGCGGCATGGCCGTGCGGGTGAAGTAGTCGCCCCACTCGCGGGACAGGGCCGGCCTGGTGGCGCCCACCTCCGCCGTCCTGGCCAGCATGCCCACCGGGCTCTCGTTGAAGCGGAAGTTGTTCACGGCCGCGGTGACCTCACCGCTTTCCACCAGGTAGATCCCGTCCCGGGTCAGCCCGGTGAGCAGCAGCGTCTGCGGGTCCACCTCGCGGATGTACCACAGGCAGGTGAGCAGCAGCCCGCGCCCAGTGCCCGCGATCATCTCGTCCAGCGACGCCGTGCCGCCCCCGTCGAGCATGAGGTTCCCGATCGC
>Ga0335077_10001570_pt1 | contig 27213 bp, 16 predicted proteins | sample Lox_Sample_31_FD_207151 | JGI IMG/M metagenome (GOLD analysis project Ga0335077, IMG submission 207151) | Soil microbial communities from Loxahatchee National Wildlife Refuge, Florida, United States - Lox_Sample_3.1 | ecosystem: Environmental > Terrestrial > Soil > Wetlands | place: USA... | reverse complement strand
AGGTCGTTCCATAGAGGTTACCGGCGCTGTCGAGAATCACGCCGCCAATAGGACTATCCCCGTCACTACCACCCTTGAAGCTGTAAAGAACGCTCTCCGTGTAGCTGCCGCCTCCTGAAGGCGTCAGTTCGTAAACGGTACCAGCGCCGTAAGCCCCCCCTTCGTACGTAGTGCCGTAGATAGTACCCTTCTGGTCGAAGATGAGGTCACCGTACTGAGGACGTCCTCCGTCAGCACCTCCCTTGAAGTCATAAAGCACGGCTTCTGTCCAAGGGCAGAGCGAGCTTTTGCAAACTGACGCTGAGGGTCTCAGATTGAAAACCATGCCCCAGCCATAGCTACCTCCGTCGGATGTCGTGCCGTAGAGAGTGCCGTTCGGGCCAAAGATTACCCTGGCCTTTGGATAAGCCCCGTCTTTCCCGGTAAAGCTGTAGAGGGGATTGACGGTCCACCCGGATCCCTTGTGCTTCAACTGGTAGACCGCGCCGAGGAAGCCGCCGTAGTACGTCGTGCCGTAGAGATTTCCTGCTTCATCTATCGTCACGCCGGCTCTGGGGTTCCACCCGTCCAGTCCGCCGGTGAAGTTGTGAATAACAGTGAATGTCTGGGCTTGCGCTGATTGGGTCACAACGACCGTCAGCACAAGCACAGTAGAAATGGCGATAACGAGCGTGGTCTTGAACCTCGGCATGGCTGCTCCTTTCAGGCGATGAAGATCCTAGGAATTCTTCCCGGCCGCTGCCTCGCATCCGCGGCCGGGAATCGCAGTTCGCTGCTCCACGGCCGATTGCTTCGGGATGTCCCTACTGTTTTCTCCCTTCAACAGTGATGACCACCGGCAGCTGTGTGCCATCAGGTAGCGTCAGCGACTTCTGAACCATACGCACTTGCTTAGAGTTGTCGTCAAACACAATCGTGAGGACGGAGGTGCGCACGAGTTGGCCCGACTCGTAGAAGTTGACAGTCAGGCTACCGGTGCAATCTGGATTTACCGTCCAGCTGCCGACTAACGTCTCATCGGCGTAGCCGCCACCGACGTTCCGCCCTTCCGTGCCAGTAGCGTTCCCGTCTCTATCCACACTGGCATTGACGACGGCCGCCGCCGGAACCGCGCCTGTTGGCAACAGGATCGTGCCGGTAAGAGTAAGTCCCCAATCGCCGGCTACACTCTTTGTTGAGCAGCGCTGACCGTCGGCAAAGCTCAAGCTCGCGGTGAGTAACAGGATGGTGAGTATTGTTACTACGCTTTTGGTGTTCATGGTTACCTCCTTGTGTGGTAGCGGTTTCCCGCTCCGGAAAGTTGCTTGATGTACTTGCCTCAGATCGGTCGACCCGAGGCAAGGTGCACAAGCAATCGTGGCGTTCCCGCTAGGGTTCTGTGCAGTTCGTGATTCCCCCTCCGATGTCCGTCAATGCGCCTCGGGTGGACGGGAACTGTGGCTTGCAATTCACGTCGGTGCCGCTAAGGTTGCCGGTGATGTTGCTCGCGCTAAAGCGCCCATACGAGGAGTCGCTGACGATAACACCGCTACCGCCATTCCCGGTCACGCTGCTTTCCTCAAACGTTGCTTCCGAGGCGCCCTGCACGGTTACACCCGTGCCGCCGCTTCCGGAGACCGAAGAGCTGACCAGGCGAATCGTGGAATGGTTGATGGCGTTTATCCCGAGGCCCGCGTTGTTCTGAATTGTTGACGTACTTGCGACCACATATCCCTGATTGGCAGCGATGCCGCCACCCGCATTGCCTTGGAACGTGTCGTTGGTGCTGTTTGCCGAAGAGTTCAGGTTGACGGTCATACCTCTCCCAAGGTTGTTCTGAATGACATTACCGTTCAGGACAGCACTAGAGGCGGCGCTCACAAACACACCACTGAACTGGGACGCTTGGATGGTGTTGCCGCTCAGATAACAAACACTTACACTCACACCGCCGCAAATCACGCCGGGTTGGCCGCCGTTGATGATGAAGCCCTGCACGGTGACCGAGTTCGAATCCTCAATTTCGACGGTGGCGTTCGTCCCCCCGGACGGATCGTTGATGGTCGCACCGCTGGTGGTCTTTAGCGTCAACCGGTCAAATCCCTGGACCAGCACGTCCTCGTTACACGTACCCGAGACGAGTATGGTCGCGCCCTGGGTCTTGCCGGTCTTCGACAACAACCCGAGAGCAGTGTTGATGCTGCCTTTCTTATCGCAATCCACCTTCTCGGTGAACATTCCAGGCGAACCTTGAGTTTTGCTCTGAGCGAATGCAGCGTTGCCAGCCATCCAGACGATCACCGCGACTGCCGCTGTTTTCAAAAGCCATCCATGACGAAACTTCATACGTTCCTCCAGTTTTGTTAATTGATTGACCCCGAGCCGCGCCTTCTGGCGATAGCTCCTTCTGTGCCCAGCTTTTGCCCAGCACCGCGCCGCTACCGTAAGTTCCTCACTCCCCGCTGTTCGATCGTTGCAACTCCCGCTGGAACCACGCCTTTGCCATGGCCCATTCGCGCTTCACCGTCCGGTCCGAGATGGACAGAACCTGGGCGGTTTCTTCCACGGATAGGCCAGTGAAAAAGCGCAGCTCCACAATGCGGGCCTGCTGCGGATCGATGGCCGCCAGCCTTTGCAGCAGCTCATCAATGGCCAACAGATCGCCACCCCGCTCCTTCGCCATCACGACGGCTTCATCCAGCGAAAGCCTGGGCAAGTGGCCTCCGCGCTTCGCGGCACCGTGCGCCCTGGCATGGTCCACCAGGATCCGGCGCATCAATTGCGCCGCCACAGCAAAGAACTGACTCCGGTTTTCCCAATGAGCGTTTTCCTGCCCCACCAACTGCAGGTAAGCCTCATGAACCAGGGCCGTCGTTTGCAGCGTGTGCCCCGGACGTTCGCGCCGCATGTAACTGGACGCCAACTGGTGCAGTTCGGTGTAGATAAGCGGCATCAACTGGTTGAGAGCGCTCTTGTCTCCGGCACTCAGCCTTCGCAGCAGCAACGTCACATCGGAGCGGGGTTCCATAAGCAATCCATCCCCATTCATTGCGATCGCGGAACTGTAAGCGCAGCCAAGCATACCCGTTCGCAACGCATTCGTTGCCGTCTTATTCACTAACGCGGAAAGGCGAGGGAAAAAGGGCCAATTGGGTGTATACTTCCGGCAGTTTCTTGCAGGGTTTTTATCAGGGTGTGGGGCTTTGCCCGCCGCAGAGGATCCGGGTAGCCGCTTGTGCTACCGGTCTCAAGTCATCGTCTCATTTCATTGTTGTCACTTGCACTTGTGGGACTCGGCGATGGCAATTCCGGCTTGGGGCGAGAGGTTGCTGGAGCAGCCATCGAGGACGCCGCCGTCCGCTGGCAGAAGGTCAAGGACCTGTTCGGCGACGCGCTGGAGCAGGATCCCGCAGGTCGCAAGGTTTTTCTCGACCAGGCCTGCAACGGGGATCATGCGCTGCGCGCCGAAGTGGAATCGCTGCTGGCCGCTGCCCAAGATCCTACCGACGAGGCACAACCTGAATCGGAAGCTGACCGCATGCTGGGGCGCCGCCTGGGCGCCTACCAGATTGTGGAGTCCATCGCATCGGGCGGCATGGCGACGGTATATCTGGCCCATCGCGCTGACGATCAATACCGCAAGCGCGTCGCCATCAAGCTGATCCACCCCGGATTGGCCAATGATGCCTTATGCCGGCGCTTCCGCAGCGAGCGCCAGACCCTGGCCGCGCTCGATCATCCCAACATTGTCAAACTGCTCGACGGCGGCAGCACGGAAGAGGGTCTGCCCTACCTGGTGATGGATTATGTGGACGGCCAGCCGATTGACACTTACTGCGACCAGCACCAGCTCACGGTAGAAGATCGGCTGAAGCTTTTCCGCACAGTCTGCGGAGCCGTGGAGCATGCCCACCAGAATCGCATCATTCATCGCGACCTTAAGCCGAGCAACATTCTAGTGACCGCCGACGGCAGCCCCAGACTGCTGGACTTTGGCATTGCCAAGCTGCTGAGCCCTGAGCTCTCGCCGGATATGGGGCTGATGACCACCGCCGGAATACACCACATGACGCCGGCCTATGCCAGCCCGGAGCAGGTGCGAGGAGATGAAATCACCTATGCCTCTGACGTTTATTCGCTGGGGGTGGTGCTGTATGAGTCGCTGACCGGTCACCGGCCCTACCGGTTCAAGAACTACACGCAGGCGGAAGTGGAGCGGGTGATTTGCGAAACCGAGGCGGAGCGGCCGAGCACCGTAGTGACGCGAGCGGAGCCGGACCACGGGGCGGACGGCTCCAGCGGCCATATTGTCACGCCTGACGGAGTGAGCCATGCCCGAGGCGTGCCTTTGGAGAAGTTACGGCGGCGGCTCAAGGGAGACCTGGACAACATCGTGCTGAAGGCGCTGCACAAGGAACCACAGCGCCGCTACGGTTCCGTGCAAGAGTTCTCTGAGGACATTGCGCGCCACCTGGAAGATAAGCCGGTGAAGGCCCGGGCCAACACGCTGCAGTATCGGACAAGGAAACTCCTCCGCCGGCGCAAGACGGAGATGGTAGCATTCGCGTTGCTGTTGCTGCTGGCGATCGCGTTGAGCTACAGCCTGTGGCGACAGGCACGTGTCAATCAGGGAAAAAACTCCCTCGCGGCGGCCCTGTCCGTCGCGCAAGGTGACGGCCCCATCCGCTCTATCGCTGTTTTGCCATTGCAAAACGTTTCCAACGACGCCGCCCAGGAGCAGTTTGCGAACGGCGTGACCGGGCAGTTGATAACAGAGCTTTCCCGGATGGATGGGTTGCGGGTTGCTTCATATCAATCGGTGTCGGCCTACAGGAAGTCCGGCAAACCTGCCCCCGAGATTGCTCGCGAGCTCAATGTGGAAGCCCTGGTCAGGGGCTCGGTTGAGCAGGTCGGCGAGCGCATGCGCGTCGCGGTCCATGTGACCGATGGGCCCCAAGACGAGAGCTTTTGGTCGAAGGACTACGAAATTGACAACCGGGATGCTTCTGCCCTGCAAGGCGCGGTCGCCGCCATCGTAGCGGAAGAAATTCGCCCCAAAATCACCAGGGAGCCAGTAGCCAGCCCTAAGTCCGCGCAGCCGGTCAACCCTAAGGTACAGGAGCTTTTGCGGAAGGCTGACGATCACCTGGCCAACAACATCGTTTCGATTTTGTATCGGAAGTCTGGCGGCAGGAAAAAAGCCGAAGCGGAATATGCCAAGGGCATTTCTTCCCTGGAGAGAGCCATCCGAGAGGACCCCAACTACGCTCCCGCTTACGTCGCGCTGGCGGGCGCGATCATTACGACCTACGGCCAGCCACCGCACGTTGCTCTCGCTCCGAAGGCGCAGGCGGCGCTGGAAAAGGCATTGGCGCTCGACGAAACCAATCCTAAGACTCACCTGCTGATGGCCCAGTTCCTATTCGGCGGGGATTATACGGTCGTGGACGACCATTACAGGAGAGCCATCCAACTGCGCCCCGATCTCGCTGAATATCACGAAGCCTACGCGGTACATCTCGATGCCATAGGGCGATTCGACGACGCTATGAAGGAGCACCGGAAGGCGCAGGCGCTGGACCCGAATACAGACTATCTGAGCAACTCGCCGCTCAGCCCCCTAGCTGCGCGTCTCGAGCGGGCAAGAAGGTTCATGCAGCTCAACTCTCAATACTCTGGCGGTGCCGCCGAGCTTTGGACGCGTGGTGAACTGGAGTTCGAATCCGGCCAGTACGCAGAGGCCCTTCGACATTGGACGGACGCAGCCCGGCACTTTGGGTGGAATGAAGAGGCGGATGCGATTGAACAGGCATACGCGGCGGGAGGGCCTGATGCGCTGATTCAGGAGGTCGTGAGGTTTCTCAACAGGTTCACAAAGGACCACTGGATGATGAGAGGTTTTCTCATTAACGCTCACAGGTACGCCGGTGACAAGGATGGCGCGCTGGCATGGCTGGAAACCGCTGCCAGGGAGTGCCAGGGTCACTGGATCGAGGTATGCAACGACGAAGTGCTCGTACAGTTGAAATCGGACTATCATTGGGACCCGTACCGCTCGGACCCGCGGTTTCAGGCCATCGTCCGACACGTTGAAATAGGGTGGGACTATGAGGGCCGGCACTGAAGTGTTCCTGATCATCTCTGGCCTTTGCACGTTGCCAGAAATCAATATTGCGGCTCTTAAATACGCACTAACGTCGTGAATAAGAAGTTCGCTGCATAAGCCAAAGGCTTTGTATCAGGACACGGCTTTTACAGGTCGCTGAAAAAGTCCGTTGCGCGACGTTTTGAAAGGGCACAGCTTTAGCTGTGCCGTCGTAAGCCCTTTATTTTTGTCATCCCGAGCGGACTTCAGTCCGCGAGGGATCTGCTTTTTCGACTTTTTCAGCGACCTGTCTTAGCCGTGCCGTAGAGTCCAAAAAAGAATAGGGCTTTGGAGCGTGTGTGAGAACTCGATTTTCGAAATTGCAGTGGTAAAAGCAGATCCATAACTGCCTAAGACGGAGTCCCGAAGGGACCAAAGATCTTAGCCCAGTGCTTCAGCACTGGGTAAAGTGGAAAATTGAGCCGAGCCCCGTAAGGACGGCGGAGGTTCTCAGGCACTACAGCGAAATAGCATGTTAGAGCCATTTACAGGTATCCCTATTCGTGCTAGAGTGAGCCCTTCGCTCTCAGTGAGCGAAGCCGAGCGGGAATTCCCGCCGGTAATTCGGCTCTTTCAAAATTCGATGGCGAACGGGCCCATTACACGCTAGGAAATAGGGAACATGGTGATAACCATCGCATAATCAAGATTATGCGATAAGCCTTTTGGAATCTGGAGCTTGCTTGCGAATTGTGCGCAAGTTACAGATTCTAAATAGCATAATTCTTAGGGTGGGGCAGTCAGCATATAGACGGGATCACATGTGGTTCAAGACGGCTGGGTCAGGGATCCGAGGCTTGAGCTGGAATTCCGCGCAAGCTACAGATTCTAAATAATATCAATCGGAGTCGGGGTCGGCCAAGGCCAAACTCGCTCCGAAGGCCGGAAGAGGTAAACACTTGTAAAGTCAAGAGCTTACAAATAAGCCCTTGGCAATCAAGAATTTGCACGGAAATGCTTTGCAAGTTACAGATTCTGAAGAACCGTCCAAGGGGGAGGGGCAGCTCAGGAGATAGAAAGCGGCAGGTCGCCGAGTGAACATCGAAAGCCAACTCGCGCGGGCCTTGGTTGCATGCCTTTGCGTGCTTTGCTCAATCTGCGCCTTCGCACAGACCCAGCCCACTGGCCGCATCGCGGGCCTGGTGACTGACACTCACGGCGCCGTAATCGTAGGCGCCGGCATAACCGCCGAAAACATCGCCACCGGAGAGCGGCGCTCCACAGCAACCGACCAATCTGGCAGCTTTGCCATCTCCTTCCTACCGCCCACCGAGTACCGCGTTTCGGTTACGGCGCCTGGGTTTGCCACCGCAATGCACAACCACGTCACCGTCGCGGGGAGTGCAACCACAACGTTGAACGTAAAGCTGGAAGTCGCTCCGGCGGCCGTCCACGTTGAAGTCAATGACGCGCCGCCGGTGGTTCAAACTGCGAGTGCGGAACTCGCCACCACGCTCGATGTCCGCACGCTTACCAGCGTGCCGCTGCCGACGCGCAACTTCATGCAACTGGTTGCCCTTGCTCCTGGAGTAAGCATGCCGATCACCGACAACCGCACCGTTGGCCGCAACACGCCAAACTTTTCCGTCAACGGAGCGCGCTTCTCGCAGAACTCGCTCCAGATCAACGGCGTGGATGCCAGCGACAACGCCGCTCACGACCTCCGAGCCGTGGCTATTCCGGCTCCGGAGAGCATCCGCGAGGTGGTGGTGCAGACTTCGCTGTATGACGCATCAATCACCGGCGCCGGTGGCGGCAACGTGCAGGTCACAACCCAAAGCGGAACCAACCTGCTTCACGGCGGCGTGTACGAGTATTTTCGCAACGATGCGCTGAATGCCAACGATCCGGACCTGAAAGCGGCTGGCGTCGCAAGGCCCGTGCTACGGCGCAATGTCTTTGGCGCTACCTTGGGCGGGCCGATCCGCAAGAACCGCGCCTTTTTCTTTCTCTCTTATCAGGGGGTGCGGGAGATCAACGGCGCTACGGATCAGAGCTTGTATAAGGACGTTCTGATCGCTCCCGGCCTGACCGACGACCGCTCCGAAGCAACTTTGCTTAATACATTCCATCCCACGCTCGCCGATGGCACGCCGTTCATTGATCCTGTGTCGCTGAAGCTCTTGAACGCCAAGCTGCCGAACGGGAAGTGGTTGATCCCGACTCCGCAACAGGATGGGCGCGTCACTGGTACTACGCCGTCCACCTATTACGAAGACCAGTTCAATACCGATTTCGACTTCCAGTTCGGGAAACAGGACTCACTCTCGGCAAAGTTCTTCTTTGCCAATGCGCCGCAGTTTGCCCCGCTGGTTGGGGGCGCGTACGGGGGTAGTGCGTTTGGAGGCGCAAACCTGCCCGGCTTTGGCCTACAGATTGAGAACGACAATCGTCTGCTGAGCATGTCGTACATTCATCTCTTCGGCACAAACACGGCTAACGAGGCGCGCTTTGGGTACAACTTTATTCGCAATCACCAACTTCCTCAGGAACCGATCCACGACTCGGACCTCGGAATTCAGCGGACGACCGCGTCCATCTTCCCCGGTTTGCCCTTGATCCTGCTGGCGCGCGATGCGGAAGGCGCGTCCATCGGCTCGCCATTTGTATCTATCCCGAGCACCTCGTCATCCCTCGCCTTCGGTGACACCTTGTCCTGGCAGCACGGCAAGCACAGCCTTCGCTTCGGCGGCGGAGTCATTTTTCGCCGTTGGGCCGTCATCGGGAACGTTAATTCCTATGGTGAAATCGATTTTCCCACGTTCAACGACTTCCTCACCGGCAGGAGCGACTTCTCTGTGATTTCCAGCGGCCTCACCAATGTGGACTTCCGTACCACCGACTACAACGTTTTCGTGCAGGACGACTGGAAGCTTTCACCCAAGCTCACGCTGAATCTCGGCTTCCGCTATGAACTGGACCTGCCCGGTTATGAGACGCAAGGCCGTATGAGCAGCTTCGACACAGCGCTTTACCAGCCCCGAATGGAAGTAGCTGACGGCGCACCGGTGGGACCTCCTATCGCCGGCTATGTGCTGCCGGGCAATGTGGCGCCACCGTATGACGTGCCCGGTCTGCCAAAGGTGGGTAAGCGTCTGCTCAAGAGCAACGATCCGAATAATTTTGCCCCGCGCATCGGCGTCAGTTGGTCGCCACTCGACTCCGGGCGCCTGGTGGTCAGAGGGGGTTACGGCGTTTTCTACTCACGCGCGTCGTTCCTGGGGCTGGGGTACGGTGTGATCGCGCCGCCTTTTCAAACCACGTCTGTGTCGCTTGGGCAAACCTTCGCGAACCCATTCCCCACTGTGGTTCCGCAGAACCTTTACCCTACAATTCAGCCCGGCATCCTTCTGGCTGGAAGCTATCTGGATCGCAATAACCGCACGCCTTACTTCCAGCAATTCAATGCCAGCGTGCAGTACGAATTGGCCCGCAACATGACGCTGCAGGCTGCGTATGTCGGTACACGCGGAGTGCGGCTATATCGCTTCGTGGGGATCAATCAGGCACAAATTGCGACCTTGACGCGGCCGGTGGTTAATGCGGTGACAGGTGATGTCATCACGACGAACGCGCCCGACAACGCCCTGATTCGAGCGCCCATGCAGGGAGTTGAGACCGCTTTCTTCTGGCTGAACCGGACGGATGCGCAATCGACGTATCACGCGCTGCAGGTGTCTGTTAACAGAAGTATGTCGCACGGACTGCAGTTCCAGGCGGCCTACACCTACTCCAAATCGATTGATAACGCATCCGGCCCGGGTGGTGGTGCAAACTCGAACGGCTCCATTGACACAAGCTCTGGTTACGACACCGCTGTAATTCTCGGAAATCAACTCGATCCGCGTGCCAATCGTGGTGTCTCCGATTTTGATCGCCCGCAACACTTTGTCGCGGCCTGGACGTGGGATGTACCGCGACCGCATTTCGCTGCAAGTTCCACAGCAGCAAATTGGCTGCTGGCCAATTGGCAGGTCTCCGGCATTGTCACACTTATGTCCGGTTTGCCCATCGACATCGTCGATCCTGCAGGCGGCTCTTTGTACGGACTGGTGGGAGCACACCCCAACTGGGCACCGGGCGCCAGCCGGCAGACAGCAATGAGCAATGTCCCGTCTGGCTACTACTTCAACCCCTACGCATTCGCGCAGGCCATCGTGCAGCCCGGCCAGCCAATCCCGAGCGCCCACGATCAGAACGCTTTGGCGGGAGATGTAGGGACAGACATCGGAAACGTTGGCCGCAATGCGCTCCGTGGACCAGGCCAGAGTTGCTTGGATTTTTCCGTGCTGAAGCGTTGGCCGATTCGCGAATCGTCTAGCCTTCAGTTTCGTGCAGATTTCTTCAACCTGTTCAACCACGCAAACCGCAACAACCCCATCAGCGACATCAGCACGGTTCTCGCCACCGGCGGCAGCGTTGACCCCGTAACCGGACGCATCCTCAGCCCGGGCGACTTCGGTCGCATCTTTGGCGTCAGCTCGAGCCCGCGCATCATCCAACTCGCCCTGAAGTTCAGCTTCTAGAATCTGCGAGCCGGTTGTCAGCGAATCAGCAAGGACAGGTCGGCAATGGCCCGGACTTTCAAAATCCTGCCTACGTTAGACGATCAGCCTACGGCAAAGGTGGATTCCATCCTGGGTGACCTTCTTTCGGATCGATTGCGATCCGAGCCACTCGTCGCTTACATGTGGGCTGAAATACTCGCCCGCAGGGACCCCGAAAAATGGTCGCACAAGGATGTACCATCAATGGTATTCTCCGCTGCGTACAAATATCTGGTCGCCCATTTTTGGAGTAGGTTTTTGCGGAAGTGTACTTTTTCAACACCACGGCCGTTTTCACCCTGACTGACGAAGGAGAGAGGCGCTGCCAACTTCGGCAGCGTCTCCGTCTCGCTAGCTGCGAAAACCAGACCCCACCGCGAAAGAGACCATGACGCCGGCTTCGTGCCTCGAACGGAAGCGAATGGGTGTTTCCGTCCAGGCGCGCGGCAGAAGGCCATCTCACAACTATTGCGGGTCAGTTCCGCGCGGCGCGGGCGAGAGCTGGGATTTCCAAGCAGATTGTTCTGTACCACGCTCGACATGCTTTCGGCACGTACGCGATGGCAGAGACAAAGAATCCAGCGCTCGTGCGCGACGTCATGGGTCACGCTGATCTGCGCACCACGATGATCTACCAGCACCCGGACTTGGAACCATTGCGGGATGCCATCGATCATCGAAATCAGAGGGTGATGTGACTGCGCAACGGCACAGTTACGACACAATTTACGACACACACGAAAGCGATGGCCGCCAGAGCGGCGGCCAAGTGCATGACTGGCAGAAACTTAGTGGAGCCGACGATCGGACTTGAACCGATGACCTGTCGATTACGAATCGACTGCTCTACCAACTGAGCTACGTCGGCCTGTTTCAAATTGTAACTGTCGCCCAACGTTACCGTAAAGGAACTCCAGGCGCGGTTTTCCACGGTTTGGCGTTGATTTCCACTTGCGCCTGAAGCGATATCCCCTGATAATTCAATTAGCTCCGCGAGCGATTCCGGGCTTACATGGATCAATTCTGCCGAGCGGACGTTCTTCGGTTGCTGCGCATTTCGGCCAAACAACTGGCTGCCTGGCAACGCGCTGGACTTGTTCCCATCTGCGAAGTCTTTACCTGGAATGATCTCCTGCAGGTCAAGACGATTCGCGATCTTCTTGCCCGGCGTGTGCGTCCGGCGGTGATTCGCCAGTCTCTTCTGGCCATGCAAAGGCAGGTGGCCGGCATGGAGAATCCCCTGTTGGAGGCGAGCACTTACAACGTGGGATCTCGGGTGGCGTTCCGGCACGACGGCCATTCCTTGGAACCGATGTCCGGTCAGTTGCTGATGGATTTCGCGCCTGTTGGCGCGGTCGTCTCGACCGAAAAAGTGAAGCCGATTGCGAAACTCGAGACTATATCCGAGCTTTTCGCTCATGGCGTCCGCATGGAAGAACATCCCAGCACTCACGACGATGCCATCCGGACGTACCAGCAGGTGCTGGAGCGAGACCCGAACCACGCCCCTGCCCACATCAACCTTGGCACCCTCTATTACAACCGGCAGGACTTCGTTGCCTGTGAGCGGCACTACCGTCAGGCGGTTGCCGCCGATCCCCGCTATGCGCTGGCGTACTTCGACCTGGGCAATGTACTTGATGAGACTGGCCGCATCGCTGAAGCCGTGAACGCCTACAAGACGGCCATACGGCTGGCCCCGACCTATGCCGACGCGCACTACAATCTGGCCCTGGCATACGAGCGGCTCCGCCAGCCGCGCCAGGCGCTGCCCCACTGGAAGATTTACGTCAAACTGGACAAGTCCGGCCCCTGGGCAGTGCACGCGCGCAACCAGATCACGCGCATCCTGGAAGCGGACAAGCTGAAGATCGTCTATCGGCGAGGGTAGATCCGGACTTCCCGCTTTCGCCCGGCAATGCTTCTCAAGAATTCAGGATGTACGTCGTTCCGCGGTTTAGTGCCTCTACCTTATGCTTACAGGACGAGGGCAAGATCGCCGGACCGACTTGTGGTAGCATACCCCCCTATCCTATGACGAACAAAGAAATCTCTCGCGAGAAACAGAAACTCCTTTTTCGGGTGAAGCGGCTGCGCGGCCAGTTCGCGGCGGTGGAGCGCGCCCTGACTGCAGGCGACGAATGCGCCGACATCCTGATGCTACTGGCCGCCATCCGCGGCGGGGTCAACGGCCTCATGGCGGAGATTCTGGAGGACCACATCCGCCTGCATATGATGACTCCTGATCGGAGGCTGGATTCCCCGGAGGAACTGGGCGAGGATCTCATTGGCCTGGTCCGGGCCTACCTGAAGTAGCTACTCGCGAGAGCCAAGAATCGCTTTCTCATACCATACCCCCCCACGGTATAATGAGGGATCCGATTTTGTGCGATGAAATTGGGCCCTGCAAACGATGGCCAGGCTCCTGGGGATGAGTTCGTAACCTCTGTGTAATGGGGAGGTGGGAGACTTCGGTAACCCCATCCGGGGACCCTGCGTTCCTGTGGGGCCCACACACAATTCATGCGCATTCCTACACCAACACGAGCCACCGGTCGGGCCCGAACCACTACATCGAGGCGACGGAAACTCTCGCTGCTGGTGACCATCATTGCTGTGGCGGTGTTTGGCTTCGCTCAGGACGCTCCTCCCCCGCCGGAGCCGCAGGTGCCCGTCCCTGACCCAAAGGCCACCTTTTTCGAGCACTCCAATACGTCGAAGTGGTGGTTCTCCGGGCAAGCGAACTTCGTCTTCCAGACGCACGGCGACTTCTACGCTCAGTACAGCGGCACCAACAGCCTGAAGAACACAGCTGAACATGCCACCTCGCGCGTGTTGACCTTTTACAGCGGTTACGAGTTCACACCCAACACGATGGCGTATCTGGACGTCGAGGAGTCAGGATGGGGCGGCATCAGCGGCGCACTGGGGCTTGCGGGTTTCACCAATCTCGATGTGGTCCGTAATCCCACGCTTGGTGCTCAGCCTTACATCGCGCGGCTGATGATTCAGCAGATCGTCTCCTTCTCGAAAGAGAAAATCGAAGTGGAGCGAACACCGTTCTCGCTTGCCACGCAGGTTCCAGTACGGCGATTGGACATCCGCTTCGGGAAGTTTTCCCTGGCCGACTTCTTCGATCTCAACGTCGGTGGCTCCGACAGCCATTACCAGTTTCTGAACTGGGTCATCGCCAACAACGGTGCCTGGGACTATGCCGCCGATACTCGCGGATATACCATCGGGGCGATCTTCGACTATGAAGACCGCAACTGGGGCTTGCGCTTCGCGGAAGTCCTGATGCCGAAGGTGGCCAACGGGCAGAACCTTGACGCGGACGTGACCCGCGCCCGCGCCGAGAACATCGAACTAGAGCTGCGGCCCAAGTTGTTCAAGAACCGGGCCACCACCCTGCGCTTCGTCAACTACATCAATCACGCCAACATGGGCGACTATGAGCAGGCGGTGCGGCTCTATCTGGAGCATGTCACTCCGACTCCTGATGTAACCGCAACCCGCAAGCAGGGAACCATCAAGTACGGCTTCGGAATCAATTTTGAGCAGGAGGTTTCCAGCGACATCTGGGCGTTTGGCCGCTGGGGATGGAACGAGGGCCAGCATGAGTCATTTGCCTACACCGAAGATAATGAAGGAGTGGAGATCGGGGTGTACGTGAAAGGCACGCGCTGGCATCGCAGTCTCGATCGAACAGGCGCGGCGTTCGTGTCTAGTGGCATCTCGGCGGCGCATGCAGCTTACCTGGCCAACGGTGGCCTGGGATTCATCTTGGGCGATGGCGGCCTGACCTACGGTCGGGAAACCATCGAGGAAGCGTTCTATACCGCCCACGTTTGGCGGGGTATTTATGTCGCCTTCGACTTTCAGCACGTCAACAATCCGGGCTACAACCAGGTGCGGGGTCCCGTGACCGTGCCGGGGTTGCGGCTGCATCTGGAGTTCTAAGAACAGTAGTCCGTTGCCATTGTCAGTAAGTTCGAGAGCGCCAGCTAGCCACAAGTTGACAACTAGCCACTGACAACTGGCAACTGCGCACTGGTAAACTGAATACGCGATGATCCTGCCGTTCGTCCGCGACCTCTTTGCGGACGTGGAAAACTCTGTCGCCTTTGCGCGTGCTGTTACCCGGGTCAAGGGCGGCGCGGGCCGGATTCGTGTGTCCGGACTGACTCCCACCGGCAAAACTCTCTTTTATCCATTGCTGCATCGCGCAACTGCCCGCCCCCTGATCGTGACGGTCGCCGACAACCGGGCCCTGGATGATTTGCTGCCGGTCGTGCGCGCCATGGGCGAGTTGACCGGTGCCGTGTTGCCCGAAGCGGTCGTTGGCTTGCCTGCCTACGATGTGTTGCCCTTCGAGAACCAGTCGCCGCACCCCGAAATCCAGGAAGCCCGCGCGGCTGCCCTGTGGAAGATTGCGACCGGAGCAGCCAGCGTGGTCCTAACACCGATTGCTGCAACCACAATGCGTCTGCGCAACCCCGGCTTCTATTCTGATTTGGCGAAGGTCGTGCGCCGGGGAGGGATAGTCGACCTTGAGGCACTGATCGACCATCTGTGCGTCGTTGGCTACAGCCAAGTAGATGTCGTCGAAATGCCGGGAGAGTTCGCTCATCGTGGCGGCCTGCTCGATGTTTATCCACCGGAGCTTGACCGGCCGGTACGCATCGAGCTCTTTGGGGACGAAGTCGAGTCCATTCGCAAGTTCGATCCCCAGACACAGCGTTCGGCCGCGAGCACCGACGACGTCGTGCTGCTTCCGCTGACCGAAACGCCAGTAGCAGAGAAGACGCTTGCGGCCATTAACGCGCGGCTGATCGGTGACCGGCTAAAGGGCGGTCGAGCGGTCATCGAGGAAACGGTACGTGCCACTGGCGTTGCCGTGTTTCCTGGATGGGAGCTCTATGCGGCTGTCGTTGGCGCGACTGAGAGCATCTTCGATCTGCTGCCGAGTGCGGTCGTGCTGCTGGACGAGCCGTCTGCGTTGGAGGAGGCTCACGACGCCTGGTGGACGAAAGTCGCCGAAGCGCACGAGCGCAGCCTCGTCGGCAATCTGGTTCGCCCTGAGGATCTCTTTCTCACTCCGGAGCAGCGGCTCGCTCGTCTGCAAGAGGTGCCGGTCCTTGCGGTCGAGCAACTGGGCATCGAGGACGAAAGCGAACACGTCACGCTGCAGACGCAGCCTACAGAGCGCTTCCACGGTTCGGTTGCAGCCATGACCGATGAGGTCAGCCGGCTCACCCGCGAGGGTAAGCGGGTGATCTTCGCAGTTTCGAGCACGGGTGACGTCGAGCGACTGGCAGACGTCTTCAACGAGTACGACCTGTCGTTTCGCATCGGCAGCCGCACGCCCAAGCCGGGAAGTGAGGTCTTTGTCGAGGAGTCAGCTTACTTCGAAGAAGACGTTACGACGACCACCATCTTGAAGGCCTACGTGCCCGAAGGTGTTGCGCTTCCCGAGGCTAACCTAGTTGTGTTTGGCACGCGTGATCTTTTCGATGAGCCGGAAGTTTCCCTCTCGCATCCTCAGCGCCCGAAGTCAAAAGTCTCGGCTTTCCTCTCGGACTTTCGCGATCTCGCGGTGGGCGATTATGTCGTTCACGTCGAGCACGGCATCGGCCAATACCAAGGACTGAAGGAGATCCCGCAGGAAGACGACGGCACGGTCGAGTTCATGGTGCTGGAGTACGCCGAGGGAGCGCGGCTGTATGTTCCACTGACACGCCTGGATCTGGTACAGAAATATCGCTCGTCGGAAGGCGTGACGCCTGTCCTGAACCGGCTGGGCACGCAGCAGTGGCAGAAGACCAAAGCACGCGTGAAGAAGGCCATGAAGGACATGGCCGAGGAGCTGCTGAAGCTTTATGCCACTCGCAAGACTGCTGCAGGCCACGCCTTCGCGTCCGACACGGAATGGCAGCGTGAGTTCGAAGACGCGTTCGAATTCAGCGAAACCGAAGACCAGATGGACGCCATCGTTGACGTGAAGCGTGATATGGAGTCTGGGACGCCGATGGACCGCCTGTTGTGCGGTGACGTCGGCTATGGCAAAACAGAAGTCGCCATGCGCGCAGCCTTCAAGGCGGTGAGTGACAATCGTCAGGTTGCCGTCCTTGCTCCCACGACCGTCCTCGCCTTCCAGCACTACAACACCTTCCGTCACCGGCTGGAGGTGTTTCCCATCAAGATCGAAATGCTCAGCCGTTTCCGAACAGCCAAGCAGCAGAAGGAAACAATTGCCAAACTCGAGTCAGGCGAGTTGGACATCGTGATCGGCACCCATCGTGTACTCTCCAAGGACGTCAAGTTCAGCGACCTCGGACTGGTCGTGGTAGACGAAGAGCAGCGTTTCGGCGTCCGCCACAAGGAGCGCCTGAAGCAGCTTCGCAAAGAGGTGGACGTACTCACCATGTCGGCCACACCCATCCCGCGCACTTTGCACATGTCGCTGCTGGGCCTGCGCGACATGAGCGTCATCGAGACGCCACCGAAAGATCGCATGGCAATCCAGACGGTCGTTGCCGCCTGGGACGAAAAGCTATTGCGCTCGGCCATCGAGAAGGAGTTGGAGCGGGGCGGGCAAGTGTACTTCGTGCACAACCGCGTTGAGAGCATTTATGAAATCGCCAACAAGATCCGGGAGATGGCGCCCAGGGCTCGGATCCTGGTCGGCCACGGACAGATGCTGGAGCGCGAGCTCGAACGCATCATGCTCGCCTTCATGCGGCACGAGGCTGACATCCTGGTCGCAACCACCATCATCGAGAACGGCCTCGATATTCCGCTGTGCAACACCATCATCATCAATCGCGCTGACCGGCATGGCTTATCGGAGCTTTACCAGTTGCGGGGACGCGTCGGCCGCTCAGACCGTCGTGCGTATGCGTACCTGCTGATCCCGTCGGAACGCGAACTGACTGACCTCGCGCGACGTCGCCTTGCAGCGTTGAAGGAGTTCAGCGACCTCGGCGCGGGATTCAAGATCGCAGCGCTCGACCTGGAATTGCGCGGTGCCGGCAACCTGCTGGGCGGCCAGCAGAGTGGGCACATCGAAGCCGTTGGTTTCGAACTGTACACCACCATGCTGGAACGCACAGTGCGAGAGCTCAAAGGCGAGCTCCGCGAAGAGGTACCGGAGACGCAGTTGAATCTGGGCCTGAACATCCGCATTCCTGCCGACTACATTCCGGCGGAGAACCAGCGGTTGCGGATTTACAAGCGCGTGGCCGGCGTCGAGTCCGAGTCGCAACTGGCTGATGTTGCCGCCGAACTAGGCGACCGTTATGGTGCGCCTCCCGCCCAAGTCCAGAACCTGCTGCAGTATGCTGCGCTGAAGTTGTTGTCGCAGCGCACAGGGGTTGCCCAGATCGAGCGTCGCCGCGAAGCCCTCAGCGTTCGCTTTACGGAGAAGGCATCCGTCGATCCCGAGCGTCTGGCGGCTTTTGTCGCCGAGGAGCGCGGCCGCCAGTTTACACCCGCCGGAGTCCTGAAATTCTCCCTCAATGACAAGCAGCCGGAGCAGGTGCTGGAGCGGCTGAAATCACTGTTGGGGCGACTGGCCGGCGAGCGACAGGCGGTGGCGTAGGAGCCATGATAACGTGTAGTTTCGTTACTTCTAGCCCTGTGCGCCCCGGTACGAATTCATGAAACGGCAAGTTCGCAAAGCTGTCTTCCCTGCGGCCGGATTAGGCACACGCTTTCTGCCGGTCACCAAAGCGCAGCCTAAAGAGATGCTGCCGCTGGTTGACAAGCCCATCATTCAATATGGCGTCGAGGAGGCAATGGCTTCGGGCTGCGACCAGATCATCGTGGTCACCGGCCGCGGCAAGGCAGCCATCGAAGATCACTTCGATGTCAGTTACGAACTCGAGAAAATGCTGGAGGACCGTGGCAAGACAGACTTGCTGGCGGTGGTCCGCCAGATCTCCGACATGATCCACATCGCCTACGTGCGCCAGAAAGAGGCGATGGGCCTCGGCCATGCAGTGCTCATGGCGCGCGAACTAGTTGGGGACGAACCCTTTGCAGTGATCCTCGCCGACGACATCATTGACTCTAAAGTCCCCTGCCTCAAGCAGATGATCGAGGTTTACAACGAGACCGGTTGTTCCGTGCTAGCTACGCAGGTGGTCGAAGGTGAAGCGATCTCTTCGTACGGTGTGCTCGATGCCACCTCTGTGCCAGCAGAACGGAACGGACGCCTCTTCGAAGTGCACAACCTCGTAGAGAAGCCGAAGCCAAAGGACGCACCATCGAATCTGGCGATCATTGGGCGTTACGTCCTGACCCCGGCAGTCTTCGAGATGCTCGCCTCCATCCAACCGGGCTCGGGAGGCGAATTACAACTGACAGATGGCCTAAGGCAACTCCTCAGGACTGAGAAAATCTTAGGCTACGTCTTCGAAGGTAAGCGCTACGACACTGGCGACAAGCTAGGCTTCCTGAAAGCCACCGTCGAGTTTGCCCTTAAGCGTGACGACCTGGGTGCCGATTTTCGGCGGTACTTGAAGGCTTTGGGTCTGTAGCCGCAACTGGCCTAGGAGTTGCCTTGTCCAGATGATTGCCCAGTCGGCATTGAACTTCCCCTCATGCGCAAACTCTTGCAGCAGGCTCGCTTAGGCGTGGCGTTGCCTTCCCGCTGTTATATACTATCGCCGCCGTAGTTTCTGGGGTTTAGGCAAGAGGACAAAGAATCCCGTTTTGGAAGGAGAAGTGCTCTTGCCGTGTATGATACGTATACGGTATCCGGGAGAAGTGCGCCGCTCTCGGCTTAAGCAGATAAGGAGAGCGTCCACTTTGATGTTCTACAGGGGGCTGGCCGGACTGTTGTCTTACCTACTTGAACTCATCAAGCCACGATTAATTTTTTGCGTTTTGCTAACGGGCCTAGCGGCTGCCGTGTGCTCAGCGCAGGACTCCGCGACATCTTCCGGTGCTGCGAAGCCGGTGAAGAGTTCCAACCCGGCCGACCGAGTGGTCCTGAAAGTCGGGACTTTGCAGCTTACACAGGCCGACTTCGAGACGATGATCAGCGATCTGGAAGCGCAGCAGGGCCCGGCTGATTTGAGCCGCCGCGCCCTTGGCGACAAGTTTGCCCAGTTGTTCATGCTTTCTCAGCGGGCGGTCGCCAATCATCTGGACTCTGCGCCAGAAGTGGTTCGTCAGTTGGCTTTGGACCGCGACCAGATCCTGTCGAACGCTGAATTCAGCAGGCTGAAGGACCAGGCCAAGCCGACGGAACAGGAAATCAGTGCCTATTACTCGGCCCATCTGGCGGACTATGACACCGTGGACATGCGTAGGGTCTTCATCTGGTCAAGCAACGGTTCCAACGGGGGGCCCCGCTTCAGCCCGCAGCAAGCCAAAGCGCTAGCGGAAGCGGTCCAGCACGCCTACGTTTCGGGCGGTGATGTGGCTAAGGTGATACACGACACGCCACATGGCCCCGAAGATGTCGTATTCGATGCGGAACCCCTCCCCTTTCAGCGTGGAGAGTTGCCAATAAAGCTTGAGGACGCGGCATTTGCTCTTAAGCAAGGCGAATGGAAAGAACTCAATGACGCTCCCGGCACGTATGTTTTCCTGCAGGTGGTCAAGCGCGGCCGGAGAGACCTCAAGGAGGTGTCACCTCAGATTGAGAAGAAATTGCAAGCCGAGAAATTGCGGGAAGAGTTGAATACGTTAAAGAAGAACGCCGGCATCTGGATGGACGAAGAGTATTTTGCCCCTGCGTCGAAGATGACCGGTTCCAGTGCACAGTCGAAAGCTTCAGCCCCTACAAACGCGGGAGAGGAAAAGGATGAAGACAAACGGCAGAAGTAGGACACTAGTTTACTTTGCGCTGCCAAGTCTGATCGTGGCGGCGTGTGTCTTTGGGCCGGCGTTGGCGCAGGCCCAAATGACGAGCACGGGCATCGATTGTTCCCAGATTGCTGCCCTTAGCCTGTTGAAGCAGGACAACATGCGCGCCGGCTTGGCCTTGATGGAGTGCGGCGTGATACCTCGGCCCAATCCTGGTGGCTCGGGAGATGAAGTGGATGGCGACGAGCCTCAGCCGCCGAACATTCTGGTCAGCAACCGTAGCTGCTCTTCCGGCAGCAGTTGCACCAAGAGCGAGAGTATGGTCTTCCACAGCGCCAAGGCGGGAGACAACACCGTCGTGGTCAATTACAACGACCACAACGGATCCAATTACTCCGGCACGTCCTACTCCACCGACGGCGGATCGACTTTCACTCAAATCCTGCCCCCGCCATTTGGGACCGGCCATGGCACCAACTACGGCGACCCGATTGTGGTCTACAACCTAAAGCTGGGCATGTGGTTTGCGGGTGACCTGGCGACCGGCTGCGGTGGCCAGGGCGTCGGATTGTGGAGCTCTCCCGATGGCCAGAACTGGACCACGGGAGCCTGCGCCCACAACAACTCGGGTGACGACCGCGAATCCATGTGGGTGGACAACAATCCGTTCAGCGCAGCCTACGGCCGAATGTACATTTCGTTCAATAACTTCAATGTGGGCAGTGGCGCTCTCCAGGTCGTAACCTCAAACGATGGCGTCAACTGGAGTGCGGCAAATACTCTCACCAGCAGCTTCCTCCGCGACGTGCAGATTACCGGCGCGCTGCCCGGCCCCCCGCCGCCGCAGGCAAGGTACTTCAGCACGGTGATCCTCGCCTCCATGGATGAAGGCGGAGGCGGTCTCGCCACCCGTCAGAACGTCATTTGGCGCTCTCTGGACGGCGGTAACTCCTGGACCTCGACCACTACGGGTCCACGGTTCAACCCGCCGGGTGACGGGGTCTGCTCTTCGAACAGCTACTTTGCCAAGATGAATCCGATCTGGCGGCACATGGGCTGGGGTGAGCCGGGAGTTGGCCCGGGTGGCGTGGTGCACTACGCCTACGCTACCAAGGGTGCACTTTCCACCGGGGACATCTATTATGTGCGTTCGACCGACAACGGCTCGACCTGGTCCTCGCCCGTCCTGCTCAACGACCCAGAGTCGAATCAGTATCAGTCCCACTGGATGCCATCCCTCTCGGTCAACTACAACCCGAGCGGCTTTCAGCAGCCAGGCAAGGTGACTGTCTCCTGGTATGACCGTCGCCAGGCTAGTTCGTCGTGCAACGTCGCAACTGATCCGGGTTGCAGCTATCAGCGCTATGGCGTGCAGTCAGCTGACAACGGCGCCACCTGGGGCTCGAACTTTGCTATCAGTGACGTGATCGTCCTGCAGCCCACCCAGAACGACAGCGGTGTGCAGTCGTGCTATGCGGGCGATTACGACTATGACACAGCCTTCGGCGGAACGGCCTATGTGACCTGGACCGACGGACGCGTTGCGGTTGGCGGTGTCCAGGTGCAGAACGTGGAACTGGAAGCCGTACCAGAACCGTAAGCAAACCTTCGCAACCAACTTCAGAGACAAGGGCAGCCAGTCTGGCTGCCCTCTTTTCTTCTCGACGAACAACGACCGGTGACTGCCGTCACTGACTCACATCTGACCAACCTTTAGAGTGCGTTACGTCTAAAGGACGACGCAAGTTGTTCTCATTAATCCCGGAAGGTCTTATGCGACGCTCATTCTGGATCCTCACCGTGGTTATCCTATGCTGCTTTCCCGCATCGCTTTACGGCGGCGTGGTCCTGTGGGAAATCTTTGACGAAACGACGGGCGATTACCAGGGCGCAACCTTGGTTGACGCTTTCCACACGATCAATAACACCAATGTGGACATCGTCTATAACGGTGGTCTATTTGGCAACCTTTGCCAGCCGCCCGAAGCGCACACCTGCGTTGACATGGATGGCGGCGCCGGTCCCGGCAACCCGCAGGGGCAACTGCAATCGAGTATGCTCTTCCCTGCCGGTAATTACCTGCTGAGCTTTGACCTGATCGGCAGCCAGCGCGGCTCCACGGCAGCCACGACCGTGGCCTTCGGAAACTACAATCAGACCTTTACGTTAACCAGTTACGACGACACTAGCGGGATTGTGACCAAACAACTGGTAACGCTTGACTCTCCCGGGTATCTTCAGTTTCTGAGCGACACGCCGGGCAATATCGGTAATCTTCTGGATAACGTCGTGGTCGAGACGCCGACACCGGAGCCGTCCAGCCTGATCCTTCTGGGATCGGGGGTGCTGCTCGCGGCTAGACGCTTCCGTCGCCGGTGAACCTAGAGTTGCTGCGGGAAAGACTCTGTAGTGTCCAGACTTGCCGGTTAGAACGCTACCGGGAATCACGCTCACTTAGCCGCCACCGGCGCCGGTTCCCCCACCCGTTTTGCCACCTCGAAGGTTAGCTTTCCGCCTTTCTTGTCCGCGTCCACCATGACGTGATCGCCGTGCATTACTTCCCCGTCGAGGATCTTCAGCGCCAGCGGATCCTGAATGAGCTTTTGGATGGCCCGCTTGAGCGGACGCGCACCGTAGTTCGGGTCATAGCCTTCGGTAAACACCAGTTCCTTGGCGGCGGACGTAAGCTCGAGGCTGATCTTGCGATCAGCCAGCAGCCTGCGCAAATCTTCCAGCCGCAGGTCCACAATCTTCGCGAGCTGCTCTTTGCCGAGTGGGTTGAAGATGATGATGTCGTCCACCCGGTTCAGGAACTCCGGCTTGAAGCTGGCGCGCAGCGCTTCCATCACCCGCTCGTGCGCCTCGCTCAGTTGCTGCGGCGAGCGCGAACCCAGGTCCTGCAAGTAGCTTGACCCGATGTTCGAGGTCATGATGACGATTGTGTTCTTGAAATCCACGTGACGGCCCTTGCCGTCAGTCAGGCGGCCATCATCCATGATCTGCAGGAAGACGTTGAAGACGTCGGGATGCGCCTTCTCGATCTCGTCGAACAGTACAACTGCGTATGGGCGTCGACGCACGGCTTCGGTCAACTGGCCACCCTCGTCGTAACCGATGTACCCAGGAGGCGCACCGATGAGCCGCGACACCGAGTGCTTCTCCATGTACTCAGACATGTCAATGCGAATCATGGCGTGCTCATCGTCGAAGAGGAACTCAGCCAGCGCTCGCGCCAACTCGGTCTTTCCCACTCCGGTCGGTCCCAGGAAAATGAATGACCCAATCGGCCGCCTCGGATCGCTCAGGCCGGCGCGCGAACGACGGATCGCATTCGACACGCGCGCAATCGCTTCGTCCTGGCCGACAACGCGCTGCCGCAGACGCTCTTCCATCGTCACCAGCTTCTTCACCTCGCCTTCCAGCATCTTCGACACCGGAATTCCGGTCCACTTGCTGACGATCTTGGCGACGTCTTCCTCGTCCACTTCCTCCTTGAGCATCCGCGACTGCTTGCCGTCCATCACCGCACTGAGCTTCTTGACCTCCGCCTCGAGCTGCGGCAGGTCGCCGTACTTGATTTGTGCCGCGCGGTTGTAGTCACCCTTGCGCGTGGCCTCCTGCTCTTCCAGTTTCAGGCGCTCGATGCGCTCCTTCAGCTCCCGCACCTTGGCGATGGCTTCCTTTTCCTGCTTCCAGCGGGCTTTCAGCGCATTCGCCTCTTCCTTGATGTGCTCCAACTCCTTGACCACAGCTTTGAGACGCTCGCGCGAGTTGGCATCATCTTCGCGCTTCAACGCCTGCCGCTCGATTTCGAGCTGCGTCGCCCGCCGCTCAAGCTGGTCAATCTCGGTCGGCATGGAATCGATCTGGATGCGTAGCGACGCCGCAGCTTCGTCGATCAGGTCGATTGCTTTGTCCGGCAGGAAGCGGTCAGAGATGTAGCGGTGCGAGAGCGTCGCCGCCGCCACGATCGCCGAATCCTTGATGCGAACGCCGTGATGCACCTCGTACTTCTCACGCAGCCCGCGCAGGATGGCGATGGTGTCCTCTACGTTGGGCTCGCCGACAAAGACGATCTGGAAGCGCCGCTCCAGCGCCGGGTCTTTCTCGATGTACTTGCGATACTCGTTCAGCGTGGTTGCGCCGATGGCTCGCAGTTCACCGCGCGCCAGCGCCGGCTTGAGCATGTTGGAGGCGTCAATCGCCCCCTCAGCAGCGCCTGCGCCAACCAGTGTGTGCAGCTCGTCAATGAAGAGGACGATCTGTCCCTGCGACTGTTCGATCTCCTTCAGCACGGCCTTGAGGCGATCTTCAAACTCGCCGCGATACTTCGCTCCCGCCAGCATTGCGCCCAGATCGAGTGAGACCACGCGCTTGTTCTTAAGCTGCTCGGGCACGTCGCCGGAGACGATGCGCTGCGCCAGGCCCTCAACAATCGCGGTCTTGCCGACACCCGGCTCGCCAATCAGCACCGGATTGTTCTTCGTCCGGCGCGACAGCACCTGGACTACGCGGCGCACTTCTTCATCGCGTCCAATCACAGGATCCAGCTTGCCTTTCCGCGCCAACTCTGTCAGGTCTTTGGCATAGCGCTCCAGCGCCTGATACTTCGCCTCGGGATTCTGATCGGTGACCTTCTGGTTGCCGCGCACTGTGGTCAGAGCGCGCAGAATGTTGTCGTAGGTCGCGCCTCCCTTGGTCAGGGCGTCTTTGGCCGGATCGCGCTTGAGCTTGGTCATGCCGAGCAACAGGTGCTCGGTGGAGACGTACTCGTCCTTGAAGTTCGCCGCTTCTTTGAAGGCGATGTCCAGCATCTGCGACGCAGCATCGGAAAGATGCGCCTGCGTGGCGCCGCTCCCCGAAACCTTGGGCAGTTTCTCAATCTGCTGCATCGCTTCGGCCTGCACGTTGGCGACATGCAGCCCCACACGCTCCAATAGCGGAGGCACGATGCCTTCGCGGTCTTCAATGAGCGCGGCCAGAATGTGGACCGGCTGCAGCTCGGGATTGCCGTGCTCGCTGGCGAGATCGTTCGCCCGCTGCATCGCTTCCTGCGCCTTAACGGTTAATTTGTCCCAACGAATTGCCATGTGAGCTCCAGTTGTCAGGGGTCAGTAATCAGTTGCCAGTTGTCGAGACAGGTTCTCGGCGGGCAACGGGCTATTGCCCACGAATTATTGATTGTCATTACGAGCTCCCGGTTTTGGCGCGAGGGATCTGCTTTTTCCGCGGGGTCTTAAAAGCAGATCCCTCGCTTCGCTCGTGATGACAAATCCGATGCTTGTCACTCTATCCTGCAAACTCAATAGGGCGCCCGGCCGATCCTCTTTTATGGTACTGCCAGCGGTCGCCGCTCGCCAGAGACACTTGGCAACAGTAGATTCCTAATTTGGGCGCTGGCGTAATTTCTCAGCAGCATCTGCTGACAAGCGTTGCCCAAGCTGGCGTAGCGTCGCGTCGTCGCATTCTTCATCTGTGCAATTTCTTCCGTCGCCGCACTGGGAATAAGTGAAGCCAATCGAATTAACTACGACGGGAGCATTCCACAATACGTAGCAGTATCGTAGGACGTGGTGCTTTGGAGAGACGAAGTCGTCATAGACCACAATCCCGTGGATGTAAACGTTCATCTCTCGACGGCGGATCGCTTCAATAAAGCCATTTGGAATCGGCTCACTTGCCTCGAACCTGTCGCGTACAACTTGGTGTGGCCCCAGGCTCAACCTATTGAGCGTGACTTGGGTAATGTCCTCTGCAGCACTCGGATGCCCTCTTTTGACTTTGCTGAGTGGAAGATAGGGATCCCAATCCCGCATAGTCCCCGCCCATCGCAAATTCTTGGTAGGGGTATTACCAGTGTTTTCAAAAACCGGGGATATAGCCCACAATTTTTGCTGGTTGTCATCAAGTTTGGGGCGAATCTCCAAGCCGGTAACGCTTACATAAGCTCTCTGAGTAGAGATAAGGGTCTCTCTGCTCAGTTCCGTGGCATTACGAGCTTCCGTCAATTGACGCTGAAAAATACGGGCCGACCAAAAAGCTGCCAGCGCGATCAGCACCGTCAATGCGACCATCACCCAATCAGCGGCCTTAGATTTCTCCCGTGGAGAATCCCACCAGTGGCGGAGCCAATAAACAATGGCTTCCATAACCTGGGACTGCGTTGGTGGGTTGTGCTCCTCCTCGGCGTCGGGGCCATTGAGAGGGGCGGATTCTTGGTCTGGGGTATCGCTCATACGATTGATCAAGTATTACATCCGTACGTTGGCCTTCTGAAAGTTAATCCTCCCACAGAGAGCAAATTAGGCCACCGCCCTGACTACTGGCTACTGCTTCCGCCCCCGGTGGGTTCCGTTTCGGTAAACAAAAGGGAGGCAAAATACCGCCTCCTTTGAACTCCCCAGTTCGTCTCCCTCGCGGAATCTGACCGAGGGGCGAGACTTGGATTAAGCAGCTTGGCCTTTGCCGGTGCTCCCAGAAGCCACGCAAAGATTACGGTTGGGAGCGGTCAAACCGGAATGAGGAATTGATCCCATCATAGTCTGCTCGCACGACTCGGCCATTCCGTTCCAGCAGGCCCGCCGTCGCCAGAGCATCGACATCGTCGTGGACCCGGCGGTAGTCGCGCTTGAGTTGTTCGGAAAGGGCTCGAATGCTCCGGACCGGATGACTGTGAACATATTTGAGAAGCTCCCATCTCTTGGGAGTCAGGAGCGACAAGAGGCC
>Ga0335077_10001566_pt1 | contig 27261 bp, 20 predicted proteins | sample Lox_Sample_31_FD_207151 | JGI IMG/M metagenome (GOLD analysis project Ga0335077, IMG submission 207151) | Soil microbial communities from Loxahatchee National Wildlife Refuge, Florida, United States - Lox_Sample_3.1 | ecosystem: Environmental > Terrestrial > Soil > Wetlands | place: USA... | reverse complement strand
CCGTGGACGCGCCGGCATCGGCGAAAACAGCGCTCGAAGCGGCGGTGAAGGAATCAGGCACGGTGAAAACCGAGATGGCGCGAATCAACCGGTCCGTAACGCAGTTGTTCGGTCAGATCAGCGGGTCGCCTTTCACTCCCACCGCGACCGAGCGCGACGAGCTCGAAGATCTTCAAAAGGATTTCGACAAGCAGTCCGCCGCGCTCGACGCGCTGCTCAACAAGACCGTCCCGGCGATCGAAAAACAACTCAACGACGCCGGCGTCCCGCGCATCAACGTAAAGTAGGAAAGGGTTAGGGATGGCCTGGAACAGCCGGGATGGTGGTTTTCAGCCAGGATCCAAGATCATCCAAGGTCGCGATTTCTTTTTAGAATCAAGCGCATAGACTTTTGGCTGGGAACATGCATCTATTAGGGCGTCAAATGGGTTGTGGCCCAGGAAAGAGGGCGGATATGGAAAGAGTGAAAAGCGGGGTTTTACGATCGTTTTTGAGTTTTCTGTGCGTGGCGCTGTTGGTTGCGCCCGCCGGGTTGGCGCTGGCTCAGGATCCGCAGGCACCTCCGGACGTGCCGCCGGCTGCCGCTCCGCAGAATCCTGCGGCTCCGGCGAATTCGCAGTTGCTCTCGCCGGTGCAGCTTGAAAACCTGGTGGCGCCGGTCGCGTTGTATCCCGATCCGCTGCTGGGACAGGTGCTGGCCGCATCGACCTATCCTTTGGAGGTCGTGCAGGCCGAGCAGTGGCTGCAACGCAACAGCACTCTGCAAGGGCAAGCGCTGATGGACGCGGCGCGGCAGCAGAACTGGGACCCGAGCGTGCAGGCGCTGGTCGCGTTTCCGGACGTGCTCCAGACGCTGACGCGCGACGTGCAGTGGACCACGGATCTGGGCAACGCGTTCCTCGCGCAGCAGAAGGACGTGATGGCCGCGGTGCAGCGGATGCGGCTGCGCGCGATGCAGAACGGAAAGCTGCGCTCAACTCCGCAGGAGACCGTGACCACGCAGACGCAGGGCGACCAGAGCGCGGTGGTGATCCAGCCGGCCGATCCGCAGGTGATTTACGTGCCGCAATACAACCCGGCATACATCTGGGGTCCGCCGGCGTGGGGATATTATCCTCCGCTATGGTATCCCTCGATCGGGTTCGGATTCGGCTTTTATCCCGGCATTTACCTCGGTGGATTTTTCCCGGGTTGGGGAATCGGTTTCGGCGGCTGGGGCCTCGGATGGGGATGGGGCTGCGGCTGGTTCGGCGGTGGACTATTTGTGAACGTCGGATTCTTCAACCACTGGGGATTCAGTCCTGGATTCTACGGCGGACGCTTCGGCGGCGGCTACGCGTGGGCGCATGATCCGTATCATCGCGCGGGCGTGGCGTACGCGAATCGCGGAGTTGCGGCGCGATACAACAATGCGCGTTTTGCCGCGGGACGAACAGGCGCGGGTTCGAACTTCGCGCGGTCGGCCGCGAACGGACGCAGCTTCAACGGCGCGGCGAGGAGCTTCAACGGCAACGCCCGCAGCTTCTCCGGCGCGAATCGCGGCGGAACGGCGGGGTCGTATCGTGGAGCGGGTTCCGCGGGCGCTTCTCGCGGGTCGTCTTCGAATTCCGGTGCCAATCGCGGATCCGCGGGCGGCTACAGCCGGAGCTACTCGAATCCAGGATCGGCGAGCCGCGGTGGTTCGCAGGGATACAGCCGGAGCTACTCGAATCCAGGAGCTGGCCGCAGCTACGGATCGCCGGGCGGCAGGAGCTATTCGAGCCCGTCACGGCCGTCTGGCGGCGGAGGGTTTAGCGGACGTTCGTCCGGCTCATCTCGATCCTTCGGCGGGTCGAGACCGTCCGGCGGCGGAGCTCGCTCTTCCGGCGGCGGCGGACATTCGGGCGGCGGTGGACACGGCGGCGGCGGACGCCGGTAAATCGCGATTCAATCATGTTTGTTTAACGGGCGCGGCTCGGAATAAAATCCGGGCCGCGCTCAATTTTATAAACGGCCCTCGATCGCCTGCATCAACAGCAGCGCTCCGATGAGCGCCAGACCGAGATACACGTACTTCAGGAACACTTCACCGGGCATCCGATGGTTCACGATCCTGCCGAGGAACACGGCCGGCAACGCGACCGGGAGCGAGAGCAGGTAATAATGGGTGACCGCGGGAACCCATAATCCGGCGAACCAGTATCCGCTCATTCCAATGATGCTTGCCGGAAGAAAATAGCCTTGCAGAGTCGCGCGGAAATGTTGCGCGGACCAGCGCCGCATCGCTCCATAGATCGCCAGAGGCGGCCCGTTCATTCCGTAGGCTCCGCCCAGGATTCCTGCAAAGAAACCACAGGCGACCAGCCATCGCCGGCTATCGCCGCGCAGTTCCGGGGGCCTGCGGCCGGCGAGCGAGTAAACCGAGAATGCAATGATCACCGATGCCAGCGCCGCCTTTACCGAGCGCTGATAGTTGCTGGTGAGCAGCACCAGGCCGACCGGAATCCCGAACAGCGTCGAAAGCACCAGCCAGCCGGTGCTGCGCAAGTGAATCTTCTTTGAATCCTGCAGCACCACGATGGTCGCGACGGTGATCGACACCAGAACCGCCAAAGGAGCCGCGACTTGGAGCGGCAGGCAAAAGGCGAGCAGGGGCACCGCGATTAACGCCTCGCCGAATCCAAACGCCGACCGAATCAGCGTCGCGAAGAAGATGATCAGCAGGACTCGCAGGGCGGAAAGGTCGATGGGAAGATGCACGCGGCCCCTGCCGTCATTCTAACCGAGCACGGCTCCAGTCCTGTTTTGTGGCGCGTAGAAGCGCCGCGTTTCTCAGAAAAAACTGCTATCCAAAGCGTTCCAACATAGTCTATCTATGTTGAGATGATCCCTCCCGGGACCCTGGACGTTTTGATTCTGCAAACGCTCACGGCGCGCGCGAAAATGCACGGGTTCGAGATCGCGGAAGGGATCCGCCGCGGCTCCCAGGACGTGCTGAGAGTGGAGGAGGGTTCGCTCTATCCCGCGCTGCACCGGATGCTGATGAAGGGATGGCTGGCTGCGGAATGGAGCAAGACCGGGGCGAATCATCGCGCGCGCTACTATCGCCTGACCGCGGCGGGGAAAAAGCAGTTGGCGAAGGAACTCGAGGATTATCGCACCGTGGCGCGCGCCATTGCCCGGATTCTGCCGGCTTGAAGAGACGATTTTATGTGGTGGCGAAAATGGATGCTGCTGTTTTTGAGAAATCGCGCGGAGCGCGACCTCGATGATGAGATCCGGCTGCATGTGCAATTGCGCGCACAGCAGCTGCGTGAAGAAGGAATGAGCGAGGAACAGGCGCGAACTGAAGCCGGGCGGCGGTTCGGAAACCGGACGCTTCTAAAAGAGATCACGCGCGAAAGCTGGAGCTGGACGTGGGTAGAGCAGTTCGTGCGCGATGTGCGCATTGCGCTGCGGGCGCTGCGCAAGAGCCCGTCGTTTACCCTGGTCGCGATCGTTTCGCTGGCGGTCGCGCTGGGCGCCAACACGGCGGTATTTTCGTTCGCCCGCGCGATTCTGCTCAAGACCTTGCCGGTCGACGGCGCCCGGCGACTGGTGCTCCTGCGCCAGCACAACGAAATGTTCCACATGGAGAACTGCTGCTTCACCCGGCGCTTTTTCGACGATCTGCGCAAGCAGGATGTGGGATTTGGCGAGGCCGCCGCGGTCGCGACCTGGGACGTGAATCTCACCGGCCAGGAGCAGACCGGAAAATTGACGGCCGAGCTGGTGAGCGGGAATTTCTTCGCGATGTTAGGCGTGCATCCCGCGCTGGGAAGGTTGATCGATGAATCGGACGACGCAGCGGGCGCGGCAGTGTGCGTGATCAGCTACCGGCTGTGGCGGGAGAGATTCGGCGGTCTCGCGGACGTCATAGGAAGGAAGGTGACGGTCGACACGACGCCGTTTCAAATCGTCGGTGTGATGCAGCGCGGGTTCGCCGGCGCAACCATGTATGAGCAGCACGACCTTGCGATGCCGGCACACCTGATCACGGCGCTTCTGGGTCCTTCCCGCGATTCGGCCTACCTCCCATGGTTGCAGATTATCGCGCGATTGAGGCCAGGCGTCACGCGGGCGCAGGCGGAGGCACGGGTGAACGCGGTTGGGTTCGCCATCGAGCAAAGCGACGTCCTCCAGCTCCAGTTGCAGCCGCAAAGGGACGCATTTCGGCTGATCGACGGGAGCCAAGGCATCGATTCGAAAAAAGACCGGTTGGCGAAACCAGTGCTGCTGCTGTTTGGATTGGTCGGAGTGGTGCTCATGGTCGCGTGCGCGAATCTGACTTCGCTGCTCTTGGTGCGATCGGTGGAGCGGACGGTGGAGGCGGGCGTCCGTCTCGCGCTAGGCGGGTCGCGCGGGGCGCTGATGCGGTCATTTCTAGTTGAAAGCATGGTGCTTGCCGTCGCGGGCGCGATCGGCGGAGGGGGATTGGCGCAGGCGCTCACGCAGTTTTTGCTCAAATTGATGGGTTCCGACGGCGAAGAGATCGCGCGGCAGGTTCATCCGGATTGGGCCGTTTTCGCGTTTCTGGGGATCGCGGCGATTCTGGCGGGAGTCTTGTTTGGAATTCTTCCCGCGTGGCGCGCATCGCGATCGGATCCGCTGCGCGCGATTCGTGGCGTGGATGCTCCGCGCGGGCGGTCGCTCGGATTGCGGATCCTGGTGGCGGCGCAGATCGCGCTTTCGCTCGCCTTGCTGTTCGGCGCAGGATTGTTCGTGAGAACGCTGCGGAATCTGCGTGCGGTGGATCTCGGATTCCGTCCGGAAAATGTCGCGCTTCTGCGGCTCAATCTGAGCCGCACGGCTTACAGCATCGGACGCTCAAGGACAGATTCGGGCAACGACGGCTGGAAACAATTCTTCGAGAATTTGCTCGACCGCGCGCGCCAGCTTCCCGGAACGCGCGCCGCCAGCCTTGCCGGCATCAGCCCGATTTCGGGCGCGATGGCGATGGTTTCGATAAACCTCCCGGCTTACATTTCGCCCAACCGGCTGCTCCCGACGACCTACGTCAGCATTGTCAGCAGCGGATATTTCCGCACGCTCGGAATTCCTCTGATCGCGGGTCGTGATTTCACCTCGGACGACCGCGCGAGCCTCAACAGCCAAGGCGTCGCGATCGTGAACCAGGAGTTCGCCAGGAAGTTTTTCAATGGCGACGCCCTAGGCAAAACGTTCATCTACAATGGCGAAAGGGAACCGGTGCGTGTGGTCGGGATTGCGGGCGACACGCATTATCAGACCCTGCGTGAGGAGCCCAAAACGATTCTTTATCTTCCCGTAACGCAGTGGACTTTTCCGCAGCTCGCGACGTTGCAGGTGCGTTTCACAGGCGACCCGTCCGCGACCATCGAGCGCCTGCGCGTGCTGGTCCATCAAATTGACCCGCGCGTCCCCATCGATTCCATCACCACCATGGATACGCAGATCGACCAGGCCCTCTCGCGCGAGAGGCTTCTGGCGTTTTTGTCGACTTTGACCGGCGGCATCGCAGTGACGCTGGCGGCTATCGGGCTGTACGGGGTGATGGCGTTTTCCGTGGCCCGGCGCACGCGCGAGATCGGGATTCGCATGGCGATTGGCGCGCCACGCTCGACCATCCTTCGTCAGTTCCTGGCGGAAAGCGCCTGGATGGCCGCCGCAGGGGTCGGGTTGGGCATTCCGATCGCACTCGGCTGCGGACGCCTGGCGGCATCGCTGCTTTACGGATTATCCGCGCAAGACTCGCGCAGTGCGATTGCGGCGACCACGATCCTGGCCGCGATTGCGTTGATCGCCGCTGTGATTCCGGCCTGGCGTGCGGCCCGGCTGGATCCCATGAGGGCGCTGCACTGGGAATAAATCGCACAGCAACTCCTAGAATTTTACCGTCGGAAGATATTGCGGCGCGCGGCGGATTTTGGTCTCCTGCTCGAACGCGTAGGCGTACTTGATCAGCTTCACTTCGCTGCGCGGCGAGCCAAAGAACGAGATCCCCACCGGCAATCCGTGGACGAATCCCGCCGGAACGGTGACGTGCGGATATCCCGCGACCGCGGCGGGGGTCGAACAGCCGCCCAGAAAGTGGTCGCCGTCGATGTAATCGGTGGGCCACGCGGGACCGTCGGTCGGCGCAACCAGTGCGTCGAGCGCGAGCTTGCTCATCACCGCGTCGATTCCTTCCTGTTTCGCCAAATGATTCAATTTCGACACCAGGTCGCGATACGCGCGGGTGCTGATCGGCCCCTTTGCTTCGGCCTTGATCATCTGGTCCTGCCCGAACCACGGCATTTCGCGTTCGCGATTGCGCTCGTTAAACTCGATCACGTCCTTCAGGCTTTTCACCGCCGCGCCGCGCGATTCCAGGTACGCGTTCAGATCGGACTTGAACTCGTAAAGCAGCGCGTCATTTTCGGGCTCGCTCAATTTCGAATACGAAGGAAGATTGGCGGGATCGACGATTTCCGCGCCCAGATTCTTGATGATGCGAACGGCTTCCTCGATGATGCGATCCACCTCGTCGTTGAATCCGAATATCTGCCGCGCGACGCCGATGCGCGCGCCGCGCAGACCATTGGGATCAAGCGCCTGGCCGTAGCTGGCGCCGGCCAGCGCGCCGAGCAGCAGCGCCGCGTCGGCAACGGTGCGCGCCATGGGCCCCGCCGTGTCCTGGCGATGCGAAACCGGAACGATGCCTGCGCCGGGAACCAGTCCCACGGTCGGCTTGATTCCCACAATTCCGTTGATCGACGACGGCGAGACAATGGACCCGTCGGTTTCCGTGCCGATCCCCGCCGCACACAGGCTCGCCGAGACGCCCGCTCCCGTTCCCGAGCTCGATCCCGACGGGTTCCGGTCGAGCGCGTAAGGATTGTGCGTCTGTCCGCCGCGTCCGCTCCATCCGCTGGTGGAGTGCGTGGAGCGAAAATTCGCCCACTCGCTCAAATTCGTTTTTCCGAGGATGATCGCGCCGGAAGCGCGCAGCCGCGTGACCAGCCCGGCGTCTTTCGGCGCGCTCGATGCGAGCGCGAGCGATCCGGCCGAGGTCATCATTTTGTCGCCGGTATCGATGTTGTCTTTAATCAAAACCGGAATCCCGTGCAGTGCGCCGCGCAAACCTTTCTCTTTGCGCTCGCGATCGAGCGCGGCAGCAATCGCCTCGGCATCCGGATTGAGCTCGATCACCGAGTTGATGCGCGGGCCGGATTTATCGATCTGCTGGATGCGCATCAGATATTTTTGAACCAGCTCGACCGAAGTGAGCTGTCCGGAGGCGAGCGCTCCTTGAAGCTCGACGATGCTGGCTTCTTCGATGGACTCCTGGGCGGGAGCGTTCTGAAGCGCGAGCGCGGCTCCGATTCCGGATTGAATGAATTCCCGTCGCGACGGCATATCCGCAGGATACCTATCATGGAGTGGAGTGATCCACTGCCTGGGTGGTCGCGTGCTGAAGCCGGAACTGCTCGATTCGCTGCCCGAACCGCAGGCGCGTGCGAGCCTCGACGATCTCACCCGCATCAATCGCCATTGGGGTGGTCACGCGACCCTCCGCCGGCTGCTAGCTGAAAACGTCGTGGGCGATTTTTCCTTGCTGGACGTCGGCGCGGCTTCGGGCGACATGGGAGCGTGCGTGCGCCGCTGGTATCCCGGCGCGCGGGTAACTTCGCTCGACCGCATCGTCTCGCACCTGACGCGCGCCGCCGCCCCGCGAGTGGCCGCCGATGCGTTCGCGCTCCCGTTCCCGCCCAAATCGTTCGATTATGTCTTCTGCTCGCTGTTTTTGCACCACTTCACGGATGAGGAAATCGTGCGACTGCTGGCTGGCTTCGCAGGCGTCGCGCGAAAAAAGGTGCTGGCGATCGATCTGGAGCGCAATCCGGTCGCGTATTATTTTCTCCCCTGGACGAAATGGATTTTCGGATGGGACGCGGTGACCGTAAACGACGGCCCGATTTCAGTCGAAGCCGCCTTCCGCGCGCGCGAACTGGCGGAGCTGGCCGCGCGCGCCGGATTCAAGAACGTTAGGGCGAGGGCGTACCGTCCCGCGTTCCGAGTCGCGCTGGCGGGAGCCACGTTCTAAACCAGAACTCAGGCGATACTTAACTTTCATCGACTCATCATCTTGCAGTTACATCATTTGTCGATTGACAATAAGCAGTATGAATTTGACACCATGATATAATCTGTGCATGAATCGAGCCGCTGTTCTCGCCCTGATCTCCGCCGCACCCGTGCTGATGGCGCAATCCATCGCCGGCCTGTGGCAAGGAACCGTGACCGTCAACGGGACCGATATTCCCTTCCGCTTCGAGATCGCGGGCGACGGCGGCAACGTCACCGGAACGTTTTTCAACGGCGACGAGCGCTACACCTCGACCTCCGGAAACCTGGCCAACAACGGGCTGGAACTGAACTGGGATTATTTCGCCTCGAAACTGACCGCGACGGTCTCCGGCGACGCGATCGACGGTACCTACGCGCGCGGGCGCGGGCGGCCGATGCCGTTTCACGCCCACAAAGGGCTGATCAAAGTGGAGTCCGCCGGCGCGCCCTCGATCGATGGCGTCTGGATCCTGGAGGGCGTCGACAGTTCCAAGGGCGAACAGGCGTGGAGTTTCATCGTCGAGCAAAAGGGCGCTGAGATTTCCGCGGCGATCCTGCGTGTGGACGGCGACACCGGAACGCTCACCGGCGCGTATCATGATGGCAAGTTCACGGTTAGTCATTTTTCCGGACAGCGTCCCGCTCTAGTCGAGGCTTCACTCAACCCGGATGGCACGCTCAAGGTGGTGGAAGGCCGGCACACGATGACCGGCTATCGTCCGGACGAGGTTCGCGCCAAGGGACTGCCCGAACCCACCGATCCCACCAAACACACCGGCGTCAAGAACGCGGCGGAGCGCTTCCATTTCGCCTTCACCGACCTCAACGGCAACCTGGTCTCCGACACCGACGCGCGATTCAAGGATAAGGTCGTGCTGGTGGATGTTTTCGGAAGCTGGTGCCCCAACTGCCACGACGAAGCTCCGTTCCTCGAAGAAACCTACCGCAAGTACCGCAGCCAGGGACTCGAAGTCGTGGGGCTGTCGTTCGAGGAGGCCGATCAGTTGAAGAATCCCACCCGTTTGCGCGCTTTCATGAAGCGCTACGGGATCGATTACACCGTCCTGTTGTGCGGCACCACCGACCAGGCCAAGGAAAAATTGTCGCAGGCGTCTAACTGGGACGCCTGGCCGACCACGTTCATCCTGGGCCGCGACGGCCGCGTTCGCGCGGTGCATACGGGCTTCCCCAGCAAAGCGTCGGGCGAGCTGTACACCAAAGCGAAACAGGAGTTCACCGAGCAGGTGGAGCACCTGCTGTCTGAAAACGCTCTGACGCTTCGGCACCAATAGAGAATGGGCCGTTCATGAACGTCAATAAGACCGAGTGACGGCCTAAAAGATCAGCTTCAATCCGAACTGGATCTGCCGCGAGGTGGTGGTGGTTGTGGTGATCAGCCCCGCCGATCCGCTGATCGCTCCGCTGGAGAACACGGTCGAGTTGGGCGTCCCGAAATTGGCGTGATTCAGGATGTTGAAAAATTCCGCGCGAAATTGCAGCGTGCTGCGCTCGGTGACGCGCGTGTCCTTGAACAGCGAAAAATCCAGATCGGCGAGGCCGGGGCCACGATACACTCCGCGGCCCAGATTCCCGTACGTTCCCGGGGTGGGCAGCGCGAACGCGTTGGGGTTGTACCACTGGTTGGGGTTCCCCAGGATCACGGGTCCGCTGAAGGCCGGATTCACGTCGGGGCGGTCCGGATTGCGCGTGTCGCCGTCGCCCGAGCGGTTCGAGCCGATCACCGGCGTGAAGGGAAACCCGCTCAGCAGCGTGGAAATCAGGTTGACCTGCCAGCCGCTGAGCAGGCGATTGCGGCTGTTAAACCAGGGCAGCCTATAGCTCGCCGAAAAGCTCGCTTGCGCGGCGACATCCAGCGCCGCGGGTCCCCAATCTTCCGGCAGATCGTTGCGATTGAGAACCATCTGCGCCTGGTTGTTGGCCTGCGCGCCGGTCAATCCCGAATTCATATCGAGATTTTTCGACCAGGTGAAATTGGCGCGGAACTGAAGATTGCGGCTCAGCCGATGAATCACATCGGTTTCAAGCGCGTTGTAGCTGCTGTTGCCTTCGGTGTACCAAAAGAATCCGCCGGATAAATAGGGATTGGGCCGCCCCGGCTCGACGGGAATATACTGCGCGCCGTCGGGGACCAGTCCCTTGGTGGTTCCCGGCGTGCCGCCGGAAACGCAGCCGGCCGAATTGGTGCAGATTTCGGCGGGGATGGTGTTGGGATCGATGCTCAGCAATCCGTGATAACCATGCGAGCCGGCGTAAGCCACGCGCAGCGAGGTGCGCGGCGTGATCTCGCGCTCCACCGTGAAATTCCATTCCGCGACGGCGGGCGTATAAGCGTTCGGCTGCACGCCCTGCGGCGCGAAGGTGGTGCAGGGCGAAGGAACTCCCGGACCGCACGCCGGGGGAACGGGTGTGTTGGCAACGATGGGCAGAAAACTCGAAACCGATCCGGTGAAGGTCGCCGCGCCGTTGTACGGGGGCAGCGAATTCATCAGGAAGGCGAGATCGTCGATCAGCGAATAATACATTCCGAATCCCGACCGGATGGCCGTCTTCCCATCGCCGAACGGATCCCAGGCGAGCGCCACGCGCGGCGCCCACAGGTGCTTCGCGTTGTTCTGGGTGAAGATGCTCGAGGCCACGCGCGGATTGGTCTCCAGCACGCCGTTCGCGTCGGTCACGTAATTCGCCGCGCGTCCGTACTCTTCATTCCATCCCGTGGTGAACTCGTCGCGCAGCCCGAGCTGAATCGTCAAGTTGGGACGCACCCGGATCGCATCCTGCACGTACCACGCTCCGAACAGGCTGCGCCATCCGAGCTCGTTCGCGTCCGGAATCACCTGAAAATTGCTGACCGTCCCTTGCAGAAACGTAGTGAGGCTGGTGAAGGTCGCCTGCCCGAGCTGCCGCGACGCGCTGTCCTCGTTATCCTGCATCCTTTGAACCCAGACGCCCGCGCTGATCTGGTGAATCCCCTGCGTGATCTGGACGCCATCGGTATAGGTGAACAGGTTGCGCCGGTTCCAGGAACCCGCGGCGTTGTTCGAGCCCGCCGCGGTCAGCGCCGCCGCGCCGGTGGTGGTCAATCCTCCGCCGATTACGATCCCTCCGGCCGGTGCGCCCGCCACGAAAGAAGTGTCCGCCGGAAACTGCGCGAACTGTTCCGCGCCAAGATTGAAAGAGGCCCGCGAAAAGCCCGCGTCAAAGGTGTTCAGAATGCGTCCCGAAAAAACGTGGACTTCCTGCGCGCTGGCTACCTGGCTCGCCAGCGGCTCCGCGGTGCCGAACAGCGGATCGGCGTTGGGCGTATTGTTGGTTCCGTCGTCGATCGTGTACGACGCCGAAAGCGTATCGCGCGAGTTGAGATTGAAATCGCTGCGGAGGGTACCGAAATCCTCCTGAATGTTCTGGCGCGGGTTGTTGTAGGAAAGCGCGGTGCCCGTGGGAACTCCTTTGCTCAGCAGCTCGCCGCCGTTGGGCGCCGGCCAGAACTGCATGTAATCGAGCATCGTCGGATTCACGCCGCTCACCGGCGTATAAACCCCGGACGCATTCGGCAGCAATCCCTGCCGGGCCTGGCTGTCCGGCACCACGCTCACGCTGCTCAGCGCCAGCACCTGCCGGAATCCTTCGTAGTTGGCGAAAAAAAACGCGCGGTTCTTCTTAAGCGGACCGCCCGCCGCGCCCCCGAACTGATTTCGACGGAACGGAGGGACCGCGCCTTTGTCCATAACGTTCCGCGCGTCCAGATCGCTGTTGCGCAGAAACTCGAACAGCGTCCCGTGCAGCTCATTGCTTCCCGATTGCGTCACCACCAGCACCTGCGCTCCGGAGCGCTTGCCGTACTCCGCGCCGTAGGTGTCGGTGAGCACGTTGAACTCGCGCACCGCGTCGATACCCAGCAACTGACCGCTCGCGCCGCCCGGCGTGTCGGCGAGCTGGCTCGATCCGGTGTACTCGATTCCGTTCAGCAGAAACAGATTTTCCGACGTGCGCCGCCCATCGACGGTGAAGGTGTTGCCGTCGCTGGTGCTGGTGTTGGCGCTTTTCATGCCGCTGTAGTTGATCGCGCCGGGGTTCAGCGTGATCAGGTTGTCGAAACTGCGCCCGTTCAAGGGAAGATCCTTCACCTGACTTTCGTTGACCACCCCGCTCACCGAACTCGTCGTGGTGTTCACCACCGGCGTCTGCTCATTGACGCTGACCTCCTGCACGAACTGGCCGACCTCCAGGTGGAAATTCACCACCGCCTGCTGGCCCACCTGAAGATCGATGCCGGCGCGTACCGCCGGCTTGAATCCCTGTTTTTCGACGCGAACCTCCTGCGCGCCGAGCGGCAGCGCGACCACGATGTAATCGCCGTTATCATCCGTGGTAGTTTTGCGCACCGCGCCGGTTTCGAGGCTCCGCACGGTGACGGAAGCGCCGGAAATCGTGGCGCCGCTCGCGTCCTCAACTTTCCCCGTAACGGAACCGGTGACTTGAGCGTGAACGTCACCCAGCAGAAAGGTGAGAGCGATCAGCGACGCGGCAGTACGCAAGTGAGTCTCCTCGAGATCGCGCGGCGAGCGCGCGATGAAGTGCCCCTCAATCTAAGTTATTATGACAAGGCCGCCGGTTAGTGTAAAATATGCCACTATGCACAGCTCAGCACTGCATTCCTGGCTGCCCTGGATTCAAGTGGTCTGCTGGACGATTTTTTTGATCGCACTGATCTGGCGCAAGCGAGCTGGCCTCTGGAAACGTCCGCACACGTTCAAGTGGGCCATCGGTCTGATGTCTGCGGCAATCGTGTTGTCGGCGACCGCCGCGATTCCCCAACTTTACGGACAATGAAAACCCTCCCGGGCCTTGCGCGAGAGGAGTAGAGCTTCCGGCTACCCTTTGCTCAGCTCCTTGGCCGGCGTCGCGTCGATTTTGTGGAGCAGCTTCGCGAACACCTCGATTTCCGCGTGCAACCGCTCCGGACTCAGCTTATCGATGCAGCCGTCCTGCGGCCCGGCCAGCAGATAATTCGGCTGCGGGATGTAGCCGATGGTCGGGATTCCGGCGTGTGCCAGGCCGGCGCCTTCGCCGAGCCATCCGCCGTGCACCGGGTTCACCACGGCGGTCCGTTGATCGCCGCTGCCCTGAAGCGTATCGACCAGACGATTCCCCAGAGGCTCGCTCTCGGTGATCGCGACGGCCCACTCGTTCTCTCCCGTCGGCCGATAATGCAATGACGCATCGTCAGCCCACTCTTTGCAGCCCAGATGCTCGATGGTCAGCGCGGCGACCGCTTTCTCGGAAAGATACGAATATTTCTTGAGCACGCCGCGCATCGACGGCACCCACGGCCCCGCGAAATGGCCCGTGGTCAGCGCGAACAGGATGGTTCTCTTGCGCTGCTTTTCCGGGATCTGCGAAAAGTATTTCGCCAGCGCGAGGATCCCCAACCCTCCGTTCTCCTCTGTCGCGTTGGGACCGTCGGTGTGCGTGTTGACCACGATAATCTCGTCGGAAAGATCTCCGGGAAGCGAGGTCAGCAGCGTGTCGGTGGGCGATTCCTCGATGGTCGCGGCTTCGAGCACCAGCGTCGCCTTCGCGCCGCTCGATGCAAGCGCTTTCAGTTTCGCGCCGGTGTCGCGTCCCACGTACAATCCCGGCACGCCCTGCGGCGGACGCGAGAACGGAGTGTATTGATCGGCCGCGTTGGCGTCGGAAATGTCGGTCCACGCCAGCACCACGCCGATCGCGCCGGCTTTGGCGAACTTGGTCAGATCGTTCACCGCGCCGCGCGCGGGCCGGTATTCCGCCGGAAAATGCGCGTCAGCCGGATACGTTCCCCACGGCTCATACATCTGGCCGAATTTCCGCACTGACGTCGCGAAATCGACGAGCGCAATTTTGCCTTCAAGCCCGTTCAGATCGAAATTGGGACTATGACCCGCGTAAACCAGCTCGCCGGTCACGCCCTGCGCGGGCGTCTGGCCGGAATACGGGAAATACGAAGTCACCGGAGCCTGAAAGCTGTCGCCCGAAGCGGGCTTGATGCTCAGTTGCGTTCTCCGCGCCTCCCAGCGCGGAAACGTGTAGTGCTCGCGCTGGACTTCGTAGCCGTACTCCTTGAGATCCGTCGCCAGAAAATCGACGAACTCCACATGCGCGCGGTTGCCGGTGTACTTGGGCCCGAGCTTCGCCATCCACGTCTGCCATTCCCAGACTTCCTTTTGCGAAGGCAGCAGCTCGGGATGAAACGCTTCGACGGTGGCGCCTTCGGCAACCGGCATCAGAGCGCGTTTGCCGGCGACGCCGAGTGTCGAAGCCGCAACCGCCGACCGCATAAAGCCGCGCCGCGAAATTCGCATAGTTCACCTCCCTGGCCGCACTCTGATTCTACTTGAAACCGGCGCGGGGCCGATTCACTTCGACGAAAACAACAAGAATTTTCCAAACTGCCGCGCAACCGGAAAGGACCGGTAAAGCGCGGCGCGATCCGCGTCACCCGCGCAATCGAGGCACAGCATCGCGCAAGGCGATTCGTCGCGCGCATACTTCGCCGCTGGTCCGCGCACGCCGGAATGAACGAACCGCACGCCCGGCTTGCGCTCGCGCAGAAGCGCTTCGAACGGATATTCGAGCTGGAAATTGTTGATATCGATTCCGATCAGAGGGCAATCGAGCCCGGCGGCCGCATTCACGGCGTCCAGATACGACCCGCGGTTGCCCCATTGCCCCATGTCGGAAAAATAGTTCAGATCGCGCGAGGTCTTGAGCACGCTGCGCTCGCCTTTGAGCGGACGCACCCAGTTTTCAAACAGCGCCGGCCGGGCGTTATTGAGTAAAAAGACGCACAGCAAAACCGGAATCGCCGCGGGACGGATTTTCTCGATCAGAACGCCCGCGACCGCCGACGCCAGCGCGAACAGCGGCAAAAACATCCGCGCCATGAACGGCTGCCACTTGAGATAAAAGCAGAACAGCGCGAATCCTGCCACCAGCGCGAGCATGTACGCGAGCATCGGCCGCCATTCGCGGCGAAACGGCAGCGCGGCCAGGCTCGCGGCGAAGATCAGCAGTTCCCAGCGGTTCGGCGCGTTGGTTTCGTGATTCGCATTCACCGGCGGCGCGTATTCCGACCACGTCCAGGTTGTCGCGGGATCGTCCGGATTTGCGCCGATCGCGCGATGAGCAGCAAGAGCCCAGTCGAAAATTTTCCGATTCCAGCGCGGATCGCGAAAGGCGAGCTGCTCAGTGGAATTGCGGATGAAGTTCGAAAGAGTCTGGCGCCAGCCGAAGGTTGCATTGCGCCAATGGAAGCGTGCGTCGCCGAATGCACCCGCAAATCCGAGCGGGTTTCCGGAAAGATCGATGTTTCGCAGAAATTGCGGCGCGTTCAACGCGAGCGCGCATCCCAGCATCGCAGCGATCGCGCGGGCCTTATCACGCCGCTCGCGCCAGGCGGGCAGCATCACGGCGAGAATCAGCGGCGGTGCGAAAAGATATGCGGTCGCCTTGGTCCCGATGGCAAGCGCCAGCGCCAGGCCGGCGAAAATGCTCGCGCGAGAAAGCAGAAAGTACACCGCCCCGATCAGCCACGCGGCCATGAGGTAATCGTTCTTCGCGCCCGAGGCTTGCAGAATTCCATTGGGAAGAGTCGCGCAAATGAGCGCGGCGATGGTCTGTCCGCGGGCGCCGGCGCCGAAGCGCTGCGCGACCAGCGACACGCCGATCAGCGAAGTCGCGCAGCCGAACCACTGGACCAGGTTCACAAGACGATCGCCGCCCGAAAGGATGTAGGAGTGCAACATGAAATATTCGGCGAACGGCTGGAGCATGATCTGGTTCAGATAGGGCGTCGCGAAGAAACGCACGCTGCGCTGCTGCGCCCAGAACAATACGCGCGGCATGTGATACGACATGGCGTCGGAGGAGTTCGGCGGACTCATCAGCGCCACGACAAGAACGATCGCCAGGACGGCTGCGATCGCCGCGACGAGAATCGTGTCGATCAGATTGGGTCGCGGCAGGGGCGGCCTGCGCCGGATCGCGAATGCCAGAAGCGCCGCGATCGCCAGCATCCAAAGCGCCGCCAGCACCGGCCGCGACAACGCGTGGAACAGACTCAAAAGTTCGGTGCTGATGACGACGAACGTGCCCAGCGCAACCGCCGCGCGTAGGTACATATCACGCCAGCTCGGGGAAATCTCCATGCGGCCGCTAAAGAAATTGTACGGCGCGTGTGGCCGCTACTTCGAGTGGGCGCCGGAGGCCTGCCGCGAGCTTTTTTGCGATTGCGCCGGCTTCTTCCTGCGCAGCAGCCGACCCACCGAGCGCACCAGGTGCGCGACCTCGTGGTTGCTTTTCATGATCACCACGTCCGCGCCCGTGTTGTTCTCGTTCAAGCCCAGCGAATCGGCGAACCCGGACAGCAGGATCACCGGAATGTTCAGCCGGATCTTGCGCAGTCCGGAGATCAGTTCGTCGCCGTTCATGCGCGGCATTTTGTAATCGGTCACCACCAGGTCGAACGGGCTGTCGGAGAAAATCTGAAGCGCCTCCGCCGCGCTGGAGCAGGTGACCACAGTCGCGCCCAACTCCTCCAGCACCGACTTGCGCGCGCTCAGGCCGTGCGGGTTGTCGTCGACGAGCAAAATTCTCGCCGGCGCAACGTTTGAAACAGAATTTCGGGATGGCATCGCTTGAAAAAGACATCGAAAAATTAACAGAGGTGTAACAGCCATGTCAACACACTTGTAACGGCATCAAAAATCGTCACATCCATTTCTTGACTTTTGAATCCGCGCGAGCGCGCTTATTCCACTTTGCGCGGCGCTGTGTAACCGGCCTTGGCGATGATCTGGTACTTGATCGGTTTGCCCTTGGGATCCGTCACACGCAGCGGTTCATTGGTTGAAGGATCGACCAGTTCCACCTTGATTTTCCGGTATTTCCCGTCGCGATCCTGGTTCGACGGAGTGTACGTCAGTACGTACTGGTTCCGCATCGTGTCCGAAATCGTTTTGAAAATATCCGGCATCTCGCCGAAAAAGCGCGGATAGAACGCCATCCCTCCGCTTTCGGTGGCGAACGTTTTCAATTGCAGATCGGCTTGAAGGAATCTCATGCTGTCGCCCGCCGGACCCATCATCAGACGCACCGGTTGCAACAGGCTCAGCGCGTAAATGGGAACCCCGGCGTTCTGGATCGCCTTGCGCGCTTTGTCATAGGTCAGCTTGCTCAACGTGTCGACTCCGGAAGAGAGCAGCAGGATCGCCTTACGCCCTTCGATATCCTGCATACGCTGCGCGGTGTCCACCACTGCGTCAAATAAACACGCTTCGCGAAATCCGGGAATGCGCAGGCGCTGCAACGCGTCATAGGTGTCCTGGCGATTGGTGGAAAAGTCCGAGAGGATCTCTGGTCTGAGATCGTAAGCCACCACCGCGACGTAATCGTCCGGCCGCAGCGTCTCCACGAACCCGTAGGACGCCACCAGCGTCTGATACCATCCGTAGCTGTAGAAGTCCTGAAACAGCGCCGAAAACTCGACCACCATGGCGATGGTCATGGGCGCTTCTCCCAGTGAAAAGCTGGAGACCTGCTGCGGCGTGTTGTCCTCGAGCACGCGGAAATTATTCTTGGGAATTTTGGGGATGAAATGCCCCTTGTTGTCGAGTACCGCAACGTCCACGCTCACCGTGATCGCATCGGTCGAAAACACCGGAGCTCCTTGCGGCGTCGCGTCCTTCTTGTTGTATTTCGACGGGATCGGCGTTTTGTCGCTCGATGCGTCCGGCGGCGCGTTCTTGGGTTTGGCGACCGTTTCGCTTGATTGGGTGCCCGTTCCCTGAGCCCAGGCGAGCTCGAAAGGAACCAGCGAAGCGATACAAAATACGGCAAGAAACCGCAGGGACTTCATGAGACACACCATACCAGAATTGACGCGAATTTGGAATTCAGGGTTGCGTGACAAGCGCGCCTTCAATTCACAAAACGATCGCGATCGGAGCCCTGTTTGCGCAGATAAACCTGAAACTTTTTCTTCGCCCGCGCCAGTTTCCAGTCGCGATACGACCGTTCGATGGAACCTAAAGGATCGATGCGCGGCATCGCGCGTCCCATACTGCGCGATTTGAGGAAGATGTAGCCGAATGCCATCCCGGTGAGCATCCCGATCGCCGCCGGCCCGCCGCCTGAAAACGAAATGTACAATGCGATCGCGCCCACCAGGATGGTGAAGTATTTCATCTTCATGGGGAAGATGATGAACAGCACCTGCCGGTCCGGCCACAGCACCGCGCACACCAGCAGAATTCCGTAAATCGGCGCGTACGCCCCGATCACCGGCGCCGACGGATTGCCCAGCAGGTATTGCAGAATCACGACGACCAGCGCCGGTCCCGCAGTGCACAGGAAATAAAATCGCAGGAACCGGTTGGTGCCCCAGCTGCCTTCGATATCGGCGCCGAACATCCACAGCGTGAGCATGTTCCACAGGATCTCCCACAGATCCACGTGAACGAAGCTGTAGGTCACCAGCTGCCACAGGAATCCGTGCGCCACCTGCGCCGGTACCAGCGCCAGCAGCCAGAACGCCTGCCCGAGCGCGCTTGCGCCGGTGATCCAGCGCAGCACGAACATTCCAATGTTGACGATCAGCAGCCACTTGATGGCGGGCGGGAATCCGGGAACTGCCAGATACGGCCGCGCGTAGGATCGGGAACCAAAGGCCATCGGCGGGACGAAATCCCCTTCAGCCTCAGGATACCATCCGATGCGCCGCCGGTCGTTGGGGCGCGGCGCAACAATCCGCACTGCACGTCGCCGGCTCGGATTGCGCAAGTTCGGCGATCATGCGGATCATCGCCGGATGCGTCTCTACCGTTCCGGCGCGGACCATCCGGATCCCCAACCGGTCGCACAGCGCGCGCGCTTCCGTGTCGAGGTCATACAGAACCTCCATGTGATCGGAAAGAAATCCGATGGGCGCGACGACCGAATCGGCGGGATGGGCCCGCAGAAAATCGCAGATGTCGGGTTCGAGCCACGGCTGCCCGGGGGGGCCGCTGCGGCTTTGATAAACCAGCGTCCATTCGCTCCGCCCGACCGCATTCGCCACGCTCGCGCAGGCCGCTTCAAGCTGCGCGACGTACGGGCTCGACCGCGCCATCGCGACCGGGACACTGTGCGCGGTGAAAATCAGGCGGCCGTGCGGAAGCTGCGCCATCGCCGCGCGCACGCGATCGGCCATCGCCTCGAGGAACGCCTCGTGTCCCGCAAACGGAGGAATTTTGTCGATCTTCGGCGCGTTTTCGACCTCGGCTGTGGCGCGCTGGATATCCTCTACATACTGCCGGCATCCGGAATAGGAGCCGAACGCCGAGGTGACGAACGCGATCGCGCGGCGCACGCCGTCGTCGCGCATCTGGCGCAGGGTGTCGGCGAGAAACGGATACCAGTTGCGGTTCCCCCAATACACCGGGATGGGCAAAGCTGCCCGGAGCGCGGCGACCAGCTCGCGATTCTGATCGTTGATGGGGCTGCGGCCGTCGAAATGATAATAATGCTCGGCGACTTCGAGCATCCGCTCGCGCGGAACGTTGCGTCCGCGCAGCACGTTTTCCAAAAACGGAATCACGTCCTCATGTTTTTCAGGACCGCCGAAGCTGACCACGATCAGGGCATCGTAGAGGGACACGATTTCAGTTTAATGGGGTCACAAGGCATATGCCGGCGAAACCGGGATGGGAGCGAACAACGGGTAAAACCGGCTCACATCGCAAATTGAGCTTACGCCGGACCTTAGAAAATCCGTTTCTAGGGGCCTAGCGCGTCCGTAGACGAGACTTTTCGTTTCCGGCACCTCAGGTATCAACTCGGACTTTTTTTCTGGAAAAATTTCACCAGCCAAACATGCAAAAAACTGATTCCCCGCCGGTTGCAGAAAAAATGCGTTTTCAAGGGTAGTATATCCGCAGTGGATATACCTCGCGCCGTTACCGTGGCGGCGCCGCTCACGACGTTGCGGCCGGGCCAAAGCGGAGCCGCGCGCGTCAGCAAGCGTTGTTGTGCCGGGACAGTCTACTGGAATCACCGGAACAGCGGCTTCGCCAGCGAATCCCAGTTGTACGCGGCTGCGACGCGCGATTCGAGTTCGTTGATCACGATCCCTCCCCTGTCGCTGTTGGTCATGATCACAACTCCGTAGCCTTTGCGGAAGTGGGCCAGCAGGTCGCACTGGAATCCCCAGTTTCCGCCGCTGTGAGTGAAATACCAGCCTTCGCCGCGTTTTCCGACCTCCAGGCCGACGGCGAACGGTCCCACACCCACCGGCGCGATCATCTGCGTGGCGGACGCCTGATCGAGCACCGCGCCTTTCGGTCCGCGCACCGCGCGCTCGACTTCGATGAGGAAGCGCGCCAGGTCGCTGGGCGTGGTCCACAGGCCGGCCGCGGCCTGTGCGGCGTAAACGTGCCAGGGAGGTCCCATCGATTTGCCCTCCCCGTTATACGCATGCGAGGCGTGCGCGGCGCGATCCGGCGGCGGGGGCTGCTCATACGAGCTGTCGCGCATCCCCAGCGGATCGAGCACCAACCGGCGCATCATCTCCGCGAACGGCTCGCCCGTCAGATCCATCAGCGCGAGCTGCATGATGGTCACGCCTCCGCCTGAATATTTATAGGCCTCGAATGGCGGACGCGTGAACAGCACCGGTCCGACGTTCGACGGCTTCTGCCCCTCGATGATCTGCACCAGCGTCGGCCGCGGAGCGGAGGGATCGTAGCCGGGAAATCCGAAGCCGTCATCGGCGCCCGAGGTGTGGCTCATCAACGAGCGCGGCGTCACCGGATGGCCGCGCGTCAGGTCGGATTCGGGCACCTTCCAGGATTTCAGAATTTTGTTGACGTCCTCGTCGATGGAAAAACGTCCCTCCTCAACCAGGCGCATCGCCGCCATCGCGGTGACGGGTTTGCTGATCGAAGCCGCCTGGAACGTGGTGGTGGTTTCCACGGGACGCCCCGTTTCGACATCGGCCAGGCCGTATCCTTTCGCCCACTCGATCTTGAAATCGCGCACGACGGCGATGCTCACGCCGTTGACGTGAAAGCGGTGCATCAATTCGGTGAGCGTGTACGCGTCGAGCCCTCCGCGATCGGGAGTCTGCGCGGCTTCGATGCGCGCGATGATCGCCGCGGAACCGTCCTGCGCCGGGGCCGGCGCGACGAACAGCAGCGCCAGAAAAGGTGCAAGCATCTTCAAGTTCATAATGGAATCTTAGACCATGATCACGCGTGGAGGGACCGTGGCGGATTCCGCGGCGATCGCTCAAATTTATAACGAAGGCATTGAGGATCGCGTCGCGACGTTTGAAACACGCCTTCGCTCGCCCGCGGAAATTGAAAAGTGGTTCGACGCGTCGCATCCGATCGTCGTGGCCGAGGAGGACGGCGCCGTGGTCGCGTTTGCCGGCACGTCCACGTACCGGCCGCGCGAGTGCTACGCGGGGATCGCGGAGTGCTCGGTGTACGTTGCTCGGCGGGCGCGTGGACGCGGTGCAGGCCGTGCGGTGCTCACGGCGCTCCAGGACGCGGCGCGCGCGGCCGGTTTCCACAAGCTGGTTTCACGCGTTTTTCCGGAAAATGTGGCGAGCCTCAAGATGCTCGATTCGCTCGGATGGCGAAGGGTCGGCGTGTACCAGAGGCACGGGCAGCTCGACGGCGTCTGGCGTGACGTGGTTATCGTGGAAAAGCTTCTGTAAGCGCGAGCGCGCCCCACAAAACGCTGTCATCGCCCAGTTCGGCGGGAACGACATCGACGCGAGCCTGCGACCATGCGGTCATCTGCCGCCCCATTTCGACGCGCAGCGGCGCGAATAACGCCTCGCCCGCCTTGGCAATTCCACCGCCGATCACGATGCGCGCGGGGTTGAGGATCATGATCGCGGCTTTCAATCCTCGCGCGAGATCCACCACATATTTTTCGACAAACGCGGGATCGCGCAGCAGAACCTCCGCGGTTAAGCCATAATCGTGCTCGAGCCACAACCCGCAGCACATTCGCTCCAGGCATCCGCGCGATCCGCACAGGCACTCCGGGCCGCCCGGAAGGACGGTCAGGTGCCCGATCTCGCCCGCCCAGGAGTCCGCGCCGCGATACACCGTGCCGTCCGCGAGCACGATTCCGCCGCCGATGCCGGTCGAAAGCGTCATGTAGAACAGCGGCAGATGCCCGCGCCCGGCGCCGAATCTCGCTTCGCCCAGCGCGCCGGCATTTGCGTCGTTATCCATCAGCACGGGAACGCGCAGCGTGTCCGCCAGCCGCGGAACCAGCGGGAAGTCGCGCCATCCTTCGACGTGCGTCGAAAGCGCCACGCGCTGATTGCTGAAATCCACCGGCCCGCCGAAGCCGACGCCGCAGCGCTCGAAGCGCCACTCGCGCGTGATCGCGGCGATCTGCGCGAGCATCCACTCGGGACCGCCGGCGCGATCGGTGCGGCGCGTTTCGCGCGCGGTCATCCGGCCGCCTTCAAACAGCGCGAGTGAAAATTTCGTCCCGCCGATGTCGATGGCGAGGATGTTCACTGCGAAAACGGCGCTGAAGCGCCGCGCGGACGCAGGTCCGCCGTCCTAGGCATGTGCGCCGTTCGAAAACAGCATTCCGACCAACTGATCGTGGCACAGATAATTCGGCACGATGTAATCGGCGCCGACTCCGATCAGGCGCTCCCGCTTCCAGTCGTCCACCACGCGGCATTCGGGCTCCGTGGTCGCGACCCCCACGGTGACGCCTCCCACCAGCTTCACCTCTTCGATCTCCACGTACCCGTCGCCGAAGCCGAGGATCTGGCCTCCGGCCACGTCGCTCGAGGAGAGAATCCGCTGGATCAGGATTTTTTTCGAGAAGCTTTTGTAATCGTCCTGCGCGCCGTAGACGCCGCCTTCGAAGTAGCGCGCCACGTCCAGCAGCCGCGCTTCCTCTTTCATGTAAATCTCGTCGGTTCCGCTCGCCAGGTACATTTTGAGGCCGCGCGAGTGGAGCGTTTCGAGCAGAGCGCGCGCGCCGGGAACCAGGTACTCCTCCGGCGACGCCTGGCCGCGCTGCAATTGCTCGATGCGCCCGCGGATGCGCAGCCACAGACGGTCGAGATACATCTTTTTGTACTCGAGCGGAGCAAGCGCCTGGCCGCCGCGCCGCTGCACCTGTTCGGCGAATTCCATCATCTGGTAGATGGTTTCTTTTCCGGTGAGCCGCCACACGAAATCCTCGACCGTGGCGCGCAGTTCGGCCTCGCTCTCCCCGGTGCGCAGATCGAGCAGAATCTCGACCATCATCGGCACCATCACGTCCACCCATCCGGAGCGGATCAGCGAGAGAGTGCCGTCGAAGTCGAACAAGACTACGCGCGCGTGCGCGGCGCTCGAGGGGCGTATGGGTTCCACCATGACGAAGATTTCAGTTTACAGGAACAGCGCAACCGGGACGATTCGGAAGTGAGCGCTTTCCGTTCGTGACCGTCGCGGCTCTGCTCACGATGTCGCGTTTGTGCGCAGAGCGGAGCCGCGCGCGTCAGCAAGCGTCATCGCGCAAAATAAATCGCAGGAACTGTCTGCTAGCTGCCCATCCGCTGAAGCGTTTCCTTGATCTTCTGCTCGTCGTTGCGCGACGGCTTATCGGTCAGCGCCCGTTCCAGCTCCTTCTTCTCCCCGTTCCGGTCGCCCTTTTCTCCGAGCGCCATCCCGTAGTGATAGTGGAAGATCGGGTTGTCGGGCTGGCTGACCACCAGATCCCGGTAGATGCGGATCGCGTCGTCGGGCAGACTCTTTTTGATATAAATCCACGCGAGCGTGTCCTTGAGCTCCGGCGAGTTGGGCTCTTTCTGCACCGCCCGCTGCGCCATGTTGAGCGCCTCATCGAGATCCGTGCCGTCCTCGGCTTTGGCGAAGGCAAGGTTGTTGAGCGCCACCGGATCGTCCGGATGGATCTTGAGAATCTGCTCGTACATGGGCTTGGCCAGATCGCGTTTGCCGGTGGCCTCCAGCAGCAGACCCAGGTAGCGGAGGCAGGTGGTGTCGTTGGGCGCTTCCTGGCTGCAGCGGCGGAAATAATCCATGGACGTGTTCAGATCGCCTTTGCGGCGCTCGGTCTCGGCGATGCGGAACAGCAGATCCGCCGATTTGGGCTCCTTCGCCAGCAGGGCTTGATAGATGGCCAGAGCGTCGTCATATTTTTCCGCGCGCATTTCCAGGTTCGCCACGAACATTTTCATGTCGCGGCGCTCCGGCTCTTTTGCCTGCGCGGCCTTGGCCACAGTGATGGCGTCGTCCATGCGATGCTCGCTCACCAGCGCTTCGGTGAGCCCCGCCAGGCTCCGCCCGTCATGCGGATTGATTTTGTACAGATCGCTGAAAATCTGCTCCGCCTGCTTATAATCCTTGTCCTGGTAGGCGAGGAATCCCACCTGCCAGCGCGCGTCCGGATTGTTGGGATAGTTCTTGGTGATAAAGTCCAGCTCTTGCCGGGCCTTGTCTTTATCTCCCAAACCCAGCAGCGCGGTCGAGCGCATCAGGTGCGCCGCGACGTTGTTCCGGTCGAGTGACAGGAGGTCCTCGGCGCTTTTGAGCGCGTTGCCGTAGTCGCCGCGCACCAGGTAAATGCGCGTCAGCAGTTGCCGCGCCGTCAGGAAATCCGGCCGCAGCTTGATCGCTTCCAGGAGCTGGAGCCGCGCCGCTTCCACCTGGTTCTTGGCCAGCAGCGCCCGCGCGAGGTTGAAGCGCAGCAGGTGATTTTTCGGATTCTTGGTCACCAGAGCCTGGAGGTCGTTAGCCGCCATGTTGATCTGCTCGAGGTTTCCGGTTTGCAGCATGAGCGCCGCGCGCATGGCGATGGCGTCGTTGTCCTTGGGATTTTCCTTGAGAATCGTCGCCAGCAGATCGTTGGCTTCGCGGCGTTTCGCGGTTTGGTTGGCGAACAGCTCCACCAGGCGCTTCTGGTAGATCACTTTTTCCTTGGGAAACGCATTGAGCCCGGCCTCGTACTGATCCTGCGCGTGGTCGAGCTCGCGCAGACGGAAGAAGTAAAAATCGCCGGCCAGAAGATGACCTTCCGGATAAGTCTTCACGTCGGTCAGCTTCTGAATCATCGCGTCCATCTGAGGACGCTGGTTCACCAGGTAGTAGTGCTGGGCGAGTTCCAGGACGTAGGACGCCTTCTGGGGATTGTTCTGCTGCTTCAGCTTGAGAATCTGCTCCCCGTCCTGCGGACGGTTGTGGCGCATGTATTGCACATACAACGCGTTGTAGATGGGAGCGTAGTCCTTCTGATGCTCGATCAGATCGCGCGCGACTTTTTCCGCCTGATCGAACTGATTGTTCCGCACCAGCGCCTCGAAATACATGGTGATCAGCGCCGGCGTATTGGGCTTGGTGGCATTGGCCTTCTGAAACTCGGTGATGGCGTCGGCATATTGCCCGCTTAAAAGCGCCATTTGCGCCCGGATGCGGTGCCCGTCGTAGGAATTCGGGTCCAGTTTGAGCAGGCTGTCGGAGAGATCCTTTACCTGCTTGCGATATTGCTCGGCGTGCGATTTATCGGAATAGGATGCCAGCAGATACAGATCCGCCAGCTTGGTGATCGCGTCGGCATTTTGCGGCTGAAGATCCACGGCGCGGAGCAGCCAGTGCGCCGCCTCGCCGTAATCGGATAATTTAAGGTCGGTCAAGCCCAGCCGATAGTATGCTTCGCCATCTTTCAGGTCCTTCTGCAGGGCGCGGCGGTACATCAGCGCGGCTTCCCGGTATTTGCCCTTATTGAAGAACTTGTTGCCGTTATCCACCGCGCGTTGCGCCAGCACCTTGGGATCGCGAGTGCAAGATGCCGCGAGCAGGAAAACAGGCAGAACTGCCAGGAGTTTACGGCTGATCATACATTCTTTAGTAGATCACAAGTAACGCTGCGAACCAAGCATCCTGGTGCTACGCGGAACGTTCACCGCGATACACAATTTCAAGCGCATCACGAACATACGCTTCGTCGGAAAGCTGCTCCACCGTTTCCGGCGGATAGGTGACCGTTTCACGCAAGTAGCGGGCGAGGGCGGCGAACGTCTCACGCCGGGCTGGTGGCGAAAGCTGGTCGCGGCGCAGCAACGTTTCGAGGGCAATGCGCGCCACTTCGGGGCTGGTTTTCTGGCGCAGACGCGCGGCCAGGCGACGGTCCTCGGCGAGGGAATTATACTTGCTGCCAGTCAACTGCTCCAGGTCCGGGCGCTCGACCGCGGGAGTGCGGATGACCACGGTGCCGGCCGCCAGGTCGCCCAGGCGTTGCCGGCGCGAGCTCGCCACGCACGCGATCCCGCCCACCAGGTACAGCGCCGGAAGCGCATCGACGAAACGCATCAGATTTCTCACGATCACCTGCGCGGGTTCCAGGCGCAAACCGCTCGCATCCACCACGCGCAGGCGCATCAGCCGTTTTCCAATGGTCTGGCCGCGCCACAGCCATTCCGCGGCCGCCGCATAGACCAGCGACATGACGAAATACGCGACGATGCGCACCGCGCCAGCGAGATCGACGCCAAAAACGGCCAGCGGCGCGGCCAACTGCTCGATCACCCGGGCGAGCGCCGCGATCACCGCCAGGTCCACGATCAGCGCCATCATGCGGCTGAACGGTCCGGCCAGCCGCAACGAAAATTCGATTCCCTCCGGCGTACGGATGGCGAGCGCGGCCTCGCGTTCACTGGCGATCATAATTCGCGCCCGCGCGCGCCAGAAACAGTGTCAGCAGCGACGCTTCGACCACCCCAAAGGCGATCTTCATCCCATAGGAAATCACCGGTTCATGATATTGCGACAGAAACGCCTCGACGATTCCCGCCCACACCAGCATCGCGGCCAGCCCTCCGGCGAGCGCGACCACGTCGCGACGGACCGCGCGCAGCCGGTCGGCACGCGAGGCCCGGCTGCCCCATCCGGCCAGCGCGTACGCGATCACGAATCCCGCCTGTCCGCCCACCAGGATCGCGGGAATCTCGATCACGCCGTGCGGCAGCAGCCATCCCAGCAGAAAGATACTTTGTCCACCATGCACGTAATCATAAGCTACTGCGCCCAGGATCACGCCGTTATAAAATAGCATCACCACGCATCCGAAGCCGAA
>Ga0335077_10001565_pt1 | contig 27278 bp, 23 predicted proteins | sample Lox_Sample_31_FD_207151 | JGI IMG/M metagenome (GOLD analysis project Ga0335077, IMG submission 207151) | Soil microbial communities from Loxahatchee National Wildlife Refuge, Florida, United States - Lox_Sample_3.1 | ecosystem: Environmental > Terrestrial > Soil > Wetlands | place: USA... | reverse complement strand
CTTCGCCGCAGGGCCACCGGGACCGAACCGGTCAGAACCGAGTTCGTCGAGCGCGCCGCCGTTCCCGGCAAAGTCAGCGGGCGAACGAGGCGCAGGAAGATCCGGCGCATTTCCCGCGGGGGAGGGGGGCCGCAGTCCCCACTGGACGCGGTTGCCGGCGGGCGGGCTGTCGGGTTCGGCCCCGGCCGCGCGCTCGCCCGCGGTTCGTAACGGGGTGCCGCCGCCGAGATCGGAAGCGAATGGACGCAGGTAGCCGGCGCTGGCCGCCCCCGCGGAGACTGTCTGCGCCCGTTCCGGCTCTCGGGACCCCGGATAGCTGCCGCACCCCGAGCAGAACTCCGCGGTGTCCTCGGTCTGCCGACCGCACCGTGTGCAGAGTGCCATGTTGCTCGTGTCCTTCTGCCGACCGGCCGGACTGTGGCCGGCTGTCCTCACCTTCAGTATCGGATCAGATACTCAGCGCCGCCACCGAGACGGCAATTGAGACGGGAGTCTGACTCTTCGCGTCCTAGTAGCCTAAAGGCGCAGTTCGATGGCGGAGAGCGAATCGCCGGCCGGCGCCGGGATAACCGCGTCGGCATCGCCTCCGGCAGGTGGCAGACTGTTGAGATGTCCGTCCTGCCGCTTGCCAACCCCGCGGTCCCGTCCGTGCCCGCGACGCTGCATGAGCCGTGCGTTCTGCTCAAGCTCGGCGAGATCGTGCTCAAGGGCAGGAACCGGCAGCGGTTCGAGCGGCTGCTGCACGACAACATCCGGCGCGCGGTGCGGGACCTGGGCCTCGGCGTGCGGGTGTGGCAGCGCGAGGGCGTGATCGTGCTGCGCGTGGCCGGCGCCGAGGCCGGGGACTTCGCGGCCCAGACCGCCGCCGACGTTGTCGCCGAGCGGATGGGCCAGGTCATGGGCCTGGCCAGGGTCTGCCGGGCGATCCGGGTGCCGAAGGAGCCGGAGGCTGCCATCGAGGCAGCCGTCCAGCTGGTGGCCGGGCGTCAGGGCAGCTTCGCGGTCCGGGCCAGGCGGCGCGACAAGCGCTTCCCCGTCACGTCCGCCGAGCTGGCCGTGCTGATCGGCTCGCGGGTCCAGCAGGAATACGGCTACCCGGTGAACCTCCGCGCCCCCGACACAACGGTCTACGTGGAGGTGGATCAGCACGAGGTCTTCGTGTTCACCGACGGGCGGCCGGGTCAGGGCGGCCTGCCCGTCGGCATGAGCGGCCGTGCGGTGGTGCTGCTCTCGGGCGGCATCGATTCGCCGGTTGCCGCGTACCGGATGATGCGGCGCGGACTGCGCTGCAGCTACCTGCACTTTTCTGGCATGCCGCTGACCGGGCCGGAGTCGGTCTACAAGGCCTACGGCCTGGTCCGGCAGCTTGACCGCTACCAGGGTGACTCGAAGCTGTACGTGGTCGCGTTCGGCAACGCGCAGCGCAAGCTCGCGTCGTCCGGGGCCGGGAAGCTGCAGATCATGGCGCAGCGCCGGCTGATGCTGAAGACGGGCGCCGCGCTGGCCGCGAAGCTGCAGGCGTCGGCCCTGGTCACCGGGGACTCGCTGGGCCAGGTGAGCAGCCAGACCCTGGCGAACATCACCGCGCTCGACGACGCGGTGCGGCTCCCGATCCTCCGCCCGCTGATCGGACTCGACAAGATGGAGATCATCAGCGAGGCACGCAGGATCGACACGCTTGCGATCTCGGAGCTGCCCGATCAGGACTGCTGCTCGCTGCTGACGCCGCGGCAGGTGGAGACAAGGGCGCGGAGCGAGGACCTGCGCCGGATCGAGGCCCGGCTGGACGCCGACGACCTCGCGGCGGAACTCGCCGCCGCGGCCCAGGTGCACCTGCCTGGCGGCAGGATGGCCGCGGCGGGCTAGATCTCGTCCCGGTCGGTTTCCCTGGCCGCAGGCGACTCGCGCTTCCAGATCGCGGCGTCGCCGCCGAGCCTGGTGAGCGTGCCGCCGCTGACCCAGACGGCTCCGGTACCCGGCACCACGACCGCGTCGCTCGCGCCGCAGCCCAGGGCGGACCTGATCACGGAGGTGCTCACTCGGCCCCCGGCGGATGCGGTGACTATCAGCCCGGCGGGCACCTGCGCGTAGGACGTGGCGGTAGCGAGGATCCGGCCGTCCGGCCCGCTGGCAAGCTGTCCGGCCAGCGCAGGCACGGCGGTCGAGATCAGGTGCCAGCGCCAGCCGTTCCAGTGCGCCAGCACGAGCCGGCTCTTCGCGGAGTCGCCCAGCAGCCAGACGTCGTGCGCCGACTCGGCGAGGACGTCACGCCAGCGGATTGCTGCGACGGCCTTGCCGGTCCGCACCCGCGCCCACCGGCGGCCATCGAACCGCAGTACCGCGTCGGAGCGGGGCTGTGCCGCGACGGCCCAGATGTCGCGGCCGGACACCACGCTCGCCCGGTAGATGGCACTGGCGGCGCCGCCAGCCCGCCGCCAGCGGTGGTCGGCGTAGTGCCAGGTGCCGAGGCTGCGGCTGCCGTCGGGCGCGGTACCGAATACCCAGGCGTCGCGCCAGCTCGTGGCCACGATGTCGGTGAAGAAGCCCGGCCTGGGCCAGCTGCGGACCAGCAGCCAGCGGGTGCCGTCCCAGCGCAGCACGTAGCGCCCGTAGCTGCTGATCGCCCAGATGTCACTCCTCGACGGCGCGCTCGCGTCGCTGATGAAGTTGCTGAGCCCGGCGGGCAGCGACGACGCCGTCCACGTGCGGCCGCTCAGCTGGCCGGCGATCGGCGTACTGGCACCGCCCGGATTGGTGCCGCCGAACGCCCAGAGGTCGCGGCCCGCGCGCAGGATCGTGGAGAAGCCCGCCGCGTTCCCCTGCTGCCCGAAGTGCCTGGTCATGACCAGGTCCCAGGCCCGGTCCTCGACCCTCGCGCGCGCGGAGTCCCGGCCGGCGTACGCATGCCCGCCCGCCGGTACCAGGGCCGGCGCGTGCCTGCCCGGCGCCGCGCTGAGTGCCAGCACGGGCAGCACCGCCAGAGCTGCCGTGCTGATCGAGCGGAACCGCGGCATCCGATCCTCCCGCGAGGCCTTTGCCCAAGGCCCGCAGTTGCGCAACGTCAGAGTCAAGACTTGCACAAAATACCGGGTGAGGGCAGTGCTCCGGGGATCTGCGTCTCGCGGCTAGTGCACCGCTACCCGCGCGGCTTCCGGCTGGGGCGCTGGCGTGAGCTCACGGCCGAGCAGTGCGGGCAGGGTCCTGGCCATGGTCCCGAGCTCGGTAATGTCCTCGCCGGTCAGCGCCTGATCGCCGTCGCACAGCGCGGCAGAGGGGTGCGGATGCACGTCCACGATGATCCCGTCGGCGCCGACCGCGATCGCGGCCCGGCTCAGCGGCAGCACCAGCTCCCGGCGGCCGCCCGAATGCGACGGATCGATGATGACCGGCAGGTGGGACAGCCGCTGGGCGATCGGCACCGCGCTGATATCCAGCGTGTTCCTGGTGGCGGTCTCGAACGTGCGGATGCCGCGCTCGCACAGGACGATGTCGAGGTTGCCGCGCTGCGCGATGTACTCGGCGGCCATCAGCCATTCCTCGATCGTCGCGTTCATGCCGCGCTTGAGCAGCACCGGCTTGTCCGCCGCGCCCACGGCCTGCAGCAGCGTGAAGTTCTGCATGCTGCGGGTTCCGACCTGCAGCATGTCGGCGTAGGAGGACACGAGCTCGACGCTGGCCGGGTCGATGACCTCGGTCACGATCGGCAGGCCCGTCTCGGCCCGGACGTCGGCCAGTATCCGCAGGCCGGCCTCGCCGAGACCCTGGAACGCGTAGGGGGAGGTGCGCGGCTTGTAGGCGCCGCCGCGCAGCAGCGACGCGCCGGCCGCCTGGGCCATCCGCGCCGAGGCCAGCGTCTGCTCGGCCGTCTCGACCGTGCACGGTCCCGCGATGACGGTCACCGTATCCGGCCCGATAGGCACGCCCCGGACATTGATCACCGACCGGTTCGGATGATGCTCACGGCTGACGAGCTTGTAGGGCGACGAAATCCGCACCACGTCGCTGACGCCGCCGTAGCTGCGCAGGTTCAGCGCGCCGAACTGCTCGACGTCTCCGACGAGGCCGATGATCGTCCGGGACACGCCGCGGCTGACGAATGCCTCGCCGCCAGCCGTCTCGACGAGTCCGACGATCGCGTCGATATCGGATTGCGTGGCCTCCGGGGCCATCACCACCACCACAACATCCTCCCTGGCTCCATCATGACGAAAGCCCCGGGCCATCCGGGCCCGGGGCTTGCTGAGAGTCGCTCGCGTCAGCGCAGAGTCTGGCGGGCGACCGTCCCAGGACCGGGCCGGTAGCCAAAACCAAACCAATACTCGCTACGCACGGAACGTAGCCTAGCGCACCCGGGGCAATGCGGGCTCGGCGGTGGGCCAGGCTCGGGCAGTTTGGGTGTGGTGGCAAGATGGCTGCACCTGCGAGAGCGAGGGTCGGCTTCGCGGCCAGGTGCTGCGGGATTGCGGGAAGGGTCAGGTCAGCCGGATATGACGCAGCCTGATACAGGCGCGCGCGACAGTGGCGAGGTTTCCCGCCCGATGTCACAGCCGGCCACCGGGCACGAGGGCGTGCTGCCCCCCGGCCAGTACGTCCCGCGCACGCTGCCAGTGCTGCATTACGGACCGGTGCCGGCCTTTCATCCCGACAGCTGGGACCTGCGGATATTCGGCGCCACCGCGTCCGGCGAGGACACGCTGCTGAGCTGGCAGGAGCTGAGCGCGCTGCCGGCCTGCGAGGTCACCGCGGACTTCCACTGCGTGACGAAGTTCACAGTGCCCGCGGTGCGCTGGACGGGCGTTCCCGCCCCCGAGCTGCTGCGGCGGTATCCGCCGGCCCCCTCGGTAACCCACGTCATGATCTGGGCCGACTTCGGCTACAGCGCGAACGTCAGGATCAGCGACTTCGCGGCCGAGGACACGCTGCTGGCCACGCACCGCGACGCCGAGCCGCTGACGCCCGAGCACGGGTACCCGCTCCGCCTGGTGGTGCCGAGCCTGTACGCCTGGAAGAGCGTCAAGTGGGTACGGGCGATCGAGTACCTGACCGTCGACCGGCGCGGGTTCTGGGAGGAACGCGGGTACCACAACGTCGCCGATCCCTGGCGCGAGCAGCGCTACTCCTACCAGGAGCTCGAGGGCGAGGGCCCGCCGCTGTAGTGCCGGGCTACAGTGGCGCCCGGCTACAGTGGCGCCCGGCTACAGTGGCGCCCGGCTACAGTGGCGCCCGGCTACAGGCCGAGCCCGAGGACGATCGTGATCGTCGACCCCTGGGGAGCCTGGCCGGTCGGGCTGTAGCTGGTCACGGTGTTGCCGGTGAAGCCGCTGCCCTGGACGTTGACCTGGAAGCCGGCCTGCGTCAGCACCTTGACCGCCTGGTGCGCGGTCATGCCCGTGACGTCGGGCACCGGCACGCTCGGCGGTCCCTGGCTCACCTTGACCGAGACGACCTCGCCCTGGGTTATCGGGCTGCCGGGGGCGGGCGACTGGCTGACGATCGTGTTGGCGGGCTCGGTGCTGTTGGTCACCATGACCGGGTTGATGGTGTATCCGGCCTGCTGCGCCTCGGCCTGGGCCTGCGGCAGCTGCTGGCCGACGAAGTTGGGCAGCGGCGGGCCCTGGCTGACGACGATCTGGACGGGCTTGTTCTGCGGCCACTGCGTGTACGCGACCGGCGCGGTCGAGATCACGATGCCCGCCTGGATGCTGGCCGAGGTCTGGTATGCCGGCTGGCCGGGGATGAGCCCCGCCGCCCGCAGCGTCTTCGCTGCCTGGGCGAGCTGCTGGCCGGTCACCGACGGCACGCTGACCAGCACCGGGCCGAGCGACGAGATCATCGTGACCCGCGCGCCGTGGGTGACGCGAGCGCCCGAGGACGGGTCGGTGGCGATGATGTCTCCCCTGGGGACCGTGTTGCTGTGCTCGGCCTTGCCGAGGACCGGCACCAGGCCCGCCGACCTGAGCTCGCCGGTGGCCGCGCTGACGGTCATCCTCGTCACGTTCGGCAGGCCGAAGTACTGCCCGGCGATCAGCCACCACGCGACGACGGCTACCACGATCACCGCGAGCACGATGATGATCCGCCTGCTGAACAGCCAGCGCTGCAGGAACGGCTCCCGGTAGCCCCTGGACCGGCGCGGCCTGCGGGCGAAGGACCCGGTGTCGGCGTCGTCGTGCCCGCCCGCAGGGACGATCATGGTGTGGTTGGCCTGCGGGAGCTGCCCGGCGGGTGCCGCGCGCCCAGGGAGCGAATCGGCCCCCCGCGCTCCGCCGGCCGGGTCCGGCTGGGCGATGCGGCTGGTCGCGGCCATGGTGAACGTGCCGCCGTTCCCGGCAGCGGGAGCTGGAATCGGGGCGGGTTCCTCGGGATCGCGCGCGGCGTGCGCCCCGCGCCGTTCCGCCGGGGGCGACAGCGGCATGCCACGGCGGACCTGCACGATCGCCTGCAGGTAATGGCTCGCGTCCGGCGGCCGCAGCTCGGGGTCGCGGCTGGTGGCGAGCGCAACGAGCGCGTCCAGCGCGGCGGGCAGGCCGGGGACCAGGCTCGATGGCGCCGGCACGACGGCGTTGACGTGCTTGTACGCGACCGCCAGCGGGGTGTCGCCGGTGTGCGGCTGCGAGCCGGTCAGCATCTCGAACAGCAGCACGCCGGTCGCGTAGACGTCGGTCCGCTCGTCGGACCTGCTGGCGGAGACCTGCTCGGGCGCGAGGTAGGCGGCAGTGCCGATGAGCAGGCCGGTCTTGGTGTTGCGCATCGCCGCGGCGGCCCTGGCCAGGCCGAAGTCCGCGACCTTGATGACGCTGCCGGTGCCGAGCAGTACGTTCTCCGGCTTCACGTCGCGGTGGATGATGCCGGCCTCGTGCGCGGCCGCGAGGCCCGTCAGCACGCCCTCGACGATGTCCAGCGCCTCGCGCGGGTTCAGGCGGCCGCGGGAGCTGAGCAGCTCGCGCAGGGTCGGCCCCGGCACGTACTCCATCGCGATGTAATTGATGTCGCCGGTCGAGCCCTGATCGAAGACGGCGACGACGTTCGCGCTGGACAGCCGCGCAACGGCCCTGGCCTCGCCGATGAAACGAGCGCTGAACTCCGGGTCCCTGGCAAGCTCAGGGTGGGCGATCTTCAGTGCGACGGCGCGGTCCAGCCGCACGTCACGCCCCAGGTACACGGTGGCCATGCCGCCGCGCGCGAGCTGTGACTCGACCAGGTACCTGCCGTCGAGCAACTGCCCGATCGGAGCTGACAACGTCGTATCCATCGGGAGAATTCTAGGGTGCCCTAGCGTGTCCTCGCCCGGTAACGATGTGCCTGAGCAGGCGGCCAGCCGGCGTTCGGGTGCGTCAGGCGACCGGCGGGGACGAGGCATGGGCGTAGCGGCGCCTCGGTACCCGGCCCGCCCGGCAGGCAAGCCGGCCTGCCGTGACGGCCTCCCGCATGGCCGCAGCCATCAGTTCCGGGTCCCTTGCCCTGGTCACCGACGTGGCCAGCAGGACGGCGGCGCAGCCGAGCTCCATGGCGATGGCCGCGTCGCTCGCGGTGCCGATGCCCGCATCCAGCACGACGGGAACGGCGGCTGCCGCCACGATCAGCTCGATGTTGTGCGGGTTCCTGATGCCCAGGCCCGAGCCGATCGGCGCGCCGAGTGGCATGACCGCGGCGCAGCCTGCCTGCTCAAGGCGCCGCGCGAGGACAGGGTCGTCGTTGGTGTAGGGGAGGACGACGAAGTCGTCGGCGATCAGCTGCTCGGCGGCGGTCAGCAGCTCGACCGGGTCCGGCAGCAGAGTCCGCTCGTCGGCGATGACCTCGAGCTTTACCCAGCTGGTGCCGAGCGCCTCACGGGCCATCCTGGCTACCCGGACGGCCTCGCCCGCGGTGTAACAGCCCGCGGTGTTGGGCAGGGCGCGGATGCCCCGGCTGGCGAGCAGGTCGAGAACGGAGCCTGCTGCTTGCGGGTCTACCCGGCGCATCGCGACCGTGGTCAGCTCGGTGCCGGAGGCGACCAGCGCCCGGTCCAGCACGTCCAGGCTCGGCATGCCCCCGGTGCCCATGATCAGCCGCGAGCTGAACGACTCGCCGGCGATGACGAGCGGATCGTCCATCGTTATCTCAGCCTCCCTGGGTCGCGGTGACGACCTCGACCTCGTCACCATCGGCGAGCTGCGTCTGCGGCCAGTCCGCCCGGCGGACGACCTCTCCGTTGACTGCCGCCGCTACCCCCGTGGGCGCCGTCGTCAGCAGCCTGACGGCGCCGGCCAGCGACATCGGGCCCGCAGACTCGTGCTTCTCGCCGTTCAGGATCACGGTCATGCCGGGGCTTGTCGCGGTCGGGCTTGTCGCGGTCGGGCTTGTCGCGGTCGGGCTTGTCGCGGTCGGTCTCGTCATGCTCTGGCCCCCAGTGGTGCGGCGGGATTGCGGTGCTGCGCGGCGGCGAACCGGCCCGGCGCGAACGCCGACCAGAGCGGGTCCGGCGTGCCGTCTCGCAGGTAGGCGGTGATCGTATCGGCGGTGACCGGCGCCAGCAGCACGCCCGCGCGGAAATGCCCCGTCGCCAGCACCAGGCCCGGCAGGCTCGACGGACCAAGCACCGGCGCGTTGTCGGGCGTGCCCGGCCGCAGGCCCGCTACTACGTCGGCGAGCGCCAGCTCGGTGATGCCGGGCACGATCGTGCGGGCGTCGCGCAGCAGCTCCCAGATCGCGCCGGCGGTCACGGTGGTGTCAGGGCCGAGCTCCTCCTGGGTCGCGCCGATGACGAGTTCGCCGCTCTCGCGCGGCACCAGGTACACGCTGGCGCCGCGAACGATGCCGCGCACCGTCCGCCGCAGCAGGCCGGGCGGGAGTCCGGCAGCCGCCATCTGCTGTGTCGTGCGGAGCCTGATGATCTGTCCCTTGACCGGCCGGATGGGGGGAACGTCAGCTTGCGGTACGCCGGGCATGCTCGCGGACTGCCAGCCCGCTGCGAGCACGACCTGGCCCGCGGCGATGTTGCTGCCGTCGGCGAGCGTCACGCCGGAGGCGCGGCCCGCACCGGCAGTGATCCGCGCGACCTCGGCCGTGATGTGGCTCGCCCCCGCCGCGGTGGCGGCGCGCAGCAGCGCGGTCGCGAGCAGGCGGGGGTCGACGGACCCGTCCTCGGCGGCGATCAGGCCGCCGCGCACCGACGGGTCGAGCATCGGCTCGGCCTCCCGGCACTCGCGCGCGGTGAGCTGCCGGGTCCGGACGCCGAACGAGTCCTGCAGCGCGCGCATCTCGTCCAGCACGGCGAGATCGTCGGCGTCGTACGCGACCTGCAGCGTGCCCGTCTGCCGGTAGCCGGTGGACAGTCCGGTGGCCCGTTCCAGCTCGGCGGCGAATGCCTCGTAGCGGTGCAGGGACTCGCTGCCGAGCGCGAACAGCTCGCGCTCGGCATAGGCCGCCTCGGCGATGGGGGTCAGCATGCCCGCGGCGGCGTGCGTGGCACCCTGGCCGGGGCTCGGGTCGGCTAGCACGACGCGCATACCCTGCTGCGCGGCCCGCCAGGCGATGCTGAGGCCGATAATGCCGCCGCCGACGATGACGACGTCTGCGTCGTGGCCCCGACTGGCCTTACCGCTGATGGTCGGCTCCCTTCGCCGGCATGACCCGGATCAGGTTCCTGCGGTCGGCGGCTCGCCAGCCGCCCTCTCAGCCCGGTCAGCACCGGACTCCCGCGCGATTTTTACCAGCGTAGCGCTGTTCTGGCGCTGCGTGCTGGCCGCGTCTGGTCCGATCGATTCTTCTATCGATCACCGAGCCGAGATTGTCAGACCAGACCGATAGTGTGTTCGTAATCGCGTTAGCCCGTCGGCGGCCGGAGGGAGGCACGCGCCGTGACGACAACATCCGGCAAGCAGCCCGGCACCAGGGAATCCGGTACCGGGGAATCCGGCACCAGGAAGTACCGCACCTGGGTGGACTTCCCGCCGGCGCGTCCGGCGACTGCCCGCGGAGCGACGGAGCCATTCGGGACTGGTTTCACGCGGCGCGAGATCGGGGCGTTCCCGGTGCTCGGCGCCGCGGCGTTCGAGGCTGGCGGTCCCGCGGACGTGATGGGCCCGTGCTCGGTACTGGCGGAGCTCACCGGCCAGGCGCTGGAGGCAGGACTAGAGCGGCTCACCGACGACGAGCTGGTCGGGGTGCTGCGCGCAGTCCGCCGGGTGATGTCCTGGCAGTCCGCGGTGGAGCTGGCTGCGGTCGAGGAGCTGGCAGCCAGGCGCCGGGCCGAGAGCTCTGCTGCGGCCGAGGGCGGGATGGCTCAGGCGGGCCCGCGTCCGGACGAGCGGGCATCGGCCGAGCTTGCGGTGGCGCTGACCCTCACCCAGCGGGCCGCCGACGCGCTGATGGGCGTTGCCTACGGGGTGACCCGCCTGCCTGAGGTGGCCGGAGCGCTTGCTGCCGGCGAGATAGACCTAGCCCGGGCCACCGTGTTCGGCGAGGAGCTGGCACATCTCGGGTGGATCCGGGCCGCGTTCATCGGCGGCAAGAACCTGCTTGCTGCCCGTGGCATGACCACCCGGCAGCTGCGCGACCTGCTGCGCCGCGAAGTGCTCGCGGAGGACCCCGACGCCCTGCGCCGCCGGCAGCGTGCCGCCCTGGCGGATGCGCGCGTGCAGTCCTGGGGCGAGATCTCCGGTAACGGGGCCATTGCCGGGCGCGAGCTGCCGGCCGGCCGGGCGCTGCTCGCCGATCGTCACATCGGCGCTCTCGCGACCGCGCTGAAAGCCGCCGGAATGCCCGGCACCCTCGACCAGATCCGGGCCGAGGTCTTTCTCGCGCTGCTGTCCGGGCAGTCACCCGAGCATCTCTTCCCGGCCGGAGTGGCGCCATCCGACTGGTCCGCCGACGACTGGCCCGCAGATGGCGGGCTCGCGGAGGGCCGGCTCGCGGAGGGCCGGCTCGCGGACGGCCGGACCACGGACGGCCCGGTCCCGTCGCCGGATGCCGAGGACCTGCTGCCCGGCCTGCCGCCCGAGGGCCTCTGGCCGCCGCCCGCGCCGCTGGCCGAGCCGGCCGGTAGTGGCTTGCTCTCTGGCGGGCGGGCGCCGAACGCTCCCTCCTGGCCGTCTGGCCCGCTCGGCACCGTGCACCTCACGATCCCGTGGAGCACCTGGCTCGGCCTGAGCGACCGGCCAGGCGCAATCGCCGGGCATGGGCCCGTCGACGCGTGGACGGCACGCGAGCTGGCCGAGTATCTGCGCGGCAAGGGCGGCACCCGGTACTGCGTCACGGTCGCCACCGACGACGGCCACCCGCTCGGGCATGCCTGCGCTGGTGCGGGTCCGCCGGGCGGTGCGGGTCCGCCGGGCGGTACGGGTCCGCCGCGAGGCACTGGTCCGCCGGGCGGTGCGGGTCCGTCGCGAGGCACTGGTCCGCCGGGCGGTGCGGGTCCGTCGCGAGGCACTGGTCCGCCGGGCAAGCCCACCGGGCCGTCAGCAAGCACCGGGCCGCCGGCCGACCCGTCGGTGTCGTGGATCGCCGGGCTCAGTTTCGAATGGCTCAGCTCTGCGACCTGCGATCACGCCCGCGAGACCACGGCATACCGGCCAGGCAGGGCGCTTGATCACCTGATCAAGATCCGCAATCCCACGTGCACCGCGCCGGGCTGCAGGCGGCCGTCCTGGCAGTGCGACGTCGATCATGTCAAGCCGTTCCATCTGGGCGGGCGGACGTGCGAGTGCAACTGCCATCCCGCGTGCCGGCGCCATCACCGGTGCAAGGGCAGCTCTGGCTGGCATCTGGACATGCCCGTGCCCGGAATCCTGGCGTGGCGGCTCCCGCACGGCCGCACGTACGTGACTACGGCCGAGTCATATCCCGTGTGAGAGTCTCGCTACTGCACGATTGACTCGACTGCCCGGCAGGAAGGCGGCACCCGATGACCGGCCCGGCCAAGGTGGCAGTCGTGGGGGCCGGCCTGGCGGGTCTGCGGACGATAGAGGAACTGCGGGCGAAGGGTTATCCGGGCCGGGTGACGCTGATCGGTGCCGAGACCCGGCCGCCGTATGACCGGCCGCCGCTGTCGAAGAAGCTGCTGGCCGGCGAGCTGGACGACACATCCCTCCGGGCAGACCTGGACTCGCTCGACATCGACGCGCGGCTCGGCGAGGTCGCGACGAAGCTTCGGCCCGGAGTGCTCAGTACCGACACCGGCGAACACGAATTCGACGCCCTCGTGCTGGCGACGGGCGCTGCACCGGTCCGGCTCCCAGGGCCCGGCCCGCAGCATGTCCTGCGGACTCTCGATGATGCGCTTAAGCTGCGCGAACTGCTCCAGCCGCGCACCAGGCTCTGCGTCGTCGGCGCCGGCTGGATCGGAGCCGAGCTCACCACCGCGGCGCGGCGGCGTGACTGCCAGGTCACTGTGCTCGAAGCCGCTGCGACGCCGCTGGCCGCGGCGGTCGGACCTGATATCGGCGCGATCACCGCCACCTGGTACGAGGAGGCGGGCGCTGAGCTCCGCGTCGGTCAGCAGGTGGCGTCGATCGAGGACGGAGGGGTTGCCCTCGGTGGCGGCGACTGGGTTGCTGCCGACGTGGTGGTGACGGCGATCGGCGTGCGCCCTGCCGTTGCCTGGCTGGACGGTTCGGGCGTGGACCTGGATAACGGCGTTGCCGTCGATGCCCGGCTGCGCACTACCATGCCGGGCGTCTTCGCGGCCGGGGACTGCGCCTCCTTCTGGTCGCAGCGGTACGGCCGGAGGCTCAGGTTCGAGCACTGGGACGTCGCGCTGCACCAGCCGGAGGTCGTGGCGGACGGACTCCTCGGCGGCGGCGCCAGCTACGACCCGGTGCCTTACTTCTGGTCCGAGCAGTTCGGCCGGATGGTGCAGTACGTCGGCTGGCACGGCGGCGCAGATCAGGTCGTCTGGCGCGGCGATCCGGCGGCGCCGAAGTGGGCGCTGTGCTGGCTGGCTGGCGGCCGGCTGGCCGCGGCGCTGACGGTCAGCTCGCCGCGGGACATGCTGCAGGCGCGCCGGCTGATCGAGTCCGGGGTGCAGGCCGACCCGGCGCGGCTCGCCGATCCGGCCATAGCCATCCGCGACTGCGCCGCCTGAGCCTAGCGCGGCGCCGAGGGCGGCAGATAGATTTCCCGCGGGCTGGAATGGCGGATCGCTTATCATGCGATCCATGCGTTCCGCAACGGTCGCCAGCGACATCGGAACACATGGCATTGTGTTATTGCCGGACGGCCATATCGGCATTCTGATCCGGAATTCTGGCCGACCTTATGAGTCCGCGCTCGTGACCATTGCCCGGAAGCTGACCAGACCGGGGGCGACGATTCTGGGCGTCGGCGCGAATCTCGGGAACCACACCGTCTACTGGGCCAGATCTGCGGCCGCTGCTGCCCGCCAATCAGGGCGCGGTCGCCGTCGAGCCGACCGCGACCGGGGCGATTCGCATCGTCGCGCTCGATGACCTGGAGTCCGGATTTCGCCGTAAATGAAGATCGACGTTGAGGGTGCGGAAGACGCCGTGCTCGCCGGCGCGCAGGACACGATAACCAGGGTGCGGCCCATCGTCATCGCCGAGGATCGCGAAGACGGGGCGGTTGCCCGCTCGATTATGCATTCATTCGGGTACCGGCGGGTACCCGTCTCGCTCGCCTGCACGCCGACATATCTGTATGTGCCGTCAATTCGGTCGGCGACCGGGCTGCTCCGCAGCGCGACCCTGGTAAGGAGAATGCTCGGTGCTACGGCTCGCCTAATGGGTCTGCGGGGCACGCGGCGGGCAGGCGCAACCGGCCGCCCGGGCCGCAATTTCCGGGCGCAGAGCGGTAAATGTGATGAATGTGATGACATGCAACATGTTTTGCCGACACCGCAGTGTGGGAAGCTGCACTCGTGGCACAGATCGACCCCCCGACCGACGCCATCGTCGGCGACTGGCTCAGTGTCCCGGACGTGGCTGGCCGCCTCGGCCTGCCCGTGAACCGGGTCAAGCAACTGCTGCGCGACCACAAGCTGCTGGCCGTACAGCGGCCCAGCGGCGAGACCGCTGTGCCTGCCAGATTCCTGGACGGCAATCAGGTCATCCAGGGCCTTGGCGGCACCCTGACGCTGCTGTTCGACTGCGGCTTCACCGAGCGGGACGCCCTTAACTGGCTGTTCACCGCCGATGACTCGCTGCCGGGCACGCCGGTGCAGGCGCTCGCCGAGCACCGCCGGACCGAGGTGAACAGGCGGGCCCAGGCACTAGCCTTCTGAGCGTGCCTGAGCGCTCAACGGAACTGCGGGAACGCCTCGACTCCGCGCGTCTCTACCTGTGCACGGATGCGAGGGAACGGCAGGGCGACCTGCCGCGGTTCCTCGATGCCGTGCTCGGTAACGGCGTGGACATCGTCCAGCTGCGCCAGAAGGGCCTTGAGGCAGGCCAGGAGCTCCGCTATCTGGAGGTTTTCCGGCGGGCATGCACGGCGCACGGCGCGCTGCTCGCCGTCAACGACCGGGCAGACGTCGCCCGGGCCGCAGCTGCCGACGTGCTGCATCTCGGGCAGGACGACCTGCCCGTGGGTCCGGCCCGCGAGATCGTCGGACCGGTGCCGCTGATCGGGCTGTCCTCACACGCGGAATCCGAGACGCGCGCGGCCAGTTCCGAGCCGGCCGCGGACTACTTCTGCACCGGACCAGTCTGGCCGACACCTACCAAGCCGGGCCGGCCCGCACCCGGACTGCACCTGGTCAGGTACGCGGCCGGCCTGCGGTCCGGCAGGCCCTGGTTCGCCATCGGCGGCATCGACGAGCAGAACCTAGACCAGGTGCTGGCTGCCGGTGCCCGGCGGATAGTGGTGGTGCGGGTGCTGACAGCGGCCGACGAGCCCGGCGCGGTGGCGGCCCGCCTCGCGGCGCGGCTGCGCTGAGCGAGCCGCGGCAGCCGTCGCGAGGCCGGCGGTTGCCGCGATAGGCCCGGCCGCCTGGCAGTGCTGCGGCAGACCAGGCCGGATAGTCCTTCCGTCGGGGGTGATCGCGCTGGGCTGGGTCGCCGCGGTCACGATCGTGCTGATGTGGCTGGCGCTGCTCGGCGGATTCGCTGCTGCCGCCGAAGAAGGTCGCGGTCGGCGACATCCGGTATCAGGCCGTCACGGAGCTGGCGCTGGCCGCCGTCGGCCGCCGGCGGCGCCGCACGCGCCGCCGGCTGTCGGCGCGTGCGGCGCGGCATCCGAATCCGGGACGCGTCCGGCGAGCCGCCGGTCTACTTCCGGGGCAGCCGGGCCGCCTCGCAGCAGTGGATCACCGCGCTCGCCGGCCGCGGCGTCCGGCTGACTGGCCAGGTCACGCCGAGGCGGCTGCCCTACATGATCAGCTACGCGTATCCCGACGCGGATCTGGAGCCGATTCCCGGCGCCTGACGAGAGGTTCTACTCGGCGCGGACGGTGGCCAGCACGGCCAGCTCGGTCAGCGCCGTGCGGGCCTCGCCGGTGATCGGCGCCCCATCCAGCGCGGATGTGGCCTCCTTCACGCTCGCGCTGATCAGCGTCTCGCATTCCGCCAGCGCGCCGGTGTCCGCGATGACGTTCCTGACCTCGGCCGCGCCAGCCTCGGTCAGCTGGCGGTCGCCGAGGCGCTGGTCGAGAACCCGCAGCTGGGCGCTTGTCGCGCGCTCCATGGCGAGCGCAACCAGGACGGTCCGCTTGCCCTCGCTGATGTCGCCGGTCACCGGCTTCCCCGTCAGCGCGGGGTCGCCGAAGACGCCGAGGATGTCGTCGCGCAGCTGGAACGCGACGCCCAGCGGCAGCCCGTATTCGGTGCAGGTCGTGGCCACGGCGCTGTCGGCCGGCCCGCCCGCGGCTGGCAGATCCGCCGGCGGCGAGCCCGCCATCGCGGCGCCCAGGTGCAGTGGCCGCTCGATCGTGTACTTCGCCGTCTTGTAGGTCACGACCCGCATGGCGCTGGCCACGCTGTCGTTCCTGGCGACCTGATTCAGCAGGTCCAGGTACTGGCCCGCGGCCACCTCGGTGCGCATCGCGTCGAGCACCGGCTGGCCGCGCTGCAGCATCTCCGGCGGCATGCCGCTGCGGTGGAACAGCTCGTCGGTCCAGGACAACAGCGCGTCTCCGATGAGGATCGCGGCGCCCGCGCCGAATGCGTCGGCGGTGCCGGAGTAGCCCATGCCCTCGTGCCTGGCCGCAAACTGGCGATGGACCGCCGGCCTGCCCCGCCTGGTGTCGCTGGCATCCATCACGTCGTCGTGCACGAGCGCGCTGGCGTGCAGCAGCTCCAGAGCCGCGGCGGCCGCGTAGATCTCCGGGCAGTCCGGGCCGCCCGCCGCCCGCCAGCCCCAGTAGCAGAACGCCGGGCGCAGCCGCTTCCCGCCTGCCAGCAGGTCAGTTATCGAGTCGATCCACGGCAGCAGGTCCGGCCCGGCGGCCGCCAGCACGGCGCGCTGGCCGTCCAGGAAGCGCGCGAGCGAGGCCGCGATCTCGCCGCGGATCCTGCCCAGGCCCGCCGGATCTGTTGCCATGCTGGCGAGACTAGCGCCGCCAGACCACTGGCCGCGGTCCGGGCCGACTGAGGTAAGGCCGGGCCGCGAGCCGATAACCTGGTCAGCATGCCAGCTGCGCCAGCCATCAAGGACCTGCTCGCCGACGGCCGCCAGTCGTTCTCGTTCGAGTTCATGCCACCGCACACCGAGGCCGAAGAAGAGCGCCTCTGGCGGGCTGTCCGCCAGCTCGAGCCGCTGCGGCCGACGTTCGTCTCCGTCACCTACGGTGCGGGCGGATCGACCAGGGACCGCACGGTACGGGTTACGGGCCGGATCGCGGCGGAGACGACCCTGACCCCGATGGGGCACCTCACGGCCGTGAATCACTCGGTGGCCGAGCTGCGGCACGTCGTCGGCTCGTATGCCGGCGTGGGCGTCCGGAATGTCCTGGCCTTGCGCGGCGACCCGCCAGGCGATCCGCAGGGAGAGTGGCGCGCCCACCCGGAAGGCCTCACCTACGCCGAGGATCTTGTCCGCCTGGTGAAGTCGGCAGGCGATTTCTGCGTCGGCGTCGCGGCGTTCCCCGAGGGACATATCCGCTCCGTCACGCGCGAGAGCGACGTCGAGTTCTTCGTCCGCAAGTGCCGTGCCGGGGCCGACTTCGCGATCACGCAGATGTTCTTCTTCCCCGCGGACTACCTGCGGCTCCGGGACGACGTGGCCAGGGCCGGGGGCGACGTTCCGATCATTCCGGGCATCATGCCGGTCATCAGCGTCTCCGGCATCGAGCGCGCGGTCATGCTGTCGAATTGCAGATTCCCGGAATCGCTCGCGGACGACCTGCATCGCCACGCCGACGACAAGGCCGCCGTGCGCAAGATCGGGGTCGAGTACGCCGCCGGGATGTGCGAGCAACTGCTGGCCGAGGGCGTGCCCGGCCTGCACTTCTACACGCTGAACGGGTCCAGGGCCACGAGGGAGATCTACCAGGTGCTGGGCCTGGCCGACCGGCACGCGCGCGCCTAGCGCCCGGCCTGCTGGCCGGTGGCCGACCCGGCCAGCGGGAGTTCTGCGCCCATCACGGCGTACGGCGGGCCGCCGCCCGGAAACACGAAATCGACAAGCAGATCGCGGAATCCCAGGCTGCGGTAGAGCCGCCGGGCCCGTGACTCGGCGTCCCGGGTGGACAGCAGCGCCGTCCGCTCACCGCGACCGGCCGTCAGCGTGAGGACCAGCTGCCGGCCGATGCCCCGGGCCTGGTACTCGGGCCGGACGTGGACCTCGGCGATCTCGATGGCGTCGTCGAGCCACGCGTGCGCGGCAGCCAGCCCGGACGTGGTGGCGAGGGCAGACCACACCACGTCGTGCCACCACTGGCCGCTGCAGCCGCGGAAGCCATAGGCGAACCCGACGACCTGCCGCGACTGCTCGTCGATGGCTGCCAGCGAGCGGAGGCCCGGGTTCGCCGCGTGCCGTTCCATGATGACCTGCCTGCTCGGCAGATCGGCCGGGCTCGCGCCCATGGCCACGCCGTAAATGGCGAGCTGATTGCCGAGATTAGCGAGGAATCCGGACCGCCCGAGCTCGGTGATGTTGACTGCGGACCGCACCCGGCCAGCGTAGCCCGGCCGCGCTCGCGCGTGCCCGGGCCGGCCAGGCCATTCGGCGCGCACGGCCTGGCCCGACGGCCAGCGCAAAGCAGAATGTCAGACCCTCCGGGTAACTTCGAATGCAGATCCAAACAGCTGGACACCTGCACGAATATATGTTCGAATGATGGGGTGCGAGTCTGCAGCCGGGCCCCCTCGGTTGCCGGATCGGCCGGGTGTGGCGTGGGGAAGCGCCCCGCCCGGCCGACCACCTAAGGAGGATTCGATGAGCTCGATTGCCGAGGTTCGGCCAGGGCCTCACCGGCAGCAGTGCCGGCTAGCGCCTTCGGCGCTCGCGCTGATGGAGTCGGCCAGGCAGGGGCTGGCGGCCGCGGAGGACGAGGCGGCGCCGAGCGCCAGGTACGTCGGCGCGCACCTTGCGGCGCTGCGTGCCGCCGCCGCGGTGGTCGCCGCTCGGGCCGAGCCGCCGGGCTCGCGACGCAGGCGGCCGCAGAGCGTGTGGGAACTGCTGCCGAAGGTTGAGCCGGCGCTGCGCGAGTGGTCGGCCTTCTTCGCCGCCGGTGCCGCCAAGCGGGCCGCAGCCGAGGCGGGGCTGCCGCGGGCGGTGTCCGCGAGCGAGGCGGATGACCTGCTCAGGGACGCGGGCGCGTTCGTGTCGCTGGCTGAGGGCGCGCTGGGCATCGTGGCGGGTCAGCAGCTGCTGCCGCTGGCCACCGCTGGCTAAGTCGGGACAGCCGGAAGGCCGGTCCGCCCCGAAGACGGGAGGACCGGCCTTCCGGCTGCTAGTACGAGTCGACCGCGCCGCGGGCGTCGGCGTCCAGGATTCCCCAGCTGATGAGCTCCTCGGTCAGGTCGGCCGGGGTCTTGTCATAGATGACCGCGAGCGAGCGCAGGTCCTCCTGCCGGATGGAAAGCACCCGGCCGTTGTAGTCGCCGCGCTGGCTCTGGATCGTGGCAACGTAACGGGACAGCGGGCCGGCCTTGTCCTTCGGCAGCTGTGCCATCCGCTCCAGGTCGATGACAAGCTTCGGGGCGGGCGTCATGATGGTCGGCATCACGTCGCCGGGCAGCAGCTCGGACACCGGCACGCCGTAGAACTCGGCCAGCTCGGCCAGCTTCTGGACGGTGACCGACCGGTCGCCGCGCTCGTAGGAGCCCACAACTACCGCCTTCCACCGGCCGCGAGACTTCTCCTCGACGCCGTGCAGCGAGAGCCCCTGCTGGGTGCGAATGGCGCGCAGCCGCGCACCGAGGGTCTTGGCGTAGTCAGATGCCATAGTTACGGCCCCCTGGCCTGTCATAGCTGAAAGTAACGGTTACGGACAGTGACGGTAGGCCCCCGGCAGCGCAAGGTCAAGCCGAATGCCAAAAACCGGATCAACTTACGCGCGTCACCGCAAGCCCGTGCGGTCGCACCCGAGCCGGACCGCGATCGCTGAAACCCCGATCTGGCCGGCGATTGCGGACGCGCTCACGCGCCAGGAATGCGATCCGCAGGTCCGGATATCATTCGTAATTCACCCCAGATTGTGACACTTATCACTCATCGCTACGCGTCGCGCAGTCATCACATTCTGTAATCAGCACGTCAGGTCGCGGCGACGCCACGCCGGCCGGGAGAATTCGATCCCGGCGCCGCGGCGGCCGGGCCGCTCACACAGTGACGCAAGACACGGCTGACCGGCGGGTTGTGCCGCCGGATGCCTGCTGAGGTGCTGGTACGGTGGTGCGGACAGACGTCCTTTAAGCCCCGTCCGGAGAGGCGGGAAAGGGGGTCATTTTGATGCATGCGCTCCATCCAGACGGCGGGCCGGACACTGGCCCTGTCGCCGGCGGCCCAGATCCGGCCGGCGGGAAGACCGTCCTGCACACGGACGAGATACGCCGGGCGCTTACCAGGGTCGCGCACGAGATCCTCGAGCGCACCGACGGCGCGAACGACGTGGTCCTGCTCGGGATCCCGACTCGCGGCGTCCCGCTCGCCCGGCGGCTGGCGGCCCGGCTAGCCCAGGCAGAGGACCGGCCCGCCCCGTGCGGCTCCCTGGACATCACCATGTACCGCGACGACCTGCGGCTGCGGCCCGCAAGGGCGCTCGGTCACACCGACATCCCGCCCGCCGGAATCGACGGCAAGATCGTCGTGCTGGTCGACGACGTCCTGTACTCGGGCCGGACGGTCCGGGCAGCGCTGGACGCGCTCGGCGATCTGGGCCGGCCGCGGGCAGTCCAGCTGGCGGTGCTCGTCGACCGCGGGCACCGGGAGCTGCCGATCAGGGCCGACTACGTCGGCAAGAACCTGCCGACCTCGCAGCGCGAGCAGGTGCGGGTACTGCTCACCGAGATCGACGGGCAGGACGCGGTGGTACTCGGCGAGGGCGGCGCGCCGCACGGCCGGGCAGCGGACGGCGCACACGGAGCAGGCCGGTGATCCGCCACCTCATCTCCGCGGCCGACCTCAGCCGCGACGACGCGCTGCTGATCCTGGACACCGCGGGCGAGCTCGCGCAGATCGCCGACCGTCCGATGCGCAAGCTGCCCACGCTGCGCGGCCGGACCGTGGTGAACCTGTTCTACGAGGACTCCACCCGGACCCGGATCTCGTTTGAGGCGGCGGCCAAGCGGCTGTCCGCGGACGTCATCAACTTCTCCGCCAAGGGCTCGAGCGTGGCCAAGGGGGAGAGCCTCAAGGACACCGCGCTCACGCTCGAGGCGATGGGCGCCGACGCCGTCGTCATCCGGCACGGCGCGTCCGGCGCGCCGCACCGCCTCGCGGGCTGGGTGCGCGGCAGCGTGATCAACGCCGGCGACGGCGCGCACGAGCACCCCACTCAGGCGCTGCTCGACGCGTTCACGATGCGCAGCAGGCTCGGCCGCCTGGAGGGGCTGCGGGTCACGATCGTCGGGGACGTGCTGCACAGCCGCGTGGCGCGCTCGAACGTCCTGCTGCTGCACACTCTCGGCGCCGAGGTCACGCTCGTCGCGCCGCCCACGCTGCTGCCGGTCGCGGTCTCCAGCTGGCCGTGCGAGGTGAGCTACGACCTGGACACCGAGCTGCCCAAGAGCGACGTCGTGATGATGCTGCGGGTGCAGGCCGAGCGGATGAACGCGGCCTACTTCCCCACGGTGCGGGAGTACAGCCGGCGTTACGGCCTGGACGGCGACCGGATGGCGACGCTGCCCGAGGACGCGATCGTCATGCACCCGGGCCCGATGAACCGCGGCGTGGAGATCGCGGCCGGCGTCGCCGACTCGGCCAGGTCCACCATCGTCGAGCAGGTAGCGAACGGGGTGAGCATCCGGATGGCCGTCCTGTACCTGATGCTCGGCGGAGCGGAGGCAAGCTCATGAACGACGGGAACGGCGGGTCCGCCCGGGCCTGGCTCATCCGGGGCGCGCAGCCGCTCGGCGGCCCGGCCACGGACCTGCTGGTGCGCGACGGGATCATCGCCGAGACGGGCGCGGGCCTGTCCGCCGAGGGCGCGCACCTGCTGGACGCGGCCGGCCTGATCGCGCTGCCCGGGCTGGTGGACCTGCACACGCACCTGCGCGAGCCCGGCCGCGAGGATGCGGAGACCGTGCAGACGGGCACCGCGGCGGCCGCGCTCGGCGGATACACCGCGGTGCACGCGATGGCCAACACCGATCCGGTGGCCGACACGGCGGGCGTGGCCGAGCAGATCTGGCGGCTCGGCCGCCGGGCCGGCTACTGCGACGTGCGGCCGGTCGGCGCCGTGACCGCCGGCCTGTCCGGGGAACGGCTGGCCGAACTGGGTGCGATGGCAGACTCCGCCGCCCGGGTGCGGATCTTCTCCGACGACGGCAAGTGCGTGTCCGACGCGGTGCTCATGCGGCGGGCGCTGGAGTACGTCAAGGCGTTCGACGGGGTGGTCGCGCAGCATGCCCAGGAGCCGAGGCTGACCAGCGGCGCGCAGATGAACGAGGGCGTGGTGTCGGGCCGTCTCGGGCTGGCAGGCTGGCCCGCCGTCGCCGAGGAGGCGATCATCGCGAGGGACTGCCTGCTGGCCGCCCACGTCGGCTCCGCGCTGCACGTGTGCCACGTGTCGACCGCGGGCTCGGTGGAGATCATCCGCTGGGCCAAGTCCAAGGGCTGGCGGGTCACGGCCGAGGTCACCCCGCATCACCTGCTCCTGACCGACGAGCTGGCGGTCGGCTACGACCCGGTGTACAAGGTGAACCCGCCGCTGCGCACCGTGGGCGACGTGGCCGCGCTGCGCGCGGGCCTGGCCGACGGCACGATCGACTGCGTCGCCACCGACCACGCGCCGCACCCGCTAGAGGACAAGGAGACCGAATGGCAGGTCGCCGCGTTCGGCATGACCGGACTGGAGACCGCGCTGCGGGTGGTGCAGGAGGCGATGGTCGAGACCGGCCAGCTGGACTGGGCCGGGGTAGCCGACCGGATGTCGGCCCGGCCGGCCGCCATCGGCCGCCTGGGGGGCGTGGGCGCACCTCTGCATGGCAGCCCGCTGGTGCCTGGCTCGCCTGCGAACCTGGTGCTATACGACCCGTCGGTGCGCGAGCTCGTCGACCCGGCGCAGCACGCGTCGCGCAGCCGGAACAGCCCGTTCGCGGGCCGGGAGCTGCCCGGCTGTGTTCAGGCCACGTTCCTGCGCGGCCTGCCGACGGTGCTCGACGGGAAGCTGGCCAGATGAGATGAGTAGCCCTGTGTCAAGCCGCCGCTGGTGTGTCTGCGGCGAGGATGCGCTGGAGGGCTTTGTGTCTGGCCGGGTCGTAGCGGGTGCTGTCTTGGCAGCAGTGCCAGATGATGTAGAGCCAGGCGCGGGCGAGGATGCGGGTGGCGTGGGGGTGGTCTTTGCCGCGTGCGGTGGCGTCGTGGTAGAGCCTGGCGGCCCAGGGGCTGGCGTGGCGGGAGTCGCCGGCGAAGTCGCAGACGGCGTCGCGGAGTTGCTTGTCGGCGGCCCAGCGGAAGTCGACGAAGGTGGTCTTGCCGGACTTGCGGGTGGAGGGGGCGACTCCGGCCAGGCAGATGAGCGCTTCGTGGGTGGGGAACCGGGCCCGGCAGTCGCCGATCTCGGCGAGCAGCCGGGCGGCGTGCACGGTGCCGGAGCGGGGCAGCGAGGTGAAGATGTGCGCGTCGGGGTGCAGGGCCAGTTGCTCGGCGAGCTGGGTGTTCAGGGCCTTGATCTGGGTCACGAGGCTGGTCAGCACGGCCAGCAGCGCGCGGGTGATGTGCGCGCTGGCGGTGCCGTCGTGGCCGGTGGCGCCGCGGGGCGCGGCGGCCAGGCGGGCGTGCAGCCCGGCCGGGTCCTTGCGGCCGCTGTAGCCCTGGGCTTGCAGCCAGGCGGCCAGCCGGCCGGGCGACAGCCAGTCCGCGCGGTCCTGGCAGTCGAAGCGGCTCAGGAAGGCCAGGCTGATCGGGGAATCGAGGTCGGCGAACAGGCCGACCGCGCCGGGGAAGGCGATCTGGAGGTGGGCGCGCAGCTGGTTGCATACCGCGACACGGTGCGCGACCAGGTCTTTGCGGGCCCGGCAGGCCTGGCGCATGGTGACGGTGGCCGGGCTGTCTGGCAGCAGCGGGCGCAGCCTGGCCCGGTCGGTGCGCAGCGTGTCGGCGAGCACGAACGCGTCGAACCGGTCGTCCTTGTTGCCCGCCGATCCGTACCGGCCGCGCAGGTTCTTCAGCTGGTTCGGGCTGATGACCACCACGGTCAGCCCGGCCTCCAGCAGCGCGTCCACGACCTTGCCGTCGGGCCGCTCGATCGCCACCTCGCCGACGCCGGCCCGGCGCACCAGGCCGGTCAGGCCGCGAGCGGTGTGCCCGGCGATGAACTGCTGCACGATCTGGCCGGCCCTGTCGAGCAGGCAGACGGCGTGATCGCTGCTGGCCCAGTCGATGCCGCACGTCACGCCGCCTGGCGGGACTGCGGGCAGCGTGTTCGGGGGATACTCCATTACAGCCTCCTCGCTGCTAGCCCAGTGGGGAGGCACCCTTATGCGCGGTGCCGGGACGCGGCTGCCTGTCCGCTCACTGTTCGGCGCTCACCTGCGCATACAGCCCTGTTGACGGTCGGCGCGTCCCGGGTAACCACCAGATCCCGCAGAACTCATCTCGGACGTCAACAGCGTCAAGCGAGCAGGGCGGTGACCTGGTGGCACCTCGGGTGCATCAGCAGCCTCACAACTGCCGACATAAGGATGGTGCACCAGTGAGCGAGACCGGGAACAGCAGGCCGGCGGTGCTAGTGCTCGAGGACGGCACGACGTTCCACGGCACGAGCTTCGGCGCGGCCGGGGAGACCTTCGGCGAGATGGTCTTCAACACGGGCATGACGGGATACCAGGAGACGCTCACCGACCCTTCGTACTGCCGGCAGATCGTCGCGATGACCGCGCCGCACATCGGCAACACGGGGATCAACGACGAGGACCCGGAATCGCGGCAGATCTGGGTCAGCGGCTACGTTGTCCGCGAGCCGGCCCGGCGGGCGTCGAGCTGGCGGTCGCGGCGCAGCCTGCAGGACGAGCTGGCCGCCTGCGGCGTCACCGGCATCGCGATGCCCGGCACCAGGGCGCTGACCAGGCACCTGCGCGACCGGGGCGCGATGCGGGCGGGCATCAGCGCCGCCGGTGCCGACCCGCGCGAGCTGCTCGAGCGCGTGCTCGCCAGCCCGCAGATGACCGGCGCCGACCTCGCGCGCGAGGTCACCACGCCGCTGGCATACGTGGTCGCGCCGCCGGACGGCACTCCGGTACGGTACCGGGTCACGGCCGTGGACCTGGGCATCAAAGCGGCGACCCCGAGGTCGATGGCGGCGCTCGGCTGCGAGGTGCGGGTGCTGCCCGCGACCGCCACGGCCGCCGAGATCCTGGCCGGCCGCCCGGACGGAGTGTTCTTTTCCAACGGGCCTGGCGACCCGGCGGCGGCGGGCTACGCCGTCGAGGCCATGCGCGGCGTGCTCGAGGCCGGCCGGCCGGTGTTCGGGATCTGCTTCGGCAGCCAGATCCTCGGCCGCGCGCTGGGCCTGGACACCTACAAGCTGCGGTTCGGGCATCGCGGTGTGAACCAGCCGGTGCAGGACCTGCGCACCGCCAGGGTCCAGATCACCAGCCACAATCACGGCTTCGCGGTGGCGATGCCGGGCGAGCCTGGCCTCCCGTTCGACACTGCGTACGGGCCTGCCGAGATCACCCACGTCAACCTCAACGACGGCGTGGTCGAGGGCCTGCGGCTGCTGGACACGCCCGCGTTCGCGGTGCAGTACCACCCGGAGGCGGCGCCCGGACCGCACGATGCGGCGGCCCTGTTCGCCGAGTTCTGCGAGCTGATGGAGTCGAACCGTGCCTAAGCGCGCCGATCTGAAGTCAGTCCTGGTGATCGGCTCCGGTCCGATCATCATCGGCCAGGCGTGCGAGTTCGACTACTCGGGCACGCAGGCCTGCCGCGTGCTGCGCCAGGAGGGCATCCGGGTCAGCCTGGTCAACTCGAACCCGGCGACGATCATGACCGACCCGGAGTTCGCGGACGCCACCTACGTCGAGCCGATCACGCCGGACGTGCTGGAGAAGGTCATCGCCAGGGAACGGCCGGACGCGATCCTGCCCACGCTTGGCGGCCAGACCGCGCTCAACGCGGCCGTAGCCCTGCACGAGGCCGGCACGCTGGCCAAGTACGACGTCGAGCTGATCGGGGCCGGAATCGACGCGATCCGCGCGGGCGAGGACCGCAGCCGGTTCAAGGAGATCGTCACGGCCGTCGGCGCGGAGGTTCCGCGCAGCCGCATCTGCCACAGCCTGCCCGAGTGCGAGGAAGCCGCCGCCGAGCTGGGCTTCCCGGTCGTGATCCGGCCGTCCTTCACGCTCGGCGGCACCGGGTCGGGCGTCGCGCGCACGGCGGCGGACCTGCACCGCATCGCCGGAGCCGGTCTCGACGCCAGCCCGGTAACCGAGGTGCTGCTGGAAGAGTCGGTGCTCGGCTGGAAGGAATACGAGCTCGAGCTGATGCGCGACCGCCACGACAACGTCGTGATCGTCTGCTCGATCGAGAACATCGACCCGATGGGCGTGCACACCGGCGACTCCGTCACGGTGGCGCCCGCGATGACGCTGACCGACCGCGAGTACCAGCACATGCGTGACGTCGCGATCGCGACCGCGCGTGCGGTCGGGGTGGACACCGGCGGCTGCAACATCCAGTTCGCGGTGCAGCCGAAGACCGGCCGGATGGTCGTCATCGAGATGAACCCGCGCGTGTCGAGGTCCAGCGCGCTGGCCTCCAAGGCGACCGGCTTCCCGATCGCCAAGATCGCGGCGCGCCTCGCCATCGGGTACACGCTGGACGAGATCCGCAACGACATCACGGGCGAGACGCCGGCCAGCTTCGAGCCGGCCCTGGACTACGTGGTCGTGAAGGTGCCGCGGTTCGCGTTCGAGAAGTTCCCCGGTGCCGATCCCGAGCTGACCACGCACATGAAGTCGGTGGGCGAGGCGATGGCCATCGGCGCCAGCTTCGCCGAGGCGCTGCAGAAGGCGCAGCGGTCACTGGAGCAGCCGAGCGCGCCGCTGCACTGGCGGCAGCCGCCGGAAGACAAGGCCGACCTGCTGGCGCGGTGCGCGGTCCCGCACGACGGGCGGCTGTCGACGGTGCACCAGGCGCTTCGGGCCGGCGCATCGGTGGCGGAGGTCGCGGACGCGTCGGGGATAGATCCCTGGTTCGTGGATCAGATTCTCGGGATCGAGGAGATCGCTCGCGAGCTTCAGGAAGCAGCGTGCGGGCCAGCCGTGCCCGCCGCGTTGCTCGCCAGGGCCAAGGGCGCGGGATTCGCTGATGCCCAGCTCGCTCAGCTGATCGGCATGAGCGAGTCGCAGTGCCGCGAACTCAGGCACATGATGGGCGTGCGGCCCGTGTATCACACGGTGGATACGTGCGCGGCGGAGTTCGCGGCCCGGACGCCGTACCTGTACTCGACGTATGACCTGGAGTCGGAAGTCCCCGCCGGATCCAAGCCGAAGGTCATCATCCTGGGGAGCGGGCCGAACCGGATCGGGCAGGGCATCGAGTTCGACTATGCGTGCGTGCACGCGTCGTTCGCGCTGGCGGACGCGGGCTACGAGACCGTGATGGTCAATTGCAATCCGGAGACTGTGTCGACGGACTATGACACGTCGGACCGGCTGTATTTCGAGCCGCTGACGCTGGAGGACGTGCTGGAGGTGGTGGCGGCCGAGCAGGCCGCGGGCCCGGTCGTCGGCGTG
>Ga0335077_10001564_pt1 | contig 27288 bp, 21 predicted proteins | sample Lox_Sample_31_FD_207151 | JGI IMG/M metagenome (GOLD analysis project Ga0335077, IMG submission 207151) | Soil microbial communities from Loxahatchee National Wildlife Refuge, Florida, United States - Lox_Sample_3.1 | ecosystem: Environmental > Terrestrial > Soil > Wetlands | place: USA... | reverse complement strand
GAAAGGCATTTCCAACTATCATGGGATGGTGTTTTCGTTCCAGCATCGGTTCAGTCGCTTGAGCCAGGGCCTGTTGCAGGTTAATTACACTTACAGCCATGCTCTTGACGAGGTATCCAACGGCGGTGTCAGCCCGTTCTCGAACTGGTATAGACAACCCTTTACGCCGTGGCCACAGGATCCCAACAATCTGCGCGGATCTTATGGACCGGCTGATTACGATGTGCGTCACTCCTTCAACGGAAGCTACGTTTGGGAGCTTCCCATAAAGGCCGCATTGCGCAGACATGGGCCCGACTTTCTGGTGAACGGATGGCAGGTGTCTGGCACGATTTTTGCCCGCACGGGACTGCCATACACAGTCTTAGACGTAACCCCACCGCCTGATCTCGTCCTCAAGAACTATTTCTCAGCTCTATACGGTGTGCCGGTCAGGCCTCTCGGGCCAAATGCACCGTGTGGAAAAGGGGCCGCAATCCCTCTCGCTCCGCACCCTTGCCTACCCACTGAAACTCTGCCGGACAATGCTACGCCCGGTCCGAACGCCCTTTTTGTGCAAGCGGGATGCGAAACGGGGTTCAACCGGGGGAATCTTGGGCCCTATCCTTCCTGTTTGAATGGTTCGGCTGTGTCCGTGGCCTTTGCCCAGGGACGCAATCGCTTTCGCGGGCCGCATTACTTCAACACTGATTTCACAATCATGAAGAATACGAAAATCTCTGGTTGGGAGAATGCTACATTTGCCATCGGCTTCCAGTTTTTCAACTTTTTCAACCATCCCAACTTTGGGTTCCCGGGCACCTGGCTCGGGACCTCTACGGGTTTGATCGGTTACCTGGAACAGCCGCCGACGAGCATCCTGGGAGACGTGAACGGATTCGCCGCCGCAGATGTAGCTCCAAGGATGATTCAGCTAAAGGCTGAGCTGAAGTTCTGAGACAAGAAGCGCGACTTGGGATTACCGGGCGATGTGAATTAGAAGTTCTCCATCATCCACATATTGTTGCGCTGATCCGTATCCGCAGTCACTAGGTGTCGGCCGTCGGGAGAGGGAAGGCCTGCACAAGTATCGCCACCCAGGCAATGTCGCAGAGATGTCGAGCTTCCCTGGAAATCCAGATATAGCAGATCGTCCCCTTTTTGCCCCTTCCTGCTCACGAAAAACCCCTTCTGGTCTGCCGACCATGCCAAATAGGTCAAGATTCCGAAAGATTGATAAGGAATTGTGTGTATGAGCTGGCCTTTCAACGAACGAATTTCAACTGGGCTCTCGAGGCTTCGCGCGATTGCAAGGCGAGTACCATCCGGAGAGATGACGCACAATGGGACATCAAGGGCAGCGAACTCTCGTTCGAAGTCAAAGCGCACTAGTTCGGAAGTGCGGCCTTTGATCGGATCAAGGATTGAGACGATCATCTGCTTCCCATCCTCACCTTGTTCCGCCAGCACACAGGTGCTGGAAGGTGGCCGGGCACACGAAACATTGCCGAGACGGGAAAGCTGCAAAATTGTTTCTGGTCTTCCGCCGGCTAGTGGAATTCGCACGATCGGAAGTGGGATGGTGGGGTGCTCAATACTTTCCCCCTTCGGCCAAATGCGTCCGAGATACCATTTACCATCTGGTGTGGTCGCACCTAAGAGCAGGGCGCCTCCCGGTACCGAGGAGATGATCGGTTCTGGAGTGTCCGAATCGAGAGACTGCTTGTACAGGCTCCAACTGCCTCCGTTTTGAGCGACCAGAACTTTACCATCGGCAGTCCAACCGCGTACACTGTCGCCCTCCTCCAGAGTGAAGCGCCTAGTATTGCTGAGCCGCTTTCCACCAGTTTCAAGATCGGCGATATATGAGGTATAGAACCCCGACGACGCCAAAAACGCGAATCGCTTGTCATTGTTCGTGACGCTACCGCTGAACACGCAAAAATTGGGCCAGTTGGTTAGCCGCCTGGGCTCTTCGAGGCGCCTGCCCGTGGCAAGATCGAGGCGCATTGTCCAGTAATTGCAGACATTGCCGTTCGTAGGCTCCGGTAAGTCAAAAACCACCCGTCCATCGTGCAGCAAGACAATGTCGTTCATCTTGGACAGTTCGGCATCACCGAGTATTGTGATCGGGGGACCGCCTTCCACGGGTTGGCTCAACCCTCTGCTACCGGATTCATCCCTTGAAACAAAGAGATAGTGTTTTCCGTCCGGAGACCAACCCCAGCAATCTGTACCCGTGCCCTCTTTGCCTTCGTAATATTTCCGCGGCTGCTCGGCATTTGGCCCCATGAGCCAGATTTGGCGTTCTCCGTACTTGCCGTGGTTTGTTCCAAACGAAACGGTTGAGCCATCTGGCGAGACAGCACAGCCCACGGCGTGGTCGCGGAGTTTCGTAGGTGCTTCACCGAGCACAGACACGGCCCAGACGCTTGTATTGACAGAATTCCATTCATTCCATTCGTCTATGGAAGCATGAACATTAACCAGGAGCTTAGTGCTATCTGGAAACCAGGACCCAACTTCCCATTTCACGCTCTGATTCTTGAGTTCTTCGGGTTGCGGAACCGTGCGTGTTTCGCCAGTATCAACGAGCTTGAGGTGCAGGCCTCGGGTGTCGCTGTATGCCAGGTAGTTGCCGTCAGGGGAAATGGCGCCACCGCTCACAGGATTCTCGCTGGAGTTCGTCGTAAGCTGTCGCATTCTGATGTTCGGCGCAGCTGGAGGAGCCTTTGATTGGCGTTCAAAAAGCCAGATCGCGGCGACCATGAATAGCGCCGTGACGCCTGCCGCCACGGCCCACCAGCGGGAGCGGCGACGCCCCATGGCAGCTTTCAGAGCCTCCACATCGGCACGAACCTCTGAAGCAGTCTGATAGCGGACCTCGCGGTCCTTCTGCAGCAGTTTGTTGATAATGCTTTCGAGTTTGGCGGGAGCCTGAGGGTTCAGATCGCGCACCGGGACGGGTGTCTGGTTCAGGATCGCCGCTTGCACCGCAGGCCCCGTTTCTCCTGGAAATGCGCGTTGGCCAACTGTCATTTCGTAGAGCACCAGACCGAAGGAGAACAAGTCGGTGCGGGCGTCGAGCGGATCGCCACGCACCTGCTCAGGGGACATGTAAGCAGCAGTTCCGAAAACCGCACCTGTTCGGCTGAGAGTCAGGTCGATGGTTTTGACCGAGGTTGTGGCGTCTGCCGCGTCGTGTGGATGTTGATCGCTAAGCTCTTCAATTTCCGCATGGGTCAGCTTTGCGACGCCAAAGTCCAGGATTTTCACTTGTCCATCGGTGGTCAGAAAAATATTGCCCGGCTTGATGTCGCGATGAATGATGCCGTGTTCATGCGCCGCCTCAAGTCCTTTGAGCACTTGAGAGGCGAGATCGAACAGCCTTCGTATCGGCTGAGTTCCTTTGGGAGCGCCTTGGGCACGGATGAATTGCTCAACCGTCTGACCTTTGAGCAGTTGCATTACGATGAATGACTTTCCCTCGTGTTCGCCAAATTCGTAGATGGGACAGATATTCGGATGTTCAAGTGCCGACACGGACCTTGCTTCACGCTCGAAACGTCGGAGAGCGTCTGGGTCTTTGGCAGAGTCTTCAGGAAGGAACTTCAGCGCAACCCGACGCGAAAGCCGGACATCCTGAGCACGATAGACGAGGCCCATGCCGCCGCCACCCAGGCCGTTCAGAATCTGGTAGTGAGAAACGGTTTTGCCGGTCAGCGGAAAGACCAGATTGTGAAGCTCAGTGCGGACACTGGCTTCGACGGCGGCCGCTGCAGCTCCCCCGTCGCGAGCCAGCAGCGCCTCGATTTCTTTTCGGAGTGTGGGATCGTTGACGCAGGCGTTGTCGAGTAACGCCTCCCGAGATGCAGGGTCGGACTCAGCGGCGCGGTGGAAAAGCTCCTCAATCGCCGCCCAGCGTTCCGGTGTCAAGTTATACCTACCCGCCTTCGATTTGATTCTGCAGCCACACTTCCGCCATCCTCAAGTCGCGACGCACGGTGACTTCGGAAACCGCAAGAGTCTGTGCTATTTCTTCCATGGAGAGCCCGACAAAATAGCGAAGCTCCACGGCTTTGCATTTTCGCGGATCCAGCTTCTCCAGTTCACTCAGCCCGCTGTCAAGTGCAAGAAGGTCTCCGCTCCGTTCTTGCGCGAAACTGACCGCCGAATCCAGCGGAGTTGTTCCCCCCGCTCGCTTGGCCGCATACCGCCGTCGGGCATGATCCACCAGGATCTGGCGCATCAGCCGCGCGGCAACTCCAAAAAAATGCGACCGATTTTGAAAATTTGGGTGCTTTTGATCAACCAGGCGCAGGTAGGCTTCGTGAACCAGAGCCGTTGGTTGTAGTGTGTGGCCTTGTTGTTCCCTCCGTAAATACGCAGCCGCCAGCTGCCGTAACTCCTTGTAGACAATGGGAGTCAGGTCATTGAGCGCCTGCTCATCTCCATTCGCCCACTGGGCCAGGAGTGCTGTCACGTTGTGGGTGGCGGACATGGCCTGAGCGAAGAAGACCCCCAAGTTCGGTCAGTGGCGGCATTTTACATCACCCAGCGGTCCTTATTCTCCGCCTTTATCGGCTTGAGTCACACAGATTACCTCGCCATGATCGCTTTTCGCCCCAGTCTCCGCATGTGTAAGTAGAAGATCGCGGGCAGACTGGCAATGTTTACCCTCGAATTCAAAGTGGGAGGTATTTCAGCGAAAACTGTTCGATCCGACGACTGCGAGTTTCGCCCGGACAGCAGACATGACGACAGCGCGCACCTGGCACACGGCCACGATCCTGCGAACGGACAAGTGCTGTGACCGGCGGCTTGTCTACTGACTTCACGAAGTTGGCGACGGCGGAGTTGTCGAGTTCTGAGCAAGGATTCGTATTCGTGCCAGAGGATATTGTGGAAGACGGCTCCTTCTGCTGCGAGAGCGGTGGCGAAGAGGTAGTCGTGAGGTTCAACTACGACGAAACCCAAGATTCACCAGGAGGAACACATGAAATCTAGATTACTCACCTGCGCGAGCGCTGCCGTTCTGCTCGCTGCCGCCGCAATGCCAGCCTCTCTTGTCGCTCAAGACAAGTCCTCGGAAAAACAACAACCACCCAAACAACACAGCTACCAGCTCATCGACATGGGCACTCTCGGCGGGTCGGAAACCGGCCTGAGTTTCGTCGCCCACATTCTGAACAACCGCGGTATGTTCGGGGGACAGAGCGACACTGCCATCCCCGATCCCTACTATCCCAACTTCAACCCTTTCATCTATCCTTTCGCCAAGACTGTCTCCCAGCACGCCACGCTGTTTCGCGACGGCGCTCTGATCGATCTGAACGGCGCCGATAACCCGCAAAACAGCGGCGTCAGTTGGCTCAACAACCGCGGACACGCCGTCGGCGTCGCCGAAAATGGAGCGATTGATCCCTTGACCGGCTACCCCGAGGTGACAGCCGTGCTATGGAAGAACGGCAAAGCAATTCAACTCGGCAATTTGGGTGGAAATGAAACCCTGTCCGTGACCCTCAATGACAGCGACCAGGCCGCCGGCTTCGCCGCCAACGACATCCTTGACCCTCTGTCACTTCTGGGCTGGGGGACCCAGACTCGCGCCTTCACCTGGCAAAACGGCGTCATCCAGGATCTCGGCACCCTCGGCGGGCCCGACGCGTTCGCGGGCTATATCAACAACCACGGCCAGATCGCGGGTATGTCCTATCTCGATGACAATCCCAATCCAGACACCGGCATTCCCACGCTCAATCCGTTCCTCTGGCAGAACGGCCAGATGCTCGACCTTGCCTCGTTGGGCGGCACGCTAAGCTTCGTCAACGGCATGAACAACCACGGCCAGGTGATCGGTGAAGGATTCCTCACCGGCAATCTCGAGTCCCATCCTTTCCTCTGGAGTAACGGAGCGATCAAGGATCTCGGCTCTCTCGGCGGCAGCAATGCTGCAGCGAACTGGATCAACGAAAAGGGGGAGGTCGTAGGCGGCGCAAATCTCTCCGGCGACGTAATTCACCACGCCTTCCTTTGGAGAAACGATACGTTCATCGACCTTGGTGTCGTGCCCGGCGACAAGTGTTCCACCGCCTGGAGCATCAACTCCAAATCGCAAGTGGTTGGCGCTTCCGGAATGTGCGGCATCGCCGTCCACGCCTTCCTCTGGGACAAGGGCGAAATGATTGATTTGAACAGCCTCGTCCCTCCCGGTGTGCAGTTGACTTACGCCGTCGACATCAACGACCGCGGAGATATCGTTTGCCTCGGTCGCGATGGCGGTCATGAAGAGCACGACATCCGTGCCTTCCTGCTGGTGCCATCCGATGCCAGCGACAATGTTGCTCCGGCGCAGGCGCGGGCAGAACAACCGGCGAGCCGCGCCCTTCACCTGCTTCGCGATCTTCGGGCGCGCAAAACCAGATACGGAGACTAAAACGTTTCGACTTTCTCCGACATCGATCTCAACTTGATCGCCGAGGAGTGTTAGGGTCGTCCCTCTCAAGTCTTGCACCGGCCTGCGATGGGTGCGGGTCTTCACGGAGGAAACATGAAAACCAAACTGCTGACGTGCGCGAGCGTGGCCGTCCTGATCGCCGCCACAATCCCAATGCGCCTTGCTTCTCGCAACGAATCCACCGGGCCGCCACAGACGCATGAGCGTCATCGCGGTAAGCTCGCTGCCCCGCCCTCCAATGAAATGTCTGCTACCCGCCAGCGGCAGATCGTAGCCAACTACGGCCAGATGCCCCTCAGTTTCGAGGCCAATCGCGGCCAGACCGATGCGCGCGTGGCGTTCCTCTCTCGCGGCATTGGCTACACACTTTTCTTGACGGCTAACGAGGCCGTGTTGTCGCTACCGAGGCCAGGCCGAGCCCCGAAAGTCAAGAAGGAACCGGCCATCGATTCAAACTCCAAAATCAACTCAGGCGAGGCGGTCTTACGCCTCACGCTGATGGGCGCCAATCCGGCGGCACCAATTGCGGGAATGGAAGAGCTGGCCGGGAAAAGCAACTACTTCCTGGGCAGCGATCGCACCCGGTCGCACACCAACGTGCCCACCTACGCCCGAGTGAAATATGAAGGCGTTTACCCGGGCATCGACCTGATCTATCACGGCAACCAGCGACGACTGGAATACGACTTCGTCGTTGCACCTGGCGCGCATCCACAGGCGATTCGTTTGTCGTTCCGGGGCGCCGAGAGCATGGAAATTGACGCGCAGGGCGATCTCGTTCTACACACCACGGCGGGCGAAGTCCGCGAACACAAGCCGGTGGCGTACCAGGAAATCGCCGGCAGCAGACAAGCAATCGCGGGCACCTACGTTCTGCAAGGTAAGTCCGAGGTGGGATTTACCGTGGCGCCCTATGACATCCGCCAGCCTCTGGTCATTGACCCCGTGCTGAGTTACTCGTCTTTTCTGGGCGGCAGTGACACTGACGCCGCCACCAGCATCGCGGTGGACTCTACCGGCAACGCCTATGTGACGGGCGCGACCAGGTCTACTAACTTCCCCACCACGACCGGTTCTTTTCACACTACCGCGAGCGGCGGCAACGACGCTTTCGTGACGAAGTTGAGCGCCAACGGCTCCACACTTGTCTACTCCACTTACCTGGGTGGAAGCGCCAATGATGTGGGCGACAGCATCGCCATAGACGCAGCCGGCAATGCCTATGTGACGGGCTTTACCTCCTCTTTTGATTTCCCCACCACCACCGGCGCTTTTCAGACAATCTTAGCTGGCAGCGCCAACGGCTTCGTGACCAAGCTGAGCCCGAACGGTTCCTCCCTCGTCTATTCCACTTACCTAGGCGGGAACAGCACTGACCAGGCATTTGGCATTGCGGTGGACGCTGGGGGCAACGCTTATGTGGCGGGCTCAACCAAGTCCACCACCTTCCCCACCACAACGGGGGCTTTCCAGACCACCCTCGGCGGCAATTTCGACGCTTTCGTCACGAAACTGAGCAGCGCCGGTTCTTCGCTCATCTACTCGACGTTCCTGGGTGGCAGCGCAGAAGACGACGCCTTCGCCATCGCTCTGGACGCGTCGGGCAACGCTTACCTTAGCGGCGATACCATCTCAGCGCATTTTCCCACTACCGCAGGAGCTTTTCAGAAGACCCTAGGGGGCAACTTTGACGCCTTCGCGGCGAAATTGAATGCGGACGGCTCCGCGCTGATCTACTCCACCTACCTGGGTGGCAGCACCGAGGACGAAGGCTTTGGCATCGCCGTGGACGCGGCAGGCAACGCCTACCTGACCGGCGACGCCAGCTCCGCAGACTTCCCCACGACACCGGGGGCGTTCCAGACTACGATCGGCGGCGGCTTCGACGCCTTCGTGACCGAATTGAACACAAGTGGTACCGCCCTCGTGTACTCTACTTACCTGGGCGGCAGCCTCGATGACTTTGGCATCAGTGTTGTCGTGGATTCAGGGGGAAACGCCTACCTGGCCGGGGATACGACATCTACGGACTTTCCAACGACTCCAGACGCCTTTCAGACAGCCTTAGGCGGCGGCAACGACAACTTCATAACTGAAGTGAACACGGACGGCACGGCGTTGGTGCACTCCAGCTACCTCGGTGGCAGCCTCGACGATTTTGCGTTTGGCTTCACTCTGGACTCACTGGGGAACCCTTATCTTGCGGGTTCTACCCAATCCAGTAATTTTCCGATGACGGCGGGTGCGCTGCAGACAACGTTGAACGGGATCGCAGACGGCTTTGTCAGCAAGTTCGCGTTCGTCGATTTCTCGCTCACCGCTTCTGCCTTCTCGCCGAGCACGGTCAGCCCCGGTGGCTCATCCACGGCCACGGTGGACCTAGCCGCAGTCGGCGGGTTCAGCGACCCCATTGCTCTCTCTTGTTCAGTGCAGCCGTCGCCCGCCCTGGCCCCAAAGTGCTCGGTCCCCAATTCCGCCAATCCTGGAACCTCTGTCGCGCTCACGGTGACCACAACCGGACAGACCGCAGGGATTCTGCGCTCCGGTTCTGGTTCGCGACCGCTTTATGCGCTCTGGCTGCCGCTGCTGGGATTGACCGTGGTGGGTGTGGGGTTCACCTCGCAACAAAGGAAGAAAGGAAAAATTCCAGCCGCGATGTTGGAGTGCCTGGCAGTCGCGGCATTAGTTTTCGTGGTTGCCTGCGGCGGAGGCAACCACGGTGGTGGTGACGGCACCCCTCCGGGAACGTACACCGTAACCGTTTTGGCCACGTCGTCGGGTTTCTTGGCACATTCCACGACTACGACGCTGACTGTCCACTGAGGTTGAGAACAGAACTCCGCCGAGGAACTCATCGGGGACATGGAAATCATTGGAATGGACGAAAGGAATCGCTATGAAGAAGAATCTAGTCGGCGGACCTCTCGGTTCGGAACGGGAAAGCGCAGTTCCTCCACTTTGCAGGTCTGTGCCATCACGCAGGAGGATAGAAGTATCGTCCCCGATAGTTCTTTCCGCGCGCGCAGGCCACAAAGCCTGATCGAAACTGACCCGCGTTGCTTTCCGGCATTGCGCCGACCGAGGCGGCCATTCTTGTTCGAAGTCGCCAATGTAAAGGCGCAGAGCCTGATAAAGAAAGGGCGTCACCACGATCTGAAAAACGCAAGCCATGGACGGGCAAAGTACCTTGGCGGCGATCTCAGCCTCCGCGCCATCGAACCTCGGTCTATGAATGTCGGGCGACCCACGCGGCGGGAGTAAGGTCTGGCAGCCACCGGATCGGGAGATCGGCAAGCCCAAGGAGAATCGTGGAAAAGTAAGCGCGCACCGGGACTTGCAGCCGACGGCAGCTTTCCACGACCGAAAGAATCGCTGCAACCTTCGGTCCGGCTTGTGGGCTGCCGATGTGGATCCAGTTCTTACGACCCAGAGCCACGGGACGCATGGAATTCTCCGCTAGATTATTGCTCAGCTCAAGTTCCGGATATTCCAGAAATCGTGTAAGTTTCTTCCAAAGCGTGCGCGCGTACTGACAAGCCTTGCTGGAGTGTGCTGGAAGGCAATGCAACGGACAGCGCTGCCTCGACCTTGCTGCGGATATCATCGAGAAGATCCTTGGCTGTTTCCTGACGGCGGACGTGTCGCGCAGCAATAGTCAGCCCTTTGCGGCGAGCTTCCGCATCGATGGCAAACAGTTCGTCCATCCGGGCCACAATCGGAGTTGCGACCGGGTCTCGTGGATTTAGCTGCACCGCCTCGAAGAACTGTCTTCTCGCATGCGCCCAACAAGCGGCAAGTACCATTCGCTTCCCGCCGATCTGGTCGTACGCGGTGTACCCGTCAGTTTGGAGAATACCCTTCGAACTGTCCCAGGAAACGCCTCGGTCCGTCGCGTCCGCGACCCAAGCGGAAGTCGAACACCACAGATCCTCCGGGGCGACTGTATTGCCAGAGGTACGCTTGGTGGTTCTGTCCCGGCCCTCTCGTGTCTGAACATCGACTGGGGTTTCGTCCGCCTGAATGTAACTCCCGCTGATCAACTCTCGCCTCATTGCGGCGACCATAGGGATCAGCAACTCGCCGACTTTGAGGACCCAGCCGTCCAGCGTCGCGCGGCTGATCTCCAAGCCGATGTCTCTTTCCAGAATCACACTCTGCCGATGCAGCGGTGTGTGATTGCAGTACTTGCTGACGACTGTGTCGATGACGATCCGCTCACTGGCCAGACACCTTTCGATGATCCGAGGCGGCAGCGGTGCCGAAACCACTCCAAGTTCCTCACACGACCGACAAGCCCGTTTCTCTCGTTTCGTGACGAGCACGAAGTACTTCGCCGGCTCCACATCCAGCTGGGAACTCTATTCCTAGCCGATCACCACCATTTCTCTGCCGCAGCGCTTGCAAAGGCGCTGATCCGGCGTGCAAGGCAGAATCCGCTCGACGCGACGAAGATTCGCTGGCAACGCCTGGCGGCCCGGATGCTTGACGGATTTCTTCGTCGAGCGATGCGATGGCGCGCGCTCACTCTCCGCCTGCTGGGGCATTTCACTGATGACGGGCTCAAGCTCGAACAATTGCATTTGCGCCTGCGAAAGTTTTTCTCCGCCTGCTCCATACTTCTCGATCCGCATCAGCCGCAGTCGCTCTTCCAGTACCCGAATCCGCAGCTCCGCAAACTGCAACTGGCTCTTCAGTTGTGCGATGAGTTCCAGATCGGCTGGCGCTGAGGGAATGGGAGGCGCACTCACGATGGGTTAATGATTTACCAGAGTCGATCGAAACGTTCAAACAACCAACTCATGCGGCGCGTGTCCTTCGGATGGAGCCTTCCGATACCACCGCTTGTGCTTGGTTTTGGACAGATCGATCCCACCCAACAACAGGGAAAGCTCATCGTGACTCAGTACGACCTTGCCCTGAGCATCGCCGGACTGCGGCCAGGTGAAACGCCCCTTTTCTAACCTCTTGGCACAGACCCAGAGTCCGCTTCCATCCCAGACGAGGACCTTCAACCGATTACGCTGGCGGTTGCAGAACAAGAATAGGTGCCCGCTCAGAGGCTCGCACGACAATCGATCCCGAACCAGACCGTACAGCCCTTCGAAGCCCTTGCGCATGTCGGTGACCCCGGCGCCCAAATAGATCCGCGTAGCTGGTCCCAGTCCAAACACGGCTTACTCCCGTTCCAGGATTCCCACCAGGCGTTCGAACGTACTCGTATCAAAATCAGAATGCACCTCGATCCGGCGCCCGCCCGGCAGCACCACGGCCAGCCCACAGCTCTGTTCGTGCTTCGGCGATTCCCTGGCCGCCAACTCCACCGGCACCAAATGACCGACCGAGGAAACTGGCTTACGCCTTCTCTTCCAACGCAGTTTCTTTAGATGGCGATCCAGAGTGCTGAAGCTCAAACCTCGACTCTGGCAAAACTCATTCCGCCGCATGCCGCTGCTTACAAACTCGGCCACCAACTGCTGAACTTCGGCACGGGCACGTCGCTTGGGCGCTGACAACTCGGTTTTTGCGGTCATCCGGACACTTCAACACAGATCCCGCCAGTCAAACAGGTGTGTTGGTCAGACACTTACCGTCAAGCGTTCCGTAGCCGCCCGGCTGCGTGCTGAAAATGTGCGACAAATGACGCCACAAGCACTTTGCGTTCGGGCATGCTTTCCAGTAGGTGCAACGTCAGGCCTGGAAGACGACTTTCGAGTTCTCGATTTGTTGAAGTCCCTGGACGCTAGGCTCGTACTTGCTCGGCTACGATCTGGGTCTGCTATATTCGACGGCGGCAATGAGGCCATGATGAACCGATTTGAGCAGGCGGTGTATGAGTGCATGAGGCCCACGGCCTCGCTCCTGGAGCGCACGACAAAACCGCTGCATCGCGCGATGATTCTCAACTTCTGGCGGCATGTTCACCTGGAAGGCTCGGGGCAGTACGACAAGATCGTGGCGCCCGACATGATGGTGGATCACCCGGTCTACCGCGTGAGCTGGGGAGCGAAACCCGCCGTCATCGAAGGCAAACAAGGTGTACTCGCCTTTTACCACAGCGTCGGAGAGGCGGTGCTGTGGCACTCTGACGATCGCCTCGCAGTCGAGGATTGGGGCATCTGCGATGAGATCACTTTCCATCAAATCACCATCGGCTCTGATCTCAGGTCCCTTGGCTATCAGGTGGAACACACAGACCGGATTTATCACATCTACAGCCGTCAGGCGTTCATCTGGCCTTACGATGGGCAAGCGCGACTCATTGGCGAGAACCTATACGAGGACAAGACCAGCTTGCACATCGAGGAGGTGGATCGATCCGAAGGGATCACATCGACGCGTGTGCGCGAAATTCACCGTGAACTCCTCAGGAAACTCGAAGTCGAACGCGGGCCGAACTTCTGGCTGCTGAATCGAGCCTGAGGCGGACAGCCGCAAGGACAATTTTCAACGTCCGACCCGTCGTGCCCGCGGCTTATTTCTCCTGCAGCGACTCCAGGTACTTGCTAAGGTTCGCAACGCGCATGTGGACGACCTCCTCGTGGCCCTGGCTCATCTTCCAGAACACCGGCCCCCACACTGGCATATCCTGATCGCCGTGTGCCATCAGGTTGGCTTGTCCCCGAAGCACGGCAGCTACCTTGTCTGAGGGAAACTTACCTCCATTGCGTTTGGCGAGCGTGGTGAGGTCGGCAGGCGCTTGCTTGAGCGAGGCAGCGGCCGGTCCGTCACCTTTAGCGTCCTTGCCGTGGCAGGAGGCGCAGTAACTCGCGAACATCTGCTTGCCCGACGAGGGGGATGTTTCTTCTGCAGGTGCGCGCTTGACGCTGGTCTTGGACTCTTGGGTGACGGCGATTGTGCCGGTCAGCACGACCGCGAGCGTCACGATCAAACATGTCGAGTAGCGCACTCTCATGAATCCCTCCTGAAGGCTGTCGGACTCCACGTCCGCGATCGCAAGCCTGGATCATTGCCGCTTCTAGTGCACTACCAACATCGACTGCAGGCCCAGCCAGACGCTTTCCAGGCAAGCGGCTGGCATGGGCAACCCTTTCTTCAGAACGTAAACCTCATCGAGAACTGCAACTGCCGTGCGTTAAACATGGTCCGGGGCGTGCCGAACGTCGGATTGGGGAACGCCGGGATAAACTTACACGACGGCGAGATGTCCGGTGGCATACACGATCCCCCGCTTTCAGCGGTGATCGGAGTAGAGGCAAAGCTGCCCACACCCGGAATCGCGAGGCCGTCGCCGACCGGGCACGCGGTAGAGGCATCTTGCTGCTGAATCGCGCGGGTGATCCCGTCGTTGTAATGGCGCGGGACGACCGGAGGTGTACCGCAGAAGACTGGAGAATTGTAGACCGAGGTCACCTCATCCACGTTCGGACGGTTAAGAACGTTGAACGCATCGAAGGCCAGATTCAGTCGCATACGCTCTGTTATATGGAAGTCTCGCGCAATGCGGAGGTCCCAACTGTAAAGCGGATCGCCGATGTAAGTGTTCCTCGGGATCATGGTCTGGCAATCTTGAACGGACGGGCAGTGCCCGTTGACGGGCGCCCCTCCGACACGGTCAGTTGCGGCGCCAGCGATGTCGTTCAGAGTGTTATTCCCATAGAACATCGTGAAGGGCCGGCCCGATTGCAGCGTGATAATGCTGCTGGCCTGAAAGTTGCGCCACGGCCCATTGTTGGGGGCGAGGGCCGTGAAATTCATCACAAAGCGATGGCGGGCGTCCTGGTTAGAGTTGGAGCGTTCGGCGGCGTAGTCAAACTGATTGACCGGAAGATTGATGAATGTAGTGAAGTTCCCATTATCAATCGTGTGCGAGTAGGTGTAGTTGGCAGTCATGTTGAAGTGCTTACTACGCTCGAGCACCGTCAAAGTCCCGCCATGGTATGCGGCATTGGCTACGTTGTTGTTGTAATCTTCAAGGCCTCCACTCAACGTTTGTAAGCCCGAGCCGAACACCCCACCAAAGAACGGACCTAAGCCGGCCAGAGCACCTGACCCCAGGGTCGGCGTGCCATCGCAAGGCGAGAGAGTACCGTCAGCATTGAGGAGTCCAGCCATCCACGCTCCCGTCGGGTCGGTCGGTGGTCCCGATTTGTTCGTGCCAACAGGACAAGGAATGTTGATGTTGTTGCCGCGAACCAGCCGATGCGCGCCAACAAACTGATAGGTCAGATTGATGGCGAAGCCTTTGCCAATTTGCCGGTCAATCTCGAGGCTGGCCTGCTCCGCGTAGGGCAGCTTGGAATTCTTTTCCATCCCGCCCTCGCCAATGCCGCACGCGCCGGTCGTAAAGCAGGTGCCGGCCATCGAAACGCCATTTGGGAATGCGGTGTCGTAAGCCCCTGTCTGGATGATGCTGGCGGCTGTGAAGGCTGCACCTTGACTTGCCGGTATTCCCAACAACTGGTAGCCCTGGTTGGCCTGCCCCAGATTCGACATGATATTGGGGAATTGCTGCGGGATAATCCCCGCGCCAGCACAAACGGCGGCAATCGCCGCAGAAGCATGGTTGCCGCACTGGTAACCTGCGACAATCTTCTGGGTGTTGGGCACGAAGAAGAACGTCAGGTTCTGGCGATCGAAGAACATCCCAAATCCGGCGCGGATTACGGTCTTGGGGTCCGGAGAATAGGCTAAGCCGAGGCGTGGCTGAAATCCGCCGAAATAGTTGTTTACGTATGCCCCCAGGCCGGTTTCGACGTCCCAGCGCAAGCCGGCATTCAGCGTAAATTTCGAAGAGACACGCCATTGATCCTGGGCGAAGATGCCCCAGTATTCATGATCAATCAATCGGCTGTAGCGGTTGAAGAAGTCGGGCGGATAGGCATTGGCCCATGGTGAATTGGGGAAGCCTCCCCCGTTCAATGGATTCGCCATGGTGACTGTCGGTGCACAAGGTGTGTCGGAACAGGCTGTAGCATCTGTCGGCAGGGGTACACCGGCGTAAGCAAAGACCACTCCGTTGTCGGGAGGGGCGGCGACCGGACATGGCGGCACATTCCCCCGCAGGGCCTCGATGCTGTCAATGGGATAATCACCACTGCCTTCGAGGCTGTTAAAGTATTCACCAAAGGCCACCAGGCAATCGACACCGGGCATCAGCATACGCACCGGTGTAAACCCCGGGAAATTCTCCAGGCTGGAGAGCCAATTGCCATCGAACCCGAACTTCGCAATGTGGTTGCCTTTGACCCAGGAGATCGAATCCGAGAGCTGGACGCGCGTTTCATAAAGACGATCGTTCGTCCCGAAGTTGTGACCCAACTCAAGATCGTTGAGGACGCTGAAGTCCGGCTCGCCGGTTGCCCCAAGGAAGTTGTAATGGCGCCGCGCATATTGCGCGAGCACGCTATTGACGACATTGGGCGTGAGCAGCGAGTTCACGGTAGCGACCACCGACTGATCGCGCACAAACAGATCGCGGCCGCCGCTGGGGGTACCGATGCCGCCGCCGTCGAGGGTGCTCCCCACCAATTCACCGAGGGACCGAATGTCTTCCAGGTTGTAGCGAAGTGCAAGCCGGTTATTGGTGCTGAGCTGATGATCGATTCGGACAAATCCGAAGTCATCGTCGCCCGTCTTCAGGAAGCCCTTCAGGAAGCCGAACGCCTGGTCCTGCGTGATGTTCGCCGGATCACCGTTGAAATCTGGCAGACACTTCGCAACTCCGCCAGTACACCCCTCCGGGGAGAGTCCCATGAGCGCTTTCGTCCGATCGATCAGCAGAATGTTGTTGACAAGGTCGGGCGGATAGATCGGCGATTGGGCGCTCCGTTTGCCCTCGTAGTTCGCGAAGAAGAAAGTTTTGTTCTTGACGATCGGTCCGCCAAGCGCGGCGCCGAATTGATTCTGCCGATATTGGTGCGGCAAAGGTGCGGGTTGAAGAAGCGAGCGCGCGTCCATGGCGCTGTTCTGGAAATATTCATAGATCGAGCCGTGGAGATCGTTCGTACCCGACTTGGTGACGATGTTCACGATGCCGCCGACCGCCCGCCCATATTCCGCGCCGAAACTATTGTTGACCACGCGGAATTCCTGCACCGCTTCCTGTGGCGGCGTAGAGCGCTGTATGCCGCTGGCCGCGTTGACGAAATCCGCGCCGTCCACCGTGATTTCGTTGCTGAAGGAGCGCATGCCGCCGAAGGAAATCTGCGTGACTTCGAACTCGGTAAAGGTCGTGCCGAGGCTGGTGCGGCTGCTGGCAACGCCCGGCGTCAGAAGCGCGAAGTCGGTAAACACGCGGTTGCTGATCGGCAGATTCTGCACCTGCTGTGTGCCGACGACCTGGCTGATCTCGCTGCGCGTCGGCTCAATCGTCGGAGCCTCGGTGGTCACCACCACGACTTCGCCCTGTGCCGCTACGCGCAGGGGCACGTTCACAGTCGCCAACTGGCCCACTGTCAGCACAATGCCGGTTTGAGTGAAGTTCGCAAAACCGGAGGAGGACGCCTTCAGCTCATAGGTGCCGGGAGGCAGATTCGTGACCGCATAGAAGCCTTGGGCGTTCGAGGTCGCAGAGTAGACGGTGTCCGTCGCGGTATTACGCAGACGCAGAGCAGCGCCGACAACGGCGCTCCCGCTCTGATCGGTCACCGTGCCATTCAATTGGGCGTTGGCAACCCCTTGCGCCGTTGCGATATGGACACTGCAGAAGAGAACGGTGAAGGCCAGCAAGATCCGCAGTGTTGAAGAGTCTTTCATCAGCGCCTCCTAAGGTTTACGTACGAGGTCGTCGCCGAAAGGCATACATGGCCCTTCCGATACCTAGTGAACGCTTGCGGTGAGAATCCCCACTCCAAAACTGCCGGACTGTTTATCACCTTCAAATGACCGATGTCAACGCAAAAAATGTATACGATTTCGCATTTCCTGGGCACATTTTTGTAACCCATGGCACGCAATGTATGCATTCCTGACCACGAGAATCAGTGACAGCCTTTGTTGTCAGTACGGATAGCTGATGTGGGTTCAATCGGTGGCGGAGTTAAAAGTGACCTGGCATGTCACCATGACTCAAATCAGTTACGAGAGGATCGCTTAGAGGCTGCGCTGAGGGTCAGCAGTTCTGTCAATTCCCTCAGAATCCGGTGAGGCCGACGGCCTAAGGGCTGCCTGAGCCAGTCCTGCTTCTTGCTGATCCCAGTGGTGACGCCGAAACCGATGGCTCGGCCTCGGCGCGCCATGATCATTTCTACGAGAGGATCATCGCCCACGACGCCAATTCTGTTCATGGGAACGCCAAGTTTCCGGGCGACGAAGCGCAACGCATTCAGCGATGGTTTGCCGGTGAGCACCATGGGCGCACGTGTCATCTTGCGCACGGCCGCAGTAATTGCGTGCGAATATCCCATCATGCGTCCGTGCGCGGTGGCGAAAAAAGGCACATCGGAGGCAACGTACAGTGCGGCTCCGGACCAGATTGCCCGGATTGCAGCTTCAATATCCTTCATCGCGCAGTGCGGATGCCAGCCGATGTAAACCGCATCGGCGTGCTCGGCGCCATCGTCGCCCGGCACAAGCGTCTGGAGCCCTGCCTCGCGGAGTGCGTGTCCGACTCCGGGCGTACCCAACACCAGCACCGTTTTGACGCCGCGGCGAGGCATGAGGTCCGCGGCAACGGTGGACGGTGTCAGCAGACTCTCATCAGGAATGGGCAGCCCGAGTGCGCGCAGTTTCGGCGCCTGCTCGCTCGCAGGATAGTGGGTTCCATTCGTCAGAACGACAAATGGGAAACCACGGTCGGTAAGTTCGGTCAATACTTCCACCGCGCCCGGCAACAGCTGGTAGCCGCTCAAGGATCGGTCAGTCAAAGCGAGCGTGCCGTCGAGATCGAACATGAAACCTTCGACCGGCATCGCATTCGCACGACTGCGGCGGCGAGGGTTTTTCATGTGCGCGTTTCTTCCGCAGCCGTGCTCAGTTCGAGCCTGAAGCCGGGTTTGTCAACGGAGAGGTATGCGATATCACGGCGCGCGGCCAGTTGGCGAATCAGATTCTTCACTGGAACCATCTTGGGGTCGTAGGTTTGGATTGCCGGGCCAGCCGCCTTCATGGCGTCCACTTGTGGGGCAGGCATGGTGGCCCGCAGCAGGAACTCTTCGTCGCAGAGCGACTCTCCTATTTTCTTGCGCAATTCTGGCAGCGGCGGCATGCCGGGCTCGTTTCGAAGTTCGCGCGTGCGTGGCAGTGATTCGATGCGATCCATGACCTCCGGAGCGATAGGAACATTGGGCTTTCCGAATCGTCCGAGCGCGTAGCGGATGACTTCGTCGGGAACCACGGCGTAACGCTCCTTGTTGGTGACGTTCATGACTGCCTGGGTCAGCACGATCTGCGAGAACGGAGTCATCACAATGGGCCAGCCCAATTCCTGGCGCACTCGGCCGATTTCTTCGATCACTTCACGTTCGGTGTGAGCGAGTCTGCTCTCGGCTAAGTGACGGCGCATCGTGCCGATCATTCCGCCCGGCAATTGATGCTGAAGATAGCCGGCGTCAAACGGCTGAGGCTGCCCTGAAGGCAAACCCTCGGCCTCGGCGAGACGAGTGAAGTAGCGGCTGACCTCGGCCAGCGCTTCGTCGTCGATATCGACCTGGTGCCCGAGCGCGCGGAGATTAGCCACAACACGTTCGGCTGGCGGATTTGAAATTCCGTCCGAAGCAGCGCCCGAAGCGCAGTGAACCGCACTCACGCCCCATTCAGGCCCATGCATATAGGCGAGTTCTCCCAGGCCGATTGTGCAATGAGAATGCAGTTCAAGCGGCTTGTGACCGATGACGGCAACGATCGCGGGAACCAGCGTACGGGCGCGCAGGAGTGTCAGCAGACCACCCGGATCCTTGATGTAGATGGCATCGACGTCAGGACTCGCAGCAAGCTTGCGGGCGCATTCGACGTAGTGAGCGTCATCGTGAATCGGGCTCAACGTGAACACCAGCGCCGCCACCACATATTCGCCGCCCGCGGCCTTCGCCATGCGGGCGCAGGCAACGTTGGAATCGGCATTGTTCATCGGGTCCGCGAGAGCGAATCGGCGAATGCCGTTGTTTACGAGCGACCGAAAGGCGAGCGCCATAAACTCCGGACTGGCCGTTTCCCAGGAAATAAAGCGAAATCCCGTCGAGAGAAATTGCAGCGGCGTGCGCGGCATGGCCTTGGCCATCAACCGGATCCGCTCCCACGGATCCTCCTTCTTGTACCGGACCGCAACGGCCATGTGTGTCGACGTCGTGAAATCGATAGCTTGGAAACCTACTCGTTCCATCAACGGCGCGACACTTAGGGTCTTGGCGGTATCCACACCGAGCGCAGCCCAGAGGCTTTGGTTTCCGTCGCGAAGAGAGGTCTCAACCAGTTGAACATTTGCCATGGCTTAAGCCCCAGGACGCACCCGCAACAAGATCTCGCCATATTCAACCGGCGCGCCATTCTCGGCGAGCACCTCGACTACCTGGCCTTTTACACCGGCGCGGACCGAGTTCATCAGCTTCATCACTTCGATGATCCCGATCACGGTGTCCTCGTCAACGTTCCTGCCCACCTCGATGAATGGCGGTTCGCCAGGCTTAGGCGCGCGGTAGAAGATGCCAAGCATGGGAGAGAGCACATCGGAGAGGCCGGATTCTGACGGTGGTTTGATCTTCTTCTGGATCGGACCAGGCGTTGCAGTCGTCGGCGTGACTGTCGATGCCGCCCAAACATCGTCATTCTTCCGGGAGGGCGAATTGCGCCTCAGGCTAAGCTTTATTCCATTCATCTCCAGAGTCAGGCTGTCGAAGGTCGATTCTTCGAGCATCCGCATGATCTCAGCAACGTCTTTGGCGGTAAGACTCATCGCCGGCCTCCAAAGATGTTCATGACGTGATGAACCGGATTCTGCGCCGGTTTCGCGATGGGAGATGCTTCCTTGGCCGACCATACTGTTTCGGGTCGGCTCTGCAACAGAAAGACTCTTCCGGTTCGGTCGATCGCCCATTCAATATCTTGCGGTTTTCCGTAGAGGCGTTCGACTTTTCGGCCGATATCTCTGAGTTCGGTTAACTCCGCGTCGCTGAGACTCGGGGCACGCCGCATCTGATCCGGTGTTTTCACCTCGGCGACGCCGCCACCTGCCAGTGGCAGGTGACGGACGTGTTTGTCGGAGATGTTGCGGACCGAAATCTCCGCGGTGATCTTGCTGATCACAAATCGGTCGGGCGTAACCTCGCCGCTCACGACAGCCGAGCCGAGGCCCCAGGTCGCCTCGATGGTGATGACCGAACGGTCGCCGGTCAACGGGCTCCGCGTAAACATCACACCGGCGGTTCGCGCATCCACCATCTGTTGTACGACGACCGCCATCGCAACAATGTTTTCCGGAATCCCGTGTTTGCGTCGATAGACGATCGACGGAACAGAATACAGACTAGCCCAACAGGAGCGTACGCATTTCAACGTTGCCCCGGCGCCCGTTACCCACAAATACGTATCTTGTAAGCCGGCAAAGCTCGCGTCTTCCGAATCCTCGGTGGTGGCGGAGGAACGAACTGCCAGCGGACAATCGCGATGCTCGCCGCAAAGCTGGCGATGCGCGTCAAGGATCTCCGACTGCAGGTCAGCCGGAAAAGGCGCATTCTCCAGCCGGGCGCGCAGCCGCTTGGAAAGTGCAGTCATCCCATCGAGGTCGTGACCGCCGACAACCTCAACGCAACGCCGGATTGGATCCTCTTCGTCGAGCGCACTCAGGTGTCGTTCGAAGGCAGTGCTACGTACCACGAAGCCCGGCGGCACAGCGATGCCCGCGCGAGTTAATTCCCCAAGAGACCCGCCCTTGCCGCCGACCGCAGGGCGGCTCTCGAGAGTGATATCGGGGAACCAACTGATGTTTTCGGATGCGCGCATCGCCAATCGTTCAGACGTAGAGTCGTTTGTTGACCGGAATACCATGCTCCCGGCAATAGTTTTCGTAGTGGTTGATGTACCACCAGACGTCGAGAGTTTCCACGAAATTGCCCCTGTCATCGTAGAACTCGAGCGGACCTTGCAGCCATCCGAACAGTTTGACGCCATTCGGATCGTCGCTCACCAGGGTGTGGATCAGCCCCGGCGTCTCGTAGATAAAGTCGCCAGGACGCGCGACCCAATCATATTCGAGATATCGGGCACTGCCTTCCAGGCACACCATGGCGACGGTCCCTCGATGTTTGTGTGTGCCAATCACGCCTGCGGACTTGATCCACAAAATATTGCTGAACACATTGTGCCGGGTATCGAACAGGAGATGACGAATCGCGGCATTGGGTCCGAATGGCACCCAGGGGCTCTCGCTCTCCGATGGACCAACAAAGGTGCCCGGCAATCCGTGCCGCTTGATCACGGCCGCTAAGGGTTCGGGAACGTCGACGATCCGGTAGGCGGTCGATGGAGGAGCCGACATCGTATCCGGCAGTGGCTGTGTTTTACTTCGATCCATACAACGTCCCCTTTTACTAATTGCCCAAGCCTACTGAAGTATGGTCACCACTCCCCGTCCCCCGTCCACGCGGATGCGCTGGCCGTCTCTGATTTTCTGAGTTGCCGTGCCCGTGCCCACCACTGCAGGCAGGCCGAATTCCCGCGCGACGATGGCCGCGTGGCTCATTGATCCGCCAATATCCGACACAGCCCCAGCGATCTTCTGGAAAATGGGCGACCAGGTTGGATTCGTAACCTGGCAGACGAGGATGTCTCCTTGCCGCAGCCGGCCGATCTCTTCGACCGACTTCACGACTCGCGCTATGCCTTCCGCCACACCGCTGGACGCGGCGAAACCCTTGATCTCGTTCGAATCGGGCTGTTCGCCTGCAGTCAGCCACGCGTCCAGATTCTCACGGGTGATGCCCCACAACATGACAATCGCGGGATCATCAATGACCTCGGGAACCGGTCCCAGCGCCGGAGGAGTGTTGTGCTTGGCCCACTCCGCGATGGCCGCCTTGCGTTCTTTGATAAGCGCCGGCCACCGCGACGGGCCGCGCGGCGGCGAGCCGTTACCCCAGGAGGTCATGAGGTCGACGATCGCTGCTTCGACCTCGTAGTGAGTGAGATGGAAGACGTCCTCCGCATCGGGGAAGAAACCATTCTTGGCCAGTAGCGCTCCGAACTCCCGAATCTTGTTGAAGAACAGGTTGGTGTACCAATGCTCGCAATAGAACTTATGACCCTCCACGTACGGAAAAACGCGGTGCGCCAGGCCGATCATCTGATCGTAAGCCGTGCGATCCTCGTCGGTACTGAGCAGCTCGCGATACTCGGAAATGAGTTGCTTGCGCTCGGTCATGAGTTTCTCGATCGGCCGCTCGATGTTGTGTCCCCCTTTTAGGTTCGCGATGTAGCCGGGAAGCGCGGCAAAGGGCAACGAGAGATCGTCGTTCCAGGAACGGTGATAGTGATAGAAACCGTCGCCGACGTTGATGTTGAACCAGGGGTCGCGCGCGTTCGTAAACTCTTCGAGCCACTTCTTGCCCGGCTCCGACTCCTCCAGCGACTTCATGATCGAGTCGGGAGACAAGCCCTCGCGTATCCTGTTGTCAACGCCGAGTTCCATCGCACGCCTTGCCAGGTGCCTGAGTTCGTCGTCAGGCCGGAAGATCTCGGCCTGCATGCCCGCCACCATACGAGCTACCGTCTGGTCACTGATTTCGGGAAATGCCTTTTTGCAGAAATCAAAGAAAGTCAGATAGGCGCCATAACCCAGCAACAGAAACTCGAAGTGGTGTTGCCACATCCGGTAGTAGCCTTCGAGCGTCCTTTGATAGGTGTCGAGGAGATAGTGATTCGACGCAATGCCTCGTCCGGCATGGACATGTTCCAGAGGCTCAAACTCCGGGAGTTCAACCTTCGGCAGCCGCTGAGATTCCCGGATGAGAACCATCATCTTGTCCTTCCAGTATGCAAACAGCCGCTCCCAGTTTTCGTAGTAATAGAAGCCTCTTTGCTTGAACTCTTCGGTACGCCGCGCAATCTCAGCTGGGTCGGTGACCGCGTTGCCGCCGATATAAATGCGGCCATTCAGGATCCGGTAGTCGATGCCAAGCGTCGTTGGCAGGGAATGCACGCGGGTGTTGGCCGCGCCCAGACCACAGTAGGCCGCTTCGGCGGTCACAGTGTCGAATAGGCACATGGGCTCGGGAAAATGCATCGAGTTGTAGAACCAGAAACGCTGGTCGTCTTCCTTGGTGAACTGCATGTAGTAGGGGTAGGCGGCCTGAACTTGTTCGGTCCCCGCGACTACGCGAAGCGAACTCGGGAGAGGGAAATGTTTGGATTCAACCATTGTCATCGATGGCCTGCCATCGGGCTCTTTCTACACCCTTCCGATCTGCTTAGCTGATGCGATCCCTGTGCCATCATCAGTATGAACGCGCAAAACGCGGTCATCCGTCTCCCCGAAAAGGATGTCGAGAAGCTCAGGACGGTTCTTCTGCAACCCGCGGCTGTTCACTGTGCCCTTTTCAGTTAATTCGCCCGCCGCGCCGGACGGCGGCACCTCGACCAGCAAAGCGGCGACAATTCGATTGGAACTACCGGTTCCCATCGCAGCCAGCTTGACCAGTCGCTCGTGGACAACCGCTCTCAATGTGAGGTTCGAGGCGATCTGCTCGGAAGAAGCACCGAAATGCAGTCCGGCAGTTGCAGCGCACTCTTCCCAGTTCGGAAAGATAAGCATTCTCACGTCTTCTCGATCGGCACCGACGATCACGACCTCGTTGGCTAAAGGACGGAGTTCGTCGAGCGCCGTCAGCCTCAACTTGCCTGCGCTGACGCGCGTCCCGGAAGTAAGCTTGAAGTCTTCACTGATGCGGCCATCAAAGCGCAGCCCAGCTTTGGGTTGCCGGGGATCGATGAAACTCAGTAAGTCGCCCGACTTGAAAAAACCATCTTCGTCGAATGACGCGGCCGTTGCGACTGGATCGCGCCAATAGCCGGGAGTGATGTTGGGGCCGCGATACCATGCCTCAAAACTCTCATCGTGCGGCACGAGCTTGAGATCCATTCCCGCCACCGGTATCCCCACCACGCCCGGTCCGGTGGCATACAAATTGCCAAAGAGCGCGATGGGGCTCGTTTCCGTCATGCCGAGCCCGGAGACGGTGAGAATCCGTTGTCCGGTCGCTTCGACCGCGAGGCGTTCGAGGGCCATCCAGGTCGAGGGCTGCATCGATGCGGCTGCATACCAGATGAACTTGATTCGCCGGAAGAAGTTCTCACGGAATGTTCGATCCGCCTCGAGATGCGGGATTAACAGATCGAACCCTTTGGGCACGTTGAAATAGATGTTCGGCGAAATCCGGCGCAGCAACTCCAGGCTGGCGCCGAACAACGCGGGTGTTGGCTTTCCGGGATCGATATAGAGCGTACCGCCATTATGGAGCACGATGCTGAAGTTGCTGTTGCCGCCAGCCGTGTGATTCCAGGGAGCCCAATCCACCATGACCGGCGGCTCATCCGCAAGAACCGGTGCCACCTGCCGCTTCATCTGGGCGTTGGAACAAAGCATGCCATGCGTGTTAATTACGGCTTTCGGAACACCGGTTGAGCCGGACGTGAACAGGTACTTCGCGACTGTGTTCCGATTGACACGGGCAGCCGCGGCTTCAACATCGTGTCGCCGGGTTCCCGTGCCGAACAGCGATGACAGACTCATCATGTTTGCCGACGGGTTGCGAAGAGCGGCAACGGGAATGTCGCCCGCCAGGGTCTTCTCGATGGCGTCGCGATAGAGTCCGCCGTCGTCGACCACCACCATCCCGGGCGTCAACAGGCGAAGGCTGTGCGAGAGCTTAACGTAGTCGTTACTCTGGAGCGCGTAAGCGGGCGCGATCGGGGCAAACGGAATACCCACATACACAGCGGCCATCAAGATAAGCGCATAGTCGATGCTGTTCGCGGCCAATATCGCAATCGGTCGCTCGGGACCGAGGTCATACTCCAGCAGCCCTTCGGCCAAGCCGAGCACCGCTTCGCGAGCCTCGCCGTAACGGATAGCACGCTCGCCATGGCTCGCCTGCTCGACAATGAAGGTGCGCTCGGGAACTGCCGCCGCCCAGCGGTCGAGCCAGTCGCCGATGCGGTGGTCGTAATCCGCGAGAGGCTCGGCCGATCGCATGAGGAACGCTCCATCGGCTTTCCGGGTCAGTTCGACTTCAGGCGAAAAGAAACGCACTGGCCGCAAGGGCGCGTTCAGGATGGTCCCCACGATCGTTAAGTATACTCAACGAAGGCTCGCGCCGCGGTTGACCGTGCTAGACTCGTGGCTGGAGTCGAATGATACCCCGCCTACGACAGCGGACTTCTCAGCTTCAAACATGAATCGCCGAAATCGCCGCGTCGCATGGTCCCAACCCTCAAAGAAGCGCCAAGAGCAATTATCCGACGATGTGTACGATCAGCCTGGTCACTTGATTCGGCGGGCACAACAGATCGCTGTATCGATGTTTTATTCGACGATGGGATACGGTGTAACGCCGGTTCAGTATGCTGTCCTGCGAATTCTCCAGGACAACCCCGGCATTGACCAGGTCACTCTGGCGCGACTCTCCGCCCTCGATACTTCGACTGCGGCGAATCTGGCCGTCCGGCTGGAAGGCCGCGGTCTTGTCAAGAGAGTTGTGCCCGAGAAAAGCAAGCGCTATCGCTTGCTGCACCTGACCCCGCGCGGCGCCTCCCTGCTCAAGAAAAGGCTTCCGTCGGGTCGCCTGTTGAGCCGTCGTCTGTTGCAGGCTCTAGGGAAGGAGGAGCAAAGAGTTTTTATGCGACTCCTCAGAAAATTCGTGCATTTGAACAACGAAGAAAGCCGTTCGCCGCTCGATCGCACGTCCGTTCGCAACGGCGAATCAGCACGTCGGGTTTAGCTCCGAGTGGGTCTTTTTTCCTGCGGTCTCGTCGCAGCGTCGAATTTAGCTTTTATCGCGTCCGGAATTGAGCGCGCTTCGAGTTGCTCCGGATCTCCGTTTCGGTTGGCGGCCCAAACCCGCGTCTCCAAACATTCAACCGCAATGGCATCACCCTTCAGCAGAAGGTGGTGAACCACAAAGCTGCTTGTTCCCCACTTCGTGACAGATGAATCAACAACAATATCGTCGCCGAAGCGCGATGCGATCTTGAAAGTCGCCTTCATATCTACAACCGGAATGCCCACAATATCGTAGGTCTTCAGCATGTCGCGTTTGAATAGACCAGCGCGCTCAAACAGGGCTCGGGTGCAGGCATCAAAAAACTCGAAATAGCGCGGGAAGTAGACAATTCCGGCCGGGTCGCAATCACCCCATTCGATACGTATGTTTTGTCGATTTGTAAGCATAAACTTCGCAGCCACAGTGCCAGTCTAGTGCGTACGTCTCACGCTGCAGGCGTTGGAATCGCCCTCTTCCTTTGGCGGTCCCATTGCTCGAAACTTGAGTTTTCCCCTGCCAGCTTCTCGAGCAGTCCCGCCGGCCGCCAGTAGGGGCCGAGCTTTTCCTGATAATGCCAGATGCGTCTGGCGACATGCGCGAGACCCAGCGTGTCAGCATAGAACATTGGCCCTCCCAGGTGGCGCGGGAAACCGTAGCCGCTTGTCCAGACTACATCGACATCAGATGCGCGTGACGCAATCCCTTCTTCCAAAACCAGTGCGCCGACATTGATCAATGCCAGAATGCATCGTTCAACGATCTCCTCATCTCCGATTTTCCTCCGGACAATCCCTCGTTCGCTGGCCAGCGTCTCGATCAACTTCTCCACCTCGGGATCGGGCAACGCATCACGACCGCCGTCTTGGTAACGATAGAAACCTCGCCCAGTCTTCTGCCCAAGCCTTCCCAGTTCCGTCAAGCGAT
>Ga0335077_10001563_pt1 | contig 27288 bp, 18 predicted proteins | sample Lox_Sample_31_FD_207151 | JGI IMG/M metagenome (GOLD analysis project Ga0335077, IMG submission 207151) | Soil microbial communities from Loxahatchee National Wildlife Refuge, Florida, United States - Lox_Sample_3.1 | ecosystem: Environmental > Terrestrial > Soil > Wetlands | place: USA... | reverse complement strand
GGTCTTGCCGCCGCGCCGGACGGTTCGATCTGGTTCGGCGTGCTGCGCGGAGCGGCTCTGGGACGCCTGCGCGACGATAAGATGCGCTTTTTCGCGTTACCGCGCGACAACGCCCGGCCTTACAGCGTCGCCGTCGATCAGCAGGGCAACGTGTGGTACGCCGACATCACCGGCTACGTCGGAATGATGTCGGCCCCGAGACGCTGACCGAGGTTCGCGTCACGCACGGAGCAATCTCGATCATCGCAGCTCGAGGATCCAGTCGTTTCAGGCGACGCTCAGGACAGGCGAGCGAGCATGCGCCAGGCATTGATGCTCAGCACGACGCCTACCAGTAAGATCAGGATCGAAGTCGCAAGCTGAAGCCGCGCGGCCCAGGGTCCGGACAGCCAGTCGAGGATCTTGGGGCCGACCTTGGCTGCGATGACGCCGACCAGGACCAGCACCGAGGCGAATCCCAAGCTGAAGATGAGGACCGTGCCCAGCCCCAGCATGACCTTGCCCTGAGCGAGAAGGCTGAGCAGGATGCCGAGCGCGATCGGATCGGGCACCAATCCCCCTGCGACCCCCAGGCCCAAAAGGATCCAAAGGCTCGGGCGCCGGGTGGTGAGCAAGCTCATGTCGTGGGTGTGACGGAAGCCCAACCCGTGCGTGTGGTAGCCCACTTCTTCGTGGAGATGGGCGTGGGCGTGCGTGTGCGCGAGGCCATGGTGATGTCCATGCTCGCCGTCGTGCGTGTGATCGTGCAGATGGACATGGTCGTGCGCACGCGTAGGATCGATCGGCTGATAACTCATAGGTCGGGCCGGGTCGCCAACCTCGGGATCGGCGGAGTGACGGACCCGCCCGAGAGCATTTGGCAGCATCCCACGCTGGCTCCAGGCTGACCAGAATCCGATGACGATCACGAGCAGGCCGGTTGCCAGCGCCATCCATGCCTCTATGCGCTGCGGCATCATCCCGGGCAACCCGAGTGCCGCGAGCACCCCTACCAGCACGATCCCGCTCGTGTGCGAAAGCGTAACGAATACGCCCAGAATCCATGCGTCGGTGGGTTTCCCGCGCACCCCGACGATGTAAGCCGCTGCGATCGTCTTCCCATGGCCTGGAGTGGCCGCGTGGACCGCGCCGTTCCAAAAGCTTGATGCGAGGTAGAGGAGCGCTTCGCCCATGGGCCTGGATCGTGTCTTGTGAACTTCGGTTGGCGGCGAGGATAGAGATGCACGCTAATCGGGTCAAGGCGCCACGTATTCCCACACACCGCGAACGAGGCGCAGTCCAGACTGTCATCGCCTCGGCACGCTCGGATCGGTCCCTGCCGTTCGCCTTGCCATGCTACATCGTGGTTTCCCTGCGGTGCGCCAGCGCGGTTGCGCCCGTAGCTTCGTGCGGGCAGATGCCGATTCCCAGGGGGGCGGGACTTGATAACCAACTCCTGACTGCCGATCCGAACAGGCTGCAATGTCGCAGCGACGAGCATGTAGGCGACCGGGTCGATACCGCGATGCACTTCCCCTGATGCCCTGCCGCTCGGCGATCTGCCCCGGTGCCTCGGGCACGGGCAGCGGTCGGGCTCGGGCGCTAGCTCGCTTTGCCGTGTAGCCGAAGGTTTGCAACGCGGTGTGATTCCACGAAAGGATCTTGCGATCGTGAACGCAAGCTTAGACTGCGTCTGCGCACCGTTCGATTGCTGCCGCCGGCAACCTGTGCGTCGCCTCGGTGCGATGTCTGCACACGATTTCGCACTGGATCGAGGCGCTCTCGATCAAGGGCTCGTCCGCGTCTTTCATCGGCGCCGCCGACCACCTAACGGGAGAACGTCCCTGCGACCGCTCGAGTCGCGCGGCGAGCGGGGGTCGGTGCGCACTGCGTGTGCGCGCCGATTCTCTCCAATCCAGTCGAACAAGCGGGCTTCAGCGCGCGCCCACGCGTCGGCGGCGAGCGGCTCGCCCTCACCGGCTAATATAGAAACAAAAGCGGGGACGCCGCTGTTGTCCAACTACTACAGTGCCTCGGCACCGACGAAATCCGACTCGATTTAAGCCCGCCGCAGCGCGGCGATGCCGTTCTTCTGGTTGTTCGAGCCGTTGTTCCAGTGTGCACACCAACCGGATCGATTCGCCCCTCGTGAGGTTCTCCAGCCCCTGCAGGATTATGTAGTGTTGTTAAGAGGGGAGGTCTCCCTGCTTGAAGCATGCTCGAGGCGCCACGCGGCTTTGTCCCCGCGAACAGTATAGGTGGTTCCACCTCAGATGCGAAAATCTGATTGTCAAAACTAGATAAGACGCTATTCTATAAAGATAATTCCTCTGGAAACCTCGCAGATTCGGCATGGCTAGCCCCCCAGCCATCGACGAGGCCTCTCGGCTCGATCGTTCTCGAAATGCGGCAGCTCTGGGTTCACGCAACGTCGAGCTGGGTCCGATGTTGCGGGCAGGGGGGCGTCGAATCAGCTCGGAAGCGTTGCAGCGCTTCGGGCGCCGATCCGATGACTCTGCCGACTGCACGATGTCGGCGGGGGGCGACTGCGCTGCGCGTCGCAAGTCTTGCAGCGCAGCTACTCAGCGCGACGTGGCCGCGCAGCACCCCCTCGAGTCGATGATGCGCGAGTCACGGCTTCTTCAATGCGTCCCGGATTTCACGCAGCAGAACGATATCCTCGGGCGGCGCAGCGGGAGCTTCCGGTGCTCTCCTGAGGCGGTTGATCTGTTTCACCATCACGAAGATGATCAGTGCGAGGATCAAGAAATTGATGAGGATCGTGATGAAGCTGCCGTAGGCGAATACCGGCACGCCAGCCTTGCGTAGAGCGTCCAGCGTTTCCGGGGTGCCTGGCGGGACCTGCGTCAGCGGTATGAAGAAGTTGGTGAAGTCGACCTTGCCCAGTACGCGGCCGACAATGGGCATGACGAGGTCATTGACTACGGAATCCACGATCTTGCCGAAAGCTGCGCCGATGATCACGCCCACGGCGAGGTCCACGACGTTGCCTTTCATCGCAAATTGCTTGAATTCCGACGTGAAGCTCATGAGGTTCTCCCCTGTGATGTGGTCCCAACTTGGAAACGGCGCCGCGGCAAGCTCATGGTCCAACTGCGCGCCGCCACGTGCTCTGAACTCCCTCGGCCCCTCGGGGGATCTCGCTTACAACGCCGGCTGGCGTACACGCGCGGGCTTCAACGGCCAGCACGCTAGCTCGTCCCGGCCCAAGAACGAGGGGATCGGCGCCGTGCAGCAAATGTCCGCACAGCAAGAGCTCGGTTCGCCCTGACGGAGCCGCGAGCGCGCCCGCATCTGAGCGCAGCGGTGCTCGCAACACCATCAGACCCTGCGTCCTTCCACAAAGTGCAGACGCCAGTGACCCAGATCCAGGCTGTCTGTACGCACCCGTCCGCCGCTGGAAGGTGCGTGTACGAACCGGCTGGTACCGATATAGATCGCCACGTGCGAGGACTTCTTGCCCTCTTCGTCGAAGAAGAGCAGATCGCCGCGCCGGAGATCGCGAGCCTGTACCGGCCGCGTGCGATCGCGCAGCGCGTGGGTTTCGCGCGGCAGGGACACACCGACCAGCCGGTAGCTATATTGGACTAGCCCACTGCAGTCGAAACCCGCCGGCGTAGTGCCTCCATAGCGATACGGTTTTCCGACCATAGCCAGAGCGTTGTCGGCGGCCTTGGCTGCGACGGTGTCAGTAGCGGTTACAGAACTGGGGGCGCGAACTTCAGGCGCTGATGCGCAAGCACTCAGCAGCAGCACACCTCCGAGCAGAAACAACGATCTCGAACGCATCGCCGAGCTCCTCCTGAGGCGCAGTGCGGCAGCAAGAACCAAGCCCATGGCCCGAAGCAGGCGTTGCGTCGGTCCTGAGCCTGTCCACTGCCGCTCGACTACACGAGCGCCGCGAGCGGGCATGCAACACACCGAGCACAGCCCATCGCGGCAGACGCGGAATGCGGCCAGGATATCGTTGTCCGACCCCGCGTTCGGGATCTCTGGTGCGGTTCTGCGCGCCACCGCCGAGGGAGTGAGTGCGCCGCGTAGAATAGCAGATCCGGTCTGCTGTTCGTCGTGACGATGGCCGCATCAGCGAATGCGGAGGTCATCGGCCCCGTTCCCGACTCGCGAGCCTCCGCGTGAAAATGACATGAAGCTGCTGATTGCCAGAACCGTCCGCGTGCTCGTCTGTGTACTGCCGTTGCTCGCGGCATCCATGGCCGACGGGGGGATCCCTGCGCTCACGTCCGATGGCAAGCCCGCCTCGCTCGCTCCGCTGATCGAGCGGGTCATGCCGGGCGTGGTGAACATCGCGGTCTTGCAGCGCACTCCGGAGCAGGACAATCCGATGCTGCAGGATCCGTTCTTCCGGCGCTTCTTCGGCCTGCCCGAGCGATCGGGCCCACAGATCTCGGCCGGCTCGGGCGTGATCGTCGACGCCCGCCAGGGGTATGTGCTGACCAACCATCATGTGGTGCGCGATGCGCAGCAGATCGTGGTCACGCTTACCGACGGACGTCAGTTGCAGGCCAAGCTCGTGGGCAGCGACGCCGGCACGGATGTCGCGCTGCTCAAAGTCGAGCCTGTCAACCTCAAAGCCCTGCCATTTGGCGACTCCGACGCGCTGCGCGTGGGCGACTACGTCCTCGCGATCGGTAATCCCTTCGGGCTCGGGCAGACGGTGACGTCGGGCATCGTGAGCGCGCTGGGGCGCACGGGCCTCAACATCGAAGGTTACGAGTATTTCATCCAGACCGACGCCTCGATCAACCCGGGCAACTCAGGCGGTGCACTGATCGATCTCAAGGGGGAACTCATCGGGATCAATACCGCCATCATCGGGCCGAGCGGCGGCAACGTCGGCGTCGGGTTTGCGGTGCCCAGCAACATGGCGCAGGCCGTCATGGCTCAGCTCGTCAGATATGGCGAGATGCATCGCGGTCGTGTCGGTTTGTCAACCCGCGACGTGTCGCCTGAGCTGGCGAGGACGTTGAAATTGCCGGCCAATCAGGGCGCGGTCGTGGTGGAAATCGCACGCGGGTCGCCCGCCGACCGGGCTGGCCTACGCGTGGGCGATGTCATCGTGGCAGTCAACGCGCGCCGTGTCCGCAGCTCGTCGGACCTGCGAAATCAAATCGGGCTGATCCCGGTCGGCGACGAAGTGGAGTTCAAGGCGCTGCGCGAGGGCGCCGAACGGACGTTCCGCATCCGTGTGGAAAGCGTGCGTCCCTTGGAGGCGGCCGCAGGCGAGTCGATTCCGGAGCTCGCTGGAGCCACGGTCGGCAACGCCCAACGAGACGGCAAGCCCGAGGCCGTCGCGGTGCTCGGTGTGGTGCGCGGCAGCCCCGCCTGGTCTCGCGGCCTGCGCGAGGGCGACCTGATCGTGGCGGTCAACCGCAAAAAGGTCCGCACGACCCGTGAACTCATCGCGGCGCTCGGCGAGCGCGGGGAAATGGTGCTCAGCGTGGTGCGAGGCGACTCGGTGTTCGGCATCGTGCTCAGGTCGTGACGAGCACGCGCGAGTCGAACCCAGCGCGCCTGGGCGTGTCGCCCGTACGTGCGACTGGATAGCTCGGGAACGCGGCCGCATCAGCGATTCCACTCCCGCTCTTGGAGTGTCCGCCATTGGATCTTGCCGGTGCTCGATCGCGGCAGCGCCTCCATGAGCTCGACCTGCCTCGGCACCTTGTAGGCGGACATGTGGGCGCGCGCCCACTCCAGGATCTGCTCGACGGTGACGTTGCCGCGCGCCTCGGGCCTGAGCACCACGAAGGCCTTGACCGTCTCGCCGCGCCGCGCGTCCGGCGCCGACACAACCGCCACCTCCGCGATATCGGGATGCCGGTACAAGGTCATCTCCACCTCTGCCGGCCACACCTTGTAGCCGGCGGCGTTGATCATCCGCTTCAGGCGATCGGTGATGTAGAAGAAGCGGTCCTCGTCGTAATACCCGAGGTCTCCGGTGCGCAGGAACCGACGCCCCTCGATCTCGCCGAACGCCGCTTCGGTGGCGTCCCGATTGGCCCAGTAACCCTTGAACACCTGCGGGCCGCGCACCACGATCTCGCCCTGCTCGTTCGGGCCGAGCGGATGCAGCGTATCGGGGTCGACCACCAGCGCCTCCGTGTCGAAAGTCGGAATGCCCAGGCATTGCTGGCGTAGATGTCCGGGCGGGTTCATGTGCGTCTGGGAGATGGTCTCGGTCATGCCGTAGGCTTCCATGTATTCGATCCCGCACAGCTCGAACAGCCTCTGGGCGACTGCGCGCGGCATGGACGAGCCCCCGCCGAAGACGTTTTGGAGAGACGACAGGTCATGGGTTGCCGTAGCGGGATGGGCCAGCAAGTCGACCACCATCGTCGGCACGTTGGCCCAGTGGGTACAGCGATAGCGCTCGATCATGTACGCGGCTGCTTCCGGGTCCCACCTCGGCAACAGGGCGATCGTTGCGCCCTCGAAGATCGGGGCGTTCATGCTGTGTTGCATGCCCGTGACGTGGAACATGGGTGCGGTGGCGAGCACCACCGAGTCCGCGTTCATTCCTTCCCAGCGCGCGCCGCCCACGGTGGTCGCCATGACCGTGGAGTGGCTATGCATGCAGCCTTTGGGTCTACCTGTGGTTCCGGACGTGTAGAGGAGCGCGCACAGATCGTCGTGACCGGCCAGCGGCGCTTCGGGAACGTAGGCGGCGGCCAGCGCGTCGTTCCAACCAACCACGCCGGGATCCAGCACCTGCCGGCGCGCTGCCGCGACCGCTTCGGGGACTTTGAGCGTGGTGGGCTGCGTGAGGTAGTCGGAGTAAGTGGCCATGATGGCATGCACCAGCACCCGCCCCATCAGCGGTTTGAACCGTGGGTACAGGTCCTGTGCGATCACTGCAGTGGTAGCTCCGCTGTCCACCAGGTAATGCTCCAGCTCCTCGGTGACATTCATCGGGCTGACCGGCACGACGACCGCATCCGCGCGCAGGATCGCATAGTAGGCGAGGATGAACTGCGGGCAGTTCTGCATGTCCAGCAGGACGCGGTCGCCTTTGCGTATGCCGCACCGCTGCTGAAGAAAGCCCGCCAGGCGCTCGGCCTGGTGGTGAAACTCGCGGTAGGTCAGGCGCGAGTCGTAGTAGATCGTGATCGGCTTGTCGGGATAGCGCGCGGCCGCCACCTCCTGGTTGTACCAGAGCGTGGTCTTCGGGTAGGTGAGGCGCTTGGGGTGCTGCTTCGGCCAGACGTTGCCGTAGTCTTCGGGTTTCATCTTTGCGACGCGTCAACCGCGCACTCACCTGGGGGCGAAGAGCGTGCGTCCGCTTGGCTCACGCAGTTGCCTGTTGCCGTTCGCGCTCCTGCAGCAAGCGCCACTGCACCTTACCCGTAGCTGACTTGGGCAGGCTGACCGCGAACTCCACCACGCGCGGGACTTTGAAGGCCGCCATGTGGCTGCGGCACCACTGCACGATCTCCTCCGGGGCTACGTAGCCGCGCCGGTCAGGCTTGAGCACGACGATGGCCTTTACCGACTCTCCGCGGTGTGCATCCTGGGCGGCAATGACGCAGGCCTCCTGGATATCGGGATGAGAGTACATGATCGCCTCGACCTCCGCCGGCCAGACCTTGTAGCCGGATGCGTTGATCATGCGTTTGAGGCGGTCGACGATGAAGAAGTAGCCGTCTTCGTCATAGCGGCCCAGGTCCCCGGTCCGGAAAAAGCGCTTGCCGTCGATCTCGACAAAGCAGGCCGCGGTGGCGTCGGGGTTCTTCCAGTAGCCCTTGAAGATCTGCGGACCGCTGCAAACGATTTCGCCGACCTCGCCCGCTGCGAGCTGCTGCAACGTGTCGGGATGAACGACCCGGGCATCGGTGTCGCAGATCGGGATGCCCAGACACTGCTGCTTGGGACGTTCGGGAGGGTTGATGTGAGTTGGCGCGATGGTCTCGGACAAGCCGTAGCCCTCGATGTACTCCAGCCCCGTCAACTCCCTGAGCCGGCGTGCCACCGCTTCCGGCATTGCCGCGCCGCCGCCGCCGATGCGCGACAGGCTGGAGAGGTCGTAGCGATTCAGGTTCGGGTTGGCCAGGAAGTCGATCGCCATCGTCGAGATGTTGGTCCAGCCCGTGACACGGTAGCGCTCGATCAGCCGCGCTGCCGTATCGCGGTCCCATCTCGTCATGAGCACAACCGTCGCGCCGGTGAAGATGGGCTGATTCAGGCTGCCTTGCATGCCGGTGACGTGGAACAGCGGGAGAGTGCCGAGCACCGTTGTATCTGGAGTCACGCCGAACCAGTAGGCGCCGGAGACGATCGTGCTCATCACGGTGGCATGGGTATGGACACAGCCCTTGGGCCTGCCGGTTGTCCCCGACGTGTAGGGCATGACGCAGAGATCCTCTGGCCCGGCGAGATGCGGTGCGGGAGCGATCCCCGCCGCGATCGCGTCGGCCCACAGGACCACGTTCGGCTCCGAGACCGCTTCGCGCTTCAGCTGGACCGCTTCGGGCAGAGTGAGGTCGGTTGGCCGGGCGACGTAATCGGCGTAAGCCGCGACAACGATCTGGCGCAGACAGGTCTCCCCCAGGAGAGGACGCAGTTGTGGATACAGCTCTTGCCCCGACACCGCCACGGCGGCCTCGCTGTCCGCAACGTAATGGCGTAGCTCTTCGGTGAGGTTCATGGGATTGACCGGCACGACCATGGCGTCTGCGCGCAGGATGGCGTAATAGCCGATTACGAACTGCGGGCTGTTTTGCATGAACAGCAGCACACGGTCGCCGCGCTGCACGCCGCACCGCTGCTGCAGGAACCCGGCGAGCGCGTCCACCTCGCGCTTTGCCTCCCGGAAGGTCACCGCCGAGTCGTAGTAGATCAGCGCCGGCTTGTCGGGATACCGTGCCGCGGAGACCTCCAGGTTGTAGTACAGGCTCGTCTTCGGATAGGTGAGGCTCTTGGGTAGACCTCTCGGCCAGAATTGGTGGTGACGCGGTTCCATGTTTCTCCTCCGTCCTCGTCGACGGGCGTGGCTTGGGTCCGACAGTTTAAGTCTGGAATCCCCAATCTTGAAATCCCGGCGTGCGCAGTCGGCGCGGTGCGAGGGGTTGCTTTACCCCACTCGGTGTTTGTGTCAGTATCCGCGCAAAACCGCTGTCCGGGAGCCGAGGCTATCCGCAGCGGCGGCGCAGCGAACAACAGATCCAAGGGGTGATGTGCCACTCGCCGAGACCAACCCGCGAGCCACCGCCGCACCGCAGTCCATGCGTCGAGAACCGGACGCCGCCGATGTGCTATTGAGCGTGCGCGACGTCACGGTGCGCTTCGGCGGCATCATCGCGCTCGACGGCGTCTCCTTCGACGTGCTTTCGGGTGAGATCGTCGGTCTGATCGGGCCCAACGGCGCCGGGAAGACCACGCTGTTCAACTGCCTTTCGCGCCTGTACGACTACGAGCCCGGCACGATCCGGTTCGCCGGGCGTTCGCTGAAGGATCTCCCGCGGCATCGGATCGCCCAGCTCGGAATCGGCCGGACGTTCCAGAATCTGGCCTTGTTCCGGACCATGACGGTGCGGGAGAACGTGCTGATGGGAGGGCACTGCCGCACGCGTGGCGGTTTTCTGGTCAACGCGTTCAGGCTGCCGATCGCCGCACGCGAGGAGCGACGACTCGAAGAGCAGACGCGGCGGCTCATCGAGCTGCTCGACCTCGGCGCAGTGGCGCAACGGCGAGGGTCGGACCTGCCCTTCGGGTTCCAGAAGCGGGTCGAGCTGGCACGCGCTCTGGCGAGCCGCCCCAAGTTGCTTCTGCTGGACGAGCCGGCCGCCGGTCTGAACCATGAGGAGGTAGAGGGGTTGATGGGCCTCATCCGGCGCGTGCGTGACGAGCTGGAGGTTACCGTGCTACTCGTGGAGCATCACATGAGCCTCGTGATGCGCGTGTCCGATCGCGTCGTCGCGCTCGATTTCGGCCGCAAGATCGCGGAGGGTGCTCCCTCTCACGTGCAGAACGATCCGGAGGTGATCCGCGCCTATCTGGGAGTGGCCGGCTGATGGCGGGGCTGCTCGAGGTCCAGGGCTTAAGCGCCGGTTACGGCCTGACGCGTGTGCTGCACGGCATCGATCTCGCCGTGGCCGAGGGCGGGATCACAACCGTCCTGGGAGCGAACGGGGCGGGCAAGACTACGCTGCTGCGCGCGCTGTGCGGGATGATCCCGGCGACCGGTCAAATCCTGTTGCACGGAGAGCAGATCACCGGACGTGCTACCGAAGACATCGTGCGGCGCGGTGTCGCGCACGTACCCGACGGGCGCGGAACGTTTTTGGACCTTACCACCGAAGAGAACCTGCGTCTGGGGGCCTACGTGCGCCGGGACAGGGAGCGCGTGCTGGAGGATTTCGAGCGTATCTTCACGTACTTTCCGCGCTTGCGAGAACGCCGGCATCAGCAGGCCGGCACTCTCTCCGGAGGCGAGCAGCAGATGCTGGCGATCTCGCGAGCGCTGATGCTGCGGCCGCGATTGCTGCTGCTGGATGAGCCATCCTTCGGGCTCGCACCTCTGGTGGTGCAGGACATCTTTCGCATCATGCGCCGCATCAACGACGAACAGGATGTGAGCATGCTGCTCGTGGAACAGAATGCTACGCTGGCACTGGATCTGGCGGATCAAGTGTATCTGCTGGAGACCGGCCGGGTGGTCGTCTCCGGGCCCTCGTCGGTGATCCGCAACGACGAGGCCGTACGGCGATCCTATCTAGGGTACTGAGTTCAGGGAGGCGCCAGAGGACTCGAGGCTTCTTGCCTGCTCTTCCGGGACCGCGGCAACGCCGCGTGGAGCCTTGTCAGGTCGCTCATTTGCGCTGCATACAGCATGTTCAAGGAATACGATCGATACGACGCGACGGGGCTCGCGGACCTGATTCGACGCCGGCAGGTGAGCGCGGAGGAGGTGCTGGAGGCGGCCATCGCGCGCGTTGAACGGCTCGATCCCGGGGTGAACGCCGTGGTGACCCGCTGCTTCGACCGAGCACGCGAAACGATCCGCCATACCCTGTCCGATGGCGCATTTCGCGGCGTGCCGTTCCTGCTCAAGGATCTCCACGCGCTGTGCGAGGGCGTGGTAACCAGCAACGGATGCCGCTTCTTCCGCGACAACGCAGCGGACCACGATACGGAGCTGGTGGCCCGCTACAAGCGGGGAGGGTTGGTCATCTTCGGCAAGACAAATACCCCCGAGCTCGGTCTGTCCATCACGACCGAGCCGGTGCTGTTCGGTCCGACGCGTAACCCCTGGGACCCGCAACGCTCGGCAGGCGGCTCCAGCGGTGGCGCGGCTGCGGCCGTAGCGGTCGGGCTCGTGCCCGCGGCGCACGCCTCGGATGGCGGTGGGTCGATACGAATTCCTTCGTCATGCTGCGGAGTGTTCGGGCTCAAGCCCACCCGCGGTCGTAACCCACACGGACCCGATCGAGGCGAGGGGTGGTCGGGAATGAGCACAGAGCACGTCTTGTCACGCAGCGTGCGCGACAGTGCTGCGCTGCTCGGACTGACCTCCGGTCCTGACACCGGCGCGCCCTACTTCGCGCCGCCGCCACAGCGGCCATTTGTGAGCGAGGTCACTACGCCGCCGGGGTCCTTGCGCATTGCGGTCGCAACGCGCACTCCAGCCGGTGAAAAGTCCGCGCCGGAGTGCGAGCGCGCAGCCCTCGACACTGCGCGGTTGCTGGAACACCTGGGCCACCGGTTGGAGGAGGTGACCCTCGACTTTGTCCCAACGGAGCTGGGACCTGCCTTTCGAACCGTGATCGGGGGAAACACGCGCGCGGCGATCGAGACTCATGCGGCGAAGGTGGCGCGCGCGCCCGGCCCGCACGAGTTTGAGCGCGTAACCTGGATGTACTATGAGGCGGGCGCCAAGGCCAGCGCCGCCGACTACGCGCGCGCGGTGCAGGTGATCCACCGCACTGGACGCCTCATGGGGCAGTTTTTCGAGCGCTACGACCTCCTGCTGACACCCACGCTGCCACGCCCGCCGGAGAAGCTGGGCGTGCTCCACATGAACCCCGAAGACTTCGACGCCTACGGTCGCGCCGTAGCGCTGTTTACTGCGTTCACCGTTCCGTTCAATGCCAGTGGCAACCCAGCCATGTCCGTACCGCTGCACTGGGATGCGGAAGGGTTGCCGATCGGAGTCCAGATCGCGGGCCGCTACGGCGACGAAGCGTCGCTGTTTCGGGTCGCCGCCCAGCTAGAGCAAGCCCGGCCTTGGTTCGATCGCCGGCCGGCAATGTCGGTGAGCGCGTAGCACGCGAGGCCGCAAACCATGGAAGCATTCCTGCATCAAGTGCTCTCCGGGCTGGCCAGCGGCGGGATTTATGCGAGCCTGGCCCTGGCGCTGGTGATGATCTACCAGTCCACCCACCACATCAATTTTGCTCAGGGCGAGATGGCGATGTTCTCGACCTATCTTGCGTGGGCTCTGATCAATGGCGGAGTGGCCTATGGCTGGGCTTTTGCGCTGACGATCTGCATCTCCTTCGTAGCGGGCGTCGTCATCGAGCGAGTGGTGATCCGGCCCGTGGAGAACGCACCTGTCCTGTCCGTGATCGCCGTGTTCGTTGCGCTGCTGGTGATCTTCAACAGCGTGGCGGGGTGGATCTTCACGTACACGATCAAGACTTTCCCCAGCCCCTTCCCGGAGCATCCGCTGTTCGGTAACAAGTACGTCTCCTCGCACGAGTTGGGCGCGATCGGCGTGACCTTGGTCGTGTTGGTGGTCCTGTACGTGTTCTTCCGCTTCACTCCGTTGGGTCTCGCCATGCGCGCCGCGGCGCAGAACCCTGTGTCCAGTCGTTTGGTCGGGATCCGCGTCGGCTGGATGCTGGCGCTGGGTTGGGGGCTCGCGGCGGCCGTGGGGGCGGTCGCGGGAATGCTCGTGGCACCGATCATCTACCTCGAGCCCAACATGATGTCCGGTGTTCTGCTGTACGCGTTCGCGGGCGCGCTGCTGGGCGGGGTGGATAATCCGTTCGGCGCAGTATTCGGTGGATTCCTGGTCGGCGTGCTGGAGAACCTAGTGGGCGCGTATGTGATCGGGACCGAGCTCAAGCTCACGGTCGCGCTGCTGCTGATCGTCGGCGTGCTGCTGGTGAAGCCGACGGGGTTGTTCGGGAAAGTATTCGTGACGCGCGTGTAGCCCGCCTCAGTGAAAGCGAGTGAACCGGTGAGACCGAATGCATGATGCCGTGACAGCACCGCCAGTCACCCTGCCTCGCTACGCGGGCCTGCCGGCCCGGGCGTGGAAGATGGTAGGGCTTACCGTGTTGCTCGCATGTGCGGTAGCGCTGCCGTTCGCGGTGAGCAGCTACCGCGTGTTCCAGCTCAACATGGTGCTGGTGTATGCGATCGTGTTGCTGGGTCTGAACATGCTGACGGGATACAACGGCCAGATCTCGCTTGGCCACGGCGCGTTCTACGCGATCGGCGCCTACGTGGCAGCGGTTCTCATGGATCGGTTCGGCTGGCCGTACTGGGCGACGATCCCGGTTGCCGGTGCGGCGTGCTTCGTGTCAGGATTCCTGTTCGGGCTGCCGGCGTTGCGGCTACGCGGACACTATCTGGCGCTCGCCACCTTCGCGCTCGCAGTGGCGATGCCGCAACTCCTCAAGTACAAGCACATCGAGCAATGGACCGGAGGAGTCCAGGGTATCGTGATCGTCAAACCCGACCCCCCGTTCGGCTGGACGCTCACGCCGGACCACTGGCTGTATCTATTTACGCTGGCGATCCTGATCGTGCTGTTCGTCTTGGGATGGAATCTGCTGCGTGGCCGCGTAGGCCGTGCCATGGTCGCCATTCGCGACCATCCCATCGCGGCCGAAGCCATGGGCGTAGACAGCGCGCTCTACAAGACGTTGACTTTCGGTGTGAGCGCGGCATACACCGGGGTGGCAGGCGCTCTGGGTGCAGTCGTCGTACAGTTCGTGGCCCCGGACAGCTTTACCGCGGGCCTGTCGATCAGCTTCCTGGTCGGCATCGTGATAGGCGGCATCGCATCGATTTCGGGTGCAATATACGGTGCGCTGTTCATCCAGTTTGTGCCCAATTTCGCCGACGAGATCTCCAAAGCCGCGCCTTGGGCCATCTATGGCCTGTTCCTGCTGGTGTTCGTCTACGCGATGCCCATGGGCGTGGCCGGGTTCGTGCGCATGGCCGCGGCGAAGCTGCTGCGCCGGCTCATGCCGCCCTCGTAGGTGTTACCCCAACCGATTACAATCGCCGCGGCCGCGGCGCAGCGACACAGGAGGAGTCACATGCGCACCCAACACGCTCTCTCAGCGTTACTTGCTTGCATCGCTTTCGCCGTCGCTACAGGCGCAAGCGGGGCGAAGAATTACGATCCCGGAGCATCAGACGAGGAGATCAAGATCGGCCAGACGATGCCGTACAGCGGTCCGGCCTCCGCTTACGGCACCATCGGTCGAGCCGAAGCTGCCTACTTTGACATGATCAACGCACAGGGCGGCGTGAACGGTCGCAAGATCCGGCTGATCAGCCTGGACGACGGCTACAGTCCGCCGCGCACCGTCGAACAGGTCCGCAAGCTCGTGGAGGAGGAGCAGGTACTGTTCATCTTCCAGAGCCTGGGGACGCCGACGAACACATCCATCCACAAGTATCTCAATGCGAAGAAGGTGCCGCAGCTGTTTGTGGCCACCGGCGCCACCAAGTGGGGCGACCCCGAGCACTACCCGTGGACCATGGGCTGGCAGCCCAACTATCAGACCGAGGCGCACATCTACGCGAAGTATCTGCTGACGACCAAGCCTGATGCCAAGATCGGCGTGTTGTATCAGAACGACGATTACGGCAAGGACTATCTCAAAGGCTTGAAGGATCGGCTTGGCGACCGCGTTTCGATGATCGTGCGCGAAGCGAGCTACGAAGTGACCGATCCAACCGTGGAGTCCCAGGTCGTGAGTTTGCAGGCCTCCGGTGCGGATACGTTTTTCATTTTCGCCACTCCGAAGTTCGCGGCCCAGGCCATTCGCAAGGCGTATGACATCGGCTGGCATCCCTTGACCTTCCTCAACAACGTCTCGATCTCGGTGGCCAGTGTCCTGCAGCCTGCCGGGCTGGAGAAGTCCGTCGGGCTGATCACTGCGATGTACGGCAAGGACCCCACGGACCCGCAGTGGGCCAAGGACAAAGGGTTCCAGGACTGGCTCTCCTTCATGAAGAAGTGGTACCCTCAGGGAGACCCGCACGACATCAATAACGCCTATGGCTACGGCGTTGCGCAGACCTTGGTTCAGGTGCTCAAGCAATGTGGAGACGACCTCACGCGGGAGAACGTGATGCGCCAAGCGGCAAACCTGAAGGACCTCGAGCTGCCGATGGCCCTGCCGGGCATCAAGATCAACACGAGCCCCACCGATTACTTCCCCATCAAGCAGTACCACCTTGCACGCTTCGATGGCAAGCGATGGGTCCTGTTCGGCGACGTGCTGAGCCGCTGAGCGTGGCGCAGAACGCCGCCTTGGGGGCGCGCAGTGGATCGCACGCTACGGCGGGCGACCAGGGATGACGAACCAACGGGAGACTCAATGCCTGACGCATCGCTCACAGGCCGTGTTGCGGTGATCACCGGCGCCAGCCGCGGCATCGGGCGGGCAATCGCCCTAACGCTGGGCGCGGCCGGAGCCCGCCTCGCTCTGGTCGGACGCGATCGAGCCATGCTCGCCGAGAGCGAGAAGCTGGCGCGGGAAGCGGGAACGGAGGCGCGTACCTTCGTCTGCGATGTGCGCGAGGAGGCCCAGGTGCGGACGCTGGCCGACGATGTGATGTCCAGTTTCGGAGCCGTCCACATCCTGGTGAATAACGCCGGCACCGCAATCCGCAAGAACGTCATCGACTTCTCGCTGGACGAGTGGCGCGCAGTGATCGACACCAACATCACCGGCGTGTTTTTGGCGTGCAAGTACTTCGTACCCCACATGAAGGGTCGCGGCTACGGGCGCATCATCAACTTGGCTTCGATCATGGCGCATGTCTCCAGCGGAGGACGTGGCGTGTACTCCGCAACCAAGCATGCGGTCGCGGGGCTCACGAAAGCGCTCGCGCTGGAGTTGGTTGGCGAGGGCATCACATGTGTTGCCATCAGTCCGGGGTTTGTCGCTACCGATCTGACTGCGCCCCTGCGCGCCGACCCAGCGAAGAACGCGGCCCTGATGGCCCAGACCCCGATGCGGCGTTGGGGCGATCCGAAAGAGATCGCAGCGCTGGCCCTGTACATTTGCTCCGATGCCGCAGCCTTCATGACCGGCAATGACATTCTCATCGACGGCGGATGGTGCGCGCAGTGAGCGGGCCTGCGGGTGCAGAAGGCTGTCCCGAACCGAGTCGCTCCGCGGCCCGGCGCATCCTATTTCGCGCGTCGCTAGACGGCGGGCACGCTTCTTGATCGGGTAGGAAGTTCTCTTCGTCGCTGCCGGCACAGGTCAACCTCAGCTGGCAGGACCTCCGCTCTGGTCCTCTGGGCGCGTTGGGCGTGCGCTGACGTTCCCCGCCCGTTCCTGACCCTCAGACGGCAATCCGGCTTCCGGGGACCGGAGCCTTGCCCCGGTCTGCGGACGCGCGAAGCAAAGCGCGCATCGCCGGCACAAAGCTTGCAGTTTGTCAACCCGAACCCGACCGGGCGTTGGACGCCGGTCGCCCACGAAATCGCGCCGCGCTGTCGCGGCGGGTTCTCCGAGCCGCAGACGAAGGTGGGCTGCACCTGGCCCGAGCGGCACCGAACTGGCAGGCGACTGAGCATGGAACTGTGGACGAGAGTCACGGGCAGAAACCACGCGCGTCCGAGAGCGAGCGCTGTAGGCGTCGCGCGCGCAGCAGGGCACGGCTGTGGCAGTTGGCCCGCCTCGTCCATGGATGCTTGAGGCGCGGTCCGTGCAGGCCATCATCCAATCTTGGCTCGACGGGCAGTGCAGGCGCACTGCAGGCGCCGCCACCGGCGTCGTGCTGGTCGTTCCGAAGGGCGGCAAAGAGCTTGTCGCTGCCGCTCACTGGCCTTCGGGCAACGACGTCAGTAGCGAGCTCGAGGCGGCGGCCCGAAGCGCCTACGAGAGCCAGCAAGCGATCACGCAGCCCCGGGTCAATGGCGCGCAGCGGTTGGTTCCACTGGGTCCGGTAGTCTCCTGCCCGATCCTCATGAAGGGGCGCGCGATCGGTGCGATTGCCATCGGCTTTGGCTCCGAACTGTCTGCCCTCTCGCAAACCACGGTGGAAACCGTGACGCACGGTGCGGAAAGCTTCGAGGCGTACATGCGGGAAAGCCGGCAGTCGCCCCATCCTGCAAATCCCAACGCGTCGGCTCTGGCAAACGGCTTCGCACCCAGTAGCCTGACGCTTACCCAGCCCGGTCCCATTCTCCCGATGAGCGTCGAAGATCCGACCCGAACGCAGCCACTAGTGCGATCCGCATCAGCCCCGATTGATCCGACGCGCTCGTCGCCCGGACCGATCGCGATCGCGCCGCCGCCGCCCGCAGTTCCCGCTGGGGCGATCGCTTCACCGCCAGTCATCCCGACCTTGCGCAACGAAGTCGGGGTGCACACGATGGAGTTGCCGACGCCGAACTCGCAGCGCATTCTGCATCTGCTGGCGACCATCGAAGCTCACGACCGGTTTCGGGAAGCCGCCACGGCATTCGTCACGGAACTAGCGACCATGTTCGCGTGCGATCGCGTAAGCATCGGTTTCTCGGGGCGCCGCCATGTGAGGGTTGAGGCGTTATCCCACGCCGCCGAGTTCCGCTCCAATCAGAGGTTGTTGCGCGACATCGGTGCGGCGATGGAGGAGGCGATCTGGCAAGGGGCCACGATGGTCTATCCGCTGCCGGAAGGCGGCCAGCCGCGCGTGGATCGCGCGCACGCGGACCTCGCCCAACGCCAGGGCTCCGCGTGGATCGGAACGATCCCCTTGGTGAAGTCCGGCAAGGCATTCGGGGCTATCGTGCTCGAGCGCAACGGTCCGCAGTCGTTGGGCCGCGGAGACCTCGCCATGTGCGAGAACATCGGTGCGCTCCTTGGCCCACTCCTGGAGGTAAAACGCGCTCTAGACAAGCCGTGGCCGTTCAAGATCGGCGTGGCCTTGCGGGAAGCCGCGGCGCCCCTGTTTGGTCCGGGCCACCTGGCGGTCAAGGCCGTCGCGGCCACTGTGCTCGCGGTGGTGGCGGCCGCCTCGTTCGTCGACGGCGAGTATCGGGTGAGTTCACCCGCCAAGATCGAAGGCGCGGTGCAGCGCGTCATGGCGGCGCCGATGGAGGGTTACGTCAAGAAGGTCCACGTGCGGCCTGGCGACCGCGTCAAGGAAGGCCAACTGCTCGCCGAGCTGGCAGACGAAGATCTGCGGCTGGAGCAGCGGAAGGCACAAGGGGAGCTCGCGCAGCTCGAGAATTCCTACGGCACTGCACTGATCAAGCAGGACCGCGCCGAGGTCGGGATCGCGTTTGCCAAGCTGGACGCGGCGCGCTCGCAACTCGAGTTGATCCAGGCCCGGTTGGAGCGCACCCAGATCCACGCGCCGTTCGACGGCGTCGTCATCAGCGGAGATCTGACGCAGTCGTTGGGCGCCCCGGTCAAGAAGGGCGAGACCCTGATGACGCTCGCTCCCGAGCACGATTTTAGGGTGATCGTCGAGGTCGACGAGCGCGACATCGGCGATATACGTCTGGGACAGCCCGGATATCTCGCGTTGTCTGCATTGCCGATCGACACGTTCCCGGTACACGTGCTGCGGATTACACCAGTGGCGACTGCAGGGCAAGGGCGCAATTACTTCGAGGTCGAGGCGCAGCTAAAGGGCGAAGCGAAGGAGCTGCGTCCCGGCATGCTGGGCGTGGCCAAGATCGAATCCGGAGCGCGTTCTCTGCTGTGGATCTGGACCCACCGCGTCGCCGACTGGGTGCGCCTCACGCTCTGGTCCTGGGTCGGGTGAGCGTAGCTGCGCATCCCGAACCGACGCTCCTCGGTCTCTACCTTCTACCGCACCTATGGAATCCCTGTTCAGTTCCCGGTGGTATCGGGTTGCCGGATTGCACGCACGTTTGCGCAGTCATGTTCGCGTGTCTCGCCATGTCTATCGCGGGCAGGTCTGGTACCTGCTGCAGGACTCGAGCACCGGGCGGCATCATCGGGTGGACGAGAATGCCTTCCACTTCATCGGCCGCATGGATGGCCAGCGCACGGTCGACGAGATCTGGCACGCGTTGCTCAACTTCCTCAGAGATCAGGCTCCCACACAAGACGAAACCATCGAGCTGCTCTGCCAGCTGAGCGACAACGGTCTGCTCCAATGCGAGATCACGCCGGATGTGGCGGAGCTGTTCCGACGCAGCCTCGAGCGCAGCCGGAAGCGCCGGATTTCCTCCCTCAACCCGTTCTCGTTCCGGGTCCCTCTGTTCGACCCCGACCCCTTGCTTGACCGCTTGGCGCCTTTGGCGCGCCTGCTGTTCATTCCCGCCGTCGGTGTCGTCTGGGCGATCGTCGTCCTATCGGGAATGCTTACCGCCTTTAGCGACTGGGCACAGATCCGATCCTTCGCGGCGATACACATGCTGACGCCCCGGTTCCTGCTGTTGACCTGGGCATGCTATCCCGTCATCAAGGCAATCCATGAGTTGGGGCACGGCCTCGCCGTGAAGGCATGGGGCGGGGAGGTCCGCGAGTTGGGGCTCAGCATGCTGGTGCTGGTTCCCGTTCCTTTCGTCGACGCCTCGGCCGCTTCCGCATTCCCTGAGAAGCACCGGCGGGTCATGGTCGGAGCGGCGGGGATCCTGGTCGAACTGTTCCTAGCCGCGCTCGCCGTTTTTGTCTGGACCCGCGTCGCGGACGGCACCGTGCGTGACATCGCCTTCGTGGTCATGTTCGTCGGCGGCGTGTCCACCGTGGTGTTCAACGGTAATCCGCTGATGCGTTTCGACGGCTATTACGTGATGTCCGATCTGCTGGACGTCCCCAACCTCGGGCCGCGCAGTAACGCTTATGTCGGCTACCTATTCCAGCGTCATCTGCTGGGCGTGCCGTCTGCCACCTCTCCGGTGACGGGCAAGGGCGAGGCGCCCGTGCTGCTTGCCTACGCCGTGCTCTCCTTCCTGTATCGGTGGTTCGTCGCCGGACTGCTGATCCTTTGGGCCGGCCGGTTTTCCGCGTGGGCGGGACTCTTGATGGGCGCGCTCGTGGTGCTCACCATGGTGGTCAAGCCGGTGCTCGGCATCTGGCGTTACCTCACGCGCTCCCCGCAAATGAGCCGTACGCGTACTCGCGGGCTGAGCGTCGCGGGCGGTACCGCACTGGCGGTGATCCTACTCCTGTTCGTGATGCCGTTTCCCTTCTCCACCAGCGCGCAGGGAGTGGTGTGGCTGCCAGAAAAGGCCCGTATCCGGGCCGGCACAGAGGGCTTTGTGGCCGAGGTGCTGGCCAAGGATGGGCAGATGGTCAAGGTCGGAGACCCGATCATGGTGCTCAAAGACCTCGACTTGATGGCCGATCGCGATCGGTTGAACGCCGAGATCGCGGCCCTGGACGTGGAATCCACGCGGGAGGCCGGCAAGAACGCCGCACGGGCTGCTTCCATCGCCGAGGATACCGCCACCAAGCGTGCTGAGTTGGAGCAGGTTGAGAAGCGAATTACCAGCCTGCGGATCGTCAGCACGGATGACGGTCGGTTGGTGATGCCCCGTGCGCAGGACCTGCCGGGCACCTTCGTCGCGAAGGGCGCCGTGCTGGCCCATGTGCTGCATCCTGAACAGATCAGCGTCAAGGTCGCTGTGCCCCAGGAGGATGCCGGTTTGATCCGCGCCGGGACGCAGAGCGTGGCCGTGCGTCTGGTGGATGACGCGGGCACGACGCTCCCGGCCGCACTCACCGGCGAGATGCCAGCTGCTACCGCATATCTCCCGACCGCCGCACTCGGCGATCGGACCGGAGGTCCGTTGGTCACCGACCCTCAGGACAAGGACGGACTCAAGACGCTGGATCCGGTGATCCTCTACGACCTACGCCTTAACGCCAGAACACTGGAGGTCGTAGGCGGCAGGGCGTGGGTGCGCTTCGACCATGGCGCGCGGCCGCTCGTCGTGCAGTGGCAGCATCGGCTGTACCAGCTCTTCCTCAAGCAGTTCAACCCGGAAGGATAGCGGCCCCCTTCAAGAGCGCACCGGCGCGGTCTGGGCGCTCGCTCGACCGTTCCGGGTAGTCTAGCCTTCCGCGCTCCGGCTGAAATGACTTCTGCATCCCAAGACACGGCGGCGCCTAGATGAGGACAGTGGCTCTTCCAACGCCCGGGGTCGCGGCCGGCGCCTACCCGGAGCGCAAAGATCCGACGCGCCGAGGGCGCCACAGCCGCGCCCAGCGGTTGTGGGCGGCTGCATCGACTCGTCTCGACCAGCGGCGTCAGCAGTGGTTTCTCGACCAAGTGCACGCTCAGGACGCCGGCCTGTCCGGATTGACCGAGCCTGCGTTCCGTGCCCGACTGGCGCAGGTGCGCGCACACTTGGGCGCGTCGGGGCTGGGCGGGGAACCGGTGGCGGAAGCCTTCGCCCTCGTTCGGGAGGCCACGCGCAGGCACTTGGGCCTCGCGCATTTCGATACTCAGCTCATCGCCGGACGGATCATGCTCGACAACCGGCTTGCCGAGATGGCCACCGGCGAAGGCAAGACGCTTGCCGCGGCGCTGACAGCCGCGACCGTGGCGCTTGCCGGGATGCCGGTCCATGTGGTGACGGCGAACGAGTATCTCGTCACCCGCGACTCCACCCTGCTTGGACCCGTGTACCGTGCCTTGGGTCTGAGCGTGGGAGCGGTCACGCGCGACATGAACCAGGATCAGCGCCGCTCATCCTATGCCAACGACATCACCTACTGCACGGCCAAGGAACTCGTGTTCGACTACCTGCGCGACCGGCTGACGCGGCGTTCGATCGCCGGCGACCTGCAGGAGCGTGTTCGGCAGCTCGACACGGGCAAGTCGGCGCGCCAGCAGCTTCTGCTCAGGGGCCTTTGGATGGCCTTGATCGACGAGGCGGACAGCATCCTCATCGATGAGGCGCGCACGCCGTTCATCCTGTCTCAGCCGCGGGTGAACGCCCAGCAACAGCGTTGGTTCCGCGAGGCGCTCGATATCGCGCTGCGCCTGACACCGCGCATCGATTTCCGTATCGAGCATGCGCTGCAGACGGCGGAGCTGACAGACGCGGGGCGAGAGGCTCTGGCCGTTCTGGCGCAGCGGGCCGGCGGGTTGTGGCAGGATCGACGCGTACGCGACGAGATCGTCAGCCAGGCGTTAGCGGCGCATCACCTGTATCACCGTGATCGACAGTACGTGGTGCGCGACGACAAAGTGGTCATGGTCGACCAAACCACCGGGCGGCTTGCCCCAGGGCGCCAGTGGTCACGCGGCCTGCACCAGCTTCTCGAAGTGAAAGAGGCCTGCACACCGACCGGTGAGATGGAAACCATCGCGCAAATCACTTATCAGCGCTTCTTTCCCCGCTACCTTCGGCTCGGAGGCATGAGTGGAACGCTGCGTGAGGCAGCCGGCGAGCTGCACTCGGTCTATGGCCTTAGCGTGGCCACGGTCCCGTTGCGCAAGCCCAGCCGCAGGACCTATCTGCCGATCCGGGTGTACGGCAACGCTGACGACAAGTGGGAAGCGGTGGTGACACGCGTGAGCGAGCTCGCGGGATCGCGCAGGCCTGTGCTGGTGGGGACAGACTCGGTCGCGGACTCGGAACACCTGAGCCGGCGGATGACAGCGCTCAACATGCGGCACGATGTGTTGAATGCACGCGACGATTCCGAGGAAGCGCGCATCGTCGCGCACGCCGGCGAGCTCGGCCATGTGACGGTCACAACCAACATGGCGGGGCGCGGGACCGACATCGTTCTCGAGCAGGGAGTGGAGTCTCTTGGAGGCCTGCACGTCGTCTGCTGCCAGCATAACGCATCGGGTCGAATAGATCGCCAGCTTCAGGGGCGCTGCGCACGTCAAGGAGATCCGGGCAGTGTCGAGACCATTCTCTCGTTGGAGGACCCCTTGATCTCGCGGTATTGGCCGGCGTGGGTGCGGACAGCTCTACGTAAGGCCACACGCCCTGGGCGTCCGATGTGGACATGGTTGGGGAAGCTCATTGCAGTCGTACCACAGACCTTGGAGGAGCTCCGGCAGCGGCGCGAGCGCAGAGCTCTGCTCGAGCACGACAACAATACCGAGAGTCGTCTCTCGTTCGCCGGGCGGGGCGAGTGAGCGGCCGCCTGCGGCCACGCTAACACCTGGCCCCGCGTCTGCTGCGCCGTAATGGCGGGCGCAGCCTGCCCTTCACGTGCATCGAATCACGATGTTCCGGCGACGACTTGTCGGCGGAGATCAATGCATTTGACATTGGTTTAACTGCGTAGCGGACGCTCCCACGTCCGAAAAGTGTGTGCGCGCATCACACTGCAACCCGGTTGGTGACCTCTTCGCGCAGTTTGGGTACAGCGCGTACGGATAATCCCTCGCTCCTGACCGCTCGTCTGTCCCCTCCGCCTCTTGGGCAGGCTCTTTGCATTCCCTAACAGACAAAGCCGGATGAGGCGGGCATACGCACGCCTAAGCGCGTCGCCCACAGCTCGTCGCGGGCTCCGAAGCGTTACAGGATGCTGACAATGCGTATTGAGAAAAATCTGTCAATCACAATGGCATATACGCACGACAGTGACGCAAACGCAGATGCGCTGGCGCACTCGCACTCTGCTCAGCGCATGATCGAACGTGCGCTCAGCGGCGTTGACCTGGGGCGGAATTTGCGCGCAGGCGAGCAGGTGGAAGACAAGCTGGCGCCGAGCGTGGCTGCGGTTGATCCGCTCGAAGTAATGATGATCGCGCTGGCGAATCAGTTCAGCAACCGCAAGCGCGGCATGGTCGGGACACTGAAGCCTGACTTGACCGATGCAGCGTCGCGTCCGGCTAAGGTGATTGTCGACGATCGTGTCATCGATCCGGCGAGCAAGAGGTTCCGAGTGCGGCTCGAGCGGCCCAACGCTAACGAGCAGCTTCGATCTCGTCTGCGCTGCGAGGTCGCCTTGGAGTCCGACACGGTCCCGCAGCAGCATTCATCGGGTGTACGGCGTGCGGTAACGTGCGCGGCGGCTGCGATGGCGAGGTGACGAGGGCAGCGTCACGCTGAGTCTCAGGAGATGGCAATGGGCAAGAAGCTGACCACGAAGAAGAGCGCGCCGAACCGGCGTCGGCCGACGGTTGAGGAGGTCGAGCCGCGAATTCTGTATTCCGCGGATCTGAGCCCGGCGCTGCTTCAGGCGGCCCCGGTTGCATCTGCCGCCGAGCATCGCACGCTGGATGCGGGCGGGGAGTTCACGGCCACCGCTGCGGCGCAGGGCACTACGACCGCGCCCGTGACGCGCCCGCATGAGGTGGTCTTCGTCGACACCGCAGTCCCCGAGTATCAGAAGCTGGTCGACGACATCAAGGCCAATGCGGGGCAGACGCGCCAGATCGATGTAGTGCTGATCGGTCAAGGCAGCGACGGCATTGCCAAGATCACGCAGACCCTGGCGGGTATGCACGATGTAAGCGCAGTGCACATCATTTCGCACGGTGCGGACGGTGAGATTCAGCTGGGGGCGGACACGCTCAACTTCGACTCCCTGCTGAAGAACGCCTCTCAGATCAAGAGCTGGAGCCAGGCGCTGGCTCCGGGAGCGGATCTGCTGTTGTACGGCTGCGATGTGGCCGAGTACGCGGACGGGAAGGCGCTGGTGAATGCGCTGTCGCGGCTGACTGGCGCGGATGTAGCGGCGAGTGAGAACCCGACTGGTGCTGTTGCCAAGGGCGGGGACTGGACGCTGGAGTACCACACCGGGGCGATCCAGACCGGGCTTGCGCTCTCGGCTGCGGAGGAGAAGAGCTACGATGGGGTGCTGCTGTCCTCGGCGCAGGGCAGCGAAACGCGCGCCAACACCACTACAAGCGGTACTCAGGAGCTCGGAAGCAACAACCCACCGCGCAACATCGCGATGGATGCGAATGGTAACTATGTAGTGGTGTGGGACGGCAACGGCACTCAGACCGGGCAGACGGATAGCCAGGGCATCTTCTTCCAGCGCTACAACGCAAGTGGCGTGGCGCAAGGCTCGGAAACTCGGGTCAACACGACGACCACGGATGTCCAGCACTGGCCCGCCGTGGCGATGGACAGCAACGGCAACTTCGTGGTCACCTGGACTAGCGCCAACCAGGATGGTAGCGGCGACGGAATCTACGCTCAGCGCTACGACGCTACAGGGGCGAAGGTGGGCAGTGAGTTCAAAGTCAATACCACCACCGCGAACGCCCAGCAGGCGCCCGTCATCGCCATGAGCACCAATGGCTTCGTGATCGCCTGGAACGACTCTGCCGCCGACGGCAGCGGCAATGGGGTGTTCGCACAGCGCTATAACTCCTCGGGCACAAAGCAGGGCAGCGAGTTTCAGGTCAATGTCACCACAGCGGGCGATCAGTGGCTAGACAGCGCTGCAATGGACGCAAGCGGCAACTTCATCATCACCTTTAGCATCGGCGATGAGAACAGCGGCGGCACGAGCCAAGACGTCTACATGCGGCGCTACAACTCCTCCGGGACTGCGCTGACGGGCGAGGTGCGGGTCAATACCACCACTGCCGGGGACCAGAACTACTCCAGCGTCATCATGAATGCCACCGGTGCATTCGTGATCACATGGGAGAGCAGCGACGGCAGTAGCGACGGGATCTACGCGCAGCGCTACGACTCGACCGGGACGAAACTGGGATCGGAATTCCGCGTCAACACCACCACGACCGGCGAGCAGCACGAGGGCGTGGCCGATATCGACGATAGCGGCAACTTCGTCGTCATCTGGAGCAGCTACGGCCAGGACGCGGCCAACACTTGGGGCGTGTACAAGCAGGAGTACAACTCGGATGGCACGACCGACGGCGGCGAGACACGCGTCAACACCACTACCGCCGGCGACCAGGTGTACGCCAGCATTGCGATGGACGGGGCCGGGGACTTCGTCGTCGGCTGGAGCGGCGACGGGGCAGGCGACTCCGCGAGCTACAGCACGAGCACTTCGTCGGGTAGCGGCGGCACGACCGTGACCATTACCGCCTCCGGCGGCGGGGTGTTCTTCCAGCGCTATGCCCACAACCAGGCTCCGGTGCTGTCCGGAGCTAACAACCTTACCGCCATCAACGAAGACCCCAGCTCCAACCCCGGGACGCTGGTCTCGTCGTTGATCAGCGGCAAAGTGAGCGACCCGGACACGGGAGCGCTTTCTGGCATCGCCGTCACTCTGGTAGACAACACGAACGGCACATGGCAGTACTCGACGAACGGGGGGAGCACTTGGACCGCTTTTGGGACCCCGAGCAACAGCGCTGCGCTACTGCTCGCTGCCGACGCCAACACCTATGTCCGCTTTGTGCCCAACGCCAACTGGAACGGGACGGTCAGCGGCTTGACCTTCCGCGCCTGGGACCAGACCAGCGGCACCGCCGGCTCGACCTATGACACGACGTCCAACGGCGGCACCACCGCTTTCTCTAGCGCTACGGCGACCGCCAACATCACCGTCAACTCCGTCAACGACGCCCCGCAGGGCACCAATACCACGGTGACCACGCTGGAGGACACCGCATATACGTTTGCCACTGCGGACTTCGGTTTCTCCGACTCCAACGACAGTCCGGCCAACAGCCTGCTGGCGGTGAAAATCACCACGCTCCCGGGTGCGGGCAGCCTCAAGGACAACGGGGTTGCCGTGACCGCTGGGCAGTTTGTGTCGGCCACCGACATCAGCGGGGGCAAGCTCGTGTTCACTCCGGCGGCGAATGCCAACGGGGCAGGCTACGCCAGCTTCACCTTCCAGGTGCAGGACAATGGGGGCACCGCCAACGGCGGCGTGGACACCGATCCCACCGCGAACACCATGACGGTGAACGTGACCTCGGTCAATGATGCTCCGCAGGGGACCAACAAGACGGTGACCACGCTGGAGGACACCGCATATACGTTTGCCACTGCGGACTTCGGTTTCTCGGACCCCAACGACAGTCCGGCCAACAGCCTGCTGGCGGTGAAAATCACCACGCTCCCGGGTGCGGGCAGTCTCAAGGACAACGGGGTTGCCGTGACCGCTGGGCAGTTTGTGTCGGCCACCGACATCAGCGGGGGCAAGCTCGTGTTCACTCCGGCGGCGAATGCCAACGGGGCAGGCTACGCCAGCTTCACCTTCC
>Ga0335077_10001561_pt1 | contig 27302 bp, 28 predicted proteins | sample Lox_Sample_31_FD_207151 | JGI IMG/M metagenome (GOLD analysis project Ga0335077, IMG submission 207151) | Soil microbial communities from Loxahatchee National Wildlife Refuge, Florida, United States - Lox_Sample_3.1 | ecosystem: Environmental > Terrestrial > Soil > Wetlands | place: USA... | reverse complement strand
GCGCGCGATCCCGAGGTGCGCGTCGTGGTGATCTCCGGCACGGGTGCGGATTTCTGCGCGGGCGCCGATCTGGCGGCCCTCGATCGCACCTCCGAGGAAGGCGTCATGGATCATCTCGGTTCGGCTCGCGCTTTGGCCGAGGTTTTTCTGGCCATCCGCCATCATCCTCACCCGGTGATCGCCACCGTGCGCGGACGCGCGCTCGCAGGCGGCTGCGGCCTCGCCACGGCGTGCGATCTCATCCTCGCCTCCGAATCGGCGCAGTTCGGATATCCGGAAGTGAAGCTCGGATTCGTTCCCGCCATGGTCATGGCCATCCTGCGCCGCTCGCTTAGCGAAAAGCGGGCGTTCGAGCTGATCGCGACCGGAGAAATGATCACCGCGCCCCAGGCCCACGCGGTCGGCCTGATCAATCGCGTCTATCCCGATAACGAATTCGACGCGCAATCGGAAGAGTACATCACCGCGCTGGCCGCGAAATCCGCCTCCGCGGTCGCGCTGTCGAAGAACCTGCTTTATCACATGGACGGGATGACGTTTGAGGCCGCCGTCGAGGCCGGTGTCCACGGCAACGCGCTCGCGCGCATGACCGAGGACGCGCGCCGCGGCATCGAACGCTTCGTCAAGAAGTCGTAACCGGCTTCAAAATACGATAGATTAGTGGATGACTATGTCGAATCGATCCGCGCTAACCCGCGCAGCCCTTTTGCTGTCGCTCGCAACCCTGCCGCTCGCCGCCCAGACCACTACGCACGCCGCCAAAGCCGCCGCGACGTCCCCTTTCCCCCGCACCGCCGACGGCCATCCCGACTTGCAGGGCATCTACGACCTCGCCACCATGACTCCTTTCGAGCGCTTGCCCGGCGACCCGCCGGTCCTGACCAAGGAGCAGGCCGACAAGCTCCAGAAGGCCGAGATTGCGCGCCGCTCCGTCGACGCAACGCACCTCGACCCCAATCGTCCTGAGCTACCTGTCGGCGGCGACACCAGCCGCGGAAAAACGTTTTTTGAAATTCTCGAAAAGGCCGGCGGCGGTGCCGTCGGCGGCTACGACCGTCTCTGGCTGAACCAGGGCAACGCCTTCATGGTGATCGACGGCCAGATTCGGACTTCGATCGTGATCGATCCCCCGGACGGCCATGTGCCTCCCTACAACGCCGCCGCCAAAGCGCGCATGGGAAGAGCCGGCGCGCGCGTGCTGCCGACCTCTGACGCCGGCGAGAACCAGGACATTCGCGCCGCAAGCCGCCGCGGCGAGTACGACAACCCGGAGCAGAGACCGCTCAGCGAGCGCTGCATCCTCGGATTCGGCAACACCGCAGGCCCGCCCGCGCTGCCCGATTATTTCTACAACGACCTGCACCAGATCGTCCAGACCAAAGATACCATCATGATCCTCAGCGAGATGATCCACGACGCGCGCATCATTCGCATGAACGCGCAGCATCTTCCGCCGACGATGCGCCTGTGGATGGGGGATTCGGTGGGCCACTGGGATGGCGACACGCTGGTGGTCGACACCGCCAATTTCACCGACAAGACCCGTTTCCGGGGATCCACGGAGAACCTTCACGTAGTGGAGCGCTTCACGCGTCTGGACGCCAAGACGCTGCTGTATCACTTCACCATCGAAGACCCGCAGACCTGGGATCGTCCCTGGAGCGGCGAAGAAACCTGGCCGCTGACCAGCAAGCCCATCTACGAATACGCCTGCCAGGAGGGCAACTACGCGCTCGGCGACGTGTTGCGCGGCGCCCGCCATCAGGAAGCCGAAGAAGCTGCCGGCAAACCCAAGCAGTAGGCGTAGTTAGCGTCAATATCGCAGCTGAAATGCGTTAACGCGCTCGAATCCTCGATCTTGCAGCCGATAAGCTCTGCGTGAGATTGGTTTCGCTCGCGCTGCTTTTCGCTATTTCCACTCCGGCCCTGCGCGCGCAGGATTTCATCGAGCAGGCTCCGAAACGGAGCGATTCCAAGGGCCGGTTCTTTCGCCGCCTGACGCTGGCCGCCGCTTGCGCCGCCAGCGCGGGATTCGACACGTTCACCACGCGCCGCGCGATCTCGGCTGGAGCCGTCGAATCTAACGGACTGCTCGCCGGTGCGCAGGGAAATCCATCCTGGGGGCGCGTGATCGGACTCAAGACCGTGGTCTGCGCCGTCTCCGCGACCGTTCAGGAGACCCACACGTTGGGGGCCTGGGACACGCCCAAATCAGACTGGATCTGGACCGCCGCGAACGCCGCGACCGCGTCGGTCTACACCTGGGCCGGATTTCACAATCTCAAGCTGGCCAACAATTTGTCTTCAGAAAAGTAGCGCGGGCTGGCCGCGATGAACGCGGAAAGAAAGAATAGAAGATTCGCATTTATTCGCGGCTTTAATTCCGTTTCTAGCTGACGTGCACGAGGCGCTTGCCGATGTTTTCGCCGTGGAACAGTCCGATGAACGCCTGGGGCAGATTTTCGAACCCCTCGACGATATCTTCGCGATACTTGATTTTTCCTTCGCGCACCCAGCCCGTCATCTCGGTGAGCGCGGGGCCGAATTGCGCGGCGTAGTCCGACACCAAAAATCCCTGCACCTTCGCCCGCGCGACGATCAGCATCGAAAGCAGCCGCGGTCCCATCTCCGGCTTGCTGTTGTTGTACTGCGAAATCTGTCCGCAGATGGAGATCCGCGCGCCCACGTTCAGCAGCCCGAAAACCGCGTCGGTGATTTGCCCGCCGACGTTGTCAAAATACACGTCGATCCCGTTCGGACACAACTCCTTCAGCTTCGCGGAGTAATTGCCGGTGGTCTTGTAGTTGAACGCGGCGTCGTACCCGCAGTCTTTCAAAATCCAGGCGACCTTGTCGTCGCCTCCCGCGATCCCGACGGTCCGGCATCCCTTGATTTTCGCGATCTGCCCCACCACCGAGCCCACCGCTCCCGCCGCGCCCGAAACTACCACGGTTTCGCCCGCCTTGGGATGGCAAACGTCCAGCAGCCCGAAGTACGCCGTTAATCCAGTCATCCCCAGGACGCCTTCCGCTGTCGACACCGCCACCGACGGATCCAGCTTGCGGACGCCGCGCCCGTTTGAAATGGTGTACTCCTGCCAGCCCATGTAGATATCGACGGCGTCGCCCGGCTTGAACTCGGGATTTTTCGACTCGACTACTTTCGCGACCCCTCCGCCGACCATCACCTGCCCGACCTCCACTGGCGCGGCGTAGCTGCGCATTCCGCTGATGCGGCCGCGCATGTAGGGATCGACCGAAAGATACATCGCGCGCACCAGGATCTCGCCGTCCTTCAGCTCCGGAATCGGCGTCTCGACCAGCTTGAAATTCTCGGGCGACGGCATTCCGTTGGGCCGCGACGCCAGCACGAATTGACGATTAGTTTGTGGATGCATGAGAATTTGGTTTTGCGGAAAGCATGAGTTTGATCAGCGCCTCGGTCACGTGCGGCTCCAGCCCCTCCGTGTGACCCTTATCCAGACGAACCACGTCGGCGACGATCCGTCCGTCCTTACAACGCGGATATTCGAAGACGTCCGCTGTTCCGGGGCGCGGCAGCGTGCCCCATCCGGGCGACGACGGATTCTGGCTGCGCGTGTCGTACACGTATCCCGGCGTGGTGTCGACGATATCGGCCTTGCGCACGCGCGCCGAGCAGCCCAGCTTCTCGGCCCACTTGGACGTCTCCGGCAGTCCTTTAGCATCCATTTCATTGCGGCCGGTTTCATAGATGAAGGAGAATTCGGCGGAAGGAAGCTCGCGCAGAGCCGCGCCGCCGGCGAGCGGATTCGGCGCATTTCCTCGACCGCCGTCCTTCGTGGCAGTCGCCGCGGCCGCGCGTCCCCGCGCCGCGATGTTACTGAAATCGCCGCGGCCCGGATTCTCGCCCAATCTCCCGCCCGACAGGCTCAGCCATCCGTCCACGCGCTCGGAAAAGAAATCGGTGCGCATCAGCCGGTTCGACGTCATGCCGCCCTGCGAATGCCCCACCAGCCAGAACGCCTTGATATTCTCTTTCCCGATCTGGTCGTAAATCATACTGACGATGTTTTGCAGATATTCGTCGTCTGTAGCCGACCAATATTGCACCGGCGAATTCGGCGTGGCGATCACCAGGTGGTACTTGTCCTTGAAATCCATCATGGGGAAATAGTGCCGCTGCCAGTTCCCGTACGAGCCGAATCCATGCAGGCTCATGATAAAGGTGACTTTCTCACCCTTCCTCAAATCGCACGGATAATCCAGGAAAAATTTGCGATTAGTCTTGGGCTCGACCGCATTGCCCTGGTCGATCACCAGCGCGGACGGGCAATTCGCCGCGGGACAATGCTCGGGCGCCGGCGTCTGGCACGCGACCCCGGCGAGCTCCAGCGGCGCGCCTTTTTTTCCGTACGCGGGAAGCACAGCCGCGATCACTGCCAGCAGGATCAGTGTTGGTCTCATGGTATCCCTTGTGCAAGATTCTTCGACCGTTCTATTATGCACTAAGTCCCAACATAAGGAGCAATCTGCTCATGGCCGAGAAAAAACCGCAAACTCTTCAGAACCACGCCAGGATCGATCCGCTGTTTCATCTGTTCCTGTCTCCGGTGGCGCTGATCCTGCTGATCGCCGCCGCTTACAACCTTTACGCCAACCCGAGCTGGAAAAGTGGCGCCTTCCTTCTCGGCGCCGTGGCCGCGTTCGTCGCCCTGTTCAAGATCCGCCTTTACGCGCTGAAGGTTCAGGACCGAGTGATTCGCCTGGAAGAGCGCCTGCGCCTGGAACGGCTGCTTTCCGAGCCGCTCAAGTCGCGCATCTACGAGCTCACCGAGCAACAGTTGATCGCCCTGCGCTTCGCCTCCGACGGCGAGCTGCCGGCGCTGGTGGAAAAGACGCTTAAAGGAAACCTGCCTCCCAAGGAGATCAAGCAGGCGATCCAGAGCTGGCGGCCGGACTACTGGCGCGTGTGAGCCGGGAACATTTCCCACGGCTCGCGCGTATGAAGAAAGCGAGGATTCCAAATGAAACCAGCCCTGGTCGCGGCCGCGGCGTTTCTGCTCGCCGGCTGCGTGGTCGACATGGAGCGTACCGGCCCCGAGGAGCACGAAACCAAGTCCATCGATCTGGACAAATCCGAAATGGTGCGCGTTGACCTGAAAATGGGCGCCGGTGAGCTCAACGTGAACGGTGGCTCGTCCAAGCTCATGGATGCCGATTTCACGTACAACGTCGCATCCTGGAAACCGCAGGTCACTTACACCTCCAGCGGATTTCGCGGCAACCTGACGATCGAGCAGCCAGCCCACTCCCACGGCGGGTCGCGCGCGCACTACCGCTGGGAGGTTCGGCTGAACGACCAGGTCCCGATGGACGTCCACGCCGAACTGGGCGCCGGCAAAGCGACCATGAACCTGGGAAGCCTGGATCTGCGCAGCGTACGCGTGGACATGGGCGTCGGCGAAATGCGTCTCGACCTGACCGGCAAGCCGATGCGCGATTACACCGTCAATATCAACGGCGGAGTCGGACACGCCATGGTCTTTCTTCCGCGCGATGCCGGGATCGTCGCCAACGCGTCGGGAGGAATCGGCAACATCTCCGTCCGCGGCCTCGAAAAGCGCGGCGGCCAATGGATTAATCCCGCCCACGAGAACGCTCCGGTCACGATTCATCTGGACATCCAGGGCGGGATTGGACAAATCGAGTTAGTTGCGGAATAGCGCGCACACGGGTTTCGCGCTAATCTTAGAGGGGCAGCCACGGTGAGCACAGCATCCGCGGAAATTGTTAGAATTTCAATCCCTCATTGCGAACCCGGTATCGGCAAAGTGATTCGCCAGGACTCGAGCGCGGATCTCATTCCCGGTGTGTGCCTGCGTTCCGTGGATCTCTGGCCGGACGATCGCGGATATTTTCTCGAAGTCATTCGCATGAAGCAGGGCCTCGCCGCGGATTTCCCCGCCGAAACCACCCAGGTTTCGGCCGCCCTGAGCTATCCGGGAACCATCAAGGCGTTCCATTTTCACAAGCACCAGACCGATTTGTGGATGCCCGCGATGGGCATGTTTCAGGTCGCACTGGTCGACCTGCGCCCCGAATCGCCTGGTTTCGGCCTTAAGAACACGATTTACGCCGGCACGCTGCGCCCCTGGCAGATTCTGATTCCGCCCGGCGTGGGTCATGGTTACAAAGTAATCGGCGAAACCGCCGCGATGCTGGTTTACGTTACCAATCGCACCTACAATCCCGAGGACGAAGGCCGCATCGCGTACAACGATTCATCGATTCAGTACGACTGGGAAGTGCAGCACAAGTGAGGCTCTTAGTCACTGGGGGAGCGGGATTCATCGGCAGCGCGTTCATCCGGATGGAACTCTCCAGAAAAAACGGAGCCAAACCCGAAATTTTGAATTTCGATAAGCTCACCTACGCCGGCAATTTGGAAAACCTGGCGAGCGTCGCGGAGGATTCGTGTTACCGCTTCGTGCACGGCGACATCGGCGACGCGCAACTGGTGATTGATCTCATCGAAGAGACGCGTCCCGATGTGATCGTGAATTTCGCCGCCGAATCGCACGTGGACCGCAGCATTCTCTCGCCCTCGCCGGTGTTTGAGACCAACCTGGGCGGAACGTTCACGCTGCTCGAAGCCGCGCGCAGGCACAAGACGCCGCGCTTCGTGCACGTCTCCACCGATGAGGTGTACGGATCTATCGCGACGCCATACGAAGCCAATGAGGATTTCCCGCTGCGCCCCTCGAGTCCGTATTCGGCTTCGAAAGCCGGCTCGGACCTGCTGGCGCTCTCTTACTTCACCACATATAAGATGCCGGTGATGGTCACGCGCGCGTCCAACAACTACGGACCGTACCAGTTCCCGGAAAAATTGATCCCCCTGATGATCTCCAACGCGATCGAGGACAAGCCTCTGCCGATCTACGGCGACGGCATGCAGATTCGCGACTGGCTGTACGTCGACGATCACTGCCGCGCGATCCAGGCGGTGATTCAACGCGGGCGCGCGGGTGAGATTTACAATATCGGCGGCAATCGCGCTCTGCCGAATCGCGAGGTTGTGCACAAAATTCTGGCCGCGCTGGGAAAACCGGAATCCCTGATGCATCGCGTAACCGACCGTCCCGGCCACGATCGCCGCTACGCGCTGTCGAGCGATAAAATCATGCGCGAGACGGGCTGGCGCCCGCAAGTCGAGTTCGAACGCGGCCTGCTAACGACGATCGAGTGGTATCGTGCGAACCCGTCCTGGATCGCGCACGTCAAGTCGGGCGAATATCAGAGCTACTACGAGCGCAACTACGCCGGCCGGTAATTTCAGCCTCACCGCGCGATATCTTTCCACTCTTTTTCGTAATACCGCACCAGGATCTGATCGTTCAGCCGGTTCACATCCGCCTCGACGGGCTGCATGTCCTCGGGAAAATCGAACAGTCCGGGGATCTGCGCGACCGTCAGGAATCGCAGGCCGGCGGGCAGCGACCGCGGAGGGTCCCACGCGTTTCCCGCCAGCGTGAATCCCCATTCCCCGAAGCTCGGCACGTACACGTGATACGGCCATGTGCGGAATCCGGCCTGTTGCAGCGTGCGGACGATGCACCAGTAGGATTGCCGCGAAAACATCGGCGAGGTGCTCTGAATCACCGCCAGCCCGTTCTCGCTCACGTGCTTTCGCAACAGCCGGTAGAACGCCGTGGTGTACAACTTACCCAGCGAGTAGCTGGTGGGATCGGGAAAATCCACCACGACGAAATCCCAAAACCCGTTCTGGCCGTCCAGCCACACGAACGCGTCGGCGTTGATCACGTGCACGCGCGGATTGCGGAACGAATATTGGTTCAGCGGCGCGAGCATGGGATTTTCGGTGAATAGTTTGGGCATGTCCGGGTCCAGATCCACCAGCGTGATGCTTTCGAGGTTGGGATACTTCAGCAGCTCGCGGACGGCGAGTCCGTCGCCGCCGCCTAGCACCAGCGCACGCTTCGCCCACGGCAGCGACGACAGGCCCGGATGCACCAGCGCTTCGTGGTAGCGATACTCGTCGCGCGAGCTGAATTGCAGGTGCGCGTTCAGAAACAGCCGAATATCGTCCTTCCAGCGCGTGATGACGATGCGCTGGTAGCGAGTTTCGCGCTGGAAAATCACTTCGTCGGCGAAAAGTTGGGTGTCGGCTGCCGACGAAATCCAGTTCGACGCAACCATGCCCCCGCCGAGCGCGATAAGCACCGCGATCGACATGGCGCGGAGCGTCCAGCGCGAGCGCAGCTCCTCCTCGAACAGAAAAGTGGACCACAGCGCCACCGCGGCGTTGATCATGCCGAACAGAATCGCCGCGCGAACCAGTCCCAGCTTGGGCACCAGCCAGATGGGAAACGCGATGGAAGCCGCCAGCGCCCCGAGGTAATCGAAGGTTAGCACGTGCGAAACCAGGTCGCGCAATTTGAAGCGGCCTTCGAGAATCCGCATCAGCAGCGGAATTTCCAGTCCTACGAAAACGCCGATAGCGATCACCAGTAGGTACATCGCCAGCTCGAAGCTGTGCGTGTAAGCGAACGCCAGAAACAGCGCGGAGGAGGAAAATCCGCCTACCAGCGCGACCATCAGCTCGATCTGCACGAAGCGCGAGACCAGCGACCGCCCGAGATAGCGCGATGCCGCGCTCCCCAGTCCCATGGCGAACAGATACGTCCCGATGACAGTGGAAAATTGCAGGACGCTGTCGCCCAGCAGATAGCTGGCGAGGGTCCCCGCGATCAGCTCATAGATGAGCCCGCACGCCGCGATCAGCAGAACGGAGAGGAATAAAACAACAGCCATTACTTAGCCGCGAATGAACGCAAATGAACGCGAATGCAACATTATTTGCGTTAGTTCGCGTTCATTCGCGGCCATTATTCTCCTTAATGCGTCCTCGCTTAATGCACTGCGGCGGCGATGATGATGCACATGCCCAGCGAGATCGCGCCGATCAGGATCGCCAGCGCGATGTTTTTGTCCTGCACGATCTCGTTCCACAGATGATACGGCGTCATCTTGTCGACGATCATGAAGGCGAACAGGAAAATCGCGATGCCCAGCAGCGCGTAAATCGCCGCGTTCAGCAACTGCCCGGGATGGAAATCAGCCATGTTTATTTTCCTCCGACGTAGCGTGGATAGAAACCATAATGCGAGCGGTACGCGCCGGGATTATCGCGTACCGTTTTGGGAACGTTCTTCACCTGATCAACGCTGGAAAGGCTCCAGCCGCGATACTCCGCCCACATGAGCCCGGTGAGCAAGAGTAAACCGTAAGCGAGGTACCCCGGATAGCGCAACATTTAATTTCCTCCGTGCTGAACGGGCGGATAGTCGCTCTGCATCCAGCGCCGCACCTCGAAATTTCGCCCCCGCACGGTGTGTGCCAGAGGTGGGATCATCAGCAGCCCGGCCACGATCCAGAACCAGGTGTAATCCGGCACGTCGTGCTTGAGCGTGATCGAGTAGCTCATCCGGTTGACGCGCGTCATCTTGCCGTTGGATGCGCGCACGAAACTTCCCGCGTTGGCGTCCATTTCCGGCTCGACGCGCAGATAATAGCGTCCCGGCGGAACGGACGGGATATAAGCCGTCGAGGTCTGGCCGCCTTCTGTCCACGGACCGTCGCTGTCGCTGCCGGTGTAATAGCTCACCTCGCGGCCGAAATCGAAAGCGTTGCCGGTGTCTTCGTTGATCAGCGCGAAGTTGAAATACGCCCAGTCGTTCGTCACGTTGGCGTGAACAGTGAGCTCGAGCGACGCCGTGCGGCCCTTCAGGTCGAAAATCGGAGTGACGAAGGACGGCTCGCGCCCGTCGCCGGTCTGGAACTGGTAGTGGTCTTCGAAGACCGTCCGATTCGCGCTGAACACCGAGAAGAAGATCGCCAGCGCGGCCACCATCGCCAGCATCCCGCCGAAGCTAGTCCACATTCCGCCACTCTTGAACGGCGACGGCTGGTTGAGATAGACTCCGCTCGCACGCGGAGCCGGACCTGGCAGCGCGAAAGCTTTCCAGATTTCGGCACCGGTCATGTATTCGCCGCGCGACCAGGTCACTTCCTCATCGGTGGTCTCGGCGGAAAGCACCGTCGGCGGATCGATGAAATCGTCATCGATGACTTTATCGCCGGTTTTCACGCGCCACGGGAATTCGCCCAGCACGAACGTGGTCACCGCTTCAGCGCCAGAGAAATGTTTGAACCTGCGCCCCTCGAAGATCACTCCTGGACGGCCACCGAGCGCGATCCTGTGCGGCATCGCCTCCATCGGTGTGACGAAATTCCAGTGGCCGTCATACTCGACAACGTAGCGGAACCCCTTGTATGGATTGAATAGCAGATATTCGTCCCAGGAAAACGTCTCGCCGTCTTCTTCAACGGAGCGCGTCTGAAATCCGATGACTTCAAACTCCCCGCCGCCAATTTTTCCGCGCGTCCCCAGCGGAATTTTCGGCGTGCGGCGCCATCGTTCCTCGATCTGCTGAAGAATTTTCAGCTCCGGCGTGGACGCATCGAGTACGCTGAAACACTGCGGGCAAACCACGGTCAGCGCATGCCCGAATCCGCGCAGCTCCACCGGTCCGCCGCAATTGGGGCAACTGAGCGACTTGGTCTTGACGACCGGCGGTGCAACCAGAGGAGAGGACAATCAGGCCCACCCCTCAAACTGCCGCAGATTTTTCAACTGAAGCTGGTCGAACTCCACCCACTCGCCCAAATACAGCAACGCAGGATCTTCGCTGTAGTCGAGCGTGCCGAATTGCGATCCTGTGGTGCGCAGGTCGGCGAAGAGCATGTCGGATTTGCCGTAATACGGGAACGGCAGCTCGCCTTCGAAACCTTTGTAGCGCGCGAGGGTCAGGGTCGCGACCTCAAATTCTACATTGTTGAACGTCATCACCTTGCCGCGCGAAATTTCAGCCTGCGCGGGCAACGCTTGCGCCGGCGCGAGCCTCGAAATGGCGTACTGCAACTGCGCGTCCGCGAGCCAGCCGCTCGATCCGTCGGAGAAAACGATGTGCCACTCATTCCAGCCGCCGTTTTCGTATTCATACACCAGGCGGCCGGTTACGTTGAAGCGCTGCCCGCCGAACGATCCCTCAGTTAACAGCTGAATGGGTGACGGGTCCGGCGGCAAGTCCGCCACCTCGCCGACGTTTTTGAGCTCGATGTCGGTGCGCACGATGATCGATTTGCAGAACGGGCAGGCGGTCTGCGCCGCGCCTGACCAGCGGAACTGCACCGGCGCGCCGCAATTGGGGCAATTAGAAATCGGTTGACTCATACGGCCGGTCGAGCCTCCGCACCTCGACCGAAGCAGCTCCAAACTCGCGCCGAAGATCCGCGGCGAAATCCCAGTCCGGCCGCGGCCGGCAGCAGAATACATTCAAGCACAGCGACCGGTATTCGGGAAAGGTGTGGCAGGCGATGTGCGATTCCTGCAGCAGCGCCAAGCCGGTGATTCCGCCTCCGGGAAACTGGTGCCACTGCGAGTCGGCCACCGGATGCAGCTCCATCGCCCCGATCAGCCGTGCGAACAATGCGCGCAGCGCCTGAGGGTCCGCCAGCGCGGACGCATCGCACGCGTGCGCCTCGACGATCCATTCGCAGCCCTGCGCCATTAGGTTTTACTCGCTCCGGCTCATCCTTACGATTGCGCGTTGCCGCACTCCGGGCAGAATTTCGCGGCGCGCGGCATCGGCTTGCCGCAATTGATGCAGAATTTGGTTTCAGCCGACGGCGCCGCCGGTGCGGCAGGTCCGGAAGCAGCAGCCGCGGGAGCGGCCGGCGCCGGCTGCACTCCCGGCTTCAGCGCGTTCGCCATGGTCTGGGCCATGGTGAATCCCGCGCCGAGTCCCGCGCCGAGTCCCGCCATCCCGCCTTCGTTCGCCGCAGCGATGGGCATCGAATTCGCCACCTGATACTGCGTGTACTTGCCCATGTCGCCGAGCATGTTCATTCCGATGCGCGTGTCCAGCAGTTTTTGCAGCTCCTCGGGCAGCGACAGATTCTCCACCACGAAGCTGTCGAGCGCCAGGCCGAGATCGGCGAAGCTGGGCTTCAGCGCCTCCGCGATCTTATTGCCGAGCTCCACCTGGTTCGCCGCCATGTCCAGAAACGGCAGCGAGCTCTGGGCGAAGGCGTCCGTCATCCGCCCCACGATCGTGTTGCGAAGCTGACCCTCGAGGTCCGGCACGCGATACAACTCGCGCGTGCCGCTCACTTTCGCGTAAAACGATTTGGGATCGGCGATATGCCAGGAATAAATTCCGTAGCCGCGCAGGCGCACCGCGCCGAATTCTTTGTCGCGAATGGTGATCGGCGTCGCCGTGCCCCAGCGCTGATCGGTCTGGATGCGCGTCGAAAAGAAATACACGTCGCTCTTGAACGGTGACTGAAACTTCTTGTCCCAGTTCATCAGGTCCGTGAGAATCGGCAGAGTCTGTGTGTTGAGCGTATACAGCCCCGGCGCGAACACGTCCGCGACGCGACCTTCATTCACGAACACGGCCACCTGCGAATCGCGCACGGTGAGCTGCGCTCCGTTCTTGATTTCCATGTTCTGCATCGGATAACGATACGCGAGCGTACCCTGGTCCGATTCGGTCCACTGGACCACCGCGATGAACTGGCCGGAAATGAAATCCCGCAACGACACTTTGCATTCCTCCCTTTTCAGGTTCCTCAGATTATAACGCTCCCACTGGTTCGCTTGTTCCCTGAGATGTGGCAAACTACATAAGCTGAGATGTTGAAAAACGGGGACAGACTACTCTGTCCCGAACGCAAGCTGCCGATGCGCAGTTGAGCGGCTGCGGTGGACAGAGCGGTTTGTCCCCTTTTTTCAACATCCCTCAAACTGCATGAGTTCGCGTTCCGAGTTGTGGCTGGTGCGCCACGGCGAGACGGAGTGGAGTCTCTCCGGCGCGCACACCTCGCGTACAGACCTTCCCTTGACCGCCGAAGGCCAGCGCCGCGCCGAGGTGGTCGGCGGCGCGTTGCGTAACCACAAGTTTGCCGAGGTGCTTTCAAGCCCTCTGCGCCGCGCGCGCGACACCGCGCGCCTGGCGGGATTCACCCCCGTCATCGTCGACGATCTGCACGAATGGGATTACGGCGCATACGAGGGTCGCACTACGCCGGACATACACAAAGAAAACCCGGAGTGGTCGATCTGGAAATCCACGCCGCCCGGCGGCGAGAGCGCGGACCAGGTGGGCGCGCGCGCCGATTCCGTCATCGCCCGTGCCGTCGCCGCCGCGGGCGACGTCCTGCTGTTCTCACACGGCCACATGCTGCGCGTGATCGCCGCGCGCTGGCTGGGACTGGCGCCCGATGGCGGCCGCTATTTCGCGCTCGCCACCGGGACCATTAGCGTCCTCGGCTACGAGCGTGATACAAGGGTGATTCGGGTGTGGAATCGAACTCCGTGATCCCTGCGGCGCGGCCGTGGCTCTGGCCGAATCTGCTCAGCCTGGATGCGCCGGTGGTGGCGCTTCTGTGGCAACTGCTGTTTGCGCGCTGTTTTCATGCCGGCGTCAACGCGATCGCCGCCGCGGTGCTGGCACTGTGCGTGTGGCTGATCTACGCCGCCGACCGCATGCTCGACGCCTGGACCAGAAATAGCTCTCTACCGCGCCACGAATTCTATCGCCGCCACTGGCGGACCATCCTGCCGGTGTGGAGCGGAGCCTTCGCGCTCGCCGTCTGGCTGGCGTGGACGCGCCTGCCGACGGCGCTCGTCGAGCGCGGAATGTTGCTCGCGACGGCGGTGGCTCTGTACTTCGCGCTGGTGCACCTGCTTGGTCCCGCGTGGCCGAAAGAGCTCGCCGTCGCGATTCTGTTCGCGTTGGGGGCCTCCATCGCGGCGTGGAGCGCGATCCGCTCGCCCGCCGAAGTCGAGGGCATCGCGCTGTTCTCCTTCCTGTGCTGGATCAACTGCGCCGCCATCGATTCCTGGGAGATTCGCGGTCCGCGTTGGCCGGTGGGCGCAGCGGCGCTGGTCGTCGCGGCGGCCGCGGCCCTGGCATATCCGCGCCTTCCCGCGTTGAGCGCGGCGGAAATGGCCAGCGCGCTGGCCTTCATCGTGCTCGATCACCAGCGCTCCCGCTTCTCCCGCGACGCGCTCCGCGTGCTCGCCGATGTCGCACTTTTGACGCCCGCTGTGTTCCTGCCCGTCAGCGGAATGCTGAAGTGAACTGCGACCCGATCGCGCGCTGGTACCGGTGGCTCGAATATATCGGCTTCGGCCGCGCGCTCGAGCGGCGCAGAACCGCGTTCCTGTCCGATGTCGCTGATGCTCGGCGCGTGCTGCTTCTGGGTGACGGCGACGGGCGGTTCCTCGAAAAGCTGGTTCCGCTGACATTCGCGCGCCCCGGCGCGGCCATCGACTATGTCGACATCAGCCCGCGCATGCTCGATCTGGCGCGCCGCCGCGTGGGCAACCGGGTCAACTACCATCTGGCCGACGCGCTCTCGCTGCCGCTGCCCGCGGCCGAATTCGACCTCATCGTCACGCATTTTTTTCTCGACTGTTTCGATGACCACGACGCCGCGCGGCTGGTGGAGCGCGTAGCTTCGAGCGCCGCGCCGCATGCGCGATGGCTGATCTCCGAATTTCGTGAATCGGGCTGGCTGGCGCGCCGGCTCATCGCCGCGCTGTACCGTTTTTTCCGCGTCACCACGGGCTTGAAAACCACCCGCCTGATCGATCACCACCCCTTGCTCGCCCGCGCCGGATTCACTCTCGAAAAGTTCGAATCCGCGCGCGCCGGAATGCTGGTGAGCGAACTCTGGCGCCGGGTCACATGATTTTGTATTTCGTAAGGAACTCGTGAATCTTTTCGTAAATCTTCACGCGATCGTCCGGCGAAAAATTTCCGTGCCCCGCGCCGTGCACCGTATACAGATCGTTGGGCGCGCCCGCTTTTTCGAGCGCGTCGCGCAGGCGCGTCGATTGCGAATACGGCACGATCGGATCGGCGTCGCCCTGGATCGTCAGGATGGGCGGCAGATCGCGCCGGACATATTGGATGGGCGAAACCTTGCGCGCCAGCTCTTCGCGGTCCGGCATCGACCCGAACCACGCCACCGCGTAGCCGCGCTGGTTGGGACCCGACAGCATGTCGTTCAGATCGGTGATCCCGTACCAGTTCAATATCGCCGCGACTTTCGGATTTTCGCTCGCGCCCGGCCCGGTGAACCCTCCGCCGGGACATTGCCGCACGAATCCGGCGGAGGCGGGAATGATTCCCGTAGTCAGCGCCAGGTGCCCGCCTGCCGATTCACCCATCACCACGATGCGTCCGAGGTCCACGTTGTAGTCCTTGGCGTGATCGGCGATGAAGCGCAGTGCGCACTGGCAATCCTCGACCGCGGCCGGCGCCAGCGACACCTTCGCCAGCCGGTACTCGACGTTGAACACATTCCAGCCCATTTCGAGCCACGGCTCGATCGACATCGCCGAGGCTTCCTTGGTGCCCAGAATCCATCCGCCGCCGTGAATGAAGATCAGCGTGGGCTGCGAACCCGTTACGCCGCGTCGAACATAGGCGTCCAGTTTCGTCTCGACATTGTTCTGGACACCATAGGTGACATTGGCGCGAATCGCGTATTCATTCTGGCTCCGCACCGCCCACGTTTCGGCCGGAGAAAGCTGCGGGAAAGCGGGCGCGCAGGCCAGCACAAGCAGGGTCGCGAATTTCAGCATGTCGGAAAGGATATCACGGCGACGCGCGACCTGAACGGTCGCGCCTCAAGCGGGGCGCAGCCTTTTTTTCTGAATTTGCGCGGCGTCGTTGGGCTGTTGCGCGCATGCGTTATTATCACACCGAAAACGTAAATGATCCGTTTGAGGCGCGTCCCTTCAGGGCGCGCGTAATATCGACGCCACCCGAGCACCTGCCGCGCGACAATGAAGGAAACATGCAAGCCATCGTCAAGAGCAGGCGCGAGCCGGGATTGTGGCTCGAAGAGATCGAAGCGCCGCGGCCCGGAATCAACGACGTTCTGATTCGCGTGAAGCGCGCCGGCATCTGCGGCACCGACGTCCACATTTATAAATGGGACGACTGGGCGCAGCACACCATCCCGGTTCCCATGGCCATCGGCCACGAATTCGTAGGCGAAATTGTCGAGGTGGGCTCCAACGTCAGCGATTTCCATCCCGGCGACATCGTCAGCGGCGAAGGGCACGTGGTGTGCGGGCGCTGCCGCAACTGCCTCGCCGGACGGCGGCATCTGTGCGCGCACACGCAGGGCGTCGGCGTGAATCGTCCCGGCGCGTTCGCCGAATACATCGTCCTGCCGATGACGAACATCTGGCGCCACGCGCCCGGTATCGACCTGGATATCGCCGCGATTTTCGATCCTTTCGGCAACGCCGTGCACACCGCGCTTTCTTTTCCCGTGCTCGGCGAAGACGTACTGATCACCGGGGCCGGACCCATCGGACTGATGGCCGCGGCGGTCGTGCGCCACGCCGGCGCGCGCTTCGTCGTCGTGACCGACATGAACCCGTTCCGTCTGGACCTCGCGAAAAAAATGGGCGCGACCATCGCTCTCGACATTCGCAAGGGCACCCTTCCGGAAACGCAAAAGCAGCTCGGGATGACCGAAGGCTTCGACATTGGCCTCGAAATGTCGGGCAACGCCGCCGCATTCCGCGACATGCTCGCCAACATGAGTCATGGCGCGAAAATCGCCATGCTAGGCATTCCGGATCAGGAAATGTCGATCGACTGGCGAACCGTGATCTTCAACATGCTCACCATCAAGGGCATCTACGGCCGCGAGATGTATGAGACCTGGTACAAGATGACGGTGATGCTGCAATCCGGCCTGGACATCCATCCGGTGATCACGCATCGTTTCCACTACACCGAGTTCGAAAAAGGCTTCCAGGCGATGATCGGCGGGTGCGCGGCGAAAGTGATCCTCAGCTTCGAATGATCGAAGCCCGCGATCTTGTCAAACGCTTCGGCGATGCGACCGCGGTCGCAGGCGCTTCGCTCGATGCGGAGCCGGGAATCTGCGCGCTGCTCGGTCCCAACGGCGCGGGAAAATCGACGCTGCTCAAACTGATCACCGGATTGCTCGCGCCGGACTCAGGCTCGGCGCGCATCTGCGGCCTCGATGTCGCCTCGCATCCCATGGAAGTACGTCGCAGCATCGGAGTTATTCCAGAGGATCTCGGCCTTTTCGATTCGCTCACCATTGAAGAGCACCTGGACCTGTGCGGATCGGTGTACGGCCTGGAGCGCAAGGAAGCGCGCGCCCGCGCCGCCGATCTGCTGCGCGTGCTGCGCCTGGATCATGCGCGCGACATTTTCCTGGACCAGTGTTCCCACGGAATGCGCAAGAAAACCGCGCTCGCCATGGCGCTGCTCCAGAATCCGCGGGTGTTGCTACTCGACGAGCCGTTTGAAGGCATCGATCCGGTCTCCTCGAAGACCATCGAGGAGCTGTTGCGCTCGGCAGCCTCGCGCGGCGTCACGGTCTTCTTCACCTCGCACATTCTCCCCATCGTGGAGCGCCTCGCCGCGAAAATTCTCATGATCCGCGGTGGAAAGATGGTGTGGAACTCCGCGGTGGATCCGCACGCGCGTCCGCTCGAAGAGATCTATTTCGACCTGGTGGAACAAGCGCCGCCGGCGAACCTGAGCTGGCTCGGAGCGAAGTGAAGGCGCTGCGGATTTTGGGTGCCATCGGCCGCGCCACCGGCCGCAAGCTGGGAACTTTTCGCGCGCTCAAGATCAACAACTTTTTCCTGATCATCGCGCTGGTCGCCTACAGCGCGGGCGAGAGCGGAATCGAACCGGCCAGCGCCTATCCGTTCCTGCTTTTCCTGTTCGCCGTTTTGTTGTTTCCTCTTTCCTCCGATCCGCTCGATGAAGTTCCGCGCAGCCGTCTCGCGCTGTGGCCGGTCACGCCGCGCGAGCGTGCCGTGCTGCGCGCCGCGAGCCTCGTCCTAAGCCCCATCCTGTGGTTCGTCGTACTGCTCCTGTTCTTCCATCGGATCCGCCCCGGCGTGGCGAGCGCATTCATCACGCTCGCGATCCTGGTGCAGGCGCTCTCGACCACCTTTCGCTTCGCACCGCAATGGAACGTCCGCCGGTACGTTCCGGGATGGCGTGGAACGATCGGAATGCTGATGCGCTCCAGCCTGCGCCAGATGCTGGTCTCGCTCGACGTGTATCTCGCGCTGGTGTTATCGTTGGGCGCGGTCTTGTATCGCCTGCTCGATGCGCACCCCGATCCCGCTGCGTTCCCGATTCTCGCCATTCTGATCGCGCTCGCCGTTGGCGACTACGCGCAGTGCCTGTTCGGCCGCGACCTGGGCGGCTCCGCGATCACGCGCTATCGCCTGTTTCCGCTTGGCGGCACCGCGGTCCTGCTGGCCAAGGGCGCGGCGTGTCTCGCGATCACTTTCCTGCTGACCCTTCCGGTTCAATTGACCGTCGGCATGACGTACGCGTTCACCGCGCTGGCATTCGGACATCACGCCTCCGTGATCCATCCCGCGCCGCTTCGCGCCTGGCGCTTCAGCGGGAGCCGCGTGTACATCGGCGTGATTCAGGGGATTGCCGGAATCGTGCTCGCCTTCGGAGCGGCGCAGCGCGGCGCACTGTATCTCGCCTCGAGCGTAATTCTGTACTGCCTTTCGCTCGCGATTTACGGCCGAGTGTGGGAGCTGCGCCGCGCGGCATGACAGGCGCGTCTCACTGCCGCGCATCGGCTTCGCGGCTGACGTAGCCCGGCGCAGCTTCCGCCATCAGCTCGAAGCGGCCGTCGGCGTGCAGCCGGTAGAGCCGCCCGCGCCAGTCGATGGTGCTGCCGAAAAATCCCGCCACCCAGAACGCGAACGCCAGCAGGTCTTCGAACGCCAGCAGCGCCCAGTTGACGCGCGCATTCACCACGCTCTTCGCCACCACCCGCGCCGACGTGAAGCGGATCGCCAGCGCAATCGCGGCGATCGGCCACCAGTGCGGCCCGGCGATCAGCAACAGCCACGCGAGCGCCGCCGGCATGGTGAAGACCTGCCCTAAGTAGCCGAGTGGCCGCGACCGGCGCGTGCTGCGCGCCCACCGCATCCGGTGCGCCGCCGTTTCCTTCCAGTCGCCCCCGCCGATGTGATGCTCGATCACCTGCGACGAGAGAATCACGCGGAAGCCCGCCTCCGAGACGAGCCTCCCCATGACGAAATCCTCCGCCAGGTGATCCTTCAGCTTGTTCATGCCGCCAATCGCCTGGAGCGCCGCCTTCCGCGCCGCAATCGTCGGCCCGATGGCGAAGCGCATTCCTTCGATCATCCGCGCCATCAGAATGCCTGAAAGAAAATCGGTGTTCAGGCCCGTCGCCTCCAGGCGCGACCACAATCCCGGCCCGGCGAGCGCGTGATACGGGCACGTCGCGATTCCCAATTTCGGATCCTGAAATTCCGCCGCGATGGCTCGCAGGAATCCCCGCGTCACGCGCGTGTCGCTGTCGCTCATCACCACCAGATCGTGCGCCGCTTCGCTCAGCATCCGTTCCAGGCTGTAGACTTTCGCGTTCGCATACAGCGGCTCGCCGGTGATCAGCAGGCGCGATTCGACGCGCGAATACTCGCGCTGCAGCTTTTCGATGATCGCGACCGCCGGATCGCTTGCATCCCGCACGGCGAACAGAATTTCAAAGCGCGGATAATCCTGCTCGAAAAAAGTTCGCAGATTCGCTCCCAGGCCGGCGTCCAGCCCCGCGATCGGCTTCAAAATGCTCACCGGCTCGCAGTGGCACACCTTGAGCGGACGCGAGGCCAGGTAGCGCCACGCCGCCAACATCGCAAGCAGCGAGTACATCACCGCTCCGCACAGGAGCGCGAGAAGCAGAATCTGCACGATTCTGCTATAGCCTTGCGCCGGCGAAGTACGCGATCGACAAACTACACGTGTACTGAATCACCCAAAATCCCCGCATATGTCGATTAGCATACTACGGTTCGCCTCGGCCGATCGTAAGTTTTCGAAAAAACTCCTTGTGCGCTACCCTGGACTCCTATGCCTCTCATGCACGCCATCGTCCTCGGCATTCTTCAGGGCCTCACCGAATTTCTGCCGATCAGCAGCAGCGCGCATCTGATCATCGTGCCCTGGATTCTCGGCTGGGACGACGGCGGACTCACCTTCGACGTCGCTCTCCACGTCGGGACACTCGCCGCCGTGCTGATCTATTTCTTCAAGGACTGGGTGCAGATCGTAGCGCAGGGCTTCGGACTCAACGCCGGCCACGACCCCGCGCTTTCCAAGAACCGTGGCCTGCTGTGGCTGCTGGCCGCCGGTACCATCCCCGGCGCCATCGCCGGCGTACTGTTCGAGAAGCAGGCCGAACACGCATTTCGCAGCCCCTACGTGATCGCGACCACGGCCATCGCCTTCGGCCTGATCCTATGGCTCGCCGACGCCCTCGGGCGCAAACAGAAGGACATGGCCCACGTTTCCGGTCTCGACGCGATCACCATCGGCACCGCACAGGCCTTCGCCATCATTCCCGGCGTCTCGCGCAGTGGCAGCACCATCACCGCTGGCCTGTTTCGCCATCTCGACCGGACCACCGCCGCGCGCTTCTCATTTCTTCTTTCCACTCCGATCATCGCCGGCGCCGCAGCCAAGAAATTCTACGACGTCTACAAGCATGGTGGCGGATTTCCCCATGACATGCAGACCGCCGTCATCGCCGGAATCATCGCCAGCGCGATCACCGGCGGCTTGACCATCGCCTTTTTCCTGAACTTCCTGCGCAGCCGCTCGCTCGCCGCTTTCGTCTGGTACCGGATCATCTTCGGCATCGCTGTGATCGCGATTGCGTTTTCACGCGGATGAAGGCGGGTCGCGGCGCGCAGGAGCGCGCGCTGCGTTCTGGTACAATGAAAATCGCTCTGGCCCTCTTCCGCGCAAGCGGTAGATGAAATTTCTAGGACCCACGCCGAACTCGCGGCTGAACGAGGCCGTGGCGGTCGTGTTTCTGTTCGCCGGGCTGTTCCTGTTCGCCAGCCTCGCTTCCTACCAGCCTTTCGATCCTTCGTTCGACACCGTCGGCGCGCCCGCCAAAATCGCTAATCTCACCGGCCGCGTCGGCGCGGACATCTCCGACCTGCTGTTGCAAGCCTTCGGTCTTTCCGCCTACGCTTTGCCCGTCCTGCTGTGGCTGCTCGGCTTCAAGTGGGTGCGCTCGGCGCCCATCGATTCGCCCTTCATCAAGACCGCCGGTTCCGCTCTCTTCATCGGCTCGACCTGCGCCGGCCTCGGATTTCTCGATTGGAAGCCCATTGCCGCGACTCTTCCCGCGGGCGGCATGGCCGGATCGATCCTGGCGGGCGACCTGATCGCGAACATGAACCTGACCGGCGCGCTTCTGCTCACGGCCGCGTGCTGGATTGTTTCGCTGTACCTCATCTCCCGATTCGAAATGCGCCTTCTCGCCGTCTGGTTCCGCGGTCCGATCGGCTGGATCGGCTCGCTGTTCAGTAATGTGTTCACGCGCCTGATCTCGAGTTTCGCCGATTGGCGCCGCGCGCGCACAAACGCGCGGCCGCCGCGCCGCAGGCCCGTCGAGCCCGCTCCCGAAATCGCGCCGGCGCCGCTACTCGTGGAAGAAATCGAACCTGAGATCGAAGACATCCCCATTCGCCAGCTCGATGTGGCGCCGCCCGCTCCGCCGCCCGTCGAAATGCCGCGCCCCGAGCCAATCCCCATCGACCGCAAGCCGACTGCGCCGGCCGCCCGGCCGCGCGCCGAATTCCAGATTCCTTGCACCGATCTTTTGCAGGAACCCTCCACGCGTTCCGCCTACGATTCCCAGGAGCTCAAGGACATCGCCGCGCGCATCAAGTCAAAATTCGAGGAGTTCAATGTGTTGGGGTCGGTGACGCAGATCAACCCCGGTCCCGTGGTCACCACGTTCGAATTCAAGCCCGAAGCCGGCGTCAAATATTCGCGCATCACCACACTCAGCGAGGATTTGTGCCTGGGCCTGCAAGCCGAATCGATTCTCATCGAAAGAATCCCGGGCAAGCCCACCGTCGGCATCGAAGTGCCCAATTCCAAGCGCGAGGTCATCAGCCTGCGCCAGATTCTCGAATCCGAGGAGTTCCACAATTCATCCTCGCCGCTGACCATCGCACTCGGAAAGGACATCAACGGCCGCATCAAGGTCACCGCGCTCGACTCCATGCCGCACCTTTTGATCGCCGGTTCCACTGGATCGGGCAAAAGCGTGATGCTCAACTCGCTGATCATGTCGATTCTGTACAAGGCCACGCCGCACCAGGTACGCATGATCATGGTGGATCCCAAACGCCTCGAATTCGGCCTGTACGAAGGCATTCCGCACCTGCTCACTCCCGTTATCACCGATGCGAAAAAAGCCACCAACGCCTTGCGCAACGCGGTGCTCGAAATGGAGCGCCGCCTGAAGCTGCTGGCCGGCCAGGGCGTCCGCAATATCGATCAGTACAACCGCAAAATCCGCCAGCTCGAAGCTCAGCCGCGCAACCTCTTCGAGCAGGAGACCGAAGAAGATCTGGAGCAGATCCCCTACGTCCTGATCGTCATCGACGAGCTCGCCGACCTGATGATGGTCGAGCGCGCCAACGTGGAAGAATCCGTCACGCGCCTGGCGCAGATGGCGCGCGCGGTCGGCATGCACCTGGTGCTCGCCACCCAGCGCCCCAGCGTGGACGTGATCACCGGTCTGATCAAGGCCAATTTCCCCTCCCGCATCAGCTTCCGCGTCGCCACCCGCGTCGACTCGCGCACGGTTCTCGACGTGATGGGCGCCGAACACCTGCTCGGCAAAGGCGACATGCTGTTCCTGCCGCCCGGCTCATCGCGTCTGATCCGCGTCCACGGCGCCTTCGTCAGCGAAGCCGAAACCAACCGCGTGGTCGAGTTCTGGAAGCAGCAGGCCGAGCCCGAATACGACAAGTCCTTCCTCATCGCCCCGCCCTCCGACGAGGACGAGAACGAAGCCGACGAATTCGACGGCGTCGAAGATCCCATGTATCACGAGGCCGTACGCATCGTGATCGAAATGGGCAAGGCGTCGACTTCGACGCTTCAGCGCCGCCTGCGCCTTGGCTACGGCCGCGCCGCGCGCATTCTCGACATGATGCAGCGCGACGGAATCATCGGCCCGCCCGACGGCAGCCGCCCGCGCGACGTGCTCAAGCGCCCGGATTGGCTGGAAGAAGTCGTAACATAATAGAATGCGTCGTCTGCTGGCCCTTCTCTGCCTCGCCACCATTGCCTGGGCAAAGCTCCCGCGCCAGCTCGCCAACGTTCCCATAGAAACGCCCGATCACCGCAACATCGACCTCCGGAAATTTCGCGGCAAGATCGTGATGGTGGTGCTGTTTCTCACCGATTGCGACGATTGCGTCGACATGATCAACTTCGCCTCGAAGCTCGAAACGCAGTACGCCTCGCGCGGCTTTCAGGTGGTGGGCGCCGCGCTCAATGACGCAGCGCCTTACGAAGTCGCTCCGTTTGTCCAGCGCTACCGTCCCACGTTCCCCATCGGATTCCTGAGAAAAGATGGACTGATCAAGTTCGCCGATCTTTCGCCCCAAGGACACCCCGTCGCACCGATCATCATGTTCATCGACGGCCTGGGGGTGGTGCGCTTCGAATGGCAGGGCCACGACGTGCAACTCAAACAGAAAGAAAAACTCTTTCCCGCCATTATCTTGGGCCTCATCAACCAGCGCGACAGGCATCAGGAGCCGGAACGCGTCACCGAGCCCGTCAAGCGGTGAACTCGATTCCCTGCGCCAGCGGCATCTCCCCGCTCCAGTTGACCGTCACCGTCTGGCGCCGCATGTAAGCCTTCCACGCATCGCTTCCCGATTCACGTCCGCCGCCGGTATCTTTTTCCCCGCCGAACGCGCCTCCGATCTCCGCGCCGCTGGTCCCGATATTCACGTTGGCGATCCCGCAGTCGCTCCCGCGCGCGCTCAAAAACGTTTCGGCGGTTTTCAGGCTGTCCGTGAAAATCGCCGATGACAATCCCTGCGGCACGCCGTTGTGCCACGCGATCGCCTGATCCAGCGTCTCGAATTCGATCAGGTGCAGAATCGGCGCGAAAATTTCTTCCCGCAGCACCGGCATCGACGCCTGCGATTTCACCAGCGTCGGTTCCACGAAGCAGCCCTTGATCCGCCGTCCGCCATAAATCACTTCCCCGCCCTCCGCGCGAATCCGCTCGAGCCCGCGCAGCATGTTTTCGACCGCCCCCTCGTCGATCAGTGGCCCCATCAGCGTCTCCGGCTCCATCGGATCGCCGATTCGGACCTGCCGGTACGCGGCAATCAGCCTGTCCGTAATCTTCGCCGCGATTCCCCGCTGCAAAAACAGCCGGCGAATCGACGTGCACCGCTGCCCTGCCGTTCCCACCGCGCCGAACAGCACCGCACGAACCACCAGCTCCGGATCGGCATCGTCCATCACGATCACGCCGTTGTTTCCGCCCAGCTCGAGCAGCGATCGCCCCAATCTTTCCGCCACAACTTGTCCCACATGCCGGCCCATCCGCGTCGATCCGGTTGCACTGATCAGCGGAACCCGGCGGTCGCGGATCATTCGTTCGCCGATCACGTCATCGGTCCCGATCACAAATTTCAGCACGCCCGAAAATCCGTGGCGATCGAGCACGCGATCGCAAATCTCCTGCACGGCGACCGCCGTCAGCGGCGTTTTGAGTGAAGGCTTCCAGATCACCGTGTCGCCGCACACCATCGCGATCAGCGCGTTCCAGCTCCACACCGCGACTGGAAAATTGAACGCGCTGATCACCCCCACCGGCCCGAGCGGATGCCACTGTTCGTACAACCGGTGCCGCGGCCGCTCGCTCCCCATCGTCAGGCCGTAAAGCTGGCGCGACAACCCCACGGCGAAATCGGCGACATCGATCATCTCCTGCACCTCGCCGCGCCCCTCGGCCAGAATTTTTCCCATCTCCCGGGTGACCAGCGCGCCCAATTCGTCTTTGTTCTCGCGCAGCGCATCGCCGATTTCGCGCACGATCTCGCCGCGCTTGGGCGCCGGAACCATTCTCCAGTTTTCAAAGATCCGCGCGGAATCTTCCGCGATTCGATCGTATTCTTCCGCCGTCGCGAGTCTCACCCGGCCCAACTCGCAACCCGTTGCAGGATTGCAGGAAATAATTTCGTTCACGCCGCCAGTTTCGCAAATCCGCGCGGCCCCGTCTCGAACCCCAACCCCGCGCGCCGCGCTTCCCGATCAATGCGCCCGATCATTTCGGTCTGAAACGCGGCGTCGAGCCACGCCTCATGCCCCTGCGCCTGCGCGACCTTGAACGCCGCCTCGCGCGTGGTTGCCCCGCGCGGCTTCACCTCACGGATATGCAGAGGATCGCCGATCAGCGTTCGCCCGCTCGCCTCGATCGCCATTCGCGCCAGATTTTCCGCATCGCACGGCAACAGCGGGGCGAGCGTCGCATAGACCTCGATCCCCGCCTCGCGCAACGCCCGCACTGCCGCCAGCCGGTCCGCGATCGAGGCGCAATGCGGCTCATACAACTTGCGCACATCATCGCGATCCGTGGTGATGGAAAAACTCACCCGCAGGTCCGGAATTCTTCGCAGCTGAGACAGATCCCGGAGAATCAGGATCCCGCGGGTCTGCAAACAGAACACCCGCGGAGGCCGCGCGATCACCGCATCGAGAATCCGCGGCATCAACTGTTCTTCGGCCTCTGGCGGCTGATAAGGATCGACCAGCGGCGAGCAATAGATTCGCTGCTCCGGCCGCAACTCGCGCGCAAGCGACTCGGCTGCATTGGGCTTGAACGTGGTGAACTGGCCCCAGCGACGCCAATCCTCCGGTTTCAGCCCGCCATAGATGCGCATGGTCGGGACGTAGCAGTAGGTGCAACCGAAGGTGCAGTTGCGTGCTGGAGTCAGCGAATGGCTAAAGCCAGCCTCCGCGATGAACCCGCTGGTTTTCGTTAGGATCACAGGAGCCTGAAGCTACTCCTTCACGCTTCTCGAATCCACCAGCGCCCGAGCTTCTGCAATAAATTGCGCCACCGGCTTCGCGCCCATATCCCCGTGTTTGCGATGCCGTACCGCGACCGCTTCGGCTTCCTGTTCGCGATCGCCGATCACCAGCATGTACGGCACTTTCTGCAACTGCGCCTCGCGGATTTTCAAATTCACTTTCTCGTTTCGATCGTCGAGATGCGATCGCAATCCCGCCATCATCAATTGCTGATGCACCTTGCGTGCGTAGTCGAGATTGCGATCCGTGATCGGCAATACCGAAGCCTGCACCGGCGCGAGCCACACCGGGAACGCACCCGCGTACAGCTCGATCAAATAGGAAACCATCCGCTCCATGGTGCTGACGATCGCGCGATGCAGGATCACCGGCCGGTGATCCTTTCCGTCGGTGCCCACGTAGGTCAGCTCGAACTGGTTAGGCAAGTGGAAATCCACCTGGATGGTCGAATACGTCTCTTCATGTCCCATCACGTCAGACAGTTGGATGTCGAGCTTGGGCCCGTAGAAAGCCGCTTCGCCTTTCGCTTCGAAAAACGGCAGCCCGAGATCGACCATCGCTTCACGCAGCTTCGTCTCGCCCAGTTCCCACATCGCATCGTTATCGACATACTTCTCTTTATTCGCGCGATCGCCGAGCGATAAGCGATATCGATACTGCGTGATCCCGAGGTCCTTGTACGCCTGCTCCACCAGCTTCATTACATTCGAAAATTCTTCCTTGATCTGGTCCGGCGTGATGAAGATGTGCGCGTCGTTGAGCGTCATCGAGCGCACGCGGCTCAATCCGCTGAGCACGCCCGACCGCTCATAGCGGTACATGGTGCCGAGCTCAGCCAGCTTCACCGGCAGATCGCGATAGCTGCGCTTTTTGGATTCGTAAATCAAAATATGGTGCGGGCAGTTCATCGGACGCAGCACCATCTCTTCGTGCTCCAGCTTCATCGGCGGGAACATGTCTTCGTGATAATGCTGCCAGTGACCGCTGCGCTGATACAGTTCGACTTTTGCCAGATCGGGCGTGTAAACGTGCTCGTATCCCTGCAGCCGCTCCTTTTCGACGATGTAATCTTCGAGCACACGCCGGATCACCGCGCCTTTGGGCAGCCACAGCGGCAATCCCGCGCCGACGGTTTCATTCACCGTGAACAGTTCCAGCTCGCGCCCCAGCTTGCGATGGTCGCGGCGCTTGGCCTCTTCCAGGCGATTGAGGTAATCCTCGAGATCTTTTTTCG
>Ga0335077_10001560_pt1 | contig 27304 bp, 20 predicted proteins | sample Lox_Sample_31_FD_207151 | JGI IMG/M metagenome (GOLD analysis project Ga0335077, IMG submission 207151) | Soil microbial communities from Loxahatchee National Wildlife Refuge, Florida, United States - Lox_Sample_3.1 | ecosystem: Environmental > Terrestrial > Soil > Wetlands | place: USA... | reverse complement strand
AAACACCCGCTTCACCAGTTTCGCGCGCTGGACCTTGTCACGATACGGATTCGCCTCGAACGATCGCATGATTTCGTTCCTCACGCGCACTCTCAAGTGCAAGACCTTCGAGGACCTTCGCATCCCGTTGGGTGTAACCGCGACCGACTTCAACACCGGCGAAGGGGTTGTTTTTCATTCGGGATCGATTATCGATCCCGTCCGCGCCAGTTGCGCCTATCCCGGCATGTTCCTGCCGGTGCAGATTCGCGGACGCCACCTTGTCGACGGAATGTTGTCGCACCCCGTCCCCACGCTCCCGCTTCGTGACATGGGTGCTGAGCGAGTGCTGGCCGTGCACCTGAGGGGCGCCTGGTCCAATGGTGGTCCCCCGCGCCATCTGTTCGACGTGATTGGTCAATCTTTCGCCATCGCTCAGGATGCCATGGCCCCGCTGTGGCGCAACGCCGCCGACATCGTCGTCGAACCGGATGTCGCGGGATTCGCCTATGACGATTTCAAGCGCGCCGCGGACCTGATCAAGGTTGGAGAAATTGCCATGCGCAACGCCCTGCCGGAAGTTCGTAAATGGATGGAGTCGCCAATTGCGGCAGCTTATCCGGCCCCGGAACACCGCGGATCTCCTCGTACGGCAGCGATGCCCGCAGATTGAAATCCAAGGGCACCCCGGGCAGTCTCGTGGGGTAAATTGCTCCATTCAAGCGTAAGTCACCACGGATATAACTTCGATCACTGGTCTGAGGCGGGACCACGACGCACGAAATCGGATTGAGTCTCAAACCGGACTCAATCAGGACTCTCACTCAGATTTTCATTTTCTAATTGACCGAAAGCGGGGCTTTCCAAGACCCTGTCTCCTTGTGACCCGACACACCCACTCCTGTGACCCATTTCACCGACATTTCCCATGATTTCGTGTCTATGAATGGAGTTGAATTGGCCACCTGCAGGGCCGCAGTTCGAGGCGAATTCATCTTGCCTCCAGTCTCTTGCGCGGAAGTAACGAGGCATCGCGGAGTGCTGCGAACGCTCTGAAGCAATTCCTAAAGGCGGGTTATCCATGTCCGCTGCCCGCAAGATCCCGATACCGTTTCCTCTTCCCGAGGATTTGACGGGCAGAAAGATCGGCCGCTTCGCGATTCGCTCCCGCTTGGGCGCCGGCGGAATGGGTGAGGTCTGGTATGCCGAGGATACAGAGCTGAAGCGACCGGTCGCCCTGAAGCGACTATCTGGAAAGCTGGGCAGTAGCCCTTTGTCCCACCGCAGAATTCTTCGCGAAGCTCGCCGCGCCTGCGCTCTCAGCTCTGACCACATTGCGGGCATCCACGACGTCGTTCAGGAAGCGGGCGAATTCTTTCTGGTTATGGAATATGTGGAGGGCGTGACTCTTCGCCGCCTTCTTCAGCAGCCCATATCCTTGGATCGGTTTTTTGAAGTCGCGACCCAGTGCGCGGACGCGCTCGCCGCTGCTCACGATCAGGAGATCGTCCATTGCGACATCAAGCCAGAAAACATCATGCTGACACCCGATGGCCGTGTCAAAGTTCTGGACTTCGGATTGGCCAAGCATCTTCCGCTCACCGATCAGAGTTCCACCCTTGATCGCACCGGCCTCTTCGGGGGTACGCCCGCCTACATGTCGCCGGAAATTTTGCGCGAGCAACTACCGGATTCGCGAACTGACGTTTTCTCGCTGGGCATCGTCTTCTACGAGATGCTCACCCAGCGCAACCCTTTTTCCTCAACTGGCTTCGTAGCCACCAGTGAACGCATCTTGCATGAGAATCCGACTCCAGTTCGCTTCTTGAACCCAGCAGTGCCCGTGGCCGTCGAAGCGATTGTCATGAAAACCATAGCAAAAGATCCCGGCGATCGCTACGCCAACGCCCGCGACCTGCTACAAGACCTTCGGCAGGCACGGTCCGGAGCAATTCCATCGAAATCCGCTGCGCTGAGACTGCTGTGCCCGCTCAGAAAAGTTAATCGCTGGCATGTAGGCGTTGGATTGCTTGCCGTCGCCGCTGCGATCAGTTTTACCTTCTGGTGGACGCATCGCCATCGCATCATTCCTGAACGCGGTTGGGTTCTGATCTCCGACTTCGATGCCGCTGCCGACCAGAACATCCCTGACAAAGCTGTGGGTGAGGCGCTGACAATCTCCTTGCAGCAGTCCCGCTATGTCAATGTTTTCCCGAGGAGCCGCATCTATGACGTTCTGCAGCGCATGAAAAAGGCGAACGTCTCCCGCATCGACGAAAGCCTGGGCCGAGAAATCTGCGAGCGCGAGAATCTTCGACTCCTGCTTGCGGGAAACATTGAGCACCGTGGGCGCGTCTATCAAATCGCCGTGCGGGGCATCGATCCTGGGCAGGGAATACCCTTGTTCACTGAGTTCGAGCGTTTCGAGGGCGAGGATCAGTTCTTCGATAAAGCAGACAGTCTTGCAAGAAAAGTCCGCAGTCATCTGGGCGAGTCTGTGGATCGCATCGAGAAATCAAGCCGCCCCCTCGACCGCGTAACCACCAGTTCTCTTTCCGCTCTGCAACTGTATTCCCGCGCGCGCGATGCCCAGTATGCCGGCCGCGACGACGAGGTGGAAAGCCTCCTGAAAGGAGCGCTGCAACTCGATCCCGATTTCGCCATGGCTCATCTCCTCCTGGGCCAGTACTACTCGGCGGTTGTCGGGAGAAATGATCATGCTTTGGCCGAAGTCCAACGAGCCTACCAATTACGTCAAAGCGTGAGCGAACGCGAGCTACATCGCATCGAAGCGCACTTTTACGATCTGCAGGAACGTTATGAAGATAAAGCGCAGACGCTGAGCGTCCTCGTCAATCTTTATCCCGACGACGAAGAAGCTCACGCAGAACTGGCTCAGGCCTACTACGACCTCGGCTTGCTCGATAAAGCTATTCTCGAGGCTCGCCAGGCCCTTCGCCTCAACCCTTTCCACGGACCCGCCTACGCCAATTTGGCGCTGTACCTCGCGCGCGACAACCGTCCCGACGAAGCTATCGCTTCCGCCCGCGAAGGCCAGCAGAATGGCGTCAGCTCACCACGAATGCACTGGGCACTTGGTTTGGCATTCCTTGCCAAGGCCATGGTGCCCGAGGCCCGCGACGAGTTCCAGCAGATCGGTCAGGGCACTGCTATCGACCGTGACCTGCAAGACCTCTGCGTTATCGTTCTCGATCTCTACGAAGGAAAATTGGCGTCAGCCCGCACTGAACTCGTTCGACAGACACGCGCGGCGCCTCCGCAGAGCGGGGGACTGCAAGCTTTTCGTCAGTACCTTCTGGGACGCCTCTACTTGGTCGATGGTGACTCCCGCCAAGCCGGACTGCAAGCCGACCTGATAACGCAGACTCCGACGAGCCGTTCGCAGGCCAACGACCTGTACCATGCCGGACTCCTCTACGCTCATGCGGCCCAACTCGCTAAGGCGCGCGCTGTCCTCCACCGGCTATCCGAACTACAGAAGACCGTCCCCAGCTCTTCCAATCAAAATGATTTTCATAGCCTTGAAGGAGAAATCCTGCTCGTCGAGTCCCTGCCGCTTGAGGCCGAAGTCGCTTTTTCAATGCCCTCCCAGGCATTCTCAACCTTTATCTCCCATACTGGACTGGCCCGCGCCTACCAAGCCGAGCAACGCTGGAATCTGGCCGCAGAAGAATGGCAGAGGGTTCTCGGCAAGAAAGGCGAAATTCTCCAGAGTGGGTTTCCGTTCGATCTGGCAAGCGCGCACCTGGAACTGGCACGCACCTACCGGCAACTTGGACGCCGCGATCTTGCCCGCCAACAATACGAGGAAGCTCTCCACATGTGGCAGCATGCCGACGAGCACCCCCTGCTCCACGAGGCCAAACGGGAGCTCCACGACTTGGCCTCTGAAGCAGCCCCTCCCGAAAAGCACGAGACCCTGCCAAACCAAAGTTGATTCGCAAAGATAGGAGAATCGTATGGACTTGCTCATCACCGTGATTGGTAACGCCGCTGTAGATCCCCACTTCCGAAAGAGATTTCTGGAGAACCCGATCGACACGCTCGATCACTACGGGATCCGCCTTACGAAGGGCGACTTCGAAATGATGGAAGAGGTCTTCACGAAACTAGACCCAAGGCAAAAGGCAGCCTTTGAGGAAGCATTCTCATTGCTGGAGAAACGACTCTACGAAAGGAAGATTTGCCCGCATCCCTGCCGCTGGTCTATCTACCCACCGCCCGAGTTCCGCTCGTCTGGTGCTAAGAAGGTAGCCTGAAGGCAACTGTCGCCCGCGAAACATGAGGTGAGGACGGGCGCTCTATGCCCGTCCTCTACTCGGGTCTCAGCAGAAGGATCACTGCTTCCAGCGGCTGCTGTTCTCGGCGGTCCTCACAATTGTCGTGTCGTAGCCAGGCAACAAGAGCCCGGCCATACAGGCTAGGCCTTATTTTTCGCGATGCATCGCGGACTTGAGTCGACCTCGCATCTCCGCCATTCGACATATTTCAGGCGGATACGGTGATCGTCTATAAGCCTGCCGCTGCGATCGCGGCTTCTTGCTTGATCCGCCTCCACGCGTTGTCAACGTGCTGGGCTTTCGTGTTCATCTGCCCTACTGATAACCGCAGTGTCAGCTTCCCATTCAGCTTCGTATGCGTCAGGAATAGGTCTCCGCTCTGGTTCAGGCGATCCATGATCGTTTGGTTTGCAGCGTCTCCGCCTTTGTGCCGAAAGCAGACCAGGTTCAAGGGTACCGGTGCAGCCACCTCGAAGCGATCGTCATTTCTCACCCAATCGGCAAATTCCTGCGCCAACCCTACGTGCTCGCGTACGTTATGTTGCAAGCCTTCGACGCCGTAGTGCCGGATTACAAACCACAGCTTGAGCGATCGAAAGCGGCGGCCTAACTGGATGTGCCAGTCCCGGTAATCAATCACGGCTCCTGACTCCGTCGCCTGATTGCGCAGGTACTCCGGCAAGATGCTCAAGGTCTGGATCAGCGCCTTGCGATCAGCTACCCAGAAACAACTGCAGTCAAAATTCGCGCCCATCCATTTATGGGGATTGAAATTGTAGCTATCAGCGAGTTCGATGCCCTCCTGCAAATGGCGGAACTCAGGACAGACCATCGCAGTCCCCGACATCGCCGCATCGACGTGCAGCCACAAGTTGTTCTGGCGGCAGATCTCGCCGATTTGCCGAACTGGATCCATCGCATTCGATGAGGTTGTACCGACGGTCGCACACACAAAGCAAGGAATCAGTCCTGTGGCGCGATCCGTCGCAACTTGCCCTGCCAGCGCATCCGGACGCATCGCGAACTTCTCGTCCACCTCGATCAGCCGGAGGTTGTCAGTTCCAATTCCCGCAATCATCGCTGCCTTTTCGAGCGACGAATGCGTCTGAGTCGACGCGTAAGCCACCAGTCGGCCGTTTCCCCCTTTCTTATTCGTCGTATATCCGGTAGCTTTCTCGCGCCCTGCCAGCAGCGCGCACAGCGCGGCGCTCGAAGCCGTATCCTGAATGACTCCGCCACCGGTAGCGGATGAGAGAAGTTTCTCGGGAAGCCCCAGCATGCCGACCAGCCAGTCCATCACGTGCGTCTCCAGCTCCGTGCACGCCGGGCTTGTCGACCAGAGCATGCCCTGAATTCCCAATCCAGACGAGAGGAGATCCCCCAGAATCCCCGGCCCGGAAGCATTGCAAGGGAAATACGCGAAGAAGTTTGGGGATTGCCAATGCGTCACGCCCGGCAGAATGAATCGCTCAAAGTCCTTCAGCATCGCTTCCATGGATTCGCCCTTCGCAGGCGGATCCGCCGGCAGCGAAGCCCGAATCTGCCCCGGCTTTACCTGCGATCGCACTGGGAAAGATTCAATCCGCGATTGATAATCAGCGATCCAGTCCACCACGGCATGACCGTAGCGCCGGAACTCTTCGGGTGTCATATGGAGAGATTTTTCCTGGGACACGGAGACCTCGAGAAAATAACTGCAAATCCTATCAGAGCAGAAGCGGTTCCTTTGGCACTCTTCGCATCCTTCGCGACGATTGCCTGCGCTCAGGTTGCACGAAGTTGTCCGAAGTAAACCCGAGTCTGATACGCGAACTGCACTCGTCCAGCCTGAGCATGTTCTTTAAAGATTCGGCGCAGCTCCTGCAACATCGGTTCATGCCTGGGATGGCCCGGCCCGGGTGCATAGGACGACGACAACAGCCGTCCTTCCAATCCCGCATAATCGAATTCTTGCTGCATCGGGAAGACACGCTCCTGGTAGGGCTCTGGATCAAAGAACTCGCTCACCGCATCGGTAGTGCGCTCATGGCGCACGTCCTCATAGTCTGTCCCGTAAGTCAGCAACACGTGTTCGTAATCTCGCAGGAACGCGGTGGTGTCGACCTCTCTTTCGTTCCAGAGGAGCACCAGCCATCCGTGGACCTTCAATATCCGCGAGAACTCCCTCTTCGCCCGCTCTCGGTTGAACCAATGCGCTGCCTGCGCCGCGGTGATGTAGTCCACGCTCGCATCCGGCAATGTGGTCGCTTCGGCCGTTCCTTCAACACTGGTGAATTTGTGGAATGGCGCAAGCAGTCGTTCCCCCGCCTGCCGCATATCCGGGTTTGGCTCGATCCCGTAAACAAGGTTCCCATTCTCAAGCAGCATCTTCGTCCAGATGCCGGTTCCCGACGCGATATCCGCGATCATATGTGCAGGCATCAGCCCACACTCTTTTCTCAACGTCTCAAGCACCCGCGGCGGATATCCCGGCCGATGGCGAATGTAGTTCTCAACTCGATCTGAAAAGCGGCTGGTAGAGTTCGGAGCGGGCATGGCGTTGACTGGCAGGATTTTCACCTTGCCAAGAACGCCATTCTAACGGCACGATAGATAGGTTGTCCCCTCTCGCGGGAGGCCGTGTTCCCAGGTCGGTGCAACACGGCAGCGAAGCAGCCGTTCGCGCCTTCCAACAGCCAAGCACAACATGCGCGTGGTCATCAAAGTCGGCACCAGCCTTATTGCTCCCAGCGGGCAGATCGATATCCATCTGCTCCGCGGAATGGTGGATCAGTTCGACCTGTCCAGGCACGAATACCTCATCGTGACCTCCGGAGCCATTGCAGCCGGCATGTCTGGGCTTGAGCTGGCGAAGCGACCCGGCGACGTCCCGCGCATGCAGGCCTGCGCCGCCGTTGGCCAGAGCAAGCTCATGCACACCTATGAGCGCGTATTCTTCGGGAAAAAGGTCGTCGCGCAACTGCTGCTGTCGAGCGACGACTTCACCTCGCCCGTTCGTTATCGCAACCTGCAGAATGCCCTGGGCGAGCTCCTGGCCTTGGGAGTTGTTCCCATCGTCAATGAGAACGACAGCGTCTCGGTGCGGGAACTGGAAGGCGCCTTCGGTGATAACGACGAGCTCAGTTCTCTGTTGGCCACGGCTGTGAAAGCGGACTGGCTGCTATTGCTCACCAACGTTGACGGATTCCTTGTCCCGAACGGCAAGAAAAAACCAAGGATTCAACGCATAATCCGCAAGCTCACTCCTGAACTCGAAGCGCAGTGCAACGGAAAGAGTCCGCTCGGCCGTGGGGGAATGATTTCGAAATTACGCGCAGCCAAACTCGCCAGCGAAGGCGGGGTTCATGTCGCCATTGTCAATGGCCGTCATCCCCAGGCAATCAGCTTGGGAATGGCGCGTAAAATCGGAACCTATTTTCCTGCCCGGAAGACAACATGATGGCCACAATACTCCCAGCCACCGCTTCGACTCACGACAAACTGCGGCGAGCCCGTGCCGCTTCCGCAAAGCTTGCCCAGTTGTCAACTGCAGCGAAGGACGCAATCCTTCTAGCGATTGCAGACGCCGTTGAAACCAGGGAAAAGGAAATTCTGGCGGCAAACCGTCAGGACCTCGAGCACTCCGGCCTCGAAGGCGCGATGCGCGATCGCCTGCTGCTTACACCCGCCCGAATCAAAGATATGGCACAGGCAGTCCGCGACGTCGCGTCGCTGCCGGATCCCATTGGAGAGACGCTCGCCGAATGGACTAAGGCCAACGGCCTGCGCATCCGGAAGTTGCGCGTACCTCTTGGAGTAATCGGAATCATCTACGAATCCCGCCCCAACGTCACGGTCGACACAACTGTCCTCGCACTCAAGACGGGTAACGCGATAGTTCTGCGCGGCGGCAAAGAAGCCGCCCGCAGCAACCAGCGCCTGGTCGAGGTCATGACGGCGGTGGCCGGGGTCCCGGAGGGCGCTGTAGAACTGCTTGATTCCAGCACGCGCCAAACTGTACATGAACTCGTCAAAGCGCGAGGCCTGGTCGATGTCATCATTCCCCGCGGAGGCGCCGGGCTCATCACGTTCGTTGCCGAAAATTCGTCGGTGCCAGTGATCGAAACCGGGGCGGGGAATTGTCACATCTTCGTCGACGCTTCGGCGGATTTCGATATGGCCGACCGCATCGTAATTAATGCCAAGACTCAGCGGCCATCGGTCTGCAACGCAGTGGAAAAGTTGCTGGTTCACGAACGCATCGCCGCCCAATACATTCCTCGCATCGCCAACAAGTTGATCGATGCCGGGGTCGAACTCCACGGCGACGGAAAGTCGCGAACGCTTGCCGCGGGGCTACCCGTCGTGCCCGCCTTAGAGCAAGAGTGGTACGACGAATACTTGCGCCTCTGCATGGCGATCGCGGTGGTAGCTAATGTGGACGAGGCGATCAATCACATCAACAAGTACTCCACCAAGCATTCGGACGCAATCGTTACTGCAGACGAACCGAACGCCCGCAAGTTCCTAGGCGAAGTGGACTCGGCGGCAGTGTATTGGAATGCCTCCACGCGCTTTACCGACGGTGGCGAATTCGGCTTCGGCGCCGAGATGGGCATCAGTACGCAGAAGCTCCACTGCCGCGGCCCATTTGCCCTCGCCGAACTGACATCCTGCAAGTACGAAATTATCGGGTCCGGGCAGATCCGACCATAGTCCCTTCTGCTGTGCTACCTTACTAAATTCGAGTGCAGGAATCCTGATGAAACATTTCCTCGCGGGACTGCTGTGGTCCGCAATTCTGCTTACCGGTTCATCCGACAGCGCCGAGCGAAACGGTTCGGCAAATGAAGCAATCTTCGGGTTTCGGTTCTCGGCCACTGAAGCTACCGCCGAAACTCGATTTCTTTCCGTTCCCGATGCCAAACTCGCCGAAGAGCATCTGCGTGTCCTGACCAAAGCTCCCCACATGGCCGGCACCGTTGAGGACAAGGCCACGGCCGATTACGTCGCGGAGAAATTCCGCGCAGCAGGTCTCGAAACGGAAATCGTCGAATACAAGGTCTGGATCAACTATCCCGCCGAAATCAGCGTAGACTTGACGGCGCCCGAAGGCGTGGAGATGCACGGTCCCACCCGCGAGCACGTCAGCAACGATCCCTTTCAGGACGATCCTCGGGTGGTCACGCCTTTCAACAGCATGTCTCCTTCGGGCGACGTCGAGGCCGACGTGGTGTATGCGAATTACGGCACGCCCGAAGACTTCGAGAAGTTGGAAAAACTGAAAATCGACGTGCGCGGCAAGATCGTGCTGGTTCGCTACGGTCAGAACTTTCGTGGTGTGAAGGCTTTCGTCGCCCAGGAGCACGGTGCCGCCGGAATGATCATCTATTCCGATCCCGCAGACGATGGCTGGCGACGCGGCGACAAATATCCTGACGGCCCTTGGCGTCCCGACACTGGCGTACAGCGCGGGTCCATCGGCTACATGTTCGAGTTTCCCGGCGATCCCACAACTCCCGGAGTAGCGTCGATCCCATCGCTGCCCGACTCACAACGAATCTCGCCGCAAGAATCGGCGCAGATGCCGAAGATCCCGGTTACTCCGGTTTCGTACCAGGACGTCTGGCCCGTGTTGCAGCATCTCGGTGGTCCAGACTCACCGCGTGAGTGGCAGGGCTCGCTGCCGTTCACCTATCACGTTGGTCCCGGGCCCTCCCGCCTCAGAATCCATTTGAAGCAGGATTATCAATACCGCACCCTCTGGGACGTCATCGGACGGATACAGGGGACCGAAGTGCCCGAGCAATGGGTCGTCTGCGGCAACCATCGCGACGCCTGGGTCTACGGCGCGGTCGATCCCAACAGCGGCACCGCGGCTATGCTGGAGGCCGTCCACGGAATCGGAGAACTCTTACGCTCTGGCTGGAAGCCGAAGCGCACGATTGTTTTCGCGAGTTGGGACGGCGAAGAGGAAGGTCTGATGGGTTCGACCGAATGGGTCGAGCAGCATGAAGTCGAACTCCGCAATTCCCCCGCTTACTTCAACGTGGACGTGGCGGTCTCGGGTCCTAAGTTCGGCGCCTCGGCGGTCCCGAGCCTCAAGCAGTTCCTGCGGGATGTAACCAAAGTTGTCCCCAGCCCGAAAGGAGGAACGGTATACGACGCCTGGAAAAAGGCATCGCAGCCGGAAGCAGTGCCCTCGACACAGTCACCCGCAGAGGCCATCGGAGAAAACCGCCGCACTCCGGCCGCGCAAGTGAAGTCCGACGTGCCTGTCGGAGACCTGGGCAGCGGGTCCGACTACACGGCATTCCTGCAGCATCTCGGGGTTCCTTCCGCCGACATCAGTTCGAGCGGCCCATACGGCGTCTACCACTCTGTTTTCGACAACTTCGCCTGGTTCACGAAGTTTGGCGATCCAAATTTCGCTTACGAGCAGCAGATGGCCCGTGTGTTCGGACTCGAAGCCGTGCGCATGGCAGATGCCGACGTCCTGCCCTATGACTACGAGGAGTACGCAAAGGAGGTTGTCGCCTATCTCGAGACGGCCAAGCGTCGATCCGACGACAAATTCGGGACTCACGCCCTCGACTTCGATCCGGTCAATGCGGCGGCCCGGCATTTCGAATCCGCCGGCGCGAAGATCCTGGCGAAAGAGAAGAGTCCGCCTCCGGACGCTGCCCGGCTGAACCAGGCATTGCTCGCCACCGAGCGTGCCCTCCTGGTGCCTCAGGGATTGCCCGATCGCTCATGGTTCCGCCACGCCATTTACGCCCCGGGAGAGTACACCGGCTATGCGGCAGTAGTGATTCCCGGCGTGAACGAGGCCATTGACAAGGGAGACCGCGAGCGCGTGCGCCAACAACTGGCGACACTGACCGCAGCCTTGGAGCGCGCAGCGAAAACGCTCGAGAGCTATCGCTAGCCTATGACCTCCGCTCACGCGCTGGGACAGTTCCTGCGTACACTGCCGGCTTCGGCAGCAGCCACATTCCTCGCTTTGTTTCCGATCGTTGACCCCTTCGGCGGGATTCCCATTTTCTTCACCATGACATCCTCGTGGACTCCCCGCGACCGCTGCCGCACTGCGGTCAAGACGGGAGTTTGGGTCTTCGTCATTCTCGTCACCTTTCTCTTCTTCGGCCGGTTCGTGCTCTACTTTTTCGGCATATCCCTTCCAGTCTTGAAAATCGCCGGAGGTTTGATTGTCGCCAATACCGCTTGGGGCATGGTGACCTCACACGCTCGCATCACTCCCGAAGAAAGCAACGAAGCGCAGGATAAGGAGGACATTTCGCTAACCCCACTGGCTATGCCGCTAATGTCCGGCCCGGGAGCGATCGGCATCGTCATGGCTTTGGCAGCGCACGTGGACAATGCCGCTGCCTATATCGGGATGATCATCGGCATCGCCGCAATTGCCCTCAGCGTCGTCCTCTTCTTCTGGCTGGGAGGCCCGCTGGTGCGCAGGCTGGGCCCTAGCGCTGTTGGCGCCATCAACAAGATATTCGGGTTCTTGATTCTTGCGATCGCTGTGCAACTTGTGTCTGACGGTATCGCGGACTTCAGAAGCTGATCTCCTGCGCCTGAGGTTACGTCTTTAGCTCCGGATCTCTGGAACTGATAGGCCCCTTCGTACGTATGAAGAGATGGTGCTGGTGTGCCCAAGAGGTGCTCCATGTCTCTAAACTCACTCTTCCAACCTAGGCAAATCCACAAAGTCATACTGTTTTGGCTATTTCTCGTTCCTTTTGCGCGGCAAGTGACGGGCGCTATCAGGAGACACATACCGACTCGCGCGAGTTCGTGGCCGGCGGTTACCTGCATGTGCGGCTCAGTGTCGGCGATCTCCGCATCAAGCGCGGCGATTCCACCAAAATCCGGCTGGAGTACACCCTGAAGTCTCGCCAGGAGAGCGGTCTTAAAGAAGCTCGTGCGAATTTCGACATTCACGGAAACGACGCAACGGTTGAGTTCCATGCTCCGACGGGCGGAAACACTCAGTTCGATGTGCTATTGGAAGTCCCAGCGAATACCCACCTCGACGTTCATCAGAGAGTCGGTAACCTGGCCGTCGACAGCATCGATGGCGATAAAGATTTGAGCGTAGGAGTAGGCGATATCCGTATTTCGACGGAGCATTCGGCCTATCGAACGGTCAAGGCAAGTACTGGTGTCGGCGACGTCAACGGCGAGGGCTACGGTGAGACGCACGGGTGGCTAGGAAAGAGCCTGAAGTACCACGGCGACGGGGAGTATGAGTTGCGTGCACACGTGGGCGTCGGAGACATCAAGCTGCAAGGCCGGTAGATACCCGCCGCTTATCTCTCGCAACGACTCGGCAAAGAGTCACACCCATCCTACTCGCTCTGGGTTTTATGTTTCCCGAAACGACCGGAGTTTTGCGTCAACCCGATGTTGGCGTCGGGCATCTACTGCTTAGGTGGTGCACATGGCCAGCACAACGCAGAGAAAAGCAGCACGCAGAAACATCAAGAAGGCAGCGGCCGCGGCTCGGAAGAAAAGAACAATTGCGCACCTTCCCAAGTCGGTGCGTATGGCCCTCGGGAAACAAGGTGCGAAGGTCGCCAGGCAGAAGCGCAGGATCTCGGCGTAAGAAGGTACCGCTTTTCCGCGAACAGCAGAACGGCGCCTTTCTCCTTGTCGCTCCCAACCGTGACAGGAATCACTGACCAGACTGCACGCAGGGAATCTCATTGGGCGTAGACCGTGCACTTTGTAGGGAGGGACGCCCATGCCGACCAGAAGAGGATTTTTGCAGTCAGGCGCCGTGGTGGCAGCCGCGTTATCGGTCGCTTCTGCCCTCGATGCGCATGGGTTGCCAGCAGAACCGTCAGTCCCGGGCACTTCAACGACCGGAACTCCCAAACCTGCCGCGGACGTGCAAGTCCCCAAAATGAAGTTCTTTAATGCCGAGATCAGCCGCATGGTGCTCGGCGTAAATCCTTTCTGCGGATATTCGCATTACAACAACAACTATTCGGGCGCTATGAAAGAGTGGTACACCTCGGACCGGGTTTGCGCCGTGATGCATCAGGCGGCCCGCTTTGGCATCAATGCATTCAACTATGTGGCCCTGGAGCGCATGCCGCAAGACTGGCTTCGCTTCCGCGCTGAGGGCGGCCAGATGCACCTGATCATCCAGGTATTGCACGACAACCGTGCCACACTAGAACAGGCTAGAACTCTCCAGCCTCTCGCGATGTTCCGGCAGGGCGAAGTGGTCGATCAGGCATTTCAGCAGGGGAAGATGAACACCGTGCGCGACTGGTGCAAGATGGTGCGCGATCTCGGCATCATCGTCGGCGTCGGGACGCATAAGCCGGAAGTCATCACTCAGGTGGAGGAAGAAGGATGGGATGTTGATTTCTACGCCGGCTGCGTCTACAACCGCACGCGTACTCAAGACGAATGGAGGAAGATTCTCAATGGAGAGATCACCGAGATGCCGCAAGAGATCTATATCCAGAGCGATCCCCCCCGCATGTACAGCGTCATGCGCCAGACTCGCAAGCCTTGTTTCGCATTCAAGATTCTTGCCGCCGGACGAGTGGATAATGGAGGAGTCGAGCAGGCATTCCGCACAGCTTTCAGCAGCATCAAGCCGAGTGATGGCGTCCTAGTCGGAGTGTTTCCACGCGGTAAGGATGAAGTGCGGGAGAATGCGGAGATCGCCCACCGGATTCTGCAGGGCTGATGCCGTGCGGTTTATGAGGCCATCGTAATCTGTCTTCGGACTAACTTATTTGCGCCAACTTGGAAGGCAGCCAGCCAAACGGCACGCGGAACCGAGGTCAGGATGACCTTTGCAGCTTGCGCGACAACCACGGCAGAAGGATGAGGATCAACCCGTAAAAGAGAAGGGAGACGACAAGCGATGCCGCGTTGCCGAAGCGCAAGTCTTCCAGCAACAGCTTCAGGGTGCCGAGTGCGACCGCTGTGTAGGCGAGCCATCCGAGTTCAGCACGTTCCAGTCGCGAACCAAGGATCGCGAGACCAAGTGCCACGCCGCAGATGATGACCGTTCGGATCACAGAAAGCGTTGAGGCTGGAACTTGGTGGTGTCTAAATCCAACGCTCACGATCGCCGAAACAGCCAGGGCTGCGGCCGTAAGGGTCACGACAATCACCGGAGTCACCCACAATAGGCGATAACTGCGCCGATCTTCTCGGGTCGATGAACCAATTCCGTAGCAAAGACCAGCAGCGGCCAGCAGAGTCCAAATGCGCCAATCCGGAGCACCCGGCACGTCTCCGGTCAACGTCCCGCCGAGGTACGCCGGAAGAGTAGAAACCACGCTTGCGGCCGCCAGATAGATGGAAGCGTGCATTCCGAGGCTGAGCTTCCGAGTTCGGTTATATACCAACGTGGCTGCCAGAGCCGTGGAGGTTAAGAAAGGAATCTGCAGATTGGCCGGGACCAGCAGCCAACATCCGGAAAGAATCAGGGCGGCTGCCCAAATCGCAGACACTCTCCGATTGCGGACCTGGGATTCTTCTGTGAACCTCGACAGAGTCCCCCAATAGCAAATGGCTGCGAGCAGTAAAAACACCGCACCAAGCGGACGCGTAATGGAGCTCTGCAGCGCCCGCAGCACACCATAGGACGCGATTACAAAGGCGACCACGGCTTGCCCGATCTCGAACGGCGTGATGGCCTGACGCAGAACAAAGCTGCGTATTCCAATGCTTGCGGCGTAAATCGTGAGTAGCCCGAAACATAGTATTGCGATCGTACCCGGCCAGACGGGATGGTATCCCTCGGGTACAGTCTCGGAAGCAAGAATGAATACCAACAGCCATACGGCGAAATCCGCAGCCAGTGCTGGAATCGCGCGTAGGGTCAGTCTGTGTCCCAGACAGGCTGTGGATTCCGTTATCAGCGCAACAGCGAGTAGCGCCGCCGTCAGAGGAACTAGTTCATGGGTTTCGATAATCAGTGCAAGCGCTGTGATGACCGAACCCAGAGTGGCAACCCACGGAATCAATTGCAGATCCTCTCGCCACGCCAAAGCAATGGCGAGCACAACGAACGCTACCGTCACCGCGGCCGCAACGACCGGCGAGAGGACCTGAAAGCGAACCGTACATTCCCACAGCAAGGGTGAGAGGATCAGAGCGGAAGTGACGGCATACACGCCACTCGCGAATCGGCTCGTACTATGGACGCGCACCGCCCAGACCATCCAGAAGCACGCGTACAAGATCGCGACTAACAGCACTGGCATTTTCGGAATCGAGCTCGATTCCGCGAGGGCGCGCAGCAGGTAAGCACCCGCCATCCCGAGCACTGCTCTGCCAATAATCGGCACCGCTCCCGATGACGTTTCCAGGGGAGGGAATCCGCGCCAGGTTGCCGGAGGGCGCGGCCGCTGCAGCGGGGTAGAGGCGGCGTCTGACTGGGCCGAGGAGGTTTCTCTTTGTCCTTCGAGCACGGCGACGCGTCGCTCGAGTTCGCGCACCTGCTCGGTCAATTGTTCCAGTGTGGCGGCGACGTTGTCGACAGCTTGCGGCATATGCGACCCCGCATCTGCCCCGAATGGGCTAGCTGGTTCCGTGAGCCGGAGCTGCACCGGAGGCGGAGACGGGTCGCGCGTCCGGCCAGGGCGGCAGGAGTTTTACCAAGACCCAGAGAATCGCGAATGGAAGAATCATTAGGACAATCGCGGGCAACAATCCTTCGCGCGTGGCAAAGCCCATCTTGTAAGTGGTGTAACCCAGAAAACTCTTCGAAAAAAGCTGGCCGCCGATCACAACGTTCCAGCGCATGGCGAAGATTCCGACTAAGGTGAGGCAGCCGGCAAGTGTGTAGATCCGCCTGCGAACCATTTCCTTGAGCTTCAACATCTGTGTGAGCCCGAGCAGCGCAATCGGAGTGACGGTACCGAGGAGAATCTGCACGATCACCTGCGATTTCCAGAGCCGCGTGTGCACCATGAAATCGAGACTGCGAAACGATTCATCGGCTTCATAGATGCGTTGCAGCAGGTCCAGCATTTCCAGGCTGAAGTCGATGACGAACGTGTAAAACAGGTACTGCGCGATCTTGTCGAGGCAGCGGATATCCATTTCCCGCCCTCGGAGCCGCGTTGAAACCATATAGAGCAACATCACGGCTGCTATGCCTGACACCATCGCCGAGAAAATGAAAACGATGGGCATCAGCGGTGTCGACCACCAGGGATTAGCCTTCACCGATCCAAAGATGAAGCCGACATATCCGTGCAGAAGGAAGGCGGAAGGAATACCGATCAGAGTAATCACGTACCCGAGTCGATCATCGATGCGCAGCGAGCGCTCGCTGATGTTGTTGGAACCAAGCGTGAGAACCCGGTAGAAAAGACGTGCGAGCCCAGTCGAGGTTTGCGACTTCAGAACAATATCCCGCCGGTAGTCGAGCCAGATCTCCAGTAGCAGGACGGCCATGAGATACCAGAGGTAAACGAAGCCGAACATCGCCATGGCGGACGAGCGATGGGGTGTCAGATACATTTCCAGCGATCGCTCAGGGTGGCCGAGATGCAGTTGCAGCGGCAGTGGCGCAACCAACAGGAAGGCGAGTGCGGTCAGCAAGGCAAGCCGGTACGTTGGGCGTACAGCCTCAACGCGAAAGACGCGTTCCAGCGAGGCAAGGATGAATGCACCGGCCACGAGGCCCGTGATGAACGGGTAAAGAACGATCAGAACGCTCCATTGGAGCTCCACTTCGTTTGGATACATGAAGCCTTCAACCGGAATTTGCAACGAGCCTCCTTATCGCACCGATTTCATCTCACTGACCCATCCATCCCGTTGTAGAAAACCTTTGCACCGGTGGCCATGTGCGGCTTCAAAACCTGCACCGTGTGAGTGCGCAGGAACTCGTGAATCGGATCGTTCGGATTCTTGAGATCCACGAGCTGGCGAGCCCCCGTGGGGCAGACCTCGCAGCAGGCCGTCGTCAATCCCTTGGTAATGCGGTGGTAGCAGAGCGAGCACTTTTCCGCCGTGTTCGTTTTGGGGTTGATGAAACGGCATCCGTAGGGGCACGCCTGCACGCAATAGCGGCAGCCGAGGCAGTAGTTCTTGTCGACCAGAACCACGCCGTCGGGCGAGACGAAGGTTGCACCAACGGGGCAGACCTGGGTGCAAGGGGAATCAGCACAGTGATTGCAGAGCTTGGGAACAAAAAAATTCTTGCCGGCGCTGATTTCGTTGGGCGGGAAGCCCGGCTTTCCACCATCCGGCGATTCCACTTGTGGCCGCTCGATCTTCCAATCGGACACGTGATAACGCTCAATCCATGTGCGGAAGTAGCCGTCCGGGACATCGTTTTCTTCAGCGCAGGCGCGGACACAACTCCCGCAACCGATGCACTTGGGGATGTCAATGAGCATGCCCCACCAGTGCTCGGTCATCTTGTAGTTGGGGGCGGTCTCGGGCGTTCCGGCCTGCACGTATGTCCAGGCGGCGGCAGCAGCGGGTAGCAGGAGCAGGAGGTGGCGACGGGTGATGTCCACTATTTATTCCCTCCTGTAGCGGGTTTCGGGCTGGCTGTCTTCGTTGCAGGTTCGTCCTCGATCTTGGGGGTGTGCGGCTTGTGGCAGGTGTTGCATGCCAGACCGCCCGAATGGTCAGCGGAGACTACCTGCGGAAACGCCTTGGGCTTGGCGCTGTTAGCTTCGTGGCAGCGCGCGCAGATCACCGCCGTGTCCGGAAGTTGCGGTTTCACGGTTGCGGGGTCGTCGGCGTGCCTGGCCTGAGCGCCATGACAGGCCTCGCAGGGGACGCTCACGTGACGGCCAAGTTTTTTCTGGTCGACAACATCGGTGTGACAGCCCTCGCAAACTTCGTGACCGGCGAACGCTGGAGTGCGGCCAGCGATCTCAGCGATGGCGTTGCCACGGTAATGTCCGTACTGGCCAAAACTCTTGGGGACAACCGCGGCGCGGAGAACAACGAAAAGCAGCAGAGCCAGCAGCATCACGGCTGCGAGGCGGATGAGATGTTCGACGTCCTTGAACACGTCGGCCTTTCCGGCCCGAGTCGAAGCGGCTCAGGCACGCTACGGCATGTGATCTGAGATACAGGGGATGGCCCCTCTTGAACGATGAGTGGGATCACGCGGCTGCGTGATACGGGTCACGAGTCGTCGCGAGGCTGGGTGGTGTTCCCTTTCGCCGCGAATCGAAAATCTCTGGCTTCAGGAACGCAAAATATTGAAAGCAGGGCGGTTACTTCCCTTTTTCTTTTTTACAAGTTTGCAAAATATTGAAACCAGATGACTTGCAAGTAAAATATTGCATAATAATGACGCCAATTTCGAGTATCCCTGCAAGATGTTACAAGCAAACTGAATTATTGACTAGTCATATAACTAGTCATAGTATGCTGTTATGAAAAGCGGTGCGAGCACATGGCAATTACAAGAAGCCAAAGCACGCTTCAGCGAGTTTCTTGATGCGGCGTTAAAGAAGGGGCCACAAGTGGTGACGCGACGCGGAGTGGAGGAGGCTGTGCTAGTGGCGGCCGACGAGTGGCGGCGGTTGCAGCGCGAGCGTCGACCAAACATTAAAGAGTTGCTGCTCGGCGAAGCACCGCGATTTGAGGAAGTTGTGCCGAAACATGGCCAATGGAAGAGCCGTCCACGAGTCGATTTGAGCGGACCGGAATTCGAGTAAGTCCGATTGCCAGTGATTCGATATTTGCTCGACACAAACATCGTCTTTGAGTTACGCAAAAACACGCCCCATGGCGCCGTCGTGGCATGGATGAGAACACTCCTGCCCGAGCAGATCTTCCTTTCGTCGGTGACAATCGGAGAATTGCAGGCAGGTGTGGAACTGACACGAAGGAGTGATGCCACTAAGGCAGCTGAGATCGAGAATTGGCTAGCGTTGGTAGAGGGATCATTTTCCATTATTCCCATGGACTCAGCCTGCTCTCGCGAATGGGCGCGGCTGAAGACGGGGAACTCTTCGGAGTTGATCGAAAATGCGATGATTGCTGCCACCGCACGAGTTCACGGCCTGCAAGTGGCGACCAGAAATGAGAGCGATTTTCGGCAGCTCGGTGTCGCGTCATTCAATCCGTTTCACTTCGAGGCGTAGGGTCGATGGGGTTCGTCTTCCAAGTTATTCACTTCTCAGAGCGTCCATGGGATTCACGCGAGTGGCGCGTCGGGCCGGAATCCAGCTCGCTCCTAGCGTCGCCGCGATCAGCGCCAGCGCGATCAGCATGAAGACTTGGGGATCGCGTGGACTGACATCGATGAGCAGGCCGCTCATCAGAGGCGCGGTCAGATATGCGACGACCCCGCCAAGCAAAAGGCCCGCCAGCGCCAGCGATATTCCATTCGCCAGGACCATGCGCAGAATCTTGCTCCGCTGGGCGCCGAGCGCCATGCGGACACCGATCTCCTGGGTTCTGCGTCCGACCATGAAAGCAACGACGCCATAGAGACCGACAACCGCCAGCGATAACGCCAGCACTCCGAATGCGCCAGCCAGAACAGCCGTAACACGAGACTGGAAGAGTCCCTGGCTGGATACAACAGTTCTGAGAGTTACAACGGAGAAGGGCGCTACTTCGGGATCGAGCTTGCGAAGTTGCTCACGAATCGCCGCGGTCATGGCCGCAGGGTCGCCTTCAGTACGCACGTGCAGAGTTGCGTTGGTGCCGCCCATCTGAGCATAAGGCGTGTAGAACTTGGGAAACACCGGGAGACCGATCGCACCACTGGAGGAGTCCTTGACCACACCCACAACCGAAATGTGGTCCTGATCGCGCAATCGAAGGTTGTGGCCCAGCGCCTTTTCCAAAGGGCCACCGCCCACGATGTATCTTCGTGCGAAAGTCTCGTTGACGATCACAACCAACGGCGATTTTTCGACGTCGTGGGTGGTGAAATCGCGGCCACTCAGGAGCGGAATCTGCATGGTCTTGAAGTAGCCAGGAGCGACCTGGTTGGTACCAGTATCGATGAAAGTTTCGCCACCGGGTCCGGTGTAGCCGTCGATTGACATATCCCATGAGGATCCGTTGACAAAGGGAACAAAGCTGGCCAAACTTGCCGATCTCACCCCAGGTAAAGCCGTCGCCAGATCGAGGAGTTGCTGCTGGAATTGAATCGATTTGGCAGAGGAATATCCACGAACGCTGGGGTCAATCATGACGAGCAGCACGTGATCGGGGTTGAATCCCAGATTTGCCTGTTGTGCCCGCGCGAAGGCCTTAAGAAAAAGTCCGGCTGCCATCAGTAATACGGTGGACAACACAATTTGTGCGACGATCAGAGCGCGGCGCCGGAATGCCCCGAAGGCCCGGCTCTCGGCAGCGTTACCGCGAACATTGGTGGTGATGGTGAGCATGGCTTCCTTGACCGCCGAGAACGCGGGAGCCAACCCGCAGAGAAAGACGGCAGCCACCGACGCCAACAACGCACAGGTGAGAACCCGCAGATCCAGACGGAATTCGGGCCCGCTGGGGACAGGGGAGTAGGGCATCATGGCGGCAAATGCCCGGATGCATACATACCCCAGCAGCACGCCGCACACTCCGCCGAGCAATGCGAGCACGGCGCTTTCGGTCAGGAGTTGCCGCACCAGCGTGCTCCGGGAGGCTCCGACCGCTAGCTGTGTGGAGATTTCGCGCAGGCGCGAGGTCGATCGGGCCATAAGCAATCCGGCGACATTCGCACACGCAATCAGCAGGACGAGCACAGTCAATCCCATCAGCACTGCCGGCAGTTGAACTCCCTGGGCGAGGCGGCGGTCCATTTCATGCCTGAGGAATACGGTGGTGTCTTTGTTGGTGTCGGGATAAGTGCGCTCCAGGTCACGCATAATGCCATCCATTTCGGATTGAGCCTGAGCGAGGGTCACGCCGGGCTTGAGGCGGGCGATCATGTCGAATCCGCGATAGCTGCGATGGGTGAGCATGTCGTTGCCATCATTCGAGAGGCCTTGCGCCATCATCGTAGGGATGTAGATGTCCGGCCGGAAAAACAAACTCACTCCGGTAAATGATTTGGGAGTCACGCCGATGATGGTGAAGCCGCGGCCATTGAGTTTGATTTCCCTGCCGATCACATTCCTGTCGTTGGCGAAGGCCTTGGCCCACAGGTCGCTGCTGATGATAGCGACTGGATATTTCCCCGGGACCTCGTCTTCTTCGGGACGAATATCACGGCCCAGAACCGGTTGAACCTGCAGCGTGGAAAGGAAGCTTCCAGATACAAGCATTCCGTAGACAATTTGTGGTTCGTCCCGTCCGGTGGTCATGCCGGCGGACATGCCCTGCGAGATCGCGAGGTTGTCAAAAGCGCGGCTGCGGCTGCGGAAGTCGGTAAGGTCAAGATAGGACGAGCCGCCAAACTGTGTCAGATGCGAAGCCGCGACATCGATCGTAACCAGCTCGCGTGGGTTCGGAATGGGCAACGGGCGCAACAGAACGGCATCTACTCCACTGAAGATGGCCGTGTTTGCGCCAATGCCGAGTGCCAGGGAAATCACCACGGTAAGGGTGAATCCCGGCTTACGGCGTAGGGCGCGGAAGGTGAGGCGCAGGTCTCGTGCCAGAGAGTCGAGCAGAGAAATGATTCGAGGCTGCGGAGTTTGCGAAACCGACACGGAAAGGTTCATGGTTCCTCACTCTTCGTCAAAACGGTATAGCCCCAGGGGTCAGACGAGCATCCGGCGGAAACGACAACAGCCGCACATACACAGACAGCCGATGCTTTGTGGGCAGATGGCTGTCACAAACACGGTGCAATCTCTTAACCACTCGATAAGGCCTGAAAGTTATGGAACGCGTTCGAGGAAGGGCACATCGAGGGAGGCACACCCCCGCATATGGCTGTCCGCTAACGGGCGAACGTGTTCGAAAGCGAACAGGAAGTCAGGTTTTAAGGTGGGACGCTCGGTGCTTGCGCGGGTTCGGGACCGATTCAAATTCGCGCGGGCCCGTCCGGCTCTACCTCGGAATGGAGCCTCGGCGTGCACACTGCGCGCGCACAGATTGCAAGTCATTCCGCGACCGCATCGATCAGCGTGTGGCCGATTGTGGTGCGGGATTGAGCGACGCCTGCACGGTGGCGGTGGGGAGTTCGTCGCCGCGGAAGTATTTTGGATTGTCTTTCGAACCCTCTTTGTAGTTCGCGGACTTCATCTCGGGCATGGCGGTGAACGGCTTGCTATAGTCGTTGGCAGCGTTCCAGAACAGGAATCCTACGCCGCCTTTCTGGCGGGCGACTTCCACCTGAATTTTTATGTATTCGGGGGAATAGATTTTTGTGCGCCAGTGGAAGGCTTGCAACCAGGGGCGGATGACTACGCCGCTGCCCTTGGTAATGAGTTCGAAGCGGTCCATGGATTCGCCGATGAAGTGGGCGGGCTCGTCGCCGGGGTGAGCGATGCCGTCCATGCCGAAGAAGTGCGAGGGATAGATCATGGGGCTAAGGACGTCGCAGTAGTGGGCCATGTTCACGATGTCCTGGCCGGTGTGGGAGAGGTCAATGGGGCGTTGCCAGGCCATGACGCCGAAGACGTCCAGGCTCAGCAGGACCCCGGTGGGATGAAGCTCATTGTAGGCCTTCTTGAGGAAGGCGGTGATTACGTCGGAACGCTGGGGGCCGCGGAGCTTCTTCGCGACCGGGCACGGGCCCTTTTGCATCTTGGGAGCTTCGGTCGATGCTGTGCTGGCGCCTTGGGTGCCTTTGTTGTGGCGAGGCTTCGGAGCTGGGACCAGGCAAGTCGAATCCGGGCTGACTGAGGGCTCAGCTTCGGCGTCGGCCGTCTCGGGCTGATCTTTCTGGAAGACGAACAAGGCGTCTTTCTGGTCGCCTTCGGCGGGGAAGCGCACGTAATCGAACTGGATTTCGTCTACCCCGAGTCCGGCTACATATTTCGCCAGCGCGATGTCATAGTCCTGCACTTTGGGGTTCGAGGGGTCGGTCCAAACGAGCTTGCCGTTTTCGCGCCAGGCGGTGTGATTTTTTCTGGACTGGACGGCCAGGTCGGGGTGATTCACGACGAGGCGCTCATCGCGGAAGATAGCGATGCGGGCGATGGCGTGCATGTTCTGGCTGTGCAGGAAGTGAACAAGCTTCGGAACGTCGTGGACGTAAACTGGGTGCGGGCCAAGCAGCGGATGCTCGAAGGGGATGGTTACGCTCCCGTCGGAGTCCTTGATATCGAAGACTACGGCATTGCCTCCGACCTCACGCCAGTGCTTGATGACGCGCAGGCCATGTTCGCTGCCGGCCATGAATCCGGTGAGATAGATGGCGCGGACTTCGAAGTCCTTGGCGATGGGGATGGTCTTCTCAGTGACGGGGGCGGAGATGATTCCTGGAATGACAATGTTTTCGTTGGCTTTGAGGATGTTGCTCGAATCGGACTTGTGATTGACCTGACGTATCGCATCGGCTAGCTCGGTGGACGTCAGATAGGAGGTCTTCGAGAGATAGCGGCGGGCGATGGTGGGGATAGCTTCTCCGCGTCTGGCGGTGTAGACTTCGGTGCCCGGCGCGGCTAGGGGTTTCGGATCGGGGATGGAGGGCTTGGTAGTCACGCTGGCGGTCTGTAACTTGCCAGTATTCTGCGTGGCGACGGCGGGTTTGGCCGTCTGGGCCTGAGCGACGAAGTCGTTGGCTGAGTGGGGTGCCAGGCGCCAGGCAGCAGCGCCGAAAAGAAGACAAGAAGTTCCCGCGATGATCCGGACCGACGAAAGGCGCAAGCGATCCTCCCCTATACAAGGCGATGGTAGAGGCGGGATTTAAGTTGCCGCTAGTTACGGGTGGCGTAACACGGTTGGGCGTGGACCAAGTTCTGGCTTTTGGCGCTGGATGCAATTTCTCGGCGAGTCGTTTCACCACTCGGCTTCGCCATTGCCGGACAGTCGAGGCGGCTGTTTCGACGTGGTATGTGCCTGTACATGTTCCTTCCGTGATGGTGCAAAGTATTTCTCTCAGGTTCTCAGGAGGTCGGGGGCGGAAGGTGGAGAACTTTGAACGAGGGATTCTAAGTTGACGTGAATAAAAGACTTTTGCCTTTCGGGGATTTCCGCTGGGGGGTGGCTAAGCGTTTGCTTATTCCCGGGTAACGGATGCCAGGCTTCTTGGAGGCTTTGGGGGATTCCAAGAAGGTAGTCCAAATACCGATATTTGGCCTACAAAAGTCCGGAGATACATCTAATAGAAGAGCCTAAACGGCCGAAAGGGAATGTCCGGCAAGATGCGGGCAACGATCTTATGAGAACGAATCTCGCCACAGTGCTCGATCCCAACAGACGCAGCAACGATGCAGGAGAGTTTGAATCCGCCCTTCGCCGCCGGATCGTGGGACAGGATCAGGCCATTGAGAAGGTCGTGGAGATCTACCAGATGTTTCTGGCGGGCCTGAATCCGCCGGGGCGTCCGGTGGGGAATCTGCTGTTTCTGGGGCCAACCGGATCTGGAAAGACGCGAGTGGTCGAGGCGATGGCCGAGGCGCTGTTTGGGGATGCGCGGGCTTGCATCAAGATCGATTGCGCGGAGTTCCAGCACTCGCACGAGATTGCCAAGCTGATTGGATCGCCTCCGGGATATCTGGGACATCGGGAGACGCATCCGCTGCTGACGCAGGAAGCATTGAATCAGTGGTTCACTGAGAAATTGAAGCTGTCGATTCTGCTGTTTGACGAGATTGAAAAGGCGTCGGACTCGTTGTGGCAACTGCTGTTGGGGATTCTGGACAAGGCGACGTTGACGCTAGGCGATAACCGGCGCGTCGATTTGTCGCAATGCATCATCATTATGACCTCGAACCTAGGGGCCGGAGAGATGATGAATCTGGCCGATGGCGGGTTTGGGTTCGCGCCGAAGGTGGTGGAGGTCGACGAGGCTTTCGACGACAAGATTCAGCGGACGGCGGTCGAGGCGGCGCGGCGGAAGTTTACGCCGGAATTCATGAACCGCATCGACAAGGTGGTGGTGTTCAAGACGCTGCGCGATGAGCATCTTTCGCAGATTCTGGATATTGAGCTCGGCATGGTGCAGCAGCGCGTGCTGATGGCCGCCGGCACGAATCAGTTTGTGTTTAACTGCACGGCGGCGGTGAAGGAATACCTGCTGAAGGAAGGGACCGATCCGCGGTATGGTGCGCGGCATTTGAAGCGAGCGATCGAACGGAACCTGGTGTTTCCTCTGGCAAACCTTGTCGCCACCGGGCAGGTGAAACTGGGAGACTTTGTGCGCATCGACATGGCTTCGGAGAATCAGATGATTTTCGTGAAGGAAGCTGAGAATGCGATGGCTCCGATGCTGCTGGAGCGATATGGAGCGGCGGCGGTAAATCAGCCGTCAGCGCGTGGAGCAAAGGCGGTAGCGAACGGTCGCCGCGATTTTGGAACTCCGTCGCCGGGGGTGGCGGAGAGTAAATAAGCTCTCAGGTCTCAGCTTTCTAACAACCTTTTTCGGTTCTCGCTTGACCGCATCTCGCGAGACGTTCTCAATGGCGCCGGGTCTTCGGGTCTTCCGGCGCCTTTTTTTGTTGCCCGGAAAAAGTCTAACCGCAGAGAACGCGGAGAACACTGACACGCAGCGATCGCGACTGCGCTCATGACAATCCTCGTGAATTGACGGCGAAGTGGTTATGGCTATTCATCAGCGGGAACGCTTTACCGCTAGCGACAGCATGGCGATGGCGCCGAGGTTGTTGGATTTGTCGGCGAGGTCGAGGGCGGAGTTGCCTTCGTAGTCGCGGGCGTTGGGGTCGGCGCCATTTTCGAGAAGGAGAGGGATGGCAGTGGAGTATCGACTGGCGGCGGCGTGCATGAGTGCGGTGCGTCCCATAACGTCTTTCTGGTTGATGTCGGCGTGATGGTCGATCAGGATTTTAACCGTCTGTTTAAGACCGCGGTCTGAGGCTTTCATCAGAGCAGTCTGGCCCTCGCGATCGGCGGAATTGAGGTCGGCTCCGGCTTCTAGAAGAATTGTTGTGACGTTGGGATCGAAGAAGCCGGTGCTAACCAGAAGTGTTGAGCCGCGATGGTCGGGGGCATCGACTTTGGCTCCGGAGGCGATCAGCAGCTTCATGATGTCGATGTGCTTAGTGAAGGCGGCGTCAGAAAGTGGAGGCCAGAGTTTGGTTTCCGAGGGGTTTACCGGGGCTCCGGCGGCGAGGAGGATCTCGACAATTTCTTTGTTGCCAGTGCGAATGGCGGTGACGAGCGCTTCGGATTCGCTGCCGTTCTTGCTGTCGATGCCGTTGGCGTCGAGGAATTCGCGGACTTTATCGACGCAGCCTCGCTGGACGGCTCGGGGGAGGGTGTCGACCTGGCCACAGAGTTCGGCGCGAGACGCAGTCGACTGATTAGTCAGGGACCGCTGGGCGCGTACATCAGACGCGATGACGATGGCACAAACGATTGCGGAGATGACTACAGAGCAATTCATCGCGTCCCCGGCAGCAAGTTTAGCGCATCTCAAAGTGCCCGGCATTGGGATACTTCAACTCTCCATCACGCTAAGGCGGACTTAAACCAAACCGCGAATGGCAAACGAAACTCACCACAGGGGACCCGGGAACCACAGAAGCCGCTCAGCTTCGATTCTCGGGCCGTGCGAATCCGTTGTACAAACAAGAGAAATGCGGCCCGGGGAGGAATCCGGGCCGCTTTGTTTGGGCGGGCGTGGTGGTTAGAAACGGAGTTGAGCTCGAATCTGGAGGGCGCGGGGGGAGGCGTCGGCGCCGAGGAAGGATCCGAATATGCTGGTCGGGGTGGCGACTGTGCGATTGATGAATCCGAACTGCGGGTTGGAGATGTCGCCAACCGGCTGATCGAAGTTGGGGTGATTGAGCACGTTAAAGGCCTGGGCCCCGATCTCCAGTTCCGCACCTTCCCATCTCGGAATCCGGAAATTCTTCATCACGCTTTCTATGAGAAGGTCATAAAAGTCAAGGCCGACGTGGCGGCCGTCCATATTTTTTTTCTCCGACATCGATGACACTGCGTCCGGTGGGGTGGAGAGCTGTCAAGGGCGCCGGTTTTTGGCGTTCATC
>Ga0335077_10001559_pt1 | contig 27310 bp, 31 predicted proteins | sample Lox_Sample_31_FD_207151 | JGI IMG/M metagenome (GOLD analysis project Ga0335077, IMG submission 207151) | Soil microbial communities from Loxahatchee National Wildlife Refuge, Florida, United States - Lox_Sample_3.1 | ecosystem: Environmental > Terrestrial > Soil > Wetlands | place: USA... | reverse complement strand
GCCTCGGTCCTCGAGCGGATCCGCGAGATCGGCGTGCGCCGGGCCGTGGGCGCCACGCGCCGCGACGTGCTGTTCCAGTTCCTCAGCGAGGCGGTGCTGATCAGCCTGGCCGGCGGCATCGCCGGCATCGTGGCGGGGGCCGGCCTGAGCGCCGGCATCCACCGCTTCGCCGGCATCCAGACCATCGTGACGTTCGTCTCCATCGCGCTGGCGTTCGGCGTGTCCATCACGGTCGGCCTCGCGTTCGGCATCGTGCCGGCGTACCGCGCCGCCCGCCAGGACCCCGTCGTGTGCCTCCGCTACGAGTGACGGCCATGCGCCCCTCGACTCGCCGGTTCGCCGTCGTCGCCTCCCTGGTCGCGCTCGCCGCGCCGCTCGCGGCGCAGCAGCCGGGCCCCGCCGCGCCCCCGGCGCGGCTCACGCTCGACTCGGCCATCGCCCTCGCGCAGCAGAACGGGCACGTGGCCCGGGCCGCGCGCGCCGCGCACCAGGCGGCGCGCTACCGCGACGCCGCCTTCCGCGACCGGCTGCTGCCGCAGCTCTCGCTGGCCGGAACGCTGCCGAGCTACAACCGCTCCATCACCCAGGTGTCCGTGCCGGACTCGGCGGGCAACCTCGTGCCGCGGCTGCTCCCGCAGGCGCTGACGACCGCGTCGCTGGGGCTGCTGCTCACGCAGCAGATCCCGCTCACCGGCGGCAACCTGTTCGTGTCGTCGTCCCTGAGCCGCTTCACCGTGAGCGGGCAGAACGCGCTGCAGCAGTGGTCGTCCGTGCCGGTCACCATCGGCGTGAGCCAGGACATCTTCCGCCCCAACGCCGCCAACTGGGACCGCCGCGAGCAGAACGCGCTGATCGACGACCAGGAGCGCAGCTACCTCGAGGCGATGGAGGACGTGGCGGTCCAGACCACGGGACTGTTCTTCGCCGCCTACGCGGCCCGCGAGAACCTGGACAATGCCGTCACCGACGTCGCCGTCAACGACACGCTGTACCGGCTCAACACCGGCCGCTTCCAGGTGGGCCGGATCGGCGAGAACGACCTGCTGCAGAGCCAGCTCGCGCTCCTCCGGGCGCGCACCTCGCTCGACGCGGCGCGGCTCGAGGACGACCGCGCCCTCGCGCAGCTGCGCCTCGCCCTCGGGCTGCCCGCAGACCGGCCGCTCGAGGTGGCGGTGTCGCCGGCGGTGCCCGACCTCGAGCCCGACACGCTGCGGGCCGTGGCCGAGGCCATGCGGAACGCGCAGGCGGTGAGCGATGCGGCGCTGGCCGACGTGCAGGCACGCCGCCGCGTGACGGAGGCGCAGCTCGCCGACGGCATCGGTGCGACGCTCCAGGCGAGCTACGGCTTCAACCAGACGGCGGGGAGCATGCACCTCGCCTACCAGGACCTGCTCGAGGCCCGGACGTTCACGCTCGGCGTCCAGCTTCCGCTGTGGCAGTTCGGCGCGCACGGCGCGGGCGTGCGGGCGGCCGAGGCCGACCGCGCGCGGGTGGCCGACGAGTCGGCGCAGACGCTCGCGCAGCTCGCGCTCGACGCCCGGTACGCGGCGCTGACCCTCTCGCAGGCGCGGCGCAACGTCGCGCTGCTCACGCTGGCCGACAGCGTGGCGGGCAAGCGCTTCGACGTGGCGTACAACCGCTACGTGATCGGAAAGATCAGCGTGAGCGACCTGTACATCGCGCAGCAGGAGAAGGACGCCGCGCTCGTGCAGTTCGTCTCGGGCCTCGGCGCCTACTGGCTCGCGTACTACCAGCTGCGCAGGGTGACGCTGTACGACTTCGCGGCCGGGAGGCCGATCCGATGAGTGACGCGCTGCGCTGGTTGGTCGGGCCGCGGGGAAGCGCGCCGCGGCCGGCGCCGAGACGCAGGTCTCTGGTCGCGGGCCTCGCCGCGGCGGCGGCAGCCATGGCGACGGCGTCGTGTCACGACGCCACCAGTCCGGGCTTCAGCGTGGCGGTGACGGTCCAGACCGTCCAGGGGCCGCGGATGACCACGGACTCGTCCGGCCAGGCGTGGATCACGTGCGACTTCACGCTGGTCGCCAACACCGCCGGCCGGGGCGACGCCACGTGGGAGGACGCCACGATGTGGCTCTACCTCGCCGCCGGCAGCCGCACGCAGCCCGTGGACTCGGCCTACGTGGACGCGAGCACGATCCGCGAGACGTGGAACGCGGAGGGCATCGGGAGCGACTCGACGGAGTACGCGACGTGGGAGATGTCGGCGCCCGTGGAGTTCCTCGTGACGGTGCACTTCGGCTACCTGGTACTCGGAGGCGGGACCGGCATCGCGCCGGTGACGCTGACGTGCGCGGGCAACCAGTCCGGGGCGGGCACGCCGCAGGGCGCCGGCGCGCGGCTCCGGCTGGCGCCGACGGTGCGCCCGCCGAGCCCCGCGCCGCGGCCCCTGCGGCCTCGGGCTACTGCCGCTGGCCGCCCTGCATCAGCAGCTGCATCAGCAGCTTCGGGTCGTAGGGCCGCGGGGTCTCGGTGATCTGGCTCGTCGCGCCCATCCCGTGCTTCGTGAGCACCATGTAGCCCGAGTCGGCGGCCTGCGCCTTCACGATGCCGAAGGGCAGGTCGGGCGTCACCCACGAGTCGCCCTTCCCCTCCGAGTCCTGTACGTGCAGCGCCCGGAACGTGCCGGCCGGCACCGTCACGCTCTCCCAGCCCACGACCTTGCCGTCGCCGCAGTCCTGCATGTTGGGCGCGCCCGACCCGCCGGGCCCGCGGCGGCCCGTCTCCATCGTCATCGCCGGCAGGCTACCGAACTTCAGCACGTGCTGGCGCGGCTCGCCCATCCCGGGCCCGAAGCCGGGCACGAGGACCTTGTTGATGACGACGAGCGTGTCGGCGGCCGCGCCGCCGAGGCCCATCGGCATCCCGCGCGCCGCGAACTCGAGCCACAGGAAGCTCGTGTCGTTCAGCGTCTCGCGGGCCACGACCGACATCCGCAGCGTGGTGCCCTCGCCGCGGCCGCCCTGGACCCCGTACTCCGCCCAGGCGCCGACGGGCGGGTGCATGATCCGGCGGCAGACGGCGGCGAGGTCCTGCGCGCGGGCGGCGGGCGCGGCGAACAGCAGGACCGCAATCAGGGCTGCGATACGGCGCGGCATGGCGGTCTCCGGCGTGGCGTGAAGGGTCCCGAAATCTCGGCGAACCGCCGCGCCCGTCAAGTCGCCGCGGCGCGCGGGGGGCGCCGCGCTTGACGCCCCGCGCGGGGCTCCCCCACCTTTGGGCCCATGACCACTACCGAGCCGTCCACCGCGGCGGCGGGCCCGCAGCCGGACGCGGCGTCGCTGCTGGCGGGCCGCATCCTGGAGCTGGAGCGCGAGCGCGACCGCCTCATCACGGTCATCGACATCCTCTCGGAGATTTCCGGGACGCTCCACTTCGTGGACATCCTGCAGACCATCGCACGCCGGCTGGGCGAGACCTTCGGCCTCGACCGCTCGAGCATCTTCCTCGCCGACAGCGGGGGCCGCACCGTGCGCCTGGTGGCGAGCTACGAGGACCCGAGCATCCGCAACCTGGTCGTGGACCTCGCCCGCTACCCGGAGATCTCGCGGGCGATGGACTCCGGCGAGACGGTATTCATCGCCGACGCGACGGCCGACCTGACGCTGCAGCACGTCAAGGGCGCGCTGGCGCGCCGCAAGGTGAAGTCCATCACCGTGGTGCCCATCAAGTACCGGGGCGCCGCGATCGGCTGCATCTTCCTCCGGACGTTCAAGGACGGCGAGCCGCTGAGCGAGGGCGACATCAAGTTCACCCAGACCGTCGCCGACCTCACCGCCAAGGCCCTGCGCAACGCGCACCGCTACGAGAGCCTGATCCGCCGCAGCCACGCCGGGGAGGTCGACGCGGAGAGCACGCACCGCGCCGACGTCCAGCGCGTCGCGCTCGTGGCGTTCCTCCAGAAGCTGCTCGAGGCGTTCGCCGTGCGCGACCGCACGGCGCTCGAGCAGCTGCTGCCCGACACGTCGGCCGCCGAGCTGCAGCGCCTGGTGGGCGTGACGATGGCGGTCCTGGCCGAAGAAGCGAAAGGCTAGATGCAGGATCCCGCCGCGCGGGCCGCAGAACTCCGCAGGATCCTCAGCCGCGCGATCCACGCCTACTACGTGCTCGACGCGCCGGAGATGTCCGACGCCGAGTACGACCGCCTGTTCCAGGAGCTGCAGGCGCTCGAGGGCGAGCACCCCGAGCTGCGGACGCCCGACTCGCCCACCCTGCGCGTGGGCGACGAGCCCGCCACCAGCCTCGACAAGCACCGCCACCTCGCGCCGATGCTCTCGCTCGCCAACGCGTTCAGCGACGACGACCTCGACGCCTGGCAGGACCGCAACGCGCGCATCGCGCCCGACGTGGTCTCGGCCGGCTACACGCTCGAGGTGAAGATCGACGGGGCGGCCGTGAACCTCACCTACCGGGACGGGGTGCTCGAGACCGGGGCGACGCGCGGCAACGGCATCGTGGGCGAGGTGGTGACCGCCAACCTGCGCACGGTGCCCGACATCCCGCTCCGCCTCTCGGGCTCCGGGTGGCCGGACCTGCTGGAGGTGCGGGGCGAGACGTACATGCCGCGCGCCGCCTTCGACGCCCTGAACGCGCGCCGCGCGGCCACGGGCGAGCCGCCCTTCGCGAACCCGCGCAACGCCGCCGCGGGCGGCCTCAGGCAGCTGGACTCCAAGGCCACGCGCGAGCGCGGGCTCCGCTTCTTCGCCTTCGCCGCCAGCGCGCCCGAGGCGCGGCTGCCCTTCAAGACGCAGGCGGAGCAGCTCGAGGGCCTCGCGGCGTGGGGCTTCCGCGTCGAGCCGCACCGCCGCCGCGTGGCCGACCTCGCGGAGGCCAAGGCCGCCATCGCGGTGCTGGAGCGCGAGCTGGAGACGCTGCCCTTCGGCGCCGACGGCGTGGTGGTGAAGGTGGACCGGCTGGCGCTGCACGAAGAGCTGGGCAACGTCGGGGACCGCGAGCCCCGGTGGGCCGTCGCCCGCAAGTTCGCGCCCGAGGTGGCCGTCACGCTGCTCAAGGACATCAAGGTCAACGTGGGCCGCACCGGCGCCCTCAACCCCTACGCGGAGCTGGAGCCCGTCGAGATCGGCGGCGTCACCGTCTCGACCGCGACGCTCCACAACGCCGACCTCATCGCCGCCAAGGACATCCGCATCGGCGACTGGGTCGAGGTGACGCGCGCCGGCGAGGTGATCCCCCAGGTGCTGGGCCCGGTGCGCGAGCGGCGCGGCGAGCTCGAGCGCCAGGGCCGGCCGCCGCGCGCGTTCGTGATGCCCACGCGCTGCCCCGACTGCGGCTCCGAAGTCGAGGCGCCCGCCGGCGAGGTGATGACCTACTGCCCCAACGTCTCGTGCCCGGGCCGCGTGCACGAGAGCATCTTCCACTTCGCCTCCCGCGGCGCGATGGACATCCGCGGCCTCGGCTACGAGAAGGTGAAGCAGCTCCTCGACGCCGGCCTGATCCGGGACGCCGCCGACCTCTACGGGCTCGAGGCCGCGCCGCTCACCAGGCTCGAGGGCTTCGCGCAGAAATCGGCCGACCAGCTCGTGAAGGCCGTCGCCGCCTCGAAGGCCCAGCCGCTGTCGCGGCTGCTCTTCGCCCTCGGCATCCGCCACGTGGGCGACGGCGCGGCCGAGCTGCTCTCGCGCCGCTTCGGCACGATGGACCAGCTCAGGGGCGCCACGGAGGAGCAGTTCGCCGAGGTGCGCGGCATCGGCCCCACCATCGCGGCCGCCGTCGCCGCCTTCTTCCGCGAGAAGCGGAACCTCGACCTCGTCGCGCGGCTCGCCGCCGCGGGCCTCAGGATGGACGAGCCGGCGAAGGTCGCCGCGGGCGGCGTGTTCGACGGGCAGACGTTCGTCCTCACGGGGACGCTGCCCAAGCTCTCGCGCGCGGAGGCCACGCGCCTCATCGAGCAGGCCGGCGGCGCCGTCACCGGCAGCGTCTCGAAGAAGACCACCGCCGTGGTCGCGGGCGAGGAGCCCGGCAGCAAGATCGAGAAGGCGAAGACGCTCGGCATCGCCGTGTGGGACGAGGCCGAGCTGCTGCGCCGCCTCGGGCGCTGAGCGGCCGCCGGGCGCGGCCGCGTCCCGCCGCGGGCCGCTCTCTGGCGGCGGGCCGCCGCCATCCCTAGATTCGGCCCGATGACCGACATCGCACTCTCGGCCTCCAGCCTCGTCGCCCTGTCGCCGCGCGCGCTGCACGCGCTGCGCGACCGCGCCGGCGCGCAGGCGCTCCAGGAGGCGGGTTACGCGGCGGGCGAGGCGACCTTCCAGGCCTTCGCGGCCTGGCTGCCGACGGTCGCGGGCGTGGACCACCCCTCCGACCTCGCGGCCCCCCGCCTCGCGGAAGTGCTGTCGCAGTTCTTCAACGCCCTGGGATGGGGCACGATGAAGGTGACCGCGGTGGGCAACGCCGCCGTGGCGGTCGACGCGGAGCAGTGGGCCGAGGCCACGCCCGACGCGCACCTCCAGTACCCGTCCTGCTTCTTCACGTCCGGCATGCTGGCCGACTTCATGGGCCGGATGGCGAACGCGTCGCTGGCCGTGATGGAGGTCGAGTGCCGCTCGCGCGGCGACGCCCGCTGCCGCTGGCTGCTGGGCGCGCCCGAGACGCTGTCGTCGCTCTACGAGCACATGACGCTCGGCGCCGACTACATGGCGGTCCTCGGCGCGGCCTGATCCGCGCCGCCTCCCGGCGCGCTCCGTCACCATCGCAACACCATCTCCGCAGGCCGGCCGGGCGCCGGCGAACCGCGCCTTGCTTGTTCGGGATTTGTTCGGTATCCTGGTGCTCCCCCATTCACGGACGTCCGCATGGTCGTGAGCCAGGCCGAGAAGGCCCAGCGATTCGAGTCGCTCCACCGGCGGCCCGGCACCTTCGTCATCCCGAACCCCTGGGACGCGGGCACCGCCCGGATCCTCGAGGGCCTCGGCTTCGAGGCGCTCACCACCACGAGCGCGGGGCTCGCCCTCACCCTCGGCCGGAGCGACGGCTCGCGCTCCGTGACGCGCGAGGAAGCGCTCGCGAACGCGAGGGCGATCGTGGAGGCCACGAGCATTCCGGTCGCGGCCGACCTGGAGAACGGCTACGGCGATTCTCCGGAGGCGGCGGCGGAGACGATCAGGCTCGCGGGCGCGGCCGGCCTGGTGGGCGGCTCCATCGAGGACGCGAGCGGCGATCCGGGCCGGCCGATCTACGACTTCCGGCACGCGGTCGAGCGCGTGGCCGCGGCGGCCGAGGCGGCCCACGCCCTGCCGTTCCCGTTCATGCTGGTCGCCCGCGCGGAGGGCCTCTTCCGCGGCCGGAACGACCTCGACGACACGATCCGCCGGCTGCAGGCGTTCGAGGCGGCCGGCGCCGACGTGCTGTTCGCGCCGGGACTCGCGACGGCGGAGCAGATCCGCGCCGTGTGCGCGGCGGTCACCCGGCCCGTCAACGTGATCATGGGCCTCGCGGGCGCGCCGTTCACGGTGGCGGACCTCGCCGCGATGGGCGTGAAGCGGATCAGCGTGGGCTCCGCGCTGAGCCGCGCGGCGCTGGGCGCGTTCGTGCGCGCGGCGCGCGAGGTCCGCGAGCAGGGGACGTTCCGCTTCGCCGCCGACGCGATCCCGTTCGCCGACGCGAACGCGCTCGCCGCCGGCCGGCGCCCGCCCGCGGCCTGATCCGGCGCACCGCACTTCATTCGAGGAGACGGACGATGGCGAGACGGACGGCCGGCGACGAGCTGCAGCGCATCCCCGGCGTGGGACCGAGCATCGCGCGGGACCTCCGCGGGCTGGGGATCCGCCGCGTCGCGGACCTCAAGGGTCGCGATCCGGAGGAGCTTTACCGGGAGAGCAACGAGCGGCGCGGCGTGCGCCAGGACCCGTGCCTGCTGTACGTGTTCCGTTGCGCGGTGTACTTCGCGAGCACGGCGCGCCCCGATCCGGCGCGCCTGAAGTGGTGGTGGTGGAAGGACGGCGCCCCGGCGGTGCGGCGCCGCGCCGCGGCGGCCAGGCGCCGCTAGGCGCGCGCCTCGGGGATGGTCGGCTCGAACAGCTCGACCGGATTGCCCGAGGGGTCCTCCACGAGCACCTGCTTGCCGCCGACGCCGGTGACGATCTCGTTGCGGAAGCGCACGCCGGCCTTCCGCAGCACCGCCACGAGGCCTCCGAGGTGCTCCACCTCGAGCGAGATCCGGTTCCAGCCGCCGGGCTCCGGCACGCGCCCGTCGGGCATGGCCTGCCCGCCGCCGGCCGCGCCGCCCGGCGCGCTCAGCAGCAGGCGCAGGTCGCCGCGCGACAGCATCGCGAACGTGGGCGCCGGGTGCATCTCCTCCTTGAATCCGAGATGCCCGACGTAGAACGCGATCGCGGCATCCACGTCGCGCACGATGTACCGAACGCTCACTCTCGCCATGCGCTCTCCGGTCGACCGGTCAGGAGCGCGGCGTCGGGTGGTCGGTGAGGATCGGCAGGAACGGCACCCACGGTCCCACCTCGTCGCGATAGCGCTTCGCCATCACCCGCGCGATCTGGGCGACGTGCGTCAGGTCGTGGACGACCCACGCCGCCAGCAGTTGGCGCAGCGTCACGGTCCCGAGCGCCGGGTGCACCGCCGCGAGGTCGAGCTGCTCCGCCGTCAGGCGCCAGGACTCGAGCACGCCGAGGTTGGTGGCCCTGAGCCGCGCGAACTCCTCCAGGAGCGACGCGAGCGTGCGTGCGGCGTTCCGAGTGCGGTGGCGGAAGCGGTCGAACGGCTCGAAGCGCGGTTCGGCGCCCTGCGCGAGCACGATGCGGGCGCGCGGGATCCAGTCGGTCTCTTCGCCGTCGATGAGGTGCCCGACGACGTCGAACGGGCTGAACGTCTCGGGGCCCTCGGTGGCGCGCAGCCACGCGGCGTCGAGCCCGGCGAGCAGCTCCGTCAGGGCCCCGGGCGTGCGCCGCAGCACGGCGATCGAGCCGGGCAGATCGAACGTCACGTACCACCTCCAGCGTGGCGGCCCGATTCGCCCGGCGGCTCCCAGGCCGGGCGCAGCGCCAGGACGAGCGGCTCGACGCCCGCGAGCGGCACGCGCTCCGCAGCGTGGAGGCAGAACTCGGCCGTGGGCCCCAGCGTCATCTGCCGCTGCCACAGCGCGCCGCCCGCCGCGGCGACCGGCCGCTCGAGCGACCCGAGGAAGTCGGCGTACGACGTGCCCGCCGGCTTCGAGAACCAGTGCGCACAGCGCGGCTCCCTCAGCACGTCGCCGAGCCGCAGGCGAAAGACGCCGGCCGCGCCGCCTCCGGCCGTGGCGGCCGCCTGGTCGTGCGGGCCCTTCCGCGTGCCCGAGACCGCCGCGTCGTTGAGGGTCCCCAGCGCCGCGAAGTCCCGCACGAGGTACCAGTCCTCGTACGCGGCGGTTCCCGCCGCGGCCCAGCCCGCTCCCGACAGCGCCACACTGAACGAGCCGCCGTACCCCGGCGGCGGGGCCGAGCCCAGGGCCGCGTGGAACGCGCGCTGCCGCGCCTCGTACTCCGCCGCCGCCACCTCCGGCCGCTTCCAGTGCCACAGCACGTATCCCAGCATTCGGCCTCCTCAGTTCGTCCGCGGCGCGGGCTGGTACGTGCCCGGCACCAGCCGCGCGGCGATCGAGAGCCGGTTCCACGAGCCGATCGCGGCCGCCGCCAGCGTGAGGTCCGCCAGCTCCTTCTCGCTCAGGTGCCGCCGCGCTTCCTCGAACACTGCGTCGGGCACGTGGTCCTCCGCCACCCGCGTCACCGCCTCCGTCCACGCCAGCGCCGCGCGCTCGCGCTCCGTGTAGTACGGGCACTCGCGCCACGCGTCGAGCGAATAGAGCCGCTGCTCCGTCTCGCCGAGGGCGCGCAGGTCCTTCCAGTGCATGTCGAGACAGTAGGCGCAGCCGTTGATCTGCGACGCGCGCAGCCGCACGAGGTGCAGCAGCGATTCCTCCAAGCCGCAGGACGCGAGGTACTGGTCCAGCGCGTCCATCGCATCGTACACGCCGGGCGCGACCTTGGCGTAGTTGAGACGGGGCTTCATCGGCACTCCTGGTTGGTTGTGGGGCCGACAGTCTAGCGCGTATATGGACTATCGTGAAGATCCATTTGTAGTATTTTCGATAGTCCATTTATGCCTAAGCGCACTGCCACTCTTCCCCTCGCGCTGCCGCCTCGGCCCGCGGGCGCACTCGCGGGGCGCTGGCTGTTCGAGGCCCTGCGCGGCGAGATCCTGGCCGGCCGGCTGAAGCCCGGGGCCCGCCTGCCCGCGACCCGCGATCTTGCGGTTCAGCATCTGCTCTCCCGCGGAACGGTCGTGGCCGTCTTCGACCAGCTGCGCGCGGAGGGCTACATCGTGGGCCGCGTGGGCTCGGGGACGCGCGTCAACGACGTGCTTCCCGAGGACCTGCTGCACGCGCCGCCCGGCGCCGCGGGTGCGGCTCGCGCGCCGGCGCCGCCGCCTCCGGCCCGGCCCCTCTCGCTGTTCGCGCGGCAGGTGACGTGGTTCCGCGGCTACGAGCCGCGGACGCTGCGGGCGTTCCGCGCCAACCAGCCGGCCCTCGACCTGTTTCCGGCGGCGCTGTGGGCGAAGGTGGCGGCGCACCGCCTGCGCCGCGCGACGCCCGCGCTCCTCCTCGGCACCGACGCGCCGGGCTACCGGCCGCTCCGCGAGGCGGTGGCCGACTACCTGCGCACGTCGCGCGGCGTGCGCTGCGAGGCCGGGCAGGTGGCCATCGTCTCGGGCGCGCAGGAGGCGCTCGACCTCGTCGCGCGGCTCGTGCTGAACCGCGGCGACCGCGTCGCGGTCGAGGACCCCGGGTACACCGGCGCCGCGCACGTGTTCGAGGCGCACGGCGCGACCGTGGTGCCCGTCCCCGTGGACGGCGAGGGCATCACGCTGGACCCGGCGCGCTGGCGGTTGGTGCGGCTCGCGTACGTCACGCCCGCGCACCAGTTCCCGCTCGGCGTGGCGCTGAGCCTGCCGCGCCGCCTCGCGCTGCTGGAGTGGGCCCGCGAGACGGGGGCGCTGATCCTGGAGGACGACTACGACGCGGAGTACCGCTACGCCGGCCGCCCGACGCCCGCGCTGCAGGGACTCGACCGGTACGGCGTCGTCTGCTTCGCGGGCACCTTCAGCAAGGTGCTCTTCCCCTCGCTGCGGCTGGGCTACCTCGTCGTGCCGCCCGACCTCGTGGAGCGCGTGTCCGCGGCCAAGTCCGTGATGAGCCGCCACGCGCCCCTGCTCGACCAGGCGGTGCTGAGCGACTTCATCACGGGCGGGCACTTCGGGCGCCACCTGCGGCGGATGCGCGAGGTCTACGCGGAGCGGTTCGGCGTCCTGCTGGAGGAGGGGCGCGGCCGGCTCGGCGGGCTGGTGGAGATCGCGGAGATCGAGGCCGGCCTGCAGACCGTGGGCTGGCTCGGAGGCGGCACGACGGGGCTCGAGGCCGAGGGCGCGGCGGCCGAGCGCGGGGTCGAGGTCACGGCGCTGTCGCGGTTCGCCCGCGCCCCGCTCCCGCGCGAGGGCCTCCAGCTCGGCTTCGCCGCCGTGGACGTCGAGGAGATCCGCCGCGGCGTGCGCGAGCTGGCGACCGCGCTCTCGGCCTGACCCGTTCGGCCCCGCGCGCCGGCCGCGCGGGAATCGCTACTCGCGCTCCCAGAAGTGCGGCGGCTCGATGCCCAGCGCGCGCAGGTACACGTAGCCCTGGCCGCGATGGTGGATCTCGTTGTCCACGCAGTAGAGGATGATGTCCGCCGCGCGCATCTCCCACTGACCGAACGCCTTCACCGTCTCGGCGAAGCGCGTCGCCGGGATCTTCGGCCAGAGCGCGTCGAGATCCGCCGTGCTCTGGTCCCAGAGCTTGAGCACCTCGGCCTTGGGGCGCGCCGCGGTCGAGGGCCCTTCCTCCCACTTGTCGGTGAGGACGCCGCGCACGGTCGGCGCGGCCATCCGCAGCAGCTCCACCGCCATCACGCCGAACGGCCGCATCCCGCCCAGGGAGAACGTGCCGAACTTGTCGTCCGGAAACGCCTCGATGACGCGGCGCGTGAGGCGGCGGTGCCCCTGCCAGTGCGCGAGCAGCGCCTCGGGGGTGAGGAATGCGTCGGTGCCTGCTGAGCGAGGGGACACGGGTGCCTCCGCGGCTGGTGATGGAATCTCAATTCGGGATTTGTTCGGGTGCCTGCAAGCTACCGGCGAGAGTCCCCGTCCGCAAGGTCGCGTCTCCGGCGGGCGCCGACCCGGGCCCGGCCGGCCGCGGGCGCCGGCGCGCGGGCGCCGGAGCGCGGGCGATTACATTGAGCGTCGGCCGCGGCTTGCCGCCTGCGGTCGCCTTCCGAACACGATCCGGGGTCGGCGATGAAGCGACTCGTGCTCCTCCTCCTCCTGCTCGCGGCGGCCTGCAGCCCGTCGGGTCCCTCCCGCCGCGACATCACGCGCTGGCAGCGCGAAGCGCAGAACGTCACCATCGTCCGCGACGACTGGGGCATCGCCCACGTGTATGGGCAGTCCGACGCCGACGCGGTCTTCGGCGTGGAGTACGCGCAGGCCGAGGACGACTTCCATCGCGTGGAGATGAACTACGTGAACGCCCTGGGGCGGCTGTCGGAGACGGCCGGCAAGGGCGAGATCTGGCGCGACCTCCGGATGAAGCTGTTCGTGGACCCCGACAGCCTGAAGGCGGCGTACGACACCTGCCCGCCATGGCTCAAGTCGCTGATGGACGCGTTCGCCGACGGGCTCAACTGGTACCTGTACACGCACCCGGCGGTGCGGTCGAAGGTGATCCGCCGCTTCGAGCCGTGGATGGCGCTCGCGTTCAGCGAGGGCAGCATCGGCGGCGACATCGAGCGCGTGGACCCGCGCGGGCTCGCGGCCTTCTACGCGCACGCGCCCGACACGCTGGCCCTGGCCGCGGCCGGCGGCCCGCGCGACGAGTTTGCCGATCCGACGGGCTCGAACGGCATCGCCATCGCGCCCTCGCGCACGAAGGACCATCACGCCCTGCTCTACATCAACCCGCACACGTCGTTCTACTTCCGCTCGGAGCTGCAGATGGCCAGCGACTCCGGGCTCGACGCGTACGGCGCGGTCACGTGGGGCCAGTTCTTCGTCTACCAGGGCTTCAACGCCACCGCCGGCTGGATGCACACCTCGAGCGGCGTGGACGCCGTGGACTTCTTCCTCGAGACGGTCTCCGAGCGGGACGGCCGCTGGTACTACCGCCGCGGGAGCGAGGAGCTGCCGGTCGCCACGCGCCGCGTCACCGTGCGGTACCGCACGCGTTCCGGCCTGGCCGACACCACGTTCACCGCCTACTACACGCGCCACGGCCCGGTCGTCGGGAAGGTGGGCGCGCGCTGGCTCACGATCAGCCTGATGCAGCGCCCGGTGGCGGCGCTCATTCAGTCGTTCACCCGCACCAAGGCTCGGAACTACGTGGAGTTCCGCAAGACCATGGAGCTGCACGCGAATTCGTCCAACAACACCGTCTTCGCCGACGCCGCCGGCGACATCGCGTACTTCCACGCCAACTGGATCCCGCGCCGCGACACGTCGTACGACTGGACGAACCCGGTGGACGGCGCCGACACCGGCACGGACTACCACGGCATCCTCACGGTGGACGAGACGCCGCACCTCCTGAACCCGTCCACGGGCTGGATCTACAACTCCAACAACTGGCCCTGGTCGGCGGCGGGACCGGCGAGCCCGAAGCGGGCCGACTTCCCGCGCTACGTGGAGACCGGCACCGAGGAGTCGCCGCGCGGGCTCCACGCGCTCCGGATCCTGCCGGTGACCCGTGGCCTCACGATGCAGTCGCTCGTCGCGACCGCGTTCGACGGCTGGCTGCCGGAATTCGCGATCCTGGTGCCCACGCTGGTGCGCGCGTACGACGCGGCGCCGGCCGCCGATCCGCTGAAGGCGCAGCTGGCCGAGCCCGTGCGGCTGCTGCGGCGCTGGGACGACCGCTGGTCGGTCTCGTCGGTGCCCACGGCGCTGGCCGTGCTGTGGGGCACCGACCTGTGGCGGCGCACGGCGCGCGAGGCGCGCGCCGCGGGCATCCCCGTCTACGACTACCTCGCGACGAAGGCCACGGCGCGCGAGCGGCTCGAGTCGCTGGCCGCCGCGTGCGACACGCTCGCCTCGGACTTCGGGACTTGGCGCACGCCGTGGGGCGACGTGAACCGGTTCCAGCGCCTCGACGACAGCATCGAGCCGCACTTCGACGACGCGAAGCCGAGCATCCCGGTGGGCTTCACTTCGTCGCAGTGGGGCTCGCTGGCGTCGTTCGGCGCGCGGCCGTACCCCAACACGAAGAAGTGGTACGGCAACAGCGGGAACAGCTTCGTGGCGGTCGTGGAATTCGGCGACAGCGTGCGCGCGATGGCGGTCACCGCGGGCGGCGAGAGCGGCGACCCGGCGTCGAAACACTTCGACGATCAGGCCGAGCGCTACGCCACCGGCGACCTCCGGCCCGTCTATTTCTACCGGTCGCAGCTCACCGGCCACACCGAGCGGGAGTACCACCCAGGCCAGTAGCGCGCGCGGTCTCCCGCGGCCGCGTCAGGACGCGGTGGGGTCCATCACGCGGCCGAGGAACAGGATCGTCCCGGTCAGCCGCTCGCGAATCGCGACGAGGAACGGCCGGTCGATGACGACGTGCCGCGGCCCCGCGGGCTCGACCGTCGCGACGACGCCGATCGACGTGACGGCGGCCGCCTCCGTGCCCTCCTCGTCCACGTCCACCCACGTCTTGTGCCTGGCGTCGGAGATGCAGAACTGGCCGGGCAGCGCGCCCGGGTAGGCCCGCGAGAAGTCGGCCGCGCCGCCGTCGCAGAACGCGATCCCCATGCCGAGCGCCGTGAGGACCGGCTCCAGGTCCGCGTCGTCCGTGAGCTGGAACTTCGGCATCGTGACGATCACGCCTTCCGTGTCGAGCGCTGCCATCCACGCGTTCCACCGGTCGGCCGTGAGCGCGGCGGGCAGCGAGTCCATGCCCGCGGGCGTGTCGGGCAGCACGATGGTCATGGACCACGCGCGGCCGCCGTACGGCAGGTCCACCACCGTGACGCCGTCGCCCTCGTAGAACCGCGCCGGCGCGGCCTGGGCGTGGGTCATCATGGACGCCTGCACCGTCGCGCCGCCCCGGAGGTCGAACGGCGCGTCGTGCGTGAGCGACGGGTCGAACTGCTGGGTCCAGCTCCCCTTGAAGTAGATGGCGTTGACCAGGTACATGACCGCGTTGGCCGGGGTCGTATCCACGATGGTCGGGATCCGGCCCCGCGTCTGGGCGTTCACCCACGCGTTGATGGTCGCCGCCGCGCCGGGGGACGTGAAGTCGACCGCCTGGACGGTGGCGTCGAACCAGGTGCGGACGTCGTCCAGGAACGCCTGGCTCGGCGAGGCACCCTGCTGGTACCAGATCGAGTTGGCCAGCGTGAACGTCACCGATGGATCGAGACCGGCCAGCAGGTCGATCACGCCGCGGTAGCCCTCGTTGACCGTGTCGAGCGCCGCGCCCGGGAGCTGCAGCGTGGCGAGCATCGAGTCGCGCGTCGCGCCGGCGGTGCCGTTGACGGTCATGCCGAGCGCCATGCCGATGCTCAAGGGCGAGATGAAGACGTTGGCACCGGGTGCGCGCTCGGCCCCGAAGGTCCGGAGCAGCGCAAAGGCGAACCGGTTGTCCGCCGTCACGAGCTGCGACTCGCCGTTCGTCAGCGCCCTCGGCAGCTGCGTGATCTGCGCCGGAGCGCGGGGCGACGTGACGGGCGACTCGCACGCGACGGCGAGCAGGACCGGGACCAGGAGCAGCTTCGACGGAACGCGCATGCTCTTCCTCACAGCGGGTATCGTGCGCCTCGGCGCGCGAGGCGAATCAGTGGGCCGTGACCGTCGCCGTGACGCTCAGCGTGAGCTGGCGCTGGATCGGGGCGCTCACGGTGGTCCAAAAACCCGGGAACAGCGCGGGTTCCGACGGCCGGACGCGGTAGAGCAGCTCGTCGGCCGACAGGCCCAGCCGCAGGCGCCGCGTCGGCGCCCAGGCCAGCGTGACGCCGCCCGCCGCCCCGACGACGTCGGTGTGCACGAACGCGTAGGTCGACGCCTCGCTCTGCTCGCCGAGGTGGACGAGCGCGGGGCCCGCGCTGAAGCCCACCTCGACGTGGCCGACCGGAGCGAAGCGGGCGGCGAGGCGGAGCGAGGCGGCCAGGTTCGTCACGGCCGAGTCCCTGTCGCCGGGGCCCGCCGGAACGGGTACGCAGCATGGTCCGAAGTACGACCACGTGGCCCGATGCCGCGCGAACTGGAGGTCCGCGGTGCCGCGCACCCCGACGTGCCTGCCGAGCCAGTAGGTGACTCCCGCTCCCACGGTGACGCCGTCGCGGTCCCACACGCGCGCCGAGTCGCCGGAGTTGGCGAGCACGAACTCGGGCCCCGTCACCGCGGCGTGCCCGACGCGCACGCCCAGCTCGAGGCGTTGCGCCGCGGCCGGCCGGGCCGTGGCGAGAGCCGCCACCAGGACGACGACGTGCCCGGACCGCGACATCCATCGCGCGGCCCCGCAGCATTCGGCAGCGCTGCGCCTCATGGTCCCTCGATGCCTCCGGTGCAGCCGCGTTGCGCGCGAGCGCACCCGGGGCGTATTAGTCCACCGGCCGGCGCGGCGCGCCGGCCCAGACGGCAAGACCCGTTCCGGCACCTCCGCGTCACTGGGCCGGTGACCGAATCCCCGCGCCGAGGGTCTGGATGAGCGAAGAGGCATCGGACGGCGAGCTGGTACGGCGCGTGGTGGGCGGCGACACGGAGGCGTTCGCCGGCCTCGTGGCGCGCCACCGGGCCCGCGCACTCCGCTTCGCCGCCTCCATGCTCGGCGACCGGGACGATGCCGAGGAAGCGCTCCAGGACGCGTTCGTGCGGGCGTACCGCAGCATCCGGACCTGCCGCACGCCCGAGCGGTTCGGCGCCTGGTTCCTGCGCATCGTCCTGAACCGGTGCCGGACCCGGGCGGGGGTGACGCGGCGCGGCGCGGCGGTGTTCGTGCGCGACGAGATCGCGCTGGAACGGGCGGCGGCGCGGCCCGACGGCGATCCGGCGTGGCGCGAGGAGATCGACCGGGCGCTCGCACGGCTCGACGCGCTGCAGCGGGAGGCGTTCCTGCTCAAGCACGTCGAGGGGCTCGAGTACGAGGAGATGGCGCGGGTCACGGGCGCGCGGATCCCGGCGCTGAAGATGCGCGTCAAGCGCGCCTGCGATCACCTGCGCGAGATGCTGAAGGAGGGAGACGACGACCGGATCGGGTGAAGACGCGCTGATCGCGCGCGTGAGCGAGGTGCTGCGACGGCCCATCGAGGCGAGCCCGGGTTTCGACGCGCGCGTGATGGCCGCGGTGCGCCGGGCCCCGGCCCCGCTGCCGGCGCGCGCGTGGGCGTGGCTCCGCGAGCCGCGCGCGATGGCGGTCTCGCCGCTGAGCGGCCTCGCGGCGGCCGCCGCCCTTGCGGCCGTGCTCGTCGCCGGCACGTGGGCGGCGGTGCGCACGGCGCGCGCGCCCGGCGCAACGGGCGAGGCCGCCGCGCCGGCCGCGCGTGGCGCGACCTCGGTCGTGACGTTCGTGCTCGTAGCGCCCAGGGCGCGGACCGTGGCCCTGGCCGGCGACTTCGACGGCTGGGACCGCACCAGCCTGCCCATGCGCCGCGGAGCGTCGGGCCTGTGGACGCTCGACGTGCCGCTCGCGCCGGGCCGCTACCAGTACGCGTTCGTGGTGGACGGGCGGCAGTTCGTCGCCGATCCGTCGGCGCCGCGCGCGGTGGGCGACGACTTCGGCACGCCGAATTCCGTGGTGACCGTGAGTGGGGGCGCCCCGCGGGGCGCGGGAGGCTCGCTGTGAACGGACGGATCCTGCCGGTGGCCGCGGCGCTGGCGCTGCTCGCGCTGCCGCGGGCGCTGAGCGCACAGGTGGACCGCCTGGCCGGGCGCGTGGACGACCGCACGCGCGCGGCCGTCACCGCCATCGTGGACTCGGCGCGCGCGTCGGGCGTGCCGGCCACGCCGCTGATCAACAAGGCGCTCGAGGGCGCGAGCAAGGGCGCGAGCGGGGACCGGATCGCGGCGGCGGTGCGCGCCCTGGCGGGCGACCTCGCCGCGGCGCGCTCCGCCCTCGGCGGCGCCGCGACGGAGCCGGAGCTGGTGGCGGGCGCGGCCGCGCTGCGCGCCGGCGCCGAGCCCGCGTACCTCGCGCGGCTGCGCGGCACGTACCCGCGGGAATCGCTCGTCGTGCCGCTCGCCGTCACGGCCGATCTCGTCGCGCGCGGCGTGCCGGCCGACACCGCGACGCAGACCGTGCTCGCCCTGATGCACGAGGGCGTGCAGGACGCCGACCTCGTGGCGTTCCGCCAGAGCGTCGAGCGCGACGTCGCGCTCGGCGCGCCGGCCGGCGGCACGGCGGCCGCGCTCGCCGGCGCGGTGGTCGGGGGGCCGATCCCCGGGAACAACATCGCACCTCCGCGCCCGCGTAAGCCCTAGCGCTCCGCCGCCCGTGCGCCCGCGCCCGGTCCGCGGTCTCGCGCCCCTGGCGCTGGCCCTGGCCTGCGCCGCGGCCTGGACCCGGCCGGCCCGCGCGCAGCTCCAGACGGACCTCGACGCGGCCACCTCGCTCGTGAAGTACGAGGGGTTCCTCTCCTCGTGGGCCGCGACCGTCACCCCTTCGCTCGCCTGGCGCTCGCCGCACGCCACGCTCGCCGCGCGCGGCACGTTCCTCATGTTCGAGAGCGGCAACACCAGCCTCCAGGGACTCGTGAGCGCCGGCGCGTTCACCGGACCCGCCGGCCCCCTGCGCCTGGAGGCCGGCGGCGAGGCGGGCGCCAGCGCGTACGCGGCGTTCGCGCACTTCTCGCATGCGCTCGCGCGCGTGCGGCTGCACGCGCTCGGCGAACACTGGGGGGTCTGGACCGGCCCGCTGGCCGGCGGCATCTCGGGTGCGGGCACCGGCCACGCCCTCGCGGGCCTGGCGGCCGGGGGGTGGGCACGGCTCGGCGACGGACGCCTCGACCTCACCTGGACGCGCGTGACCGTCGGCGACACGACGTACGGCGACGTGCAGGCGCGGGCCGAGTGGCGCCGCGGCGTGCTCGACGCCGAAGCGTCGCTGGGGCGGCGCACCGCGAGCAGCGGCGGGCCGTCCGGCACCTACGGCGACGGGTCGCTCGCGCTGCGGATCGGCGCGCGCACCTCGCTCGTCGTCGCCGCCGGGCGCTATCCCAGCGATCCGGTGAGCGGCAGCATCGCCGGCCGGTTCGTGACCGCCGGCTTCCGCGTGGCGCTCCGCCCGGCGGCGCGCATCTCCCCCCTGCGCTCCGAGCCGGCCGTGTCGGGACGCCCGGCGCCTGGTCCGGCGCCGCTCGACGGCGTTCGGGCCGGTCTGGAGGAGCGCGGCGGGCGCACCTGGCTGGTCGTGCGCGCCGACGCGGCCCGGGACGTCGAGGTGATGGGCGACTTCACCGATTGGCGGCCCGTGGCGCTCGAGCCCGCGGGCCCGGGCCGCTTCCGCTGCGCGCTCGATCTCGGGACCGGGTTGTACCGCTTCAACGTCCGGCTCGACGGCGGCTCGTGGGGCGTGCCCGAGGGCATGGGCGCCGTCGCCGACGAGTTCGGCGGCAGCGTTGCCGTGCTGACGATCCCCTAGCGCCGGGCCGCCGGACCCACGCCGCGGTGACCATGCGGCCGCGAACCGGGTCTGCACTTGTGAGGGCGGCCTCCCGAGCATTGGCCGCCCGGTCCAGGAGGTGTGCGATGCTTCGGCTCGGCTGGCAGCATCTCGCCCTGCTCGTCATCGCCGCCGTCGCCGTCCCCGCGGACGCCGCGGCGCAGGCGCGTCTCGAGATCGGGCCGGTGTTCGGCGGTTACGTCCCCGCGGGCAGCCTCAGGCCCGCCGACCAGTTCTCGCCCAGCCTGCCGACGGCGCCGGGCGACCTCGGCGCGCTCGCCTGGGGCGTCGAGGGGCGCCTGTGGCTCACGCCCCGGACCGGGATCGAATTCCTCGGCGTGGTGGCGCGGAGCCGCTTCGGCGGAGGGTTGGTCTCGCCATGCGGGCAGGTGCCCTCAATCTGCGCGGCGCCGAGTGCCCCCAATCACGCGACCATCGCCGTGGGCACCGCGCAGGTCCTGTTCCGACCCGCGGCTCGCGGTCCGCTCACCGTGAGCGCCGGCTTCGGTCTCGTCCGGCACGGCGGGGATGCCTACGCGTCGTTCAACGCGCCGACTCCGCTCGCCGCCGTGGGCGGCCTGGTGCTGGACCTGCCGCTCGCGTACCGGCTGAACGCGACCCTCGGCGTCACGGCGCTGGTCTACTCCCTCGACGTGCGGGACCCGTTCGGCAGCTACCAACGCGGCACGCAGGTGGACCTCGTCCCCCACCTCTCGCTGACCTGGACGACGCACCCGACCTGACGCCCGCGGGCCGGGCCGCGGCCGCGACGCCGCGCGCGTCTCTTGCGTCCGCGCCTCGCGACCCGGTACATATCGCTCATCACTTCATAACGCGGGCCTTCTCGCCACCGACGCGCGATGGCGACACCGGGCTATGCGTCTCGATCGTCGCAAGGAGACCGGAGATCTCGTGATTGCACGACCGCGCCTGGCGCTCGCCCTGCTGATCGCCGCCGCCGCTCCCGGCGCCGCGCTCGCGCAGCCGTCGGGCGGCCAGTCGCCCGAGATGCAGCAGGCCGTGCGCCTCGACCTCGCCGGCCGCACCGCCGAGGCGCGCGCGATCTTCCAGCGCCTCGCCGACTCGGCCGCCGACCCGGCGGCGCGCGCGGCCGCCGACCGCGCCATCGCGATGTCGTACGCGTTCGACGGCGACTGCGGCAACGCGGCGCGGTTCGAGGAGATGGTCATTGGCTACTGGCGGACGCGCGAGGCGGCGGAGCCACAGAACGCGTTCTACCAGGAGGGCGAGATCGCCGACGAGGCGGCGCGCGTCTGCATCGACGCGGGCGACCTCGCCGCGTCCGAGCGCTGGTACCGCCGCGGCTACGCGCTCGGGACGAAGGAGCCGGCGCCGCAGACGCACCCGCGGAGCCTGTGGGAGTACCGCCTGGCCCACGCGCTGGGGCGGCTCGCCGCCCGGCGCGGCGACAGCGCCGAGGCCCGCCGCCAGGTGGCGGCCGCGCGACGCATCCTCGACGGAGACTCGGCGATGGCGGCCGGTCAGGAGCGGTTCTTCCCCTACCTCGTGGGCTACGTCGCGCTCTACACCGGCGAGCCTGCCACGGCCGAGACGCAGCTGCGGCGGGCCGTGGACCTGCGTGGCAACCAGCGCGACCCGTTCCTGCGCTGCCTCCTGGGGATGACGCTCGAGCGGCTGGGCCGGAAGGCCGAAGCGGATTCCGCCTACCGCGAGGCCTACGACCTCGCCACGGCGCACAACCCGCCCGCCGCGTTCGTCCGGCCCTTCGTGCGCCGGAAGCTCGGCCTGCCGGCCTCGCCGTGAACGGGACGCCGCCGGTCGTGGCTTGTTCGCAAGAGTGCAAGGTGCCGTCGGGCTCCCGCGGCACCGCTGTGGTGTATCAGCGAGGTATGACCACCAACATCTATTCTCTTTCTCGGACGGAGGGTGCATGGAGCTTCGTCGTCAGAATGGCAGCGCGTCCGGTGCAGCAACGGCAGAACTCACGGCGAGCATCAAACGCTTCAGTCGGCCCGAGCAGCTGCTCGTGTTCGACAGCGGGAGGCTCGAGGTAATCACGGTGGGAGGCAAGACCATCGCGAAAGGGAGCTACACGCCGGGCTGGCGGTGGTCGCGCTGCGCCGCGCCGGCGGCGGCCGTGCGATGGGGTCCCACCGAGACGGTGGGCGTGGTCCTGTCGGGCCAGGCCCGGGTCCAGCTGCAGGAAGGCAACGAGCTGGACCTCAATCCGGGAGACTTCTTCCACACCGTCGTGGACACCGGTCACGACGAGTGGGTGGTGGGCCAGCGTCCCTGCGAGATCCTGTACCTGAGCGGGGTCGAGGGGCTCATCCGCCAGCTGCACTGGCCGGCCTGACGCGCGGGGGCGGCGCGCGGGGGCGATCCCGCGCGCCGTTCTCGCCGCAGGCCCCTCGCACGCTCTCCGGCGACCAGGCACCGCCACCCGCTACCCGTCCCGACGCCCGGCCCGGCGCCGTCCCGTGCGGGGCTGGACACCGGAAGGCCCCCTGGTCAGTATTCGCGCTCCCCAAACCCCGGAGTCAGCAGCCATGAGAGCCCACGCTTACGCGTTGGCGGCCGCCCTGTGCGCCGTCCCCGCGCTCGCCGCCGCGCAGAACCCGGTGTCCGACGCCTACCGCTCCCAGATGGAGCGCGCGGCCCGGATCATCCCGGCGGCGGTGGACATGTTCCCCGCCGACAAGTTCGGCTACCGCCCGACGGCCGAGCAGATGTCGGTCGCCCAGGTCGCGGTCCATCTCGTCGAGGAAGGCAACTACTGGCTCTGCTCGCACGTGACGGGCGTGGCGGAGCCGCAGCGCACCAAGGTGGACACCACGTCCTCCAAGGAGACGCTGGTGACCGCGCTCCGCGCGAGCTTCGACTTCTGCAAGACCTCGGCGGCCGGGCTCACCGACGCGCAGCTCGCCGATTCCATCCAGTCGTTCGGCCCGCGCAAGACGACCCGGGCCAACATGCTGCTGATCACGGTCGGCGACTGGGAGGACCACTACAGCCAGCTGTCGAACTACCTGCGCCTCAACGGCATGTTGCCGCCGACGGCGCAGCGCCGCGGCGGGATGTAAAAGCAAGGGTGTGGGGTGTAGGGTTGAGGGTGTAGGGTGCACGGGGGTGAGATCCCCCACACCCTACACCCAGACACCCGACACCCGGCCGCAGTGGAGATTCCGCAGGTGAAACCCAGGTTCTTCGCCCGCGTCTCGTCGTTCCGCCAATGGCTCCACGAGCACCATGCCGCCGAGAGCGTCCTGCTCGTCGGCTTCCACAGGATCGGCTCGGGCCGGCCCTCGATGACGTACCCGGAGGCGCTCGACGCCGCGCTGTGCTACGGCTGGATCGACGGGATCCGCAAGAGCCTCGACGCCTCGAGCTACACCATCCGCTTCACGCCGCGCAAACGGGACAGCATCTGGAGCGCCGTCAACCTGCGGCACGTGGCGCGGCTCCGCGCCGCCGGGCTGATGCAGCCGGCGGGTCTCGCGGTGTTCCTGAAGCGCGACAAGGAGAAGTCGAAGCGGTACTCGTTCGAGAACCGGCCGCGGCGCCTGGATCCCGCCTCGACCCGCGCGTTCAAGGCGAACGCGCGCGCGTGGGCGTGGTTCGCGGCGCAGCCGCCGGGCTACCGGCGGACCGCGACCTGGTGGGTGATGGAGGCCAAGGGCGAGGAGACCCGTGCGCGGCGGCTCGCAGCCCTGATCGCGAGCTCGGCGGCCGGCCGCAAGGCGCCTCCCTTCATCCTCGCCGCCAACGACCGGGCCGCCGCCCGCCGCGCGGCGCGCCGGGGACCTACGCCCACCTCGACTGAGAAGGCGCGATGAACCACCCGAACCCGGTCCCGGGCGAGCCGCCGATCTTCACCATGCGGCCCATCGGCACCGTCCGCTCGCCCTACGCCGACGTGTCGCAGGTCCCGAGGGGCCCGGGCACGAAGCACGAGGCGGAGGGCGTGCTCGAGATCGCGCCCGCCTTCGAGGCGGGCCTCGCCGACATCGAGGGCTTCAGCCACTTGTACGTGCTGTGGGTCTTCGACCGCGCCGATCCGCCGAGCCTCGTGGGCACGCCGCCCACCGACGACCGCCCGCACGGCGTGTTCTCCACCCGCTCGCCCGCGCGGCCCAATGCGATCGGCCTCACCGTCGTGCGGTTGCTCGGGCGCGAAGGCCGCCGCCTCCGTGTGCACGGCGTGGACATGCTCGACGGAACGCCCATCCTCGACCTCAAGCCGTATCTCTCGAGCGTGCCGGAGGCCGACCTTCGCCGCGGCTGGATGGCGGAAGCCGAGCGGCGCCGCGCCGGCCGGAAGCCTTGACAGGGCGTCATACATAGCGATATTAGCATAGCGATATGTTAGTGACAGGACGGACCTGAGACAGGCGAGGACTCGTGCCGGCCTACGATTACGTCTGCGAGGACTGCGGCGCGCGCTTCGAGGTGCGCATGTCGATGGCCGCCTATTCGGAGGGTGCGAAGCCGGCGTGCGAGGCCTGCGGCTCGACGCGCGTGGTGCGGGCCTTCACGGCGGTGAGCGTGCTGACGGGCGGGCGGGGCGGCTCGGGCGGCCCGGCGTGCGCGGGCGGCGGGCGCTTCACCTGAGCGGGCTGACGACGCCGCCCCGTGCGGGCGGATGAGCCGAACGAAGCGGGGGCAGCCGGTGGCTGCCCCCGCGCGCGTTCCCGGCGCGTCCTGCGCGGGCCGCGCTAGCGCCTCGCCACGTTCACGGCGTCGAGCAGGAGGGGCGGCACGAGGCGGCTGCCGCCCAGCCACTTCGCCGTGCTGCCGATCGCGCGGATGCGCTTGAGAAGCTCATACGCGTTGCCCGCGATCGCGGCGTCCTTGACCCGCCCGGTGATCTCCCCGCCGTCCACGCGGTAAGCGAGGGCCACCGGGTGGCTGAACGCCCCGCTGATCGTGTTGCCCTGCCCCACGCCGATCAGGTCCTCGACGACGAGGCCGTGCCGCATCTCCGCGAGCAGCGCATCGGTGCCCGCGGTGCCCGGCTTGATCACCAGGTTTGAGAAGCTGATGCCCGGCTTGCCGAACGTGGAGCGGCGGCCGTGCCCGGTGGAGACGGTGCCGGCGCGTGCGGCCGTCTCGAGATCGTAGGCGAAGGCGCGCAGGACGCCGTGCTCGATCAGGGGCAACCGCGCCGACGGCACGCCTTCGTCGTCCGCCGGCCGGCTGCCCACCCGGCTCGACAGCAGCGGGTCGTCCACGAGATCGAAGGCCGGGTCGAACAGCTGCTCGCCCACCTTGCCGCCCAGGGGCGAGATGCCCTGCAGCACGGTCTTGCCCGAGAGGGCCTGGTGGAGCGGCAGGAGCACCGCCGCCGAGCCGTGGGGCGTGAACAGCACGGGCAGCTTGCCCTCGGGCGGCTCGACCACCCGCTCGCCCGCCTCGATGCGCCGGGCGACGCTCGCCGCGACGCCGTCGAGCTCCGCTTCGCTGGGCACGCCGCTGCCGGTCACGTCGTCGTAGGCCATCAACACGTCGTCGCCGCGGACGCGCGTGACCTCGGCGCCGACGCTCACCGCGGTTGCGCGGCTGGTGAACGTCTGGCCCGCGGCGTTGGCGAAGCTCGTGGCCTCGACCCAGCGGTCCACCGAGGCGCTGACCTGCCAGCCCGGCCGCTTCAGCCGCTCCACGACGCGGCGGCCGAGCTCGGCGAGGTGCTCGACGTCGAGGGCGGCGGCGTGGTCGTCGAAGATCGAGACCGTCGGCAGGCGCCCGGCGCCCGGGAACGCCAGCGCGCACGTCTCGCCCTGCTCGGCCGACGCGACGGCCCGCTCCAGCAGGTCGGCGAGCGCCTCCTCGCGGGCGAGGTCGGTGGTGCCCGCGATGCCCACCCGGCCGCGGCACACGCCGCGGAAGCTGATCCCGGCCTCCTGGTGGAGCGCGGTCTCCTTGAGGCGGCCCGCTTCGAACTTGAGCCCGAGCTGCCGCTCGTCCCGGAGCAGCGCGTCGAAGCCCTCGAAGCGGCCGGAGCGCTTCGCCAGCTGGAGCACGCGGTCGATCATGGGGCGGTAAAGTAATCTCCCGACGGCGGCTTTCGCACGCGGCCGCGCCCGGCTAGGTTGGCGCGATGCCCGAAAGCATCGAACGCTGCGCCTGGCCCAGCTCGGACCTGATGCGGGAGTACCACGACCGCGAGTGGGGCGTGCCGCTCCACGACGACCGCAAGCTGTTCGAGTTCCTGGTGCTGGAGGGCATGCAGGCGGGCCTCTCCTGGAGCACGATCCTCAACAAGCGCGAGAACTACCGCCGCGCCTTCGACGGCTTCGATCCGGAGAAGGTCGCCCGCTACGACGCGCGGAAGGTGGCGTCGCTGCTGAAGGACGCGGGCATCGTCCGCAACCGGCAGAAGATCCGTTCCGCGATCGGGAACGCCGCGGCGTTCCTCCGGGTCCGCGAGGAGTTCGGGAGCTTCGCCGCCTACCAGTGGCGGTTCGTCGGCGGCCGGCCGCGCGTCAACCACCGGCGGCGCCTGCGCGGGATCCCGCCGCGGACCAGGGAGTCCGACGCCTTCAGCCGGGACCTCCTGCGGCGCGGCTTCACGTTCGTCGGCTCCACCATCGTGTATTCGCACATGCAGGCGACCGGGATGGTGAACGACCACCTGGTGAGCTGCTACCGCTGGAGCGAAGTGCAGAACCCGTGAGCGGAGGTGGCTGGATGGAAAGGACGAACCGCAAGGGAGCGCGGCGCGCCGCCGCGCCGGTCGTCGCCGCGTGGCTGGCCTGTTGCGCCCTGGCCGCGTGCGGCGGGAGCAAGGAGAAGGGGGCAAGCCAGGCGGCCCAGGGTGCGGGGGCGGCCCCGGCGGCTGCCCCCGCCGCGACCGCGGCGGTCGCACCCAGCGGGCAGCAGATCTTCCAGCGCTGCGCGATGTGCCACCAGGCCAACGGCCTGGGCGTGCCCGGCTCCTTCCCGCCGCTGGCAGGCTCGGAGTGGGCGACGGCGGCGAACGCCGCGCTGCCGATCCGCGTGGTGCTGCACGGCCTGCAGGGCGCCGTGACGGTGAAGGGCCAGAAGTTCAACGGGGCGATGCCGGCGTACGGGACGATGCAGCCGATGTCGGACTCGGACGTGGCGGCGGTGCTGACCTACGTGCGCAGCTCGTGGGGCAACGCGGCGAGCGCGGTGACGCCGGCGCAGGTGGCGGCCGAGCGCTCGAGCACGGCTTCACGCACGACGCCGTGGGCGCCCGCGGACCTCGCGCCGCTGCTCAAGTCGGGCGGTCGCTGACGCTCCGCGCTTCGCCGACGTAGCCGGCGGCCACGCCGCCGACGACCATCAGCAGGCCGACCCAGCCGACGGCGGTGAGGCGCTGGGAGAGCAGGACCAGCGCGAGCAGCGTGCCGACCACCGGCTCGATGGTGGCCGCGACCGCGGTGGGCGCCGCCTCGATGCGCTTGGCACCGGAGAAGAAGAACACGTTGGCGAGGATCACGGTGCCGGCCACCAGGGCCGCGAGGTACGCCCAGCCGCCGGTGGTCGCGGGCGCGACGGGCGGCCGGCCGGCGAGCGGCAGGATGATGCCCAGGAGCACGGTGCCGCCGGCGATCTCGAGCAGCAGCATCCGGAACACGCCGTAGCGCGGGGCCGCGAACCGCGCGAGCAACG
>Ga0335077_10001558_pt1 | contig 27323 bp, 18 predicted proteins | sample Lox_Sample_31_FD_207151 | JGI IMG/M metagenome (GOLD analysis project Ga0335077, IMG submission 207151) | Soil microbial communities from Loxahatchee National Wildlife Refuge, Florida, United States - Lox_Sample_3.1 | ecosystem: Environmental > Terrestrial > Soil > Wetlands | place: USA... | reverse complement strand
TCTCGGCTTTTCTGTCGTCCATTCTGTCGCCGCTTATCTTATCGAGAGCGAGGCGGAAGCTCATTTTGGGCATCGCTTTCGGCATGGCTTTCGCTCTGATTTTTCTCGCGACGGGATCGGCGCAATCCACAGCGGCGCAGGCGGGGCAGAACCGCGGGCGCCAAAACGACGCGCCTAAGGCGAGCGCTTCTGCGGACAGCGGCGAACTGGAAGTCGTACGCGTGCAGGGGAACGTCAGCCTGCTGGCCGGCGCGGGCGGGAATATTACCGTGCAGACGGGCAACGACGGAATTCTGCTAGTGGACACGGGCTCGGCAACGATGAAAGAGAAGGTGGCGGAGGCCTTGAAGCGGTTATCGAAGGGCCAGGTCACCTACATCGTCAACACCGACGATCGATCCGATCATATCGGGGGCAACGAACTCTTCGCGGAAACGGGGCACGCCCTGGCCATCGGGAGGGCGGCGCAAGCGAGCGTGATGATCGTGGCGTTCGACACGATTCTGGACCGCATGAGCGCGCCGACCGGAAAGGCCACGGCAGTTCCCGAGAAGGCCTGGCCAAACGACCCCTATTCCAGCCCCGTGAAAACTCTGTATTTCAACGGGGAAGCGGTGGAGATCGATCACCAGCCGGGCACAACGGACGGGAACAGCATCATAGTTTTCCGGCACTCCGACGTGATCAGCACCGGCGATATTTTCGATATCACGCAATATCCGATCATCGACTTGAAGAATGGCGGGAGCCTGCAAGCGGTGATCGAGGCGCTCAATCGGCTGAAGGTCATGGCCATTCCGGGAGACCATCAGGAAGGCGGCACGCTGATCGTCCCGGGGCACGGCAGGATCTGCGACGAGGCCGATCTCGCTCTCTACCTGCAGATGGTCACGATCGTTCGAGACCGCCTGCAAGACATGATCAAGAAAGGCATGACGCTCGAGCAGATCAAGGCGGCCCGGCCCACAGAGGATTTCGATCCCATTTACGGCAAAACCAAGGGCGATTGGACCACGGAGATGTTTATCGACGCCGCGTACAAGAGCCTCACCAGCAAGCCGGAAGCGCATGCCGGCGGGGTGAGCGAGAGATGAGAACGGAGATGCGCTGGAATCGAAATCGGCGGCGAGCGGGGCGGGGATGGATCGCCGCGGCAGCATTGCCCCTGATGATGCTGTTGGGAGGCGCCGAGCTCTCGGCGCAGATTCCGCGGGATCAGCCTGAGGTGCGAGCGCAGGCCACCAAGACCCCTCGGTCCGCGGCGCCAAAAGATTACACGGGCTATTGGGTGTCCGAGGTTACGGAATTATGGCGCTACCGCATGATGGTTCCGGACAAAAACGATTTTCAGTACGTTCCGCTGAACTCCGAGGGGCGCAAAGTGGCCGATACCTGGGATCCGGCTAAGGATCAGGCCGCCGGTGTTGCCTGCAAGTCCTATGGCGCTCCCGCGATCATGCAGGTTCCGGGACGGATCCATATCTATTGGCAGGACGACAACACGCTGCGGGTCGACACGGACTCCGGAACGCAGACTCGCCTGTTCCATTTCGGCGGCACACCGCCGGCGAGTGAAACGCCGAGTTGGCAAGGGTATTCCGTCGCGTCGTGGGAAGGGCAGGAGTTCGTCGATACGCGTGACGGGCAGGGTGGACCCGTGCTGGATTCCAAAGGGAATCTGATGCCGAGAAGGGAGTTGAGGCCGGCCGATTACCTGAAAGTGACTAGCAGCGGCATGCGTCCCGGCTACCTGCAAAGGAACGGGATTCCTTACAGCGCCAATGCCAAGCTGGAGGAGTTCTACGACACGTTTACGGACCCATACACGAATAGCACCTGGCTGACGGTGACCACGGTGATCACCGATCCGCAATACCTGATCGAGCCGCTCTTTACGCATGCGCATTTCAAGAAAGTGGCGGATGCTAGCGGGTGGGATCCCACGCAATGCCGGGCGGACGAACCGCGCTGATCCGGTGCTCGACGCGCGTTTGGCGAAAGGATGAGCAGATGAGGTTTCCAGCGATGAAAGGCAAAGCGGCCGCTGTTTTGTTTCTTCTGCTCTTCTTCGTGATGCTCCCGGGCCGGCCGGCAAAGGCGCAGGCGGACATTACGGGCGAGTGGACGCCGAGGGTTTACAACGATGGAATGGACGTGGGCGACTACACGGGAATTCCCATCAACCAAGCCGGGCGGTTGAGGGCCGAGAGCTGGCACCCCGATTTGCCCGATCTGCCGGAAAACTTGTGCCGGCCGCATCCCGTGGACATTGGACTGCGTGTTTCGGTTTCGCAGCTCTACATAACCAAAGAGTTCGACAAAGAGACGGGGCAGGACGTGGGCTATCACCTGCACGTAGCCTGGCAGGCCGGTGAGCAAGTGATCTATACGGATGGTCGGCCGCATCCTTCCGCTAACGCACCTCACAAATGGTCGGGATTTTCCACCGGACACTGGGAAGGGAACACGCTGGTCTACACGACCGACCACCTCAAGGAAGCCTATCTGACGCGCACAGGGGTTCCGCGCAGCGCGTTCTCCACGGTGACCACGCGGATTCACCGTTATGGAAATTACTTGAACATAACTTTTATCATCAACGATCCGGCCTATTTAACCGAGCCATACATCCGTGAATACAGCTGGGTCTCCATGCCCGATCAGGTGATCCCTCCGTACCCCTGCGAAACCAGCCCCGAAGGGACCATCATCCCGTCGGGAAAGGTGCCGAGTTACCTGCCGGGGCAGAACGATCTGCTCACTGCTTTTGCGGAGGAGTACGGCATACCTCTCGAGGCTGCCTTGGGCGGAGCGGAGGAAACCTCTCCCGATTACATCAAGAAGTTGAAAACGATGAAGGTGGCGCCGCGAACGACGACCACGCATTACAAGCGCGCCCAGTGAACGCCTTGGCTACGACGTTTTCCGCAAGGAGCAATCCATGAAACGCACAACGAGCATATTTTCAGCGCTTCTTACCGCAGCCCTCGTCTTTGGGGCCTGCGCCAGTGCGCGTGCGCAGGGCGAGATTACGCTGCTGGCCGTGGGTCCGATGCGCGTGCCGACGCAGAAGATTGTCGATAATTTCCAGGCTAAGACGGGCTACAAGGTGAAGGTGACCTACGGCAATGGCGTGGAAACCAGGCAGATGGTTGCCAAAGGCCAGCCGCTGGATGTGTCGTTGCTCATAGCGCCCTACCCGGGGGCCTTGGCGTCGGGAAGCGTCGTACTCAGCAGCGCGACGCCAGTTGCGAGCATTCTCACGGCCGTGGCCGTGCCGAAGGGCCGTCCCAAACCCGATATTTCCACGCCCGCCGCCGTGAAAAAGGCGCTCCTGGCGGCAAAGTCCATCGGATACGAAGATCCAGACTTCACCGCCGCGGGGCAGGGGCCTTGGGAGGCGCTGAATAAACTGGGCATCGCCGATCAAGTTGCCGCAAAGAGCCAGGTTGAACTCGGCCCCGCTTCCCGAGGGATTTCGCCAGACGCCACCAATAACGTGATCAAAACCTCCAAGAGGTTGGAAGACGGGAATATTGATATCGGCATGCTCATGCTCAGCGACATGCTGCCCGAGAAAGACAAGTACGACATCGTAGGGGTTCTGCCGCGGAAAATTTGCACGCCGGTTGCCGTCGTGGGCTACATCTCAACTCACGCCAGCGATCCTGCGGCTGCCAAGGCGCTCCTGCAATACCTCGCTTCGCCCGAGGCCTCGGCTATCTGGAAAGACGCAGGGTACGAGCCGCATAGCTAGTTTCCAACCGAATAGAGCCGGATACTAAACGGCTCGCTTGCCCGCGTTATTTCGCCGGGGTGTTCTCGCTGCTGGTCTGCCCGTTCAAATATTTCTTGAAGAATGCCATCGCCCTGGGCCAGGCGTCCAGAGTGGCGACGGCGTTTTCGCCGAGCGTCTGGTGTTCCAGGAAGGCGTGAGTGACATTCGGGTAGATTTTGAACTCGAATGTTTTCCCGAGCCTCTGCATTTCGGGCGCGGCGGCCGCTACTCTGGGGGCCAAGCCTGGGTCATCGTCGCCGGCAAAGGCGAGGACAGGAGCTTGTATTTTTGCCATGGTGGCGGCATCCGGCGGCCCGCCGTAGAAGCTGACGGCGGCATTCACTCCTGGGATGTCGGCAGTGCTTTCCCACGACTGGCCGCCCCCGCTGCAGAAGCCGGTGACGCCGCTCTTGCCGTTCGCGCGAGGCAGTTTCAGGGCGTAGTCGCGCGCCGCGCGTATCATCTCCATCTTATCGGCGCCAGACCGCATCTGCAGCGCCTTGGCGACGTCGTCGGCGAAATGGAAGGAGTCGAAATCGCCGCCGTTCGGACCCAGGCCCGAGGAGAGATCGGGCAATATGGCGATAAAGCCCTGCAGAGCGACCTGATCGGCGACGGCGCGCAGCCAGTCCGCGCCCTCGCCTTTTTTGGGTGCTTCGCCGATATCCATGCCGGGAGCGGGCTGAACGACTACGACGACGGCTGCCTTGTCGTTGCCGAGCGGCTGAACGAGCCAGGTGCGCATCTTGACAGCGCCGGTGGAGAGCTTCACCGGGATGCTGATCCACTGGCCATGCCGAGGCGACTGTTCGACGGCCTTTAAGGGGCCGCCGAAGTGGCCGGGGACGATGTCCTTGCGCTTGGCGATCTCCTGCTGGGCGGCACGCACGCGGGCGGCGGAAGCGGCCTCGGTGGCGTCGTCCTTCGGGTTGGGCGGCTTGGGCGTGGCCGAATCTTGCTGCGGCATGGCGCCGGGCTCGGCGAGCGAAGTCAGCAGGGCCAGAGTGCTGTGCCAGGCGTGCTCGGTGAGATCAAGCTGGACTAGGCGATGCGCGGGCGCATTTATGGCGACATCGAGGCGGCTTTGCGGCCAATCGAAATCGAGAATGGCGCTCTTGCCGTTCGATCCCGGCTGGCTCGCGAAGTAGTCGCGCACGGCTTCGGTGCGCCGCTGCAGTTCTGATTCGCCTAGTCGGTTGAGCGCGGCTGCAACGGCTTCATCGCTGGCGAAAGAGAAGCTGCCGCCGCCGTTTGGACCCGCGCCAGAGAGCAGATCGGGAACCACCGCGATGTAGCCCTCCTTCACCACTTCGGTGCCTACGGCACGCACCCAGTCGCTGAGCCCTTGGTTATTCGCTGTGACTACGACAACGGGCGCGGTGCCGGCCAAAGTGGGATAGATGACGAAGGTGTGAATTTTGGCCGCGCCCAGCGGCACGTCGATCCATTGCGGATGGTGATAGGCGATCGAGGAATCCAGAATCGCCTTCGCCATCTGCTCGGAGGGCAATCCCAACGGCATAGCGGCGGGCGGCACAGCGCTTGCCATAGGGGAGACTCTTGCCGGTTTCTCGGCAGCCATGGCGATGGGAACGCCATGCCGTCCCGGCAGCAAGCGAACGCTAACGGCAGATAAAATCGCCCCCGCGGCGAGGACTATCGCGCCCAGCATTGCGATTCGTTTTGTTTTCATCGCTCAACTCCTCTCGAAGACATCTGAGAATCTTGATTGTTCGGGTTGCTACTCTTTGAGCCGCGCGAGAGTCGCCTTCGCGCACTCGCTCATAACCTCGACGAACCGGATGTAATTTGCCTGCCCCACGACGAACGGATTCGGCTGGCCCGGTTTGCGGGCTCGAACGGCTGCGAGCTTGTCGGCGAATCCGTCGAAGACGGGATGGTTCTGAATTTCGACGTCGACCTTCATAGTCTTGGCCCAGTCTTCAAAATGCGCGAGGGAATCGATGAACTCCTGGACTTGGCTGCCGGTGCCCTGGGCGATAAATCCTCCGCCAACCATGCCCACGACGTGGGTTTTGCCGCCGTCTTTGACTGGGAAGATCAAGCCCAGCGAGCCGGGCGTATGTCCGGGAATGAAGACGGGAGTCACGCTTTCGTCTCCCAGGGTGATGGGCACGCCCTCGAAGGCGGCCATGTCACGCTTCGGCAGCGGCGGCGGCGCGGGTGCGTTTCCTCCGGCCGCGGGCGGGCGAGGAGCGTTGATGAAATCCCAATCGGCCGCCGCCATGGCGATACGCACGCCGTAGTGCTGTTGCAGATAGGCCGCCCCGCCGAAGTGATCTTCGTGTCCGTGCGCCAGGATGACGATTTTAATGTTGGCGGGATCCAAGCCAAGGGTTTTCAATCCGGGCAAAACAACTGACTCGACGTCTTTGGCATGGCCGGCGTCGATCAACATGATTCCGGCGGAAGTGGGAATGACGTAAACGACGGCGTTGCCTACCGAGTACGGCCCGGGAATGGCGTAAAGATTGTCGAAGAGCTTGGCGGGCCCGGGATCCTTGGCCGGATCGGCTCGCGGCGCTTCGCAGAGGAAGTGCTCTTCCGTTGCCCAGTAGGTTCCCGCAATCTTTTTTGCTTTTTCGACGTGCTCCAAAGCCTCAGGAGAATCCGGCTTGGCGGCTGGTGCTTGTTGCTGCGCCCGCGCAGGCCGAGCGAACAGCGCGCAGATTGCCAGGCCTGAAAGCGACAGCACCCCATAGAGCTTTTTGTGCATGGCGTTCTCCCCCAATCCTGATGGGCCAGAAGGACGTGGCGCCGGAATGGCACAGTTATACACCGAAGCTCTTCGAAACAAGCAACTGTTTCGCGGTGCAAGCTTGGCGCGGAATTGCATCCGCCTTGCATTTCAGCTATGTTGTCGCGGCTCAGCGGCTGCAAAAGGGCCGCGGCCGTCCTAGAGCAGCGCTATGAATCTGGCGCATCTTCATCTTCTGCTGAACCATTTTCCGGTCATCGGAACGATCGTTGGCGTTGGCCTGCTCGTCGCCTCGCTGCCCAGAAAAGACAGCCATCTGAAGAAGGCCGGCCTGATTATTTTGGCCGCCATGGCCCTCGTCGCTCTTCCGACATTTTTTAGCGGCGTGGGCGCGAAGGGCGCAATCAAGGATGAGGCGGGAGTTTCCGCGGCGCTGATCGATAGGCACGAGGGCGCGGCAATTCTTGCGCTGTTTCTGATTGAGGTTACGGGCGCGCTGGCGCTTTTGGCGCTGTGGCAGCGGCATTCTGCCGGAAGGGAGAGAGGCTGGACCCTGGCATTGCTCCTGATCTTTTCCGTGATCACGGTGGGGCTGATGCCGAGGGTGGAGGACACGGGCGCGGAGATCCGTCATACGGAGACGCGGTCCTTCCAGGATGCCACCGCGATCCAAGAGACCGGAATTTCGGGGCTGGTGCATGCCTTCGAGCCGTCGCCACAGAAATTCGCCAATCTAATGCTCATCAACAAGTATTGGTGGGCGTTCCTGATGGATGTGCACTTCATAGGCTTGGCGCTGCTCATGGGCGTTGTCGCGGCGCTCGACTTGCGGATTCTGGGATTCGCAAAGCAGGTTCCGGCGCGGCCGCTGCTGCGGCTGGTTCCCTGGGGACTGGCGGGATTCGGGCTGAACGTCCTTACCGGAGTGCTCGCCTTCATCGGCATGCCCAATACCTACACTTACGACATCGCGTTTTGGCTCAAGATCCTGGCGATTTTACTGCTGGGATTAAACGCGGCGGGATTCTACCTGACCGGCGTCTTCCAAACCGTGGAAGGGCTGAAGGCGGGTGAAAATGCCACGCCTTTCGCAAAATTCATTGCGGCAACTTCTCTTGGGCTGTGGTTCGCCGTAATTGTGCTGGGGCGCTATATCCAGGCGTTCACGGCCACAATCGACGCGCACCGATAAAACTTCCGTGAGATTGCGGATTTATCGTTCGCCGTACATGCGATAGATGAATGTGTAGGCGAGGAGGCGCCCCGAGGTTATCGCGCCAATCCACAAGACCAGCGACCATTTGGCCAGGGCCCGGCCTCGCGCCATCATGTCGGATTCGGAAAGAGCCACGTCGCCGAAAAGGCGATTCTTCATTCGCTGCATGACGATGACGGCGAACGCGATCAACAGTAACTTGATATAGAAGACGGGATTGGTGAAGGCTCTGGTGGGATAGGCAATGAGCAGGAAGACTCCGGAAATGGCGTTGATGGCAAAACCGAGCCACATGACCGAGAAGAATGGTTTGAACGATTTGAGAGGCAAATCAGGCGCCACGCCGAGAAGGCGCAGGTCCAGAACCGCATTCGTGCCCACCAGGAGAGCCAACCCAATGGTGTGGCAGAGCAGAATGAAATAGAAGGAGAATAGGGAATCCGATTCGCGGAGCCAGGTACTCAAGCCGCTTTGTTCGAGCGCATTAAAAAATTCCGGTACGGCCAACCTGTTCTCCCGCGACAGCCCGCATATTTGCCGGAAGGCTAATTGTTCGCCGACTTTCCGGCGCCGGCAGCCGGCTTATCGGGCATCTGGTGCTGGTAATCTTTTTCGTTGGAACAAGTCACGTCTTCGTACATCTGTTCGTTGGGCGTGAGAGTCATGTTCCAGGTGAAGACCCAGGGATGCGTGAACACCTTGGGGTCATCGTTGGTGATCTCGATGGCCAGGTGGTCAAAATCGGGGCGGCGGATACGTTCCGTGACGTGCAGCACGTCGCTATGAAATGTGGCGCTGCCCTCGCCGGCATTCTTTCCCGTGCCGAGCCAGGACTTGTCAGTCAAGCCGATCGTGTCGATGACCAAGGTATCGCCGTCCCATTTGCCAACGGAATTTCCCATCCAGGAAGGATCGATATCGGCGGGATCGGGATGAAGCCTTCCATCGGTGGGAACGATACGAAAAGCCGTGTCCCGCTCATAGAGGATGATCAACTCGCCGGGCAACTGAACCAGGCGTGCCGGGTGCGGGCCGCCCCAGATTCGCGGCACGCCGTAGGGTTCGCAATGCAGCAAAGGATCTGTATTCTCGGCGTCGTGCAACTCTTTGGCCTTGGCGGCCGCCCAGGGCTGGTACGGCAACGCATCCGTTGGATAAGAAGAGGCCGCCACCGATCCGGAAGCGCGAGCTGGCGCCGGTTTCCCGGCGGCGGGGTCGGTTCCCAGAGCTCCGTACCTTTCAATCCACATTCCGGAGAGATCCGGATGTCCATCGGCCGTGCGCGGAGCCGGTTTGGAGCGGTCCTTGGAGAGCTGAGGAGGAGCGTACTTCTTGCCTTGGGACGGCGCGCCATTCGACTGCGCGGAAGCAGGGTCGGCAAAAACCAAGGCCACAGCAAGGACCAAAAAGCCGAGGAGATAAGAATGACGCTTCATGGGTTTCTCCTCTCCACAATCGCACGTTTTACGGGTTATCGTCGCCCGCCTTGGGCCCGACGGGAATCACTCGACCGTCCGGCATCACAAAATCCAGGCCGAACATCAGCTTGGATCCGTCCTTCGCGAGACGGCCATGAATGGTGACCTCTTTGCCAACCAGCGCGACCATGTCCGACCGGTTGACGCCGCTGCGGTGCAAGTAGCTCGGAGGCAGTCCCTCGACCGCCCAATGCGCCACGTTGCCGCCCGCGTCCTTTACGTCAACATCCCAATAAACATGCGGGTTGTCCCATTCGACCTTGGTCAGCGTGCCCTTCAGCTCGCTGGGCTTCCCCATCTGAAACTCGGCGTTAAGCGAATGGTGGGCAAAGGCAGGGATGGCCGCCAAAACGAGGCTGACAAAGATTGCCAAAACACCAGTTCTGTGTGCCATTGGTTGCTCCTCCCGGCGATGCCTTTAACTTGCGTCAGGTGAGTCGACAAGTGCGAGTGCCTGAAAAATAGCACCCGGTTCGGAAAATTGTCAATGCGGCCGAACCCGGGCGCGCCGCCAGTCTAGCGCACGCTGGTGGTAGAGCCTGCCGCCAGCAGATCCCAATGTTCGCCCGAATGCTTGACGATTGCCGGCACGTCGTCGGACAGCAGGTAGCCGTCCTTAACCAGCGCGGATGCCGCATCCTGCACGAGCTTCAAGTACTCGTCGCGCGAGTGATAACGCTCCTCGATGGAGAGGCGCGGATCGCCCGACTGCTCGCGTTCGGCTTTCGTGCGTGCGAAGGGAATGTATCCCCCCAGCAGCGGGAACAGCTGCTCGGTGCCGCCGATGGCGGTGCTCCTGAAGTTCCAGCCGGTGTAGGTTGCCAGCGGGACGGACACGTCGGGAAGACGCAGGCCTCCCAAATCGTTGCCGTCGCGGTCTACCTGGGGAACGAGATAGGGAAGCGGTGCGCCGGCGCCATCTTTTGCGAGAAGGCGATTCGGCCCGCGCACACCCGCGAACGCTGTCTGCGGCGAAGTGACACCCGGAATCTTCGGGAAGGCCACGTCGCGGGAGGAGACCAGCGTGTGGTCGCGCAAAAGCGGATAGCGGCTCGGCGGCGGCGCGACGCCCTGCAGAATCCATTTCTCCATGGCCACGAGCAAAGCCGGCAGCGGCGTTCTCGAGTCAAAAGGATTCGCGAGCAGTTGGCCGGTGGTCATGACGGGAGGGAAAGCCCCCACATTGTGCGGCGTTCCGGAGAAAAGATAGAAGCGCATATTCGCCGGCAGCTCGATATCCTTCGATCCATCGGGCGTCGCGGTTTCCAGAGCTATGCTGCGCTCCCAATACTCAGTATCCGAAAGCGTGTAGAAGATTTTGGGCTGGTGCTCGGAGGCGCGTGCGTTCTCGAGGTTACCCTCTTCGATGCCGGTTACCGGATCGCGCTGCTTGCGATCGGAGAAGGGGAAGTGCGTGGCGCTTTCCATCAACAACGACGTGGGCGTCGACCATCGCTGGTCCAGTTCGATGCCCGCCGCGCCGGCGCGATGCGGCCACACGGCGTCGAAGACCTGGCGATTGCTCTCATCCGTGTTGAAGCCTTCGTAGAGAAATTCGCGCAGCCAGCGGCCGGTTTGGGAGACGCCGAAGGCGAGGGTGTACTTCGCCGAGACGGTTGCGCCGGACACGTACTTGACCCAGGCCGCGGCATCGCGGACGGCGGCGAATCCGAGGCCCGCGACCGGCGGATTTACGGTCACATAGGCAAGCTCATAGGTGTGGCCGGGCTCGAAGCCGCCGTCGAGAGTCACGGTGTTGCCCGCCAGTTGCCATTTGGCGCGCGGGATGATTACCCAATCCGCGCCCAACTTATCGCGCACGCGCAGCGTATTTTGGGAGGACGCCGGATCGCTCGGCGTGTAGCCGACGAGGTCGCCAACGGTCGCCTGAGGGTTTCGGCTGTCCGGGATGAAAGTCGCGCGAACGAGGCCGGTGACGCCCATGGCACCGGGAACGTCGATGCGGACCGCGCCTTCTCGCCGCGCGTCAAACTCCCAACCGACCTGCACGATGGTGTAGCCGCGGTTGAGCAGGAATCCATCGCCGGCCTCGCCGTCGGGCGTCTTTCCGGCTGGACCGTCGAAGCCCGCCAAGGCCACGCCCGCGCCGCGATTCACGATATCAAAGATGGCGATGCCGTTTCCCTTCGATGCATCGCGAGGCTTGAAGATGACGAGATCGGCGGAAAGTTCGATCTTTCCGGCGGCATTCCGAGGAGCCTTATCGAGGTCGGCGATCACCTGGTTGCGTTTGTTGGCGGGATCAATTACGAAATAGATCTTCCCGCTGATCCGTTCGTAGGGGCCAGTCGATCCGAACGAACGACCGCCGGCGACGTCGCGGCGCGAAACGATCTCCACGCGCGACACTTCCGCGCGTACGAAGACGGGTAGGATCGAGACCAGGAGCGCTAACTGAACCGCGAGCCTGAGAAGCCGGTGCATGTTCTGCCTCCTTGGATTTTCGCCAGATTCGCTGCCAGGTTCGTTATCGGATTCTTTAAAGGGCCAGACCGTTTGCGCCCAAGTCTGCTCCCACGCGAAGGCGGTGTCAATTCGCAACGGCGGCGCCGGCCGGAGTGACGTGGTCCTCTTGTTTTTGAAATGCAAGGGTTCTAGCATGGCGGTCATCGTTGAGCTGCCTGGACGGGGTTCCCAATGGCTACACGGAGTGGGCCGGCAAGGTTCCGCAAGACGGCGAGAATTCGCCGGCGCAGGCTCTTGCGTGCGAGCGTTTCCGCTGCGTTTGTGGGGGTTGCCATTCTGCTCGCCGCAACGACCGCCGAGGCGCGCATTACGAAGATTCAGATTATTTCTCGCGGTGCGGCGTTCGGGGGCTTTTCGTTTCCGGGCGTCGGCCCTTATGAACGGATTGTCGGCAAGGGATTCGGTGAGATAAGTCCAACCGACCGTCACAATAATGTGATCGTCGATATCGGCCTTGCGCCGCGCAATGCGGCAGGCAAGGTCGAATACTCCTTCGACTTTTACATCTTGAAGCCGGTCGATCTCACCAGGGGCAATCACAAAATTTTCTACGAGGCGCCGAACCGCGGCTCCAAGCTCTTCGCCGACTTCGACCGGTCGACCGGCGCCGACGACCCCGCATCCTCGAACGCTCCGGCGGGCACGTTCCTGGCGCCTCGCGGATACACGATGGTGTGGAGCGGCTGGGACTTGGCGGCCGGTACCGACAATTCCGACCTGAACCTGACCATCACGCTGCCCATAGCGAAAAGTCCGGACGGCTCTTCCATCACCGGTCCCGCGTACGAGTACATCGTGACTCCCGGTCCCGCCGATTTTTACCGGCTGACCTACCCCGCCGCGATCCTCGATACGGCCAAAGCGACGCTCACTCATCGCGTGCACTTGGACGACGCGCCACAGGCGATCCCGGCGTCCGGGTGGGAGTACACGGACAACGGCAGGGCCATTCGGTTGCTTCCGGCGGGGAAGAGAATGGCGCCTAACGACATTTACGAACTCTCCTACACGGCTAAAGATCCGAGCGTCAATGGCATGGGCTTCGCCGCCGTCCGCGATTTCAATTCGTTTCTCCGTTATGCGGCGGCCGACAGCGGCGGGACGAGCAATCCTCTTGCGGGCGACGTGACGCGAATCTACACCTTCGCGGTTTCGCAGCCGGCGCGCATGCTGAATGATTTTCGCAATCTGGGATTCAACGAGGACGAAAACGGCAAAATCGTTTTCGACGGTATGCTGCAATGGATCGCCGCCGGAGACGGAATCAACATGAATTACCGGTTCTCCCAACCGGGGAGGACCGAGCGTAATCGCCAGGATCAACTCTATGCGGAAGGCGTCTTCCCGTTCGCCAACCAGCGCACCACCGATCCGATCACGGGAAAAACGGCAGGCCGGTACGACAAGTGCACGGCGACGAAGACGTGCCCGCTGGCCATGGAAGTCTATTCAGCGAATGAATACTGGGTGAAGGCGGCGTCTCTTTTTACGACCGACCCAACCGGTGCCAGGGATCTTTCCGATCACCCAATGGCCCGGGACTATTTCATCTCCAGCCATCAGCACGGCACCGGAAGGCAGACTTCGAAAGGGAACTGCCAGCAGTTTCAGAACCCTCTGGATTCGGCACCGGTCTTGCGCGCTTTGTGGGTTGCGCTGGACAAATGGTCCACCGAGGGCGTCGAGCCTCCGCCCAGCCAGGTTCCGCGGTTGTCCGACGGTACGCTGGTCCCGCCCGTGCCTCAAAGCAGCTTAGGCTTTCCGAAAATTCCCGGGGTCACGTACACAGGGCTGAAGTCGACACGCTACTTGTTTGACTACGGCCCAGGGTTTTACAACACAGGCATCATGACCGTGAATCCGCCGGTCATCAAGCCGCCCGTTTTCGACAATCGCGAGAATGGTCCGATCTACCCAAGCTTCGTGCCAAAGACCGACGCCGACGGAAACGACATCGCCGGAATTCGCCTGGCGGACGTCGCCGTGCCCTTGGCGACCTTCACCGGATGGGCGCTTCGGTCCGGGCCGCAAGCGAACGATGGATGCGAAGCAGCCGGACAATACATCGCGTTTGCAAAGACGAGGGCTGAGCGCATGGCCGCGGGCGATCCGCGGCTGTCGATCGAGGAGCGCTACGCGTCTTTTGCGGAGTATTCCGCGGCGGTGCAAAAGGCCGTAGACGTTCTGATCGCACGCGGATTGATGCTTCAGGAAGACAGAGAGTCCAATGTGACACGGCTGCGGCAGGCAGGTTTGCTCACTGGCGCTTTTAAACCCGAATCTACCTCGACGGACGGCCGTTGAGCGACAGTTGTGGGCGATACTCCTGGGACCCTGCGACCGTGGAGCCCGAGTCCTATCGCATTAAGATAGGTTAGACTCGTGAACATGCGCCCGAGCATAACGGTGGTTGTCATGCTTTTGGCGTCCTTTTGCGCGCCGATCTCTGCCCAAACTCTTGCCCCAGGCACACCGTCGAAACCATCCGCCACTCAAGCAAATGACAAGAAGGCGCATGCTTTTCGCGGGACTGTGGAGAAGGTCGATGCGAGCGCCGGGATTTTGACCGTGAGCGGCGAGAACGTGCCGGGTTGGATGGGCGCGATGACCATGAACTACCGCATCGATAAGCCCGGCAGCTTGGCGCTGAAAGCCGGGGACCACATCAGCGCCACCGTTTACGACGGCGATTTTTCCACGTTGCACGATGTCCGCGTGGTCATCGTCAATGCGCCGGCGACGAATGACCTGCCGCCAGTGTCCTACGTCTGCCCGACGCCGGGCGAGGAAGGAGTTCTCGAGGACAAGCCGGGGAGCTGCCCGCAGTCCGGGGCGCCTCTTTTGCCGATTCGCATCACCACGGTGTACTCGTGCCTGAAGTTCGAGTCGTTTATTCAGGAGAAGCCTGGCGTTTGCCCCGTGGACAAGAGCGAACTCGTGCCCATCACGGCGGCGTTGTATTTCGTGTGCAAGGACGATTCCAAGATTCACCAGCTCGATCCCGGAACTTGCGGTGATGGGAGCCCGCGGAAGAAAAGCTATGAGCGGCGTCCGCACGGCGACCACAATCCGCGGCACGGCGGGCAGTTCTTCATGGCGGACGACAACTGGCACCATCTCGAGGGCACTTGGGTCGAACCGCATACGTTCCGCGTCTATTTCTATAACGACATGACCCAGCCGCTGGCCGTGACGGGCTTTTCCGCGCAAGTCGCGCAGAGCGACGCAAATGGAAATGACGTCGCCCCGTTTGTCTCCCTCAAGCCCGTACAAGGCCCCGTACAAGCCAAGGACCGCAATATTCTCGAACTGCCCGTGCCGGCCACGGGGCTACCAGCGAAACTCACGCTGCGCGTGAAGTTCAAGCCCGACGACAAGGAGCGCGTCTTCGACTTCACCTTCGCCGATTACTCGAGGGAGCCAGGCTCCGCCACGCCCGCTGGTAGCGCATCGGCGCAGGCAACGCCCTCGCCTCAGGCGGGCGACAGCGTGACGTTCACTTCCGGCACGTTCAGACCGGAAGCGCCGCTGCCCACCACAACTCCGGAGCTTCTCAAGGAATTGGCGGAGAACGCGGGCTCGGTGAAAATGTTGCTCGATGAAGGCAATTTGACTGCTCTCTGGTATCCCGCCATCCGCGCCAAGGACATCTCCCTGGCGCTCGAGCAGAGCCATATGGGTGAAGTTCCGGAAGCTCGGCGGCCGGAGATCATGAGCGCCGTGAGGCAATTGACCATGGCTGCCTGGCAGATCGACGCGGCCGGCGATCTTGGCAACAAGGAGCGGCTGCTCCCTTTATATCGCGACTTCTCGGCTGCTGTAGCTGAGGTTCAATCGATTTATGGAAGCCGGTAAGAAACCTGGCCGCACGGCGGCGACGTGCTTTGCCGTCTCCGCGGCGACGGCTCTCTTGCTGATTTTCGCCGCGCAGAATACGCGTGCTCACACGCCGGTGACCTCGAAATACGAGTACAACAAAGATGTCTTTCCGTTGTTGCGGGAGCACTGCGGCAGCTGCCACGCTCCAGGTGGGCCCGCGCCGATGTCCCTGATGACGTACGCCGCCGCGATGCCGTGGGCCCAATCCATCCGCGAGGAGCTCACGGCGGGGCGCATGCCGCCGTGGCCGATCGATCCGACCAGCCGGGCCATCAAAGGCGGGCACTCGATCTCTTCGCATGACCTTGACGTAATCGTGGTGTGGGCATCCGGCGGCACACCTCAAGGCGATCCCGAGGCGAAGCTCCCCGAAGTGGCCTTCCATCCTGCGTGGAAGCTCGGCCCTCCCGATTTGAAGATTCAGATGGACGCCGAGCACACCGTAGCGCAGCCCGCCGTCGAGGAAGTCCGTGATTTCGTTCTGCCAACCAATTTGGCCGATACCAAATGGATCAAAGCAGCCGATCTGATGCCCGGGAACGCCTCCATCGTGCGCGACGCCCTTATCAGCATTGAGAACGGCCCAGTGCTGGCGCTTTGGCAGCCAGGAGACAATGCCACGCCGGCGCCCAACGGCACTGGCTTCCGTCTTGGGCCCGGCTCGAAGATTCACTTACAGATCCATTACAAGAAGCATTTCGACCAGGAGCAGAGTGTCGTCTCCGACAGGAGCACCATCGGCTTGTATTTCGCCGATCCTCCCGCGGCGGGGCACGAACTGCAGTCGTTCACGGTCGATCCTCCGAAAGCTGCCGGCAACCCCGGCGAGGCCGCCAGTTTTGGAGATGCCCTCCCGAAGGCGGCACAGATCGTCGCACTGCGGCCGATGCTCGACCGCGCGTACCAGTCCGTGAGTATCGACGCGACGACGCCCTCCGGCAACACTGTGCCGCTTTTGCGCCTGCGCGGAGCCCAGCCGCAGTGGTTCCGGCGCTATTGGCTCCAGAAACCGGTGGAAGTTCCAGCGGGCAGCAAAGTCACGGTGCGCGTGACGCCCTTGTCGGACTACTCAGACGCGCCGAAAGTAACCAGGCAGTTCCCGCTCCAGGTGGTCCTCGATTACGTTCCTCTGTAGCGGCGTGGTGTCGTTCTTCTTGCTTCAAAGGGCCGGCGCAGTTCCGTTGACAGCCTAAGGAGAGCAGGACTAAACTCCGAGCCAGGGAAGTTCAGCCAGGAAATCAAATCGTCATCGCTGTTGAAGCCCAAAGGGGCTAGTTCGGCCGCAATCGGGAGACCCGATGGCACGCGATCCTCAAGATAATCAGCGCAGAAAGAGTTTGTCACGGCGCGATTTTGTAAAGACGGCTGGTGTCGGCGTCGGCGCGGCGGCCATGGGCGGCCTGGGTGCGCGGGAGGCGGAGGCGCAAGGGCGTCCCCCGCATTGGGATAAGCAGGCGGATATTGTGGTGGTGGGGGCGGGAGCCGCGGGGCTACCCGCTGCGGTTGAAGCCGCCGAAAGCGGCGCCTCGGTAATCTTGATCGACGCGAACTTCGACATTGGCGGCCACGCCATGGTGAGCGGCGGCAACGTGGCGCTCGGGGGCGGCACGAGCCGGCAGAAGAAATACGGCATCGAGGATTCAGCTAACCTCTTGTACGGGGACCTTACCGATTGGTCGGTGGTCGAGCCCAACGGCTTCCCCGACTATCGCTACAACGACAAGGAAATCATTCGCGCGTTTGCAGATAATAGCGCGCCGACGTTCGAGTGGCTGGTCGCTCATGGCGTGACGTTCGTCGAAAAGGCGCCCGACAATCAGGGGGCGAATTCGACCGGAAACTCCGCCCTGCGGGAGAACCATGCCGCACCCATGGGCTGGATGATGATGCAGACCGGGAAACCGGCGGACCCCGGCGTGGCGGCGACGATGTCTTCCGGAGTCGGGCTGGTCCGGCCGCTGGAAGCGGCGGCGCGGAAAGCCAATGTGCAAATTCTCTTGAAGCACAAGATGGCCAGCCTCATCCGCCAGGGGACGACCTCCGGAAAAGTTTTGGGCATCAAAGCCACGAGTGAGGGCAAAACACTCAACATTGGCGCGCACAAGGCCGTCATCCTGGCCACGGGCGGTTCCAGCAACAACGTGAACTTCCGGAGGATTTTCGACGTCAGATTGACAGAGGAGTACAACGGCGTGGCCGGCGAGCCCTATTCTTTCCAGGACGGGAGCGGAGAGTTGGCCGGCATCGCCGTCGGCGCGTCTTTGTGGGGCGCGTATAACCAAGTGGGAGAGTTCGGGGACCGGCTCACCAAGGCGGGGAGGATCGGCACCCGGTACGGCTATCGAAATCTGGAGTGGCAGCCCGGAAGTCCCATCTTCCACCTGGTGCGGGCAAGCGGCCTCACCGTGCGCGACTACCAGAACGTTATTCTGGTGAACCAGGCCGGCGCGCGCTTCTATGACGAGACGGCCGGCCAGTACACTGCCAACAATTATCACGGACTCTCTTCCTACAAGCCCGGCAGTTATCTCAATGCCAAGAATATCAAGTATGATCCCGCCAATTTCCTGGACGCCGCACTCGCCGGAACGGGCGAGACCGTCAATGGCGGCGGTCCCATTTGGGCTATCTTCGATGCCGATGCCGCCAAGCGCGAGCAGTGGACGGTTGCGCCACCACACGTGGACCCCGACGGGTATTTCTTTTCGGGAAACACGCTCGCTGAATTGGCGGCCGCCATCGTGAACAAATATCAACGCAAGCCGATATCCGGCGCTACCCTCGAAAGCACGGTCGCGCGTTACAACTCGTTCGTGGACTCCGGGAGCGATGCCGATTTCGGGAAGCCCAGTCCGAAATACAAGATGCAGACGCCGCCCTTCTACGCTGCCTGGGCCATGCCCGTGATCCACGACACGCGCGCGGGGCTGCGCATCAACGCCAAGTGCCAGGTCATGGATTTTTCCGGCAACGTCATTCCGGGCCTCTATTGCGCGGGCGAAAGCGCCGGCGGCTTCAGCCTGCACGGCCTGGCGCGCTGCCTCGTGCAGGGGCGCATCGCGGGAAAGAACGCGGCTGCCGAAACGTCGGAGATTTCCAAGGCTTAGGCCGTTACAGTTATCCGTGGCGGATCGAATTCGTAAGCGAGGAGCTAAACCATGAAGATCACCTTCACCTTATCGATGGCGATAGGCGCATTGATGCTGACGTCCGCTGTGGCCCAGGCGCAAGAACAGGTCACCTTCGCGAAGAACGTGGCGCCCATCTTTCAGCAGCATTGCCAGGTTTGCCATCACGTGGGCACGGTGGCGCCGATGTCGCTAGTGACTTATGCGGAGGCACGTCCATGGGCGGCGGCGATCAAGCAGAAGGTCGCGGCACGTGAGATGCCGCCGTGGCTGATCGATCCGAACGTCGGAGTGCAGCATTTCGCCAATGACGAATCGCTGAGCGATGAGGAGATCGCCACGATCGTCAAGTGGGTGGACAGCGGCGCGGTGCAAGGAAATCCCGCGGATATGCCGGCAGCGCGCAAGTTCGCGGACGATCAAACCTGGCAGATCGGCAGGCCGGACATGATCATCACGCTGCCGAAAGATGTGGTCGTCAAGGCTCACGGCCCGGATTGGTGGCCGGATGTCCTGGTCGATCCCGGGCTCACCGAAGACCGTTACGTTCAAGCGATCCAGATCATTCCGACAAAGGGCTACAACGTCATCCACCACATCCGGACTTCGCTGGTGGAAGCGGAAGCGGGCACGCGGCATAGCGGGCAGCTCGATGGAAACGTTGCGCTGGACGTTGGCGAGCAGGGCGTCTTCCTCAATGAGTATGCCATCGGCAAGGGCGCGGACGTGTTTACGGAGGGTTCGGGACGATTGATCAAGGCGGGGACCAAGATCAACTTCCAGTTCCATCTGCACGCGAGCGGCACGGAGACTCCGGCGAACGTCGCGTTGGGCTTGAAGTTATATCCGAAGGGCTATGTGCCCAAGCACGTGATCACTTCGCTCACGGTGGGCGTGAGTCAGGTCGATATCCGGCCACACGAGGCAAACGTGCGGTCCGACGGTTATATGGGCCTCATCAAGCCGACGCGGCTGCTGTCCTTCCAGCCTCACATGCATAACCGCGGGAAGGCCGAGTGCCTGGAAGCCATCTATCCCAGCGGAAAAACCGAGATGCTGAGTTGCGCCCGGTTCGAATTCAACTGGATGCGCAACTACGTTTATGCGGACGATGCGGCTCCGCTGCTCCCGGCGGGGACGATGCTGCATTCCATCATGTGGCATGACAACAGCGACCAGAGCAAATTCAACCCCGATCCGGACGCGCAGGTCACCTGGGGAGAACGGACCATAGACGAGATGGGCTCGGCCTGGCTGAGCTACTACTACATGTCCGACGAAGATTTCAAGAAAGAGACCGAAGAGCGCAAGGCGGAACAGCGCACGCTCACCAGTACGCGCTAATGGCAAAAAAGGATTTGCCTCGGATTCGGAGTCGGCATCTCGGCAGGATGGCGCTTTGCGCAGTCCTGTTGCTCTTCGCCGCGGGGGGGCTGAGCGTGAACGCCCAGATCTCCTTCCCGGCCCAATATCGCCGAGGGCAGGATGTGAGTCCCACATTTGACGGTTGGGAGAGCAATGCCGACGGTTCCTTCTCCCTATATTTTGGCTATCTCAACAGAAATTCCGAGGAAGAGATCGACATCCCGCTCGGACCCGAGAATAGCTTCGATCTTGGGAGCGGCGATCAGGGCCAGCCGACGCACTTCTATCCGGGGCGAAGATGGTTTGTGTTCAAAGTGGTCGTGCCGAAAGACTGGGGCAAGACCAACCGGCTGGTGTGGACGCTCACGAACCGTGGCAGGGCGAACATCTCCAAGGGTTGGCTGCAGCCGGAATGGGAGATTGATGATCTCCTGATCGCCAAGAACGCCCCCTCCGATCCTTTTTTGAGCACCGCAAACTCCAATCCCACTGTCGACAACAAGCCCCCTATCATCACGGGCGGCGCCAGCCAGACCAGCGTCACATTGCCCGCCGCGGCCACGCTCAGCGTGACGGCCACCGACGACGGGCTTCCCAAGCCGGGTCCGGGAGACCGGGGCGGCCGCGTGGAAGGCGTGAAAGTGCGCTGGATCCTTTACCGGGGTCCCGGCAAAGTTCAATTCGATCCGGACGTGAGCCCGGCGGTTTACGGTAAGCCGCTCAAATCGGACACGAAGGTCAGTTTCAACGAACCCGGCGACTACCGCATCCGCGCGATTGCCACCGATGGGGCCACGTTCTCGACCTACGATGTGGACGTTAAAGTGAATCCGCGGGCGAGCGCCAAGAACGCTCCCTGACGCCCGCCACCCGCCGATACAATACCTCCTTGCAGGTCTGCAGAGTTGGCGAATCGCAAAACGCCCTTAAACTATTGCTCAGCTCAGGGCATCATCGTGGTTGGAACTTGCATCCACTTCAAGAACGAGTATCGTCAAAGAGATGCAAGTTGGTTCGATAAGCGCCGGGTTGTTGCACGCTGCACGACCTGCGACCGGAGCAGAATAAAATGAAGACCGAAAAAGTCGACACTTACGTACTTTTCGGAGTGCTCAGCGCAGCCTGCCTTTTGGTCCCCAGCCGTGCTCGCGCGCAGGCAGCCCCGGGGCCGCTCGCGCCGCCCTCACAATCGCAGACAGCGCCCTCTGACCGCCGACTCGCTCCTCCGCCCGCGCCTAGGCCCATGCCGCCGGCAGTGCCGCCTAGAACGACCCTGGCTGGGATGTGGAGATTCAATAAAGACCAGAGCGACGATCCGCGACAGCGGGTGCGCGTGGCGGAAGGTTCGCCGACCGGCGGCGGTGGCGGCTATCCGGGAGGCGGGTATCCCGGTGGAGGTTATCCTGGCGGAGGTTACCCGGGCGGCGGATACCCGGGCGGCTATCCAAGAGGTGGTGGCTACCCAGGCGGTGGCGGATATCCTGGGGGGCCTGGTTACGGCGGGCGGGACGTTGAGAACGATCCGAAAATTCAGCCGCTGCTTCGGCCCGCCGGATTGCTGAATATCGATCTGAAGGACCCAGAAATCGACGTGACGGAAGATCAATATCACAAATTGATCTTGTACACGGACGGGCGGCAGCTTCCCAAGAAGATCGACGAGAACCGCCCGGAGATCGCGGCGCACTGGGACGGAAACCACCTGGTATCGGACGAAAAGAGTCCCTTGGGTGGGAAGATGAGCCGAGTCTATGAGCTCTCCGGGGATGGGCGGCAACTCTACGAAACCTTGCACATCGACATTGGCCGTTCAGGAACGCCGATTGCGATCAAATATGTGTACGAGATTCCCACGTCAGACGCGGTGACTTCGACTACGACTCCGGAAGATTCCGACCCCGGCCGCCCGAAGCTGAAAAGACGTCCTGAAGAAGACGGAAACAATCCTTAGTCACTATACAGATAATTGTGCGGTGCGCTGGGGTGCTTGCTTACCGAGTGCGGGCGGCGTTCACGCCGTTGCGGTAACCTCTTTCCGCGGAATACCAGCCGGGATGGTGACCTCCACGGTTGTGCCAGGATTGGCGTTGCTGATCTGCAAGTCCCCACCCAGCTCTTTTACTCTCTGCCTCATCCCGCCGATTCCCACGCCGATGCGATCCGGGCGGAATTCCATCACTTTGTCGGAAATGCCTTTTCCGTTGTCGCGTATGGAAAAGACGAGCTGGCCTTGGGTCTCGGCCAACGTAACCCAAGCGCCACTGGCGCCCGAATGCCGGAACACGTTCGTAAGCGCCTCTTGAACGATGCGGAAGACCGCAGTCTCCAGGTCGGGAGTGAGCCGCGGGAAATTCTCCGGGGTGATATCGATGGAAATGTCGATACCGCTGCGCTTCGCCAGGCCGTCCAAATACCACTCGAGCGCCGATTTCAATCCTACTTCGTCCAGCATCGGCGGGTGGAGCAGATGAGACATGCTGCGAACCTGCTGTATGGCGCTGTCCAGCAGACGGCTGGCATCGGCCGAGGCTTGCCTGGACCATTCCGGGCAGTCCTCCGCTAAAGTGATCCGATCGAGCACCATCTTTGCGGCCACCAGATCCTGGCCGAAGCCGTCGTGCATCTCCCGCGCCAAACGTCGCCGTTCGTCATCCTGGGTGGCAATCAAGCGGCCCGAAAGACAACGCAGCTCGAAATTGAGCATTTCGAGGTCGCGCGACTTGCGGTGCAATTCGGCGAAAACGCTGACCTTCGCCCGGAGCAATTCCGGAACCACCGGAACGGAGATGTAATCCACAGCGCCGCGCTGATAGCCCTTGAGGCGATCCACATCGGTGAGGTGCACGGCCGAAATGAAAATGATGGCCGTTTTCTCGAAGCGCGGGTGCTGGCGGATGATGTCCGCCAGTTCAAAGCCATCGAGTTCGGGCATGCTCACGTCCATGAGCACGACGGCCACGTCGTTCTTGAGCAGAACTTCCATGGCCTCCCGGCCCGAATTGGCCTTGATGAGGTTCTCGCCGAGTTCGTCGAGGATGGCCTCGTAGCTGAGCAGCTTGGCCGGTTGATCATCCACCATCAGGATGTTGACCTTGTCGTTCACCGATGTTCTCCCGTCCGTGCCGTTGAAGCTTAGTTTGCTCATTGGTGTGTTCGTCATTTATGCGCTCACCTAGCGATGCAGCCACATGCGCAGGGCTGCAAGCAATTGGTCGGTATTCACTGGCTTGGCCAGATATTCCGAAGCGCCGGCTTCCAGGCACTTTTCGCGGTCGCCCTTCATGGCTTTGGCGGTCAAAGCGATGATGGGCAAGCGCCGGAACGATGGATTCTGCCGGATGACCTGCATGGTGGCGTAGCCGTCCATTTCCGGCATCATGATGTCCATCAGGACGATGGCCAAGTCGGGAGTCAACTCCAGCGTCTGAATCGCTTCGCGGCCCGTCCCCGCGGTGAGCACGCTCATTCCACGCCGTTCCAGGACGCTGCTCAGCGCGAAGATGTTGCGCACGTCGTCATCCACAACGAGCACCTTCTTGCCGACCAGCGCTTCGTCGGAACGATGCAGGCGGTCGAGCATCTTCTGCTTTTCGGGCGGCAGGGTGGCGATCACTCGGTGCAGGAATAAGGAGGTTTCGTCCAGCAGGCGTTCCGGCGATTCGACGCCCTTGACGACCACGCTGCGAGCCAAAGTGCGCAGGCGGGCATCCTCCTCCGGAGAAAGCTCCTTGCCCGTGAAAACCACGATGGGCAACTCGCTGAACTCGGGACTCTTCCCCAGTTCGTCCAGTACGTCGAAACCGGACATGTCGGGGAGCCGCAAATCGAGCACCACGCAATCGATCTGCTGTTCCCGGATGGCCTGCAGGGCCTCCTGGCCCGTGCCGGCAACGCTGACGTCGAGATCGTCGTACCCGAGCAGTTCCTCAATGCTCATCTGCTCGGCGGGATTATCCTCGACGATCAGCAAGCGCTTGCGGCGCGGCATGGCGTAATCCTTAATGCGCGTGAGAGCCGCTTCCAGCGCTTCCTTGGATGTGGGTTTGGTTACGAAGGAGAACGCCCCGCGCGCCAATCCGTGGCTGCGATCCTCGTCGAGCGTGAGCATCTGCACGGGAATGTGGCGCGTCGCGGGATCCTGCTTCAGGTGGTTTAGCACAGTCCAGCCGAGCATGTCGGGCAGAAACACGTCCAGAGAAACGGCCGTGGGTTGGTATTCGCGGGCCAGGGCGAGAGCGTCTGCTCCGCGAAGGGCGACCAGAACCTTGAAGCCCCGGTCGCGTGAGAGGTCGCACAAAATTCGGGCGTAGTGCGGATCGTCCTCCACGATCAGCAAAACCGCGTCGCCGGGCTGGAGGTTGGCGCGATCATCGGCGATCTGTTCGATGGGGTGTTCGACCACCGGAGCAGCCATCTGCACTGCCGGCTTGGAAGAGGAGGAGCGGCTCTCCACGGCGAGGGTACCCGCGGAGGGACCGACGTAAGTGAGCGGCAGATACAAAGTGAAGGTGCTGCCCGCTCCGGGGGCGCTGCGCAATTGAATTTCGCCGCCCAACAGGCTGGCCAATTCGCGGCTGATCGCCAGTCCCAAACCGGTTCCGCCGTACTTGCGGCTGGTGCCTGCGTCGGCTTGCTGGAAGGCCTCGAAGATGATGCGCTGTTTCTCAAACGGAATACCGATGCCGGTGTCGGAGACCTCAAAGGCCACGACGGACGCAGCCGAGCTGAGGATCGGGTGGTCGGTGCTCCAGCCGGTTTCGGCGAGCGAAACGGCCAGCCGTACGCCACCGTGTTCGGTGAACTTGAATGCGTTGGAGAGCAGGTTCTTGAGAACTTGCTGCAAGCGCTTGGAGTCGGTGACCAAGCTGCGGCCAAGGTGCCCGTCGGCGTGGACCTCGAAGCTGAGACGCCGGTTTTCCGCCTCGTGACGGAAAGGCCGGGCGACCATCTCGAGCAGGCTCGAGAAGAATACATCTTCCGCTTCTACCGATACCGTGCCGGACTCGATCTTGGAAAGATCGAGGATGTCGCTAATCAGGTTCAGCAAGTCCGTCCCGGCGCCGTGAATGGTGCGAGCGAACTCGACCTGCCTCGGCGTCAAATTGCCATCGGGGTTGTCGGTGAGCTGCTGGCCGAGCACCAAGATGCTATTGAGCGGCGTACGGAGCTCGTGCGACATGTTGGCCAGGAATTCGGACTTGTACTTGGAGGTGAGCGCCAGCTCCTTGGCTTTCTCTTCCAAAGCGCGGCGAGCCTGTTCGATCTCCTGGTTCTTGCGTTCGACTTCGACGTTCTGTTCGGCGAGCTGCTGGGCTTTCTGCGCCAGCTGTTCGTTGGTCTGCTGCAACTCCTTCTGCTGCGTTTGCAGCTCGGTGGCGAGCTGCTGGGACTGCTTCAGCAGGGCCTCGGTCTGCATGGTGGCTTCAATGCTGTTCAGCACGATGCCGATGCTGGAGGTGAGTTGGTCGAGGAAGGCGAGATGCGAGGTGGTGAAGGCGCTGAGCGAGGCCAGTTCGATGACCGCTTTGACGCGGCCCTCGAAGAGCACCGGCAGCACGATGACGTTTCGCGGAACCGCTTTGAAGAGGCCGGAACGAATGGGAATGGCGTCCCCGGGCAGTTCCGAGATGAGCATGCGGCGCTTCTCCAGAGCGCATTGGCCTACCAGGCCCTGTCCGAGAGAGAGGGCTTGCGGATGTCCATCCTGGCCGTCATCCGCAAAGGCGGAGAGCAGCCTCATGCCGGCGGACTCTTCCGCCTCCACCTGATAGATCACGCCCTGTTGAGCCGCGACGAGAGGAGCCAGCTCCGAAAGCAACATGCGGCCGACGGTAGCCAGATCGCGCTGGCCTTGTAACATGCCGGTGAAGCGAGCGAGGTTGGTCTTCAGCCAGTCCTGCTCGGTGTTGCGCTCGGTGGTGAGGCGCAAGTTATCGATCATGGTGTTGATGTTGTCTTTCAGCTCGGCGACTTCGCCGCTGGCTTCCACCTGGATCGACCGGGTGAGGTCGCCCTTGGTCACGGCCGTGGCCACCTCGGCGATGGCGCGGACCTGGTTCGTGAGGTTGTCAGCCAACAGGTTGACGTTTCCGGTGAGGTCCTTCCAGGTGCCCGCGGCGCCAGGCACGTTGGCCTGACCGCCAAGCCGTCCTTCCACTCCGACTTCGCGGGCCACCGATGTGACTTGATCGGCGAAGGTCGCCAGCGTGTCCGTCATATTGTTGATGGTCTCGGCCAGCGCGGCGACTTCGCCCTTGGCGTTTACGGTGAGCTCTTTGGTGAGGTCTCCGTTGGCCACGGCGGTGACGACTTTCACGATGCCGCGCACCTGCTCGGTGAGGTTGGCGGCCATGACGTTTACGTTGTCGGTGAGGTCCTTCCAGATGCCCGCCACGCCGGGCACTTTGGCCTGCCCTCCGAGCTTGCCTTCGGTACCCACTTCGCGCGCCACGCGGGTGACTTCCGCGGCGAAGGCGTTGAGCTGGTCGACCATGGTGTTGATGGTGTTCTTCAACTCGAGAATTTCGCCCTTCACGTCTACGGTGATCTTGCGGGAGAGGTCGCCGCGGGCCACTGCGGTGGTGACTTCGGCGATGTTGCGGACTTGCGCGGTGAGGTTTCCGGCCATGGCGTTCACCGAATCGGTGAGGTCCTTCCAGGTTCCCGCCACGCCGGGCACGTTGGCCTGACCGCCGAGGCGGCCTTCGCTGCCAACCTCGCGGGCCACGCGGGTGACTTCGGCGGCGAACGAGCGCAACTGTTCGACCATGGTGTTCAGCGTCTCTTTAAGCTGCAGGATTTCGCCGCGCACATCGACGGTGATCTTGCGCGAGAGGTCGCCGCTGGCGATGGCGGTGGCCACCTCGGCGATGTTTCGCACTTGCCCGGTGAGGTTCGAGGCCATGAAGTTGACGTTGTCGGTGAGGTCCTTCCAGGTTCCGCCCACGCCGGGGACGTTGGCTTGTCCGCCGAGCTTGCCCTCTGTTCCGACCTCGCGAGCGACGCGGGTGACTTCTCCGGCGAAAGCGTTGAGTTGGTCCACCATGGTATTGATGGTGTTCTTCAACTCGAGAATTTCGCCTTTCACGTCCACGGTGATCTTGCGCGAGAGGTCGCCGCGGGCCACAGCGGTGGTGACTTCGGCGATGTTGCGAACCTGTGCGGTGAGGTTACCGGCCATGGAGTTGACCGAGTCGGTGAGGTCCTTCCAGGTCCCCGCCACGCCGGGCACGTTGGCCTGACCGCCGAGGCGGCCTTCGCTGCCGACCTCGCG